>Ga0116151_10000200_pt1 | contig 52997 bp, 57 predicted proteins | sample AD_UKC117_MetaG_FD_89893 | JGI IMG/M metagenome (GOLD analysis project Ga0116151, IMG submission 89893) | Active sludge microbial communities of municipal wastewater-treating anaerobic digesters from Hong Kong - AD_UKC117_MetaG | ecosystem: Engineered > Bioreactor > Anaerobic > Digestate...
CCGAGGATGAGAAAGCCGTCAAGCTCGTGATCGGATAGAAATTTTCCCGTCTTTTGAGACGAAGAGGGCATGGGAACAGATCTGTTGAGAAGATATAAAAAGATGGATCAGCGGCCCTTTATCGCCGAGGCGATCTCGCGGACGAAGGCCTCGACGTCCTCGGACCTCTCGACACCGGTCCCGGTGACGATGACGTCGGCTCCCGCCTCGACCAGGTTTCGCGCCGCATCCCCCGACCTGATACCTCCGCCGAGGATCAGAAGGACGTCGCCCCCCAGGACCCGCTTCGTCGCGGCCACCATCTTCTGCGGCACCGGCTCGTTCGCTCCCGACCCCGCCTCCAGATAGACCATCCTCATCCCTAAGTACTTCCCGGCGAGGGCGTAAGCCGCCGCCAGCTCGGGCTTTTTTCTCGGGATCAACTTCGCGTCGCCGACCCAGCCCACAGTCCCGCCGGGCTCGACGATGACGTAGGCCATGGGGATCGGCTCGATCTGGTACTTATAAACCAGCGGCGAGCCTAGGGCCTGGTTCTCGATGAGGTAGCTTGCGCTCCTGGAGTTCAACAGGCTCATGAAGAAGACGGCGTCGGCGTTGGAGCAGAGCCCCGAGACGCCGCTTGGAAAGAGGATCACCGGAAGTTTGGACTCCGCCTTGATCAACCTCACAGTATCCTCGAGGGCGCGGCCTGCCGCGCCGACCGACCCCCCCACCATGATGGCGTCGGTGCCCCCTTTGGCCGCGGCCTTGGCCATCTTTCCGGCGGCATCGGGGCTCTGGGAGTCGGGGTCTATGAGGGTGAGATGAGCGGCTCCGGTCGACTTCGCGACCTTTGCCAGCATCTCCTCGACGGGACCGATCATGAGAACATCAGCCCCAGAATCGTCTATCCTCTGCTCTCCTTGGACTTGACGCGAAGCCCCTTGTAGCCGCACTTGCGGCATCGGGTTGAACGGGAGGCGTTTCGCGCGTTGCAGCGCATGCAGATCTTCATGTTGAGAAGGCGGTTTTCAGCCTCTGGAAATCGAGCCATGGAATTATCCTCTTAAGTCGCTTTTATCCGATATGCGATCACCGCAGACGGAACGCGGCGATATGAACTTTTTGGATGAAGGTTATTGGCGCCGGGGTTGGGATTTTCCTGACGGGGCTTTCTCGCCCCATCATTTTGAACCCAAGCGTCCCAGAAGGGACAACAGGTCTCGAGCCTGCCGCGTTTGGACTCTTCAGACCCCTTGGAGACAGAAGATTAGTCCGCTCTGCCACCCCGGCTCCGGCGGTTCTAGTTCAAGCTTCTGGTTTATATCTGTTGGCCCCGGCATCCGGGTCGATTTGAAAGCCATGGGAGATCGGTTGGAGGGAGATTGGAGATCGACTGGAGTCGATGGGAGGGCGATGGAAGGGCGATTGGATAGGCTTATGTGGACGGGCGGCGAAACCCCGGCGGGAGATTTTGATGGCCCTTCGAGATGATGCGCTGGAGTTCCACCGGAAATCAAGGGGTAAGATCGCCATAAAGAGCAAGGTGCCCTGCAGCACCCGCGAGGACCTGAGCCTCGCCTACACCCCCGGAGTCGCCGAGCCCTGCCGCGAGATCGAGAGAGATCCGGGGCTGGTCTACGATTACACATCCAAGGGGAACCTGGTGGCGGTCGTCACCGACGGCTCCGCGGTCTTGGGGCTCGGCGACATCGGAGCGGCGGCATCGATGCCGGTGATGGAGGGGAAGGCGATCCTCTTCAAGGGGTTTGCCGACGTCGATGCTTTTCCCATCTGCATAGACTCTCTGGATCCAGCGGTGATCGTGGAGACGACGAAGAGGATCGCCACCGTCTTCGGCGGGATCAACCTCGAGGACATCAGCGCGCCCCGCTGCTTTGAGATCGAGGAGAGGCTGAAGCGGGAGCTGGAGATCCCCGTCTTCCACGACGACCAGCACGGGACCGCCGTGGTGACGGCGGCCGCCCTCATCAACGCCCTGAAGATCGCGAAGAGGGGTTTCGAAGACGTCTCTGTGGTCATGAGCGGGGCCGGGGCGGCCGGGGTCGCAGTATCCAAGTTTCTGATGAGCTTCGGAGTCCGCGACATCGTCCTCTGCGATAGCAAGGGCATCATTCATGCAGGGAGAGGCGACCTCAACTCCTCGAAGATGGAGATGGCCGGAATCACAAACCCGAAAGGAAAGACCGGCTCCATGGCCGACGCCATGGAGGGCGCAGACGTCTTCATCGGGGTCTCAGCCCCCGGGATCGTATCCGAGGAGATGGTGAGGTCGATGGCGAGAGATCCGATCGTCTTCGCCATGGCAAACCCCGTCCCCGAGATCATGCCAGACCTCGCCAGGAAGGCGGGGGCGAGGGTCGTGGCAACAGGGAGGTCGGACTTTCCAAACCAGGTGAACAACGTCCTCGGATTCCCCGGCATATTCAGGGGTGCCCTCGACGTCCGGGCGAGGGACATCAACGAGGAGATGAAGATGGCGGCGGCGAGGGCGATCGCTGGACTCGCGGAGCCGATATCTGAAGACCAGATCATCCCGTCGCCTCTGGACCGACGGGTTGTGCCGAAGGTTGCGGTGGCTGTGGCGAGGGCGGCCATCGAGTCGGGGGTCGCAAGGCTGGAGGTCGATCCTGCGGAGATCGGGCGGAGGGCCGCCGAGAGGATCGGGCTTGAGTAGAAGGGTGCAAGACAAAAGGTCTGCCAACCCTTTTGTCCTAATGCCATAAGCTACTATTCACAATTCGCGAATCTTCGCGCCGTGAGAGAATGTAGAGAAGTTACTGAATTTAGCGGCAAAAGAAAAGTTAAAGTTCGATGCCTATATCTCTCGCAAACGCTCTGAATGGAATGGGCTCAGAGTCGTCTTTACACCCGGTGTTGATTCCATCGATTTCTTCATCACTTAGCCCATCTATAAAGCGGTCTAAGTATTTTATTTCGTCGGACACCATCATGATGTAGTTGGTTTTCTTGGTATTTAAGTGTATATAGCCTTCGGCTGTATATACGGACTCTCCGAGCGAATTTACATTTTATAATCGGTGTTTCTGCGTTTAGTTATTTGTATTCTCGTTATTGTAACCGTTCGATCGGCGCTATTCATCGTATATTCAACTCTGGTCTGGTCACCTATTCTAAGACGATACCTAGGGGGATTAGAATTAGTAATATGATCGATATCAGTTCCTGATCTGGGCTTATGGGGATCGGTTTCCAGTTCAAGTATGTGATCCGATATGATCTTAGCTGCTTTTTCGTCTTTTTTTTGAAGCTTTTCCAACGTTTTTCGAGGACTTTCATTTATTAGTATTTCGTATTGCTTTCCCAACGTTACATCCTCCACACACGGTGATGCTGCAATAGTATAAATATCTTTCTCATTTTATTCCTAGAATCAGATTAATCTCTCGAATGCGTTTTAATGGCCGATCTCTCTTGAAGGCAGAGATAAGGCAGAGATAATCCCTACGGCTTGGACTCCGATCCTCGGAGAGCGGGGCGGGATTCCCCATAGGCGAACGTTATTTTATCCATTCTCCCCCCACCAGTTGCGATAGTCACATAACTATTTTTGAGCGGCGAGGCTGGCTGGAGGGAGGAGAGGATGAGAGGCGGTACACCTTCGAGGGATGAAAAGAGATCGACGCCGTCGCCTTGATCGGGTCTCGATCTCTCCCTCAATCCGAACTCTGGAGCTATGGAACCGTTCTGATCGACGCGCCCCCAGGCGGCTGGGAGGGGGTTATACCGGGAGAGGCGATATAGAGGAGATCGATATCGTTTGCCTCCGATCTGATCGGAAGGGGCACGAGAGATCGCCGATCCGATAGATGGTACGGGGCGATCGGCGATTCATTCATGTCGAAGGGGGCCAAAAGGCGGGCAGGGAGTCCCCCCAGGCTCGATCCGCCTTTCGGCTCATAACGGTTCAATTCTCTGGAGCACAGGAAACTCCGGGCGGCGGGTGGTGCCGAGGGTCGCCGAAGCGGTGGCGAGGGCGGCCATCGAGTCAGGCGTCGCGAGGCTGGAGGCCGACCCCGCGGAGATCGGGCGGAGGGACGCCGAGAGGATCGGGCTTTCGGGCTAGACGACGGCGAGGGAAACGTAGACGGCCAGGCTGTTGGGCGAGGCCAAGGACCTGTGGAACGCGGCGCGGCTGGAGGCGTTGACGGTCTACCTCGGCGAAGTATAGAAGACCACCGCGAAGGGACCGAAGACCTATGAGTACTGATTCGCATCCTGGAAGATAAGGTTGTCAGCAGGTACATCGGCCCCCCCTAAAGTTGAACCTGGAGGAGGCCACGGCGAAGGCTCGGAATGAGGGCGGAGGCGCTGGGGATCTGATCCCCTTTTTAGTTATGTGACCCTACCAATCACCCCAGGTGAGATCAAGACATGAGACTGACGCAATCTATTTTCTTTTATCCAGAACTTCAACCAAAAGACTTTTAGTTGGTCAATGTTATTTTATAGCGGGTAAAGGCTATGAAAACGAAACTACCGACGATTTCGGCACTACTATTAGTGCTAGGGCTATGCGTAATAACGCAGGCGGCACTAAGTACATCAGACAGTGATCAAGAGTGGGTAAACATTGTGATAGTATCAGCAGCATTCTTGTCGCAGGACATGCAAGATATGTCCGTAGCAGCAGATGCATTCGACACCGATGCGCTTGCGAATGCAAGTTCCTCATTATATGGTCACTCAATAGCAGCCAAGCAGCTGAGCGTAAACTGCACAGTATCCTCTGACTATAGTACCTCTAAGCGCGAATTTGAACTCGCGCTGGACGATTTTGCGAATGCTGGGTTATATGGGTACATTGGTGCAACAGAAATGGATGCAGATTCTTTAGAGCTAGCAAGTGACTATATGACAAGCGGCTCCAACCACCTGACCACTGCTACGGACGCACTTCCAGATGAGTGACAGTATCAAACACAACAAGCAGGAAGGAGCCCTCGAGGGCTCCTTTTATGATTGATATATGCTTACCGGCTCTCGCTACTATTTCGCATCCTGGAAAATGGGGGATAAGGTCGTCAAGTACATCGGATCTCCTCGGAGGATGACCCGAGAAGCGGTCACAGCGAAGGCCCGGAACTTAAGGCGAAACTCTGGGGCTCCGATTCCTTTTTTTGGTTATGTGACTCACAATCAATAAATGATCTATCGAGTCACATAACAAACCGCCATGACTGATGTATCTGGAGCTTGAGGCCCGGATATACGAGCAGAACCACCATAGGAAAGAGGAGAGGACGAGAGCGAGAGAAAGCTGCGCTCACAAGCCTAAAAAGAAAGGTATGAAGAGGCTCACATCTTGAACATCAGTGTATCAAAGAAATGCAACACAGGCTCTTCAAACTTGCCGCTACTCACACTATCACTTGGAACAAGTACACCTAAGCCTAAGGTCTCTAGTGTTTGTCCGGCCATTATCTCTTGCGTCCCAAACCGAACGGACAACATCGTAATACTTGAGGTATCTTGGTCCGTAAAAAAGTACATTATGTCATCGCCAGATGGAGTTGTATCATTTATCCAACCACATGGGTGCTCAACGCTAAAATACACATTGTCGTAAGGCACGTAGGTTATATTATCCGAAACGTTCGCCATATCAGCGCCGCTGTTTTTAAAGGTAAGAGTATCTAAGAAATGTTGCGAGGTCTCATCGAAATATCCACCTTCGATCGTATTCAATGTTGACACGACCCACAGCACGATACTATCTGCACCTATAAAGAGGTTAATTTGATGCAATATCACATCATTGACATCTGGGTCAGAAGGATCCACCTGATCAAAATCAACATTTACAAATTCGTACTCCCATCCACCTAATTCGGTTGCCAACGACCTTTCGACATCCCAGTTAGACGGATATTCTACACTAAAAGATGCCGTATCGTATACGGAATAAGCAGTGGTATCAGCATCATTTGCTGAAACAGCACTCAAACCACAAAGGCAGAATAACATCAATATACTGAATGCTAATTTAAATGGCGTCATTCTTTTATCACACCTTAAAACATAATGTCTCTATGAAATGTTGTACTGGCTCATCAAACTTACCGTTTACCACACTGCTTCTTGAAACTCGCATGAGCATCGATACAGTATCTAAATTTAGTTTATCTGCTGTTCCAAAAGCAAAGGTCAGTGTCGTTGTGCTGTCCCCAAATAAGTACACATTACCAAGTGTTCCATCTTGCTTCCTATCAGTCATCCAGCCTTGCGGATACTCTGCACTGAAATAGATACCATCATACAATAAATATGTTATATTTTGGTCACCATGCGACATAGTATCATTGCTACTGTTAAAGGTTATATTTTGGTCATCATTCGACGTAGTATTATTGCTACTGTTAAAAACTAGCGTGTCTAAGAAATGTTGTGTGGGCTCATCAAAAGAACCGTTCTCGATAGCATCGAGCGTCAATTTCATAAATAAATCAATTCTATCTGCAGAGATCGTAAGGCAGATCTCATGCGCAGATGCATTCTCGAAAGGAGCAACTGGATTAACTTCACCAAGGTCAAGACCACGAAACGTGTACTCCAATCCTTCTTCTTCAACAGCCAAAGACCTTTTAACATCCCAGTTGGATGGATATTCCACACTAAAATATTCACAATCATATGTATTATATACCATTCCAACAGCAACCGATACTACAATTGCGCCAAGAAGGCAAAACACGACCAACGCATCTATTCCCTTCTTTATGATGTACATTTTTTGATCTCCGTGAGGTTAGCTACATAATAGCTTAAATAAATTATCCATGGATCAATCGGTTAAGGAGGTTAAGCTACACAATATCTCTATTTTTCACACTGTAGGCTTAGGTCAATTTTATACAGGCCGTTTTTGGAGAGCTTGAAGCCTGGGATGCGTATAGGATCACGGGCGATTAAAGCAGGAGACGTAGAGGCGTTGAGTTAACCGAGTTTTCATGAAGGCCTGAAGCCTGCCACCGGACGAGGTCCTGTAGCCTCCATCGGCCCGAGATAGACTTGCGGTAAGATAAAAACAGAAGACAAAAACATAAAAAGAGAGGTCAGAGTATGTCCTTCTGGACCTCGCCCCTTATATCCTCGAAGTCGATGAAGTGCATCCCTGCCACCTCGCGAAGCTCCCGGGCGATGAACCGCTTCGTGGACATGACCATGAACCTCTTTCCCCTCGCCCGGAGGAGCTTGAGAGGCCGCTCGAAGTCGCCGTCGCCGCTGACCAGGATCGCCATGTCGTAGTTCTCGATGGTGTTGAACATGTCCAGGACGATCTCGATGTCCAGGTTCGCCTTCCTGATCTCCCGGCCGTCGTCCAGGACGATGATCTTCAGCTCCTTGGTGATGATCGAATACCCGATGTCCGCGAGGGCGGTCAGGAACCCCTGCTGCCTGGTGTCTGGCGGGTTCTCCTCCCCCACGTAGTAGTAGGCGTCGATGATCTCGCCGCCGGTCCTGTTCTCGATCCACCTGAGGAGCTTCTCGAAGTTTATCCACCACTTAAGCTCATCTTTCTGCATGTAAAAGACGTTCGCGCCATCTACGAATACCGATATTTTCAATTATATTTCCCCTTTATTTTAAATATAATAACTACGCCAGCCCGTCCTCAGGCTGCGCATTATCATTCGGAGGAGGAGTGGATTTGAGGATACATATAGTTTCCTGAGAGAATATCGCATTTAAAGATCGCATTTAAAGACGAAAAAGGCGCTCGTTGAAGGGGATCATATTATCCGTCTTATCCGTCTTATCCGTCTTATCCGTCTTATCCGTCTATCTGTCCTCACTATCACTCGCTGGCTGCGGCCTTGGTCGGAGCGGTTTCGCCCTTCTTTCTGCAGCCCTCACAGACGCCCTTCAGCTCAAAGACCGATTCGGTCACGACAAAATTCGCATCAACAGAGGCTTTTGCTATCAGTTCCGGCATCATCGGGTCCACCCAATCGCTGATGCCTCCGCATTGCTGGCAGAGCAGGTGGGCATGAGGCTCGATGAAAGGATCGAACCTGGTTTCGCCCTGCGGCAGGTTAAGCTCCAGAACCAGACCTGTTTCTTTTAATATTTTAATTGTATTATAAACTGTGGAGAGGCTGACCGTTGGATGGGTCTTCCTGACTTCCAGATAAGTCTTCTGCGCTGTTGGATGCTCATTATTGCTGAGGATATACCTGCTGATGGCGATTCTCTGGGGTGTGGCTCTGTACCCGCTGTTTCGGAACGTCTTGATTATCGTCGTCTCCGGATCTTCCAGGTCTGGCATAGTGGTTATCAGGTGATAATTAGTCTTAAATAAAGCTATGCATAAATAAGAATTGAAGGGCTTTCAGCCTGAATCATGGCCGCGAGGAAGATTGACATGTGCGTGACCGACAAATCAAGCCCAGCAAATGAGAAGAAAGAAGAGGAGAAAGAGGAGAAATCAAAAATGACACATCATATACAGCAGGAAGCAGCGCAGGGAATCCCTCTCCTGGGAGACAAAGTTCCCGAGATGGAGGTTGCGACCACCCACGGCAGGATGAAGATCCCCAACGACCTCTCGGGAAAGTGGTTCGTCCTCTTCAGCCATCCCGGAGACTTCACCCCGGTCTGCACCACCGAGTTCATAGCCTTCCAGAAGATGAAAAAGGAGTTCGACGACCTGAACTGCGCCCTCGTCGGACTGTCCATCGACCAGGTCCACTCCCACATGAAGTGGACTGAGTGGATCAAGGAGAAGATGAAGGTGGAGATCACCTTCCCCATCATCGCCGACACCGGCTCCGTCGCAACAAAGCTCGGCATGATCCACCCGGGAAAGGGGACCAACACCGTCAGGGCGGTATTCGTGGTGGACCCGAACGGGGTCATGAGGCTGATGCTCTACTACCCCCAGGAGATCGGCCGGAACATGGACGAGGTTCTGAGAGTGGTCAAGGCCCTCCAGATCTCCGACAAGAACAAGGTGGCATTGCCCGCCAACTGGCCGAAGAACGACCTCTTCGGCGACGAGGTGATAATACCCCCGCCAGCCGACGAGAAGACCGCGGCCACCAGGAAGACGGGCAAAGACATGGTCTGCGAGGACTGGTGGTTCTGCCACAAGAAACTGTGACCCCCATCTGCGGGTGATCAAACCAGGCAGGCCGACGGCGACAATCCATTGAAGGTCGGGAGCTGTGGCCCCGCCATCCTGGAGCAGCCTGATGATTCATCGAAGCGATGATCAAAAATCCACACCTTGAAGGAGCGAAAATCATGAATGAGGATAGCAAGCACCCGGCGCCGGGCGGGGCTCACCAGCGCATGGGCGGCAGAGGCGCGTCGAACCGGGACTGGTGGCCGAACCAGCTGAACCTCAGAGTTCTCCACCAGAACTCTCTCCTCTCCAATCCCATGGGCGAGGGGTTCAACTACGCTGAGGAGTTCGAGAAGCTCGACCTTCCGGCCCTGAAGAAGGACCTTTTTGCCCTGATGACCGACTCGCAGGACTGGTGGCCGGCAGACTACGGCCACTACGGGCCGCTCTTCATCCGTATGGCCTGGCACAGTGCGGGCACCTACCGCATGGGCGACGGTCGCGGGGGCGCAGGGTCCGGAACCCAGCGCTTCCCTCCCCTCAACAGCTGGCCCGACAACGTCAACCTGGACAAGGCGCGCCGTCTGCTCTGGCCGATCAAGCAGAAGTACGGCCGCCAGATCTCCTGGGCCGACCTGATGATCCTCGCCGGCAACTGCGCCATTGAGTCGATGGGGCTCAAGCCCTTCGGCTTTGGCGGCGGACGCGAGGACGTTTGGGAGCCTGGAGAAGATATCTACTGGGGTTCCGAAGAGGAGTGGCTGGCTACGAGCGACAAGCCCAAGAGCCGTTACACCGGTGACCGGGATCTGGAAAACCCCCTGGCAGCCGTGCAGATGGGCCTGATCTACGTCAACCCTGAAGGCCCAGACGGCAACCCGGACCCGGTCGCCTCCGGCCGTGACGTTCGAGAGACCTTCGCCCGGATGGCCATGAACGACGAAGAGACCGTCGCCCTCGTCGCCGGCGGGCACACCTTCGGCAAATGTCACGGCGCCGGCCCCGCGACCAACGTAGGGCCCGAGCCCGAGGCCGCCCCCATCGAAGAGCAGGGCCTCGGCTGGAAGAGCAGCTTCAAAAGCGGCAAAGGCGGCGACACCATCGGCAGCGGCCTGGAAGGCGCATGGAGTCCGAACCCGACCAGATGGAACATGGGCTACCTGAAGGTGCTCTTCAAATACGAGTGGGAGCTGGTCAAAAGCCCCGCCGGCGCGAATCAGTGGCTTGCCAGGGACGTGGACGAAGAGGACATGGTGGTCGACGCCCACGACCCGTCGAAGAAACACCGTCCGATGATGACCACGGCGGACCTCTCGCTGCGCTTCGACCCCATCTACGAGCCGATCGCAAGGGATTACCTGCAGAATCCGGACAAGTTCGCCGACGCCTTCGCCCGGGCCTGGTTCAAGCTGACCCATCGAGACATGGGCCCCCGCTCGCGCTATCTCGGACCGGAGGTCCCGGCGGAGGAGCTGATCTGGCAGGACCCGGTTCCCGCCGTCGATCACCAGCTGATCGATGCCGCCGACACGGCTCTGCTCAAGGCCAGGATCCTCGCCTCGGGCCTGTCGATCCCGGAGCTGGTCTCGACCGCCTGGGCGTCGGCGTCCACATTCCGCGGCTCCGACAAGCGCGGCGGTGCGAACGGGGCCCGGATCCGTCTTGCGCCCCAGAAGGATTGGAAGGTCAACCAGCCGGCCCAGCTGAGGAACGTGCTAGAGGCCCTCGAAAAAATCCAGAAGGAGTTCAATGACGCCCAGGCGGGCAAAAAGAGGGTCTCCCTCGCCGACCTGATCGTCCTGGGCGGTTGCGCCGCCGTCGAGGAGGCGGCGAAGAACGGCGGCTTCGATGTGACCGTTCCCTTCACGCCGGGGCGGACGGACGCCTCAGAGGAGCAGACCGACGCGGAGTCATTCGCCGTCCTCGAGCCGGCTGCAGACGGGTTCAGAAACTACCTCAAGGCCAAATATACTGTATCGGCAGAGGAGCTCTTGGTCGATCGGGCGCAGCTCTTGACCCTGACCGCTCCAGAGATGACGGTTCTGGTCGGCGGAATGCGCGTGCTTGGCGCCAACTTCGAAAAGTCCCAGAACGGCGTCTTCACCAGGCGGCCGGAGACCCTCACCAATGACTTCTTCAAAAACCTCCTCGACATGAGGACGACGTGGAAGCAAACTGCGGAAGATGATGGGGTCTTCGAGGGTCGGGATCGGGACAGCGGCGAACTGAAGTGGACCGGCACCAGGGTCGACCTGATCTTCGGCTCGAACTCCCAGCTCCGGGCCCTGGCGGAGGTCTACGCATCTGAGGACTCCCGGGAGAAGTTCGTCCGCGACTTTGTGGAGGCCTGGAACAAGGTCATGAACCTCGACCGATTCGACCTCTTCTGATCGCGGCATAAACCTTCGCGGGGCTTCTGACGGAGCGGCAGAACAGTCGGCCGACGACCGGTTCGGCGGGCGGCATATCGCCGTCCGCTGAACTGTGGCCCTGCCGGTTGAGCCTGGAGAAATAATCTCGACGTTGTCAGAAAAGCAAAAGCACTTCGCGTGGCAGCATCTATAATCATCGATGGTGAGAATATGGCGAAAATTGGGGTTGTAAGACACAAGGTTGAGGACTTTCCCGCCTGGAGGCGAAAGTTCGACGATCGGATGGAGATCCGGAAGAGCAACGGATGGTCTGGACATGAGCTCTATTACGATGAGGGCCGGAAGGAGGCTTACGTGGTCCACACCGTTCATGACGACAATTTGGATATGGCGAGAGAGCATATGGAGAAGTTCAAGGCCATGGGGAAGCGGACGGAGATGAAACCCTCCGGCAATCCCGACTATTCGATAGTGCCGAGAGGGGAGAAGATCGAATCGGTGAACTACTGAGCTTCTGAAGATATCCGGGATCGGCCGACGCTTCCTCCGGCCTTCCCGGACCATCGAGGATCTTCGAATCCGACTCTTACTGACTCAAGACTCTAAAACCTGATTTCGGACTCCGAATCCGACTCCGGACCCTAAACCTTGACTCCGGACTCCGAACCTGATTCAAATCATTCAAGGAGATATCACCATGATTGAGAAGACATTTTACACCCTTCCAGAGCTTCCCTACGGCTACGACGCCCTGGAGCCTCACATCTCCGAGGCACAGCTCCGACTGCATCACGACAAGCATCATGCCGCCTACGTCAACGGCGCCAACGCCATCCTGGAGAGGCTGGACAAGGCCCGGGAGGCGGGAGCCGACCTGGACATGAAGGCGACGCTGAAGGAGCTATCCTTCCAGGCGGGTGGACACGTGCTCCACAGCCTCTTCTGGTCGAACCTCGCCCCCGCCGCGAAGGCCTGCGAGCCCGGAGGCGTCCTTGCCGACGCCCTGAAGAGGGAGTTCGGCTCCGTCGAGCGGTTCAAAAAGGAGTTCACGACCGCCGCCGCGAGCACCGAGGGCTCGGGCTGGGCTGCCCTCGCCTGGTGCGGCATGACGAAACGGCCCGTCATAATGCAGATCGAGAAGCACAACGTCAACGTCTACCCGATGTTCCGGATCCTCATGGTCCTGGACGTCTGGGAGCACGCCTACTACCTGGACTACAAGAACGAGCGGGGAAAGTTTGTGGAGGCCTTCTGGAAGATCGTAAACTGGGACGAGGTGAACCGGAGGCTAGAGGCGATCATAAAATAAAACGGTTTCAGATCCCCTCGTCGGACCGGCCCGTCACCATCTCGGATACCCAGTCCCAGTCGTGATCGTAGATGTGGGCCGAGCAGCTGACGGTAGTTATCGATCCGGGCTCTGCCCCCACCCTCTCCGCAACGTATTCGAGGAGCCTTGTGAGGCCGTAGAGGTTTGCGGGGTAGGCGCCCGCGAAGTCGTGGCTCCGAAATAGGGTCGTCAGGTGGAGCCTGCCATCCCTTATTTTGAAGTCGTCGACCATCATGCAGGGGACCTCCTCCTTCTTCGTGTCGACGGGCGGGATCCAGGTGACCGCCGACGCCCTCCGCGAGTTTGGGTTCCCTCGGAGGCGACGAACTACGTACTCGATCTGGTCGACGGGACCTCCTGCGCCTTTATCGTCGCTCCACTCCTCATCGTCGCGTCGATGCAGATCGAACCCTTCTTCGTTCGCAGAGCATGGCAGCGCCCAGGCCCGGAGCCGCTCCCCGTAGGTGTACTCAAAACCTGCGGGGTTCTCACCGCTGATGAGCTGCTCTGCATACTCCTCCAGACGATACTGGTTCCAGGAGAAGTATTCCATCGGGATCATATCCCTCCTCGGGTCTTCCACCACCACCTCCAGGGCAAGAATCTCCCTGGTCCTGATACCCCGCTCGTCGGTGATCCCCTCTCCTTGATGCCAAATGAGGGTGAGACCCCGCCGCCAAGCCTCGGGGATCGTCTCCGCCCTGATGAACCTTCCGACCCTCACAAAACCACCGTCCCGAGATAGATCAGACATAGTAAAAATAGATTGAGGTAAGTCCAAGACCTTATATTTTAAACTGGAGAAACAAGATGCAAATAAGAAAAAGAAATATATGACTTGTATACAATCGAGAGTAATCAATATGCATGCACGTAGTAGGTTGTTTAAATGGCTCGACGTAAATACTATTCAGAACGAATTGATCAAAATCCCGGATTTAGCGAAATGGACCTTTCAATATTAAAAGAAATCGTACTCAACACTTTCACCTCATTCAGCCGATACGGCTATTTTCAGGAAGCACTCGGATATTACTGTGTAGATGGTGGTGATGTCGAAGGAAGCGTTGGCCCTGACGTCGAAGCATATTTATTTAAAAAATTACGTAAACGTGATATCTGGCCGATACAAGAAAAGATTAACAATTATTCAGAGTATGATTTATTTGATATAATTGAATTATTATACGACTTGGTCTCTAAACCCTTAAAAGGCTATTACCATAGTTATTCTAATTGTGGGTGGCATTATGATACATTCGATAGGGAAGAAGGAAAATTAGAGTTCAGAAATGAAATAAATGAAGTGCTGGAGGACTACAAAGAAGGATACGAACTATCTGAAAATGGTGAAATATTATCTAAAGTAACTCCAGGATTTGAACAACTACTTAAAGAGGGAATATTCCCCTTCGATCCAGATAATATTGATAATAAAGTAGTAAATGCTATTTTAAAATTTAGAAGACACCATTCTTCGATTGAAGAGAAGCGAGAATCTGTACGTGCTTTATCTGACGTTCTTGAGTTCTTAAGGCCAAAATTAAAAGACATATTGATGACCAACGACGAGAAAGACTTATTCAACATAGCTAATAATTTTGGTATCCGTCATCATAACCCGAGGCAGAAATCAGACTACGACGAACCTATTTGGCTAAACTGGATATTCTATATATACCTTGCAACAATTGATTTATCAGTAAGATTATTAAATAGATCTGAAGAATATAGAAAAATAAAATAAGAAATTTAAATCGAAGTTCTAGAAACCAAGAATGCATCGAACTTCGTGGGAATGGTTCATCAACCCAAGAGAGAAAGACAGATCCGGAGACCTTCAAAATGCCCGACTTCGAGTGGGAGATGGTGGCGGCCATCAACCGGTTCTTCGAGACCGAGAGGATCAGGGGTGTGGCCTATCGGCTGAAGCAGAGCCGCTACACCCCCCAGGTCGTCGACCTCCTCGTCGACTCGCCCCACCCCCGCTACTACATGGCGGTCGAGTGCAAGAGCATCGACGCCCGGAAGGCGAAGACCCTCTACTTCACCCAGCACTTCTCCGCCGCCGGCGGGGTCCACCAGATCGAGAGGATCGACCAGTTCATCAACAGCTCCGGCCGGTGCGGCGTCCTGGCGGTGGAGCTTCGGCGAGGGCCGGGGAAGGCCAAGACCGCACACCTCGTCCCCTGGGGAGCGGTGATGGAGGGCTTCCGGTCCGAGAGGCCGGGGCTTCCGGTGGAGGAGATAGAGGCCCTGCCGGCCCTGGACAGGAAGAACGGCTCTTATCGGATAGAGATAAGGGATCTGGAACTAGATCCGGAATTTGGAGATCAGGAATCTGAAGACCTGTAGCTCAGGGAAATTTAGGGCCAATTGATTTTACTTCGCGCAAGAGAATTTGGATTAAGCTTATATCCCCTTCCGCCGCTCCAAAACGCCATGAAACTTCCCGGTACCGAGACCCAGCCGGAGAACGTCTCCATCGCCATGGGAAAGCTGGAGATAGGGGCTGGCATGACCTTCCTTGATATCGGGTGCGGCTCTGGGGCCGTCTCCCTTGCAGCCTCCAGGTTCACCGACATTATATACGGGGTCGACCGGAGGCCCGAGGCGGTCGAGATCTCGCGGGCGAAAGTTCCCGCCGGAACCTTCCTCTGCGGCGAGGCCGAAGATCTGCTGGCAACGCTCCCGAAGGTCGACCGATGCTTCATCGGGGGGACTCGGGGGATCGACGCCTTCTTCCCCCTCCTGATGGAGAGGCTCAGGCCCGGATCGGTCGTCGTCGCCGACCTCGCCCGGATCGGGATCGCCTCGAAGGTCGCGAATCTGATGAAGGCGGAGGGGATCTTCGAGGAGCTCCTCCAGATCGGGATATCAAGGGGGTACGAGCTGGCCGGCGACATCGCCCTCCGGCCCATAAACCCCATCTTCATGGTGGTGGGCCGGCGCCCTGGAATGTCTGAACAGATGGAGATGACGAGATGCTGATAGGAGTGAGCCTCGGCCCCGGAGATCCGGAGCTATTGACCCGGAAGGCCGAGAAGGCCCTCGCGGCCGTAGAAAGGGTCTTCGTCCCCGGCGAGCTGGCGGCGGATCTGGTCCGGCCCTACGCCAGTCCCGAGATCCTGGAGTTTCCCATGATCTCGGACAAAAATAGGCTCCAGGAGATCTGGGCCAAGAACGCCGACCGCGTCGCCTCCTGGGCGATCGGGACGGACGCGGCCTTCGCCTGCATCGGCGACGTCAACACCTTCTCCACCTTCTCCCACCTCAAGAGGGTGGTAAAAGAGCGCCACCCCGAGGTCGAGATCGAGACGATACCCGGCGTCGGCACCGTCCCCGCCCTGGCGGCGAGGCTCGGGGTCGACCTCTCGGAGTCCTTCCTCGTCTCCGACGGCTCTCCTGTGGAGACGGTGATCAGGATGAAGGCTGTCCGCCCCGCCGAGATGGCGGCACAGCTCGAGAAAGAGGGGTTCGACGAGTTCATCCTGGGGGTCCGGCTCTACTCCCCAGACGAGCTGATAGTTCGAGATGAGATGCCAGAGAGAAGCGACTACTTCAGCGTCCTCTGCGCCAGGAGGGGGAGGGGGAAGAGATGATGAAGATCACCTTCGTCGGCGCAGGCCCCGGAGACCCCGACCTCATCACCGTCAAGGGGGCGAGGCTCCTGGCCGAGGCGGACCTCGTCGTCTACGCCGGCTCCCTCGTCAACCCCGCCCTTATCGAGAACCTCAAGGCGAAGGTCGTCGACAGCAACAAGATCAACCTCGAAGAGATCAACGGGATCATGCTCGCTGCCCTAAAGAGGGGCGAGAAGGTGGTGAGGCTTCACAGCGGCGACCCCTCAATCTACGGCGCGATCCTGGAGCAGATGAGGCCCCTGGAGGAGGCCGGGGTTGAAGTCGAGGTGGTGCCTGGAGTCTCCTCCCTATTTGCGTCGGCCGCCGCCCTCAAGACCCAGCTCACTTTGAAGGGGGTCTCCGAATCCCTCATCGTGACAAGGCCTGCCGGGACCACCCTGGAGGAGGATCAGATCCGGGAGATTTCCAGGCTCGGATCGACGATGGCCATATTTTTGGGGACCGACAGGATCAGGGAGACGATGATCTCCCTTGAAGTTCCGAAGGATACGCCAGCGGCCGTCGTCTACCACGCTTCCTGGCCCGACGAGCGGGTGATCGTCGGCACCGTCGAGGATATCGCCGACAGGGTGGAGGAGGCGGGGATCACCAAGAGCGCCCTGATCCTCGTCGGGAACGTCATATCGAGGAGCGGCTTTGGGAGGTCTCACCTATACCAAAGTCGGTAGCGGTTCTGGTCTTCGAGAGAAACCTCACCGAGGGCGAGAAGATATGCTCCGCCCTCTCGGACCGGTACGACCCCGGGGTCGTGATCTACAAAAGAGAAAGCTCCGAGGATACTGCCGATGAGACTCGCCGGTGGGAGACTTGCTCCGGGGATATCCTCAGTTCTCTTGTGAAGTTCGACCTTTTAGTGGCGGTGATGGCGGTGGGGATCGTGGTGAGGATGATCTGCCCTTCCCTCAAAGACAAGTGGACCGATCGGCCGGTGGTGGCCGTCGACGCTTCGTTGCGCTCCGCCGTTCCCATCATTGGGGGCCACCACGGCGCAAACGACCTCGCCTTTCATTTATACGAACGGCTGGGAACCTATCCCGCCATCACCACCGCCACCGACGCCGCCGACCGCCCCTCCCTCGAGGGGACGGCGGAGATGCTGGGAGCCCGGGTGGTGAACCGATCCTCTTCAAAGGAGGTCAACCTCGCCTTCCTCCGAGAGGAGGTACCCGTGGTCAGGCTCGCCGGCCCCAAGGTCGTCCTGGTGGACGAGGATGTGGCGGTCTTGAAGAGCCGCGGGGGCGTCGTCGTGGGCCTTGGGGCGAGAAGGGGCGTCGACTCGTCCGAGGTGCGAGAAGCCGTCGCCACTGCCCTGAGATCTGTCGATAGAGAGGTCGAGGAGATCAGGTTGATCGCCACCGCCTGGATCAAAAAAGACGAGGCAGGGATAGCCGAGGCGGCTGAGGAGCTGGCTTGCCCCGTCGTCTACCTGGACGAGGAGGTCCTCAACCTCCAGTCGCCGACGACGGCGTCGAGGGCCTCGGACCTCGGGCTCGTGGGGGTGGCAGAGCCCGCGGTCCTCGCATTGTCCGAGAGGTTGATCATGCCCAAGAAGGTCTACGGGAGGGTGACCGTTGCCCTCGGAGAGTAAGCTCTTCATCGTCGGCATCGGGCCCGGAAGCGGAGGGCTTCTGACGAGGAGGGCAAAAGAGGCGATAGAGCGGTCCGAGTTCGTCGTCGGGTACGGCCCATACCTAGACCTCGTCTCCGGCCTTTTGGGAGGGAAGGCCGTCAGCTCCACCGGGATGGGCCGGGAGGTGGATAGGGCAAAGGAGGCCGTCGACCTCCTCGACGAGGGGTCGGTGGCCCTCGTCAGCAGCGGCGACCCCAACGTCTACGGGATGGCGGGGCTCGGCCTCGAGGTCGCCTCGGGGAAGGTGGACCTCGACCGGGTCGAGGTCGTCCCCGGCATCACCTCCTTCTCGGCTGCAGCCTCTCGAGCCGGGATCACATTCCGAGAATCCGTCGCCGTGATCAGCCTCAGCGACCTTCTCACCCCCTGGTCCGAGATAGAGAAGAGGGCAAAGATATCATCGGAGATGAAGATGCCGATGGCGATCTACAACCCTCGGAGCAAGAAGAGGACCTGGCAGCTGGACCGGATCCTCGATATCGTCGCCGAAGGCGGCGGAGCCGATCAGGACCTTCTGGTGGCAAAGAGCGTCTCCCGCCGGGGCGAGGCCCTCTGGTGGACTTCGGTGGAGAAGATGCTGGAGAGGGAGGAGCAACGCCAGAAGGTGGACATGTTCACCCTCCTGATCGTCGGAGGCGAGGGGATGGCAGGAGGGCGAGGGGGAAGTGGGGAAGATGGCTTGGTCAAAGGTGAACCCGCCCCAAAAGCCGACCCAGAGCCCTCCCCAGGGTCGAGGATCAACCTGGTGGGGGTGGGTCCGGGGGACCCCGCCCACCTCACCCTTGAGGCCGAGGAGATCATCGGTAGATCGGATTTGATCCTCGGCCCCGAAAGGCACCTTCAAGCCGTCGGAGGGATCGCCGGAGGCGAGATGATCTCTGCCGAAGGAAGCTTTGAAGAGAGGATACGTGCGAGGCTTTGTGCGGCGAGAGAGGCCGCAAGCAAGGGCGAAACCGCCTCGATCCTCTTTGGGGGAGACCCCAGCGTCTTCAGCTCATCCTGGCGTGCTCTCGAGCCGTCGGTGCTCGGACAAACAGAGGTTCACGTATCTCCAGGGGTCGGGGCCTTCTCGGCGGCGGCATCTCGGGTCGGAGCGCCCCTCGTCGGCGACTTCGCCCTCCTCTCGGGCAGGGATGACGACACCCCCGACCGGGTCTCCAGGCTCGCAGAGGGGGGCTTTGCCGTCGTCGTCTACAACCAGAACGCAAGCAAGCTCGCGGCCACGGCCGATGCCGCCTCCGCCCTCGACCCGGAGAGGCCCTTCTCCCTCGTCCAGGACGCTACGAGGCCCGAAGAGATGATCTCCGTCGGAATGGCGGCAGATCTCGCCCGGCCTAATTTCGAGGGGCTCAGGTGCACCCTGATCCTGGCGGGGCCGAAGGCCCGGATAACGGATGGCAGGATAATAACCCGGAGAGGGTACCAGACCAAATACGATTACTGAGTCTCGGGCGCGAAATATACAATCACCGAAATACGATTACTGAAACCGGTGGCGTTGAAGATGACTGGTAAGAGATACTCAGATCTGGGGGCGGTGACCCCCGAGGCGATGGAGATCTACAACAAGAGCAGAAGCTTCATCGCCGGGATCGTGGGGGAGAAGACCCCTGAGGATAGAATAAAACAGCGCTGCGTCATCGCCACCGGCGACCTCGGCGTCGCCGAGATCCTCAGGTTCAGAAACGACCCCGTCGCCGCGGGCCTCCGCGCCCTGGAGGAGGGGGCGGCGATCTACGTCGACATCAGAATGGTGGAGGCCGGCGTGGTGAAGAGGGGGCACGAGAGCCCCGTCGTCACCGCCATCGGCAAAGGCGACGATCTCGCAGAGAGGGAGGGGATCACCAGGACCTCGGCGGGATTTCGCGAGCTGAAAGAGGATCTCTCCGGGAGCATAGTCGTCATAGGAAACGCCCCCTCCGCCCTCCTGACCGTCTGCGATATGATGGAGAAGGGCGAGGCGAAACCGGCCCTGGTCGTCGGCGTTCCCGTCGGATTCGTCAACGCCGCCGAGAGCAAGGAGAGGCTCCGGGAGATCTCAGTCCCCTCGATATCGACGGAGGGGACCCGGGGAGGAACGCCCATCGCCGTCGCCGCCATAAACGAGATCATAAATTTGCGCCATGAAAATAAAGAGCTCTGAGATGGGAGGGGTCACTGACCCCGTCTCCGGCTTGGCCATCCCCGCCAGCTGGATCGAGAAGTCGTCCGACCCCAAGGCCATTGAGAGGGTAAAAAGCGGCCTCTGGGCGCTTCTATCCGACGGGACCCTCCTGAGAAGGGGGCTGACAACAGGCACGACAGCCGCCGCCGCCGCCAAGGGTGCGGTCGTCTCTCTGAAGGGGTCCGTCCTCCAGGGGCCCGTCCACCAGGTCGACGTCCTCACCCCGGTGGGGATCAGGGTCACCGTCCCCGTTGAGGGCGTTGATGGGGCATGTGCCGCCGCCAAGATCGGAGGCGACCACGAGTCCGACGTCACCGCCGGGGCGGTCTTGGAGGCAAAGGCCGAGCCCCTCTGCACCATGGAGAAGGAAGAGAGGATTGCACCGGAAGGAAGGATTGGGCCGGAAGGGAGGATCGAGCTCGTCGCGGGGCCGGGGATCGGGAGGATCGGCTCTCGGGGACTCTGCGCCCCTCCGGGAAAGGCCGCCATCAGCCCCTCGGCTAGAAAAGAGATCGTGAAGGCCATCGAAGAGGGGATGGCGGAGGTGGGCCTGAAAGCGGTCCGGGTGACGCTCGCCGTGAGAAGCGGCGAGAAGATCGCCGAAGAGACGATGAACCCCAGGGTTGGCGTCCTCGGCGGGATATCGATCCTCGGATCTACGGGCTTCGCCGAGCCATGGAACGAGCACCTCGGCGAAAGCCGGGAGGCTGAGATCCGGGACGCGGAAAAGGTGGTGGTCACCACCGGCAGAGTCGGCCTCAAGTACAGCAGGTTCCTCTTTCCAAAACACACCGTCGTCCTCCTAGGAAACAAGCTCGATCGGCTTCGCTTCAGAGAGGAACAAGACAGCATCCTCTGCGGCCTTCCGGCCCTGATTCTGAAGTGGGGGATGCCAAAGATCCTGGAAGGGACGGGATACGTGACCGTCGCCGAGATGGTGGAGAGGGATCCCAACCACCCCCGGATCGACGAGGCGATCCGATTTTTAAAGGAGAAGCTGCCGGGGACGAGGATCGTCCTCCTCAACCGCGACGGGTCCATCCTCAGAGACGAGAGGCCTTGAAGGGTCGAAGAGTGGATCGAAGGGTAGATTTTATCTGAAGATCGCCCGAAGGTCCTCTGAAGATTCCCCAAAGATTATCTGAAGATTCTCGCTTGTCGGAATAATTGAGGTGTAGGTGGGCAGTAGGATGAAGATCGTAAGTGTTGGAGCAAGCGGATGAAGATCGTCGGAGTTGGAGCAGGCCCCGGTATGCTAACCCTTGAGGCGGCGCGGGCCATAAGGGTGGCCCGGATCATCCGCGGGTCCGCGAGGGCCATCGACCTCGTCCGAGAGGAGATCGACCCCTCCTGTGATGTCGGAGTGATTGAGGACTACAGATCCCTCAGAGAGCTTCCTTCTGAGACCGTGGTCCTCTCCACAGGAGACCCGATGCTCAGCGGCCTCGGCTACCTGGACGGGGATGTGATCCCCGGGATATCCAGCATGCAGGTCGCCTGCGCGAGGCTGAAGGTCAGCCAGCTGAAGGTGATCCCCATCACCGTCCACGGAAGGAAGATGGACACAGAACCGATCATCGCCGAGGTGGAGAGGGGAAGGTGCGTCTTCCTCCTCGTCGACGACTCCACAGACCTTCCGGGGCTCTGCCGGCTTCTGGAGGAGAAGGGGCTAGCAAGGGACGTGGCCGTCCTCACCGACCTCGGCTACCCCGAGGAGGAGATCCGCAGGGGTTCTACAGCAGACCCGCCTTCATCGAAGGGGCTCGCCTCGGTGATGATCGGGGACCTCTGGTCCAGGCTGTGATCATGAGATCCCGGATCGACAGTTGATCTGATGCTGGGGGGTCTCGGCTTCGGGATGACCCCATCATTTCCACTGGAGATCCGGCAGATCGAGAGCTTAAAAAGGAGAGCTAATAAGGCGGCTTGCAGCAGACCCCACAGGGGGAATAACCCGCCTCTTGCGCCTCCTCTTCGTCGGAGAAGGTGATCCTGTTTTCTGGCTTGATCTTCTTGGCGTAACTGCAATCGGGCCAGTGGTACTTGTCCGAGGTCTTGCTACCGACATATTTGTATCCATATTCATCACTGGCCATTACTTCCCTCTCTGGCTTCTCCTGGAGGGAGGATCCGAAATCCGATACGAGTTCGTTGGAGGTATCGTTCAACTCTTCGCTTAATTCTCTTCCATCCCAGATCGCGAACTCCGGATCGCCTTCAGCAATTAGACAATCTATCTCTTGAGGCAGAAAAATTCCGTCCGACCCCTCAACTTCCAGAAGGCAGGAGTAATTCGCTCTCGGTGCGATGCGGCAGACCTTCCGAATATCAAATTCGCGGCAGCTTCCCGGCTCCAGATCCATCATCATGTACCTGGCCCCCTCAACAGGCCGGTCCCCAGCCCAGAGGGTGGCGTTGAGAATTAGGTATGGCAGGGTTGACCCGCCCTCGATGGTCAGCACACCCCAGGTCCGAAAGAGGGTTGAGTTCACTGAGGAGTTGAACTCCAGGGTTTTAATGACCGGAGTCGAAGAAGAAGGTGCCGTGTCGGAGACAGAACTGTTCAGCCTAGCCGGAGCGCTGGTCTCAGATGGGGACTGCAAATGGTATCCAGAAGACGGCTCGCCATTCCAGGAAGGGGGGAGGCGAACCCGCTGGGCCCAAGATTCCCCATCCTCCAGGGCCGATGAAAAAAGATCTCCGACCCGATGATAGGATTCCATCTCTTCTCCAGCCTGAAGATAGATCAAAGATCCGAGAAGGGCCACAAAGACGAGGGAGAGGAGGATCGTTCTTTTGAGCGATGGAAGCTTAAGCGACATATGCAAACCCCTTTATTTCCACTGGAGATCGATATCTTGAGACTTCGGCAGAGATGGAGAGCGAGAGCGAGATCAAGAACGAAATCGAGATCGAGAACGGCGATCGATAGAAACCCCACCACAACCCTAGACCCTCAACACCTCCAGGACTTCCAGAGCCTCCATGATAAACTCAATCTGACTCTTCAGCCTGCCCAGATCCGTCTCATCTCGCATCTTCTCGGAGATCTCACTCATCTTCTGGAGGATCGCCGCCTCCATCTCTTCCAAAACTTCATCCCTATCGCCCTTCAGCCCCATTCTTCCGGATGCCGGTTCGCGATGGGCAATTTTCCCCTCAGACCTGGTTTTAAGGGCCTGCACGTCCTCTATTCCTCTCTTTTCCTCGATATCGGTCGCACGGGCCCCCTCATCCTCTGTCTCTGTCTCCGAAGTCAGAGCCGATCTCCTCGAAGTTCTCTCCTCAGATTCGATCGCGGACCTCTCCGCCTGAGGCGGAACCTGCGGAGCGCCAGCCACTTCAAATGAGCAGACCGGGCATACCACCTCACCTTTGTAGCGGAATAGGGGAGCTCCGCAGTCGTGATGGGAGGCCAGCATCGTTCCCCCCATCTCCAGGAGCCTCGTTATCCTCTTGATTGCCTCTTCTTCTTCCATCCGGAATCACCAAGCGACCAATTATGCGACCAATTATAATCGTAACGCGCCAGCAACGCGCCTAGTTAGTCGGATGTCATCAGGGACAGACTGTAGCCAACGGCATCCACACTACCACGAGGCCACAACCAGCGATATACCAGCGACATACCAGCGACATCTGCAGGCCGAAATTCGAAGCCACCATACGTTTAAATATGACAACCATGCCAATAGTTGTTGGGACAGGCTTTATCTTTAACCTTTTTGCCGTCTTGAAAGTGTGGTGATTCCATGGCAGCTGAAAATGTGATTAAGCAGTGTGTCGAAGTTTTAGAGCGCATCATGAGCGATGATACCGTTCCCAGAAATATAAGACGTTCTGCCGAGAGCGTGAAGTCGACCCTTCTCAACGACCAGGACTCTGAAGCCATCAGAGCCGCTTCCGCCATATCGATCCTGGACGAGATCAGCAACGACCCAAACATACCCCTTCACACCCGAACCCTGATCTGGAACGTCGCAAGCCAGCTAGAGACGATCCCCGTCGGATGATGGCCTCGATGGCCGATCGGTCAATCTCAAAGCGGCTTAGGCCTTATTTAAATGATAATATCCGAAGCACCTTTTGAGAATGGATTACTGCAGGCCGAAATTCCGCAGATCACTGGCCGACCGGCAGCCGAGCCCTTCTTGACACCTCTAATTTCGGCCACCCCTTTGTTTCCACTGAAAGCCCCCGACCCCTTTGTTTCCACTGGAGTGCCCTGACCTCTTGCTGACCTCTTGGTTTACATTGAAGCTTTAGAGTATACAGGCCGAGAGCTGATCCAAACGAAAACTAAAATAAGGTCAATATTTTTTCTTTTTTAATAAAACATCGAATCTGAAATCACCCCGATATTTCTACTGGAACGGCACGCCCCCTTTTTTTCCACTGGAGATTTCAGCGGTATCCGATTGCATCTTCTCGCCCAATATCAAGCCACAAATGGTATTGAAGAATCGTGGCGGACGAGGCTTAGTTTCATGAAATTATTTAAAAAGGAGAATGCTAGACTTCAGATATCAGATTTGCGCTTATATGGACCCACTTTATCGTTATCGGTTTTTAAGGGTCAAAGACGATTTGTAAACGGTTTATACATCGTATCTGTATGATCAGAATCTTTAAGTAATATAAGCGATCAGGTCACAACAGGATATATCCATATTATTTTCATTCATAGCTTTACTGTATATATCTTCATTCCAGTCGAAATGATGGGGTAGGGGGGTTGCAGTAGAAACGACGGGGGCTTACCGCAACTCTTATTAACTGATAGAATGTATTTGGTTTTTTGTCCGGGGGGATTATCTCTTTCATGTCGGGTGGATTATTCGCAGACCTCTTGAAAAAAGGGGAAATATTCGAGTGCAGGGACGTGCTCCGCTCCAGCTACACGCCCTCGGAGCTTCCCCATCGCGAAGATCAGATCAACGGCATGGCATCAATTTTGGTACCAGCTCTTCGGGGCGAAACCCCCTCCAACGTTCTCATATACGGGAAAACCGGGACCGGAAAGACCGCCGTGGCGAAGTACGTCGGCTCGGAGCTGGAAGCTGCAGGAAACAATGGCAACTCCAAATGCTCTTTCATCTACATCAACTGCGAGGTCATCGACACACAGTACAGGGTTCTCGCTCACCTAGCCCGCTGCTTCGGGCGGGAAGTTCCCATGACCGGATGGCCCACGGATCAGGTTTACGAGGAGGTGAGAAAGTCCCTGGACGAGGACCATCGTATGGTGGTGATGGTCCTGGACGAGGTCGACAAGCTGACGAGAAAGGGGGACGATATCCTCTACAACCTGACGAGGATCAACTCGGAGCTGGACCGGGCCGGAGTCAGCCTGATAGGGATCTCCAACGACCTGAAGTTCACCGACTTTCTGGACCCGAGGGTCAAAAGCTCTCTCGGGGAGGACGAGATAATCTTCCCTCCATACAACGCGGAGCAGATCAAAGACATCCTGGAACAGAGGGCGTCGATGGCCTTCAAGCCCGGCGTTCTCGCCGAGGACGTGATCCCCCTCTGCTCGGCTCTGGCGGCCCAGGAGCACGGCGACGCCCGGAGGGCCCTCGACCTTCTGAGGGTCTCTGGGGAGCTGGCGGAGAGGGTTGGCTCTGATCGGGTGGCTGAAGATCACGTCCGATCCGCCCGAGCCAAGATCGAACGCGACCGGGTTAGAGAGGTGGTGATGACGCTTCCGACCCAGTCCAAGCTCGTCCTCTACAGCGTCCTACTTCTGGAGGAGCAGGGGGTAAAGAACGTCACCACCGGGGCTGTTTACGGGATGTACAAGCAGCTCTGCCCTCTGGTGGACCTGGATTACCTGACCCACCGGCGGATCGCAGACCTCATCGCCGAGCTCGACATGCTCGGTATCATTCACACCGTGGTGGTGAGCAAGGGCAGGTACGGCAGGACCAAGGAGATATCGCTATCCATCCCCATGGCAAAGCTGAAGGCGATGATCCTGGACGATTACCGGCTCAAAGACCTCATCGGCGGCACGACGTCGCTTCAGAGCAGGTGGGTCTGAAGGCCGGATCCCCCGCGGTTTGAAATAACGAAACTAACGAATTCCCAGAATCAATAACGCTGATTTCGAATCCTCAGAATCAATAACTCCTTTTCTCGAATCCGTATCAAGCTTGCAGGGACTGTGAATCCGGAAATGAGAAATTAAGAAAGAGACGAAAAGTGCGCCGACCGGGATTCGAACCCGGGTTTAGGCGTTGGCAACGCCTAGTGATGACCACTACACTATCGGCGCTCTGTTGTTGGTCGCCACACCCCCTCACAACCTTCCAGCGTAAAAACATTGCGGGCAGACAGGTGCCTGGCCCCTCGATATGGTGTGAACCTCATCGATCTTCGGTCTTCGGTAGTTGCGCATATTTTATCGTTCACTGCGAGCTGCACATATTTTATCTATCATCATATCCAAACCGAGATCGCGTTGGTGGTGTCCTCTCTTGTACGACGTCATAATCATCGGGGCGGGCCCGGCTGGCCTTACAGCCGGGATGTACTGTGCCAGAGGTGGGAAGAAGACCCTCATCCTCGGAAACGTCTACGGGTCGCAGCAGTCGATGGGCGGTCTTTACGAGAACTATCCGGGCTTTCCCGATGGCATTCAGGGGATCGAGCTCTCCGAGCGGATGCTGGCTCAGGCCGAGAAGTACGGCGCAGAGCTTCATGAAGAGGTGGTGGCTAAGGTGGTCTCTCTCAACGGGGTCTTTCGGGTCAAGACAGAGAGCTGGGAGTACGAGTCGTCGGCCCTGATCCTGGCGATGGGCGCAAGCCACCGGAAGCTTGGAGTCCCCGGCGAGGAGGATTACGCGACGAGAGGCGTCTCGTACTGCGCCTACTGTGACGGCGCCCTATTTCGGAACAGAACCGTCGCCGTGATCGGCTACGGGAACGGCGCGGCAAGGGCGGTCCTCTACCTCGCGGGGCTCTGCGCCAAGGTCCACCTCCTGAACGTCCGGGACGATCTTGAGGCAGAAGCCGTCTACCTCGACAGGATCAAGAGCCTCACCAACACCGTCATCACTCACGGTGTCGAGCCGATCCGGGTCCTGGGGGACGGCTTTGTGACGGCCGTCGAGTTCGAGGCGCGGGGTAAGGTCCGCACCCTGAACCTCGACGGCGTCTTCGTCGAGATGGGGGTCGCCCCGAACGTCGATCTGGCCGTCGATCTCGGGATCGAGCTGACGAAGGGGGGCTTTGTGAAAGTCAACCGGCTCACTCAGGAGACCAACATCCCCGGCGTCTTTGCTGCGGGGGACGTCACCGGCGGGAGGATGCAGGTGACCACAGCCGTCGGCGCCGGGACCTCTGCGGCGATCAGCGCCATGAGGCACATACAGTAACAACACAGTGATATGCAGCGATATATAGCGACATGGAGCGATCTGGTGGTGTTATTTTAAAGAGAGAGACGCGGACCAGGCCCGACCCCAGGAGGCCCGTGGCGGTCTGGCGGTCGGCCGACCTCCTGGACGGGGAGGCGACGGGGTGTCTGACCATAATCCTTCGGACGAGGGGGTGCAGATGGCGCCGGTGCACCATGTGCGGCTACGCCTCCGAGGGCGCCCCCGCCACAGAAGAGGATCTGATGGTCCAGTTTCGGGCCGCCACAAAGGACCTATCCTCGGAGGATCGGGTCGTCAAGATATACACCAGTGGCAGCTTCCTCGATCCAGCCGAGGTCCCGGGACCGGTCAGGGTGCAGATCCTGGACGGCCTCGCCGCCGCTGGGGTCGAGAAGCTCGTCGTCGAGTCGAGGCCGGAGTACGTCGCGGAGGAGCTGGTCGAGGAGTCGGTCGCAAGGATCAGGACGGAGGTTGCGATCGGGCTTGAGACCTCAAACGACCTGGTCAGGGAGCACTCCATCCAGAAGGGATTCTCTTTTGAAGAGTTCAAGGAGGCGGCGAAGGTCGTCCAGAAGGTCGGCGGGTCGGTGAAGACCTACCTCCTCCTGAAGCCTCCCTTCCTCTCCGAGGGGGTGGCGATCTCCGATGCCATCCGGTCGGCCCGGGACGCAGCCCCATTCTCCGACGTCTTATCTTTGAACCTCTCCAACATCCAGAGGGGCACCCCCATGGAGAGGATGTGGACCCTGGGGGAGTATAGGCCGCCGTGGCTCTGGAGCGCCGTCGAGGTCCTGAAGACTGTCACCTTCATCCCCATCATCTGCGACCCAGTGGCCGCCGGGACGAGGCGCGGCCCTCGCAACTGCGGCGGGTGCGACGAGGCCTTCGCGAAGGCGATAAGAGAGCACGCTCTCACCCAGGATGTCGGCGTCTTTGGGAACCTCGACTGCGGATGCAGGGCAGCCTGGGAGAAGGTGGTGGAGCTGGAAGACCTCGCCTTCGGCTCACCCCTGGCAACGGCCTGGCAACGGATTTGAGGGGCCTGTGAATATATTTAAAAATCAATCAAAATATAAACAAACCGCCTCTGGGCCGTCTCCCACCCCGAAGCTCGACGATCCGCCGTCTGGGTGGGCTTCATCGGTTCGATGACGGCTATCTGGGGTTCCTTCATCGGTTCGATGACGAATAGCTTCTGGCGATCGGGTTCCTGCTCCCATCTCGCCCTCCTCTCCATTGCCGTCCTCTTCCTCATTTGAGGTCATATCAAGGCGAAATCTCTTTTTAGGGTCGGTAGATTGAAATACGACGGGTTGGATACCAGCCCTGGTAGGTTCATGTAAAGGGATCTGGATATATAAGCAGGGCAAATCCAGAGGATTATAGGGAGGTATAACAAGCATGTTCGAAACGGTTTTGGTTCCCACGGACTTCTCTAAGCACTCGCAGAAAGTCCTCGAGTGCGTCGGCGGATTGCCTGGGGTGAAGAAGGTCGTCCTCCTCAACGTCATCGGTCCGTCGGACCCCCTGGCACGGGTTTGGGACCCAGGAGCCAGGCTCGAAGAGGCGAAGGAGAAGGTTGCAGAGCAGGCGAAGATTCTGGAGGCCCAGGGGCTTGTGGTCAGCCAGAGGGCCGAGCCGATGCTGGAAGGGGACATATTCAGGAAGATCCAGTCGGTCTCCGACGAGGAAGGGGTCAACCTGGTGGTTATGGGCGCTCGGGGCAAGGGATTCGTCCAGAACATATTCCTCGGAAACGTGGCCAAGAACACCCTCCGGTACGGGGACAAGCACCTATTGCTGATGCGTTACAAGATGCTGGAAGGCGGCGAGGATCTCGAGCAGCACTGCGCCATGATATTCTCCAAGGTCCTCTGCCCCACGGACTTCTCCGAGCCCTCCGACGAGGCGATCAACTTCATCAAGAATCTGAAGGGCGTCCACGAGGCGGTCCTCTTCCACGTCGTCTCCAGCGGCGAGAGCCAGGAGCACGTCGACGCCAAGATGAAGGAGGCGACGGAGAAGCTGAACGCCACCAAGGCGGAGTTCGAGGCTGCTGGGATCAAGGCCTCCGTCAAGGTCGCCGTTGGAAGCCCGGCAGAGGCGATCATCGAGGCGGCCGAGGAGGGGGACTTCTCCCTGGTGGCCATGAGCTCTCACGGCAAGGGATGGGTGAAACAGCTCATAGTCGGCAGCGTAGCCTACGAGGTATCCAAGAACGGCACAAGGCCGGTTCTGGTGTTGAGGGCTGGAAAGGCGTCTTGAGACTTCTCGCCAAAGTGTCTTTTGTCCCGAACGGCGCCCTTTCCCTGCGGATCGGCACGCCGGTTGCAGGACAAAAGCATTTAATATGGCGAGAGTATCCAGTCTCAGTTTCCCAATCAATCCAAGGGAGAGAGAAATAACAGTCACGGGATATTGGCTTAATATCCGATTAGGGAGGTAAAACCAATGCTGCCACCAACGATGATTGATCTTGGTCTGTTTGCCATCGTTCTCATGGTCTTGTTGGGCCCGTTCCTGGTCCCGAAGATCGAACATAACCTGGAAGCGTTCCTTTTCACCATGGGCGTTTTAGCTGTCACCATATCCGGTTTTGAGAGTCATGCCAATCTGGAGCAGGTGTATGAACATCTGGGTATGGAAATACCCCATGTGGGCTGGAACATGCATCTGATCACGGAGGCGATCGAGGAGCCGATAATTAAGGGGATCGTCCCCGCGGTGCTGGTCGCAGGTCTCCTCTTCTTCTACGGAAGGGAGCACGTCCAGAGCGCCATCAACGCCCTCTTGAAGAAAGTTCCCCTCAAGATATTGGTCTTCGTGATGATAGTTGTCCTGGGCCTCTCGTCCAGCATCATCACCGCCATCATCGCCTCGCTCCTCCTGGTGGAGCTGATAAACGCGATGCCGATGGACAGAAAGACGAGGGTGAACATCGCCATCATCGCCTGTTTCTCCATCGGGCTTGGAGCCGTTCTCACACCCGTGGGCGAGCCCCTCTCCACCATCGCCATCACCAAGCTGCAGGGCGAGCCCTACTACGCCGGCTTCTTCTTCCTCTTCAACCAGCTGGCCGTCTACATCATACCCGGCTGCATCGCCATGGGTCTCCTGGGGATGGTCTTCACCGGCAAGGCCGAGGCGATCAAGCAGAAGGTCTCCTCCAAGTCTGAGGAGACGCTGAAGGACGTCGTCATCAGGGCCGGTAAAGTCTACTTATTCGTCATGGCGCTGCTGCTTCTCGGAAGCGGCATGAAGATCATCATCGACAAGTACATCCTGAGCATTTCTCCCCAGATCATCTACTGGGTGAACATGATCTCAGCCATCCTGGACAACGCCACCCTGACGGCGGCAGAGATGAGCCCGTTGATGGAGCCCCAACAGATTCAGGCGGTTCTGATGGGTCTTCTCATATCCGGCGGCATGCTGATCCCCGGGAACATCCCCAACATCATCTCCGCTCAGAAGCTCTCGATAACGAGCAAAGAGTGGGCGAAGCTGGGAGTGCCCCTGGGCCTGATCCTGATGGTGGTCTACTTCATCTGGGTCTTCTACATCCCCTTCCACATCGAGTTCCACCTCGGTGGGTGAGGGGATCTTCCAACCTTTTTTTTAAAACCTTTTTTAAAAAAATGACCAACAGGTGTGGCCCCGCTCTTCAGGCCAGGCTTGTTCCGCCAGGTTCCAGCCTCCGGCTTTGGCTAAGAACTCTGGCTCAGAAATCAGGCTCCGAACTTCGGCCTCAGATTTAAACAGCCTCGTCGAACTCTCGCCGGTAACGGGCGATCCCCGAGGCTCCGACCATCGCCGTCTTGTTGAGGATCAGGATCATGAAGGCCTCGTCGGGGACTTCGGACCACTGGCTGTGGATGCCGTAGCGGGACGCCCTCTCAAAGCCGAAGCGGGGGTAGTACTCTGGGTAGCCGAGGACGATGACGAAGGGGCAGCCTCTCTCCCTCAGCATCTTTATCCCGTTGTGGATCAGAAGCGACCCGATCCCCTGCCCCTGGCATTGAGGCCGGACCGCCATCGGCGCAAGCCCCATCCCCGAGACCTCCAGGGCCGTTCCCTCCCCCTCGATCGTCGCCGGGCTGAAGAGGATGTGGCCCACCACTTCTCTCCCCTCGACCGCCACGAGAGAGAGGAGGTTATCGCAAGCCTCCCGGAGCTTGTCCACGACTTCGGCCTCGGCTGGCTGGCCGAAGGCGGCCAGGTTGACTCGGCGGATCGCCTCGATGTCCTCGGGCCTTTCTTCTCGGATGGTGATCATTTATTTTCACCTCGTGGAATTATGGTTGGCATATATCAAATCCTTCAACTACTGCCGGTCTAAATTTGGGTTTAGCCAATCTTCATCCATTAGTTTCTTTAATTCATCTTGTAAATCCTCTCGGGATTTTAAAAATTGTTTAACTTGGAATAATGGCATACTCCAACCCTTTTCTCTATATAATCTATTCCAAGAGATATTAGCATATGTCCCTACATGTACATTATACCTTTGAATTTTATAATAGTTTTTACTCAACGATTCTAACTCAACTTTCTCTTCGAAGAGCTTCAAAGCGCCGGAATTTACGACTGAAGTCCATCGATCTACCGGAAGCGGTTGAACTGTATCTTGCTCTAACACGGCGATACATAACATAATTTCAGATCTAATCATTTGTATATATTTTATCTTATCTGCGAATTCTGTATCTTTTAGTGGTTGTGATATCCCCGTAAAGTGCATATCTTCGTTTAATTTAAGTTGAAGTTGCCTTTTAAACTTGTCTTTTAACTCGTCGATATCGGAATACGTTTCACACAAGCCTTTCGACTTACAAGCTTCCTCGAATTCCTTTAGCTTAGAATATTGGACAGGATCAAAGCTGCATGGACTAACTAGTGCATCACGAGAAAAATAGAGCATCGCTGGTTTTTTCATCTTGATGTGCTCTTCGATTTCCTCCACCGTACCGCTTGAATAATCTCCTGTAGCTGTTCCTATCCGCGTCCCAAAAACACCAACCAAAAGGTCACAATCTTTAAGTTGCCTGTTAATTATTGCCTGCGGCCGGTCGCCCATCTCGGGTGAAGAATGAGTTTCCCATGCAACTGGGAGAAGGACGATTTTGCGCGTCTCAGAATGGATGTCGTTCCAATCATGTAAAACTTCACGAATCAGCTTCCTCTCGTCACGAACGTCTCCTGGGGAGGCGATCATCACCTTGAAGACTGTTGCGTTGTACGACATTCTCCATCTCCTGGCTTAAGACTAAAGCTGCGACTGAGCTATCAATGGGACGCTAAACGAGATGTTCGGCACCTCTTTAAAAACCATCGTCTTACAGCTCGAACCCCGGCTCCTCCGCCACAGACCCCAGCAGCTCCTCAGCTTTCTTCATCTCCTCCTCGCTCCCGTCGACGGCGAGCCAGATTGACCCCTCGGCGCCGCAGACGCCGCCCGCGGCCACCAGCTCCGCCTTCGCGCCCGTCAGGTGCGCGATCGCCTCGATCTCGGTGTACACCTCGCCGGGGACGGGGAGGAGCCGAGGGCCCTCGGCGCCGGGGGCGTTCAGCTTGTTTGCGAGATCGTCGAGGTCGCCGAAGACCCGCTTTTCGAGGCCGACGGGGAGGATCAGCCGGACCCGGCGGCCGACGACCGCCATGAGGGCGAGGCCGATGGTCCCGGCCTTCGGGTGGCCGATGAGGACGGCGGCCCGATCGGACCATGGGTCGAGGGCGTTCGCGCCCTTCAGGATGACGTCGCCTTCCTCCAGGTCGTCGACGACGTTGAGGATAGTCTTCCCCCGCTGCCATACCCCCTTTCGTATTACCACGTCTCCGGGGAAGTCGGACATGTCGGGGAGCATCCCGGCCTCGTTGGTGGGGACCCACGCCGGGGGGGTGATCCCCCGGAAGAACCTCTTCCGCGAGAAGCCTTCAGCCTGGCCGATTCTATCCAGGATCTCTTCTGCGACGTAGCCGTTGGTGGTCCCGGCGACGATGACGACGGTTCCGGATTTCAGGGCCTCTTCGACGGCCGGATGGGTCGCGAGGGCTTTTGCGATAAGCCGCTTTCCTGCTGCTGGGGAGAGGACGAAGGATTTCATGGGCAGTTTCTTTGTGCCCATGGGAGAAAATCTCTTTGATCAGCTGCGACCGGTGGGGCTGCTTGGGGATGCAGTCGAATAATTCTCGTAAGTAAAATGCAAGATTCAGAACATACGGAAAGCGAATATCTGACCCAATGGTATATGTATCGGCATCGACAAAATCGGAGACCGAGCGAAATATTGTCCGAATGGAGGCACAAAACTGAGCGAAAATAACGACATAGGCGGCGAAATAGGCGGCGAAAAAACCGGATCAATAACGCCGACCGAGATGAAGCTGCAACCAGTGGGTTTCATAAAAAACAGGATCGAAGAGCCTTTCCTGGTGGCCGGAGGCGCGGGCCTGGAGATGCGGGGCGAGTTCGACTCCACCATGGATCACGTTCGTGAACTGAGACAGTCGATCTCAGAGATCGTCATCGACGAAAGTCTGGTCGCCCTTCTCGACGGCATCGAAGAGTACTCTCATCTCGTGGTCCTGTATTGGGCGCATAAAGTAACAGAGGAGGGCCGATCTCTGACCAGGGTCCATCCCATGGGGAGAAGAGATCTTCCCGAGGTGGGCATCTTCTCTACCTGCAGCCCCGCCCGGCCGAATCCGATTCTCATGACCGTGGTCCAGCTCTGCGGACGAAGAGAGAACGTGCTGGAGGTGGAAGGTCTGGACGCCGTCGACGGAAGCCCCGTCGTCGATATCAAACCTTACGTCAAGGACTCTCATCCTCAGGAAGGAGTCAGGGTTCCCGACTGGATGGAGCAACTCCAGAAGGAAGTGCGGGAACATGGTCGTGGGGATAAGGGTTAAGGCGATTCTATTTTCTGGTAATAAAAGGCACTTTGAATCAAATCTGGCCTTCGTCGGCGTCTGAAGGACGTCGATCTTCGCCAGCATATTTTTTGATGCGTTATTCGCGATCGGTGAGCGTGCTTTCCCACCAGATCGACCTATCCCCTGCCGCATAATTCGCGATCAGTTTCTTAAGCGGGTGGGGCAGCAGGTCGTTCGCGTATAAATCATCGATCGACGACCACAAAAACTCTAAATGATCTTCCTGGGATTCCGGGGGTGAACCAGAACTTGTACCCTTTATGCCGGCCTTAAAGATGTGATTTATCTCAAAATGTTCTGCGCCTCCATCTTCCCAGCCCGCCTCCACAGCTCCCAGATACCCCTCTACGTCTAACTCCAGGCCGAGTTCCTCGTCTATCTCCCGTTTCAGAGCTGCGGCGGCACTTTCGCCGATATTTATATGGCCCCCTGGAAGAAATGTGTTGCTCATGCCCTTCTGGCGGGCTAATAAAACGTGATCGTCGTTTAATATCACGGCTCTTGCAATCAGATGAAAATTTCTCATATTATTATCCTCATTTCATAACCGACATTTTGCGAGTTCTACCATGTCGTTTACGGTCGTCTTATTGCCCTTAGTCGGTTCATTACTTCGCTACCATATGGTGTAAGTGTCCAATATGTTTCTTTGTCTTTAACGCTTCGTTGTCTATTTTGGCTCATCGTAATAAGACCGATAGCACGCAATTGGACCTTTATGGTCTGAAAATCGTTTTCTTCAATTCGGAAACCCCTCAATTTTAATTTATGGTCAGTGGTTAGGTCCTTAGATATTTGTTTTCCTATCTCTGCATCTATAAAATTATTCAATATTTCTCGCAAACTTCTCTCACCACATTCATGCATCAAGCTTGGTGCAACATACGAGAAAATCTTATCCCACGTTGTCGAAAACTCATGTCTAAAATTTTTCCCATCAGTAATGATTGTTAAGTGCAATCGAAATTCATCATCGCCCTGCGCGAGTTGCTCGCTACCTTTGGGAGCAGTAATACGGGTGTGTTCTATTTCTTTCTTAAGACTATCTATTTGCTGGCGAAGTCTAAGTATTTCTTTTGTTGCTTCTTCCGATGCCATTTGATCTGCTTTAACCCATCCGATAGCAGGAGTACTTTTTATCAATTGAACTAGGCTTCTGCTGACAACTGAACCCAGGTTATCCGGTGATGTCCAGTACTTACACATCTTCTTCTCGGCAAGTTCCTTAAATTCTGCAAGCTTTTTCCTACCTTCTTCGGAATGTTCGGTCTTATTTGCTGGTAAGGTTCCCGGATCTTTGTGAAGGAACGCGATGATGGGCTTGCCTATCTCCGAAGCGTAGCGATACTCCATTTCAGTGTAGCTGATCCCGTCAGTTCCAACTGAGCCATATCTTCCACCAATGATAACGATGTAATAGTCGCAGTCGTCGATCACTTCTTTGATCAATGTCCATTGGTCTTCATTGGCTGCGGGAAATAGCTCCATGCCAGCAGGTATGCAATCGAGTTCCAACAATACGTGCATAACCTCTTGACGTTCAGGCTGAAGATCTTCGTACGTTGAGCTAACGAAGACTTGATAGCGTTTTTCCATCGGTCTACCTCTGAACAATTTGGGATTTTAACTTGATGGTTGATTTTTCACTTCGCGAAATCAAGATATTATCTCTTGATCGCGTCCCGGTCAATCCCCCTCGGCGCCAGGTACCACCTCCCCTTATGCTTTCCCATGTGCTCAAGGGCCTCGGGGTAGCCGTCGAAGGATAGACACTCGCCGTCGTCGAGGTTGAGGAGGATGAGGGCGCCCGTTCCGGCGTCGGGTCGGCTCATCGCCGCCTTCAGGGCGGCCTCGATCTCTTCGCGCCGTCTGCTCCTCTTTCGCGCGCCGAGGGCCTCCATCTCCCGGAGGATCTCGTCGACTGAGGCCTCATCGAGCTCTTCTTCACCTTCATCCCCAATTTTTTCGTCGTGCCCCATCTGGAACTTCTCCTTGTTCTCCTTCAGATCTTGGCGGGCTCCCCCTCTCCGGCGCCCCAGCAGAGGTACTCCGCCGACGGGAACTCGTGGATGGTGGTGGCGACGATCTTCCCGCGACCGTACCTCCCGACGGCGAGAACCGCCCTTCCTATGGCGTCCTTCAGGATCGTCTCAAAGCCCTCCCCTGGGACGAGGTAGCCGTCGCATTCGGCGGTCTTGGCGCCGAAGAGGCAGGAGCAGGGGTGGTCGGAGGCCGGGACGAGATCAGTACTTCCGTAATCGCCTACGTACTTGAGGGGGAGGGGGAGCCAGTCGTACTCGTGCTCGGGGACCAGGGGGCCGAAGACGGTGACGATCCCGCCCCTCTTCAGAAACTCCGCAATCTTGGATTTGCAGGCCTTGAGGGCGGGAAGGGTCTTGGAGTACTGGGGGTTTGCAAAGCCCGTGGGTATCACCACCATCCTGAACCGGGGAAGAAAGGGGCTTCCCAGGACCTCGGGCTTGACGAAAGTGTGCTCCCTTCCGGCCTCCTCCAGAAGCTTCTCGAAGAGGAAGGTCTTCTCGCCGATGATCGCAATATCTGGCATTCAAGAAGGCTCTTTTCTGGAATCGGTCTAAAGCTTTATGCCCCTCTCAACGCCGTTTGTTTTTTTTCCAACTATCTGTGATCTCCTCTCCACGTCATCTCTCCTCCGATCCCCGACTTTGTCCTATTTATTCAGAATCGACGCCAATAGATTTATTACTATATATGACTATAATCCCCGTAATAGGTGGTATTTATGGAACAGGAACTGATGAGAATAGGGGTCTCGCTTCCGGAATCGCTCCTGACCAGGTTCGACGGCATCATCGAGCAGAGGGGCTACTCCTCCCGGTCTGAGGGGATAAGGGACGCCATCAGAAATTACATAGTCCACTACGAGTGGATGAGCGACGTCAAGGGGGAAAGGGTAGGCGTCATCACCATGGTCTACTCCCATCACCAGCGAGGGCTTGTGGACTCCCTCACCAACATCCAGCACGAGTTTGTTGACATAATCCAGTCCACCCTTCACGTTCATCTGGACCACGAAAACTGCCTTGAGATCGTGACCCTCAGGGGCGAGGGGCAGGAGGTCCGAAAGGCCGCAGAGAAGATGATGGCCCTCAAGGGAGTAAAGCACGTTAAGCTGACCACCACCTCTCTCGGCACTGAGCTTTGAACCATCCAGCCGAGCAAGCACCGATGAAAGAAGATCACAAAATTTGCGAGGCAGACGGGTCGAAGGTCGAAGATGGTGCTGATTTGAACCGGCGAGTTTCGGATCGTCTCTCCGGAATCCACGTACTCGATCTCTTCGGCGAGACGAGGATAGCGACCCGTCCCAAAGTTCCCGTTCCAGTTTACGGGGAGAGGATCGTCGAGGGGCTCAGGATTTGGGACCCTCACCGAAGCAAGCTCGCCGCCCTCATCGTCAAGAGCCATTTCGCAGGCGGCCTCGGCGGCCTTGTCGATGATCTGAACCTATCCCCCGACTCTCGGGTCCTTTATCTCGGTGCAGCCACCGGGACGACCCCAAGCCACGTCAGCGACCTATTGCCTCGCGGCCTCGTCTACGCCGTGGAGTTCTCGCCTCGGGCGATGCGCGACCTTCTCGGTCTCTGCCTGGCTCGCGATAACATCATACCAATTTTAGAAGACGCCTTTCATCCCGAGAGGTACGCCCCGTTTCTCGAGCCTGTGGACCTGGTGTACCAGGACGTCGCCCAGAGAAACCAGGCGGAGATCGCAAATAGAAACGTCGCCCGTTACCTGAAGCCCGGAGGAACGCTGGTATTGATGATCAAGGCGAGGAGCGTCGACGTGACGGGGGACCCAAAAGAGGTGGCAAGAGAGGAGATCGAGCGGCTTGAGGGGGTCGATCTGATCTCCGTTGCCGACCTCCGACCGTTTCATCAGGACCACTGGGCTGTGGTGGCGAAGAGACGGGATTAAGCTCTTCGGTCTTGGTATGACCGTCGACCTCTTCGCTGCGCCGCCCGCGGCTCCCGCCCGAATCAGCTCAGAAGATCTCTTATCTCGTTTCCGATTATGTTCGGAAGGAGCCTCACGTATCCGACAACCGGGATCCTGAATTTTGCGACCCCTATGACCCAGTCTTCGTCGACCGGCATCAGGTAGTTGATCCCGAAGATGACGTAGGTCTCGTTCCCCCGGTTGATGAAGACGTACCCGGTCTCATGGTCGAGATAGGTCCCTTTCCCCACCTCCTCGATCATCCCCTTGGCCATCTGCTCGTTGAAGTACTCCTCCTTGACGACGCCCAGAAGCTGGCCTGCGTTCTGGTCGATCTCGGAGTTGTTGTCGCCTTTTGTGATGTAGCCTGCAAAGGGTGCAGCAGGTCCCCCTTCCCACATCGGCTCGCCCTCGTCGACCCACCGCATAGCCCGGTGGATGACGGGAGTGGCCTTGTCGGGGGGATAGGGCCTTCTGAGGAGGACGTGAGCGGCCTGGTCGGTGAGGGTCAGCTTATCCTTGCCGTAGGGCCTGTAGAGGATGACGTTTCCGGGGTTTTTGAAGGTGGTGTAGTTATCAGCCGCCCCCTCCTCCCAGGTGACGACGTCGGTTCGAGAGGCGCCCTGGATCACTATAATGTCTCCCACCTTCATGTTGGGGTACATGCTCCCAGACTCAACCGCCACCATGGGGGTCCAGACTCCCAGGGTCACCTGAGATAATATCGAGATCCCGCCGACCACGACGGCTACGAATATCAGATCCCGGAGGAAGCCCTGGACCTGCCCCTCGCCCTTGAGCCACTCTACAAGTTTCATCGGACTGGCTTATCAGCACCCTACCGATATAATCGTTTTCGGTCGTATCCCCGATGGAGGGGACCTGCGCCCTTTATCTAAGCCTCCGGACATAATGCCCGTTGATGCAGGAGATCGTTCAGCGGTTCGCCGAGGAGGGGTACATGATAGATCCCGAGGCCCTGGAGCTGATCGCCTCCTGTCCGGAGCCCCGCGACGAGCTGGTGGAGGGGGTGATCCGGGGGCTTGAGCGTTCCACCCTGGTGGTGGGCGCCTCGGAGGTCAGGCGGTGCAAGAGCTGGCTTGAGCTCTCCGGGGGCGACGGGCAAAGTACGCCGCCAGATCCGAACCGATCCGCTTCGAAACGGCCTCAGCCCGCAAAATTTGGCGAAGCCAAATCGTCATCCACGTCGATGGCTTCTGAACCCGCGGTATCCGAGGGCAAGAGCCCCGACATCTCGGTCGATGGAAGGGTGGGGATCTCCCGGCACCAAGGCGGCCGAGGATCGTCCGGTACGGTCCGTCTCGGCGATCCGGAGCTTGAAGGACGGATCATCCCCGCGTGGGCCGGGAAGTTCAGCCAGGGGTCCGACCCCTTGGCCCGAGGTCGTCCCGACGCCGGGCCACCGTCTCTGGATGGCTGTGAGATCCCAGCCACACCACCACAAGCCGCTCTGGAGCCGTTCTGTCTTGAGGGGTTGAGCGACATCACCGGGAGGTCCACCTGCGTCGGGGAGTACCAGGACTTCATAAGGTACTTTCGGGATCGGTACTCGCGGATCAGGGAGATCCTCTCGGGGAGGCTGAACGCAAGGCCCATCGAGAGCCTCAGAAGAGACGTCGCCGGAAGGGAGATCTCCGTCATCGGGATGGTGATGGAGGTGAGGACCAGCGCCAAGGGGAATAAAGTGGTGGAGCTGGAGGACCCAACGGGGATGGTGACGGTGATTTTTCAGAAGGGCGCCGCCGGGTCGGAGGAGGTGGAGACCCTCGTCTCCGATGAGGTGATCGGGGTTTCTGGGACCACCGACGGGAAGGGGCGGTTCTTCGGAAAGACCCTGGTCCGGCCGGACCTTCAGTCCCGCTCTCTCATCGCGACGGGCGAGGGAGGTGCCCTCCTCCTCTCGGACGTCCACGTTGGCAGCACCTACTTCATGGAGGATGCCTGGGACCGGTTCATCGAGTGGGTCCGGGGGGAGACGGACGACCCCCTGGGGATCGCATCGAAGGTGAAGTATGCCGTCATCGCCGGGGACCTCGTCGACGGGATTGGGATCTACCCCGGCCAGGAGGCGGATCTCGCCATAAAGGACATCTGGGAGCAGTACGAGCGGGCGGCGGAGCTGGTGAGCGAGATCCCCGATCGGATTCAGATCGTCATCTCTCCGGGAAACCACGATATGGTCAGGCAGGCTGAGCCGCAGCCTGCTCTGCCCGATTCCCTTCGGGGCCTATTCAAGAAGAACGTCACCTTCGTCGGAAACCCGGCCACCTTCAGGCTCGGCGGCGTTGACTGGCTCGTCTACCACGGCCGGTCGATAGACGACCTGGTTCTGAAGATACCGGGGCTCTCTTACGGCGAGCCGGAGAAGGCGATGGTGGAGATGCTGAAGAGAAGGCACCTCTCCCCCATCTACGGCAACCGGGTCTCGATAGCCCCGGAGGTGGAGGACCTCCTGGTCATAAAAAGGCCGCCGGCGGTCCTCCATTCCGGCCACGTCCACACCGTGGGGATGGCCCGTTACAAGGGGGTTACGGCGATAAACAGCGGCACCTGGCAGGGCCAGACCGACTTTCAGAAGAAGATGAACATCCAGCCCACCCCGGCGATCGTCCCTTACCTCGACTTGTCGACGATGCGGGCGAGGAGGCTGATATTCGCGTGACCGGCCTCGATAAAAATCTGAAATCCTTTTTCCTGGAAGAAAGGCTCAATCTGCCGAGAGGTTCCTCCCCTCCATGAAACGCACCATCTTGTACAGCGTCCAGTTGACGGGCGTCGGGACTCCCGCCTCCTCCCCGAGCCGAACGACGGCACCGCTGAGGGCCTCGATCTCCGTCGACTTCTGTGCCCGGATGTCCTGGAGGGTCGAGGACTCGTGCCTCACCGTCGGGGGGAGGAGCTTCTCGTAGAAGACGGCGATGTACTCGTCGGCGGTGGACCAGTGGGTCCTGTGACCAGTCGCCTCCATCACCGAGAAGATCTCCGCGATCACGGCCTCCATGATCTCTCTTGAAGAGGGGTCCAGGCCCAGGACGCCGTAGGGAACATTGAAGATCGCGCCCAGCGGGTTCAATGCGCAGTTGTAGAGCATCTTCGCCCAGAGGTCTTTTCCCACCTCCCCGACGACCTCGGCGGGGATGCCGCCTCTGGTGATCAATTCTGCCAAAGGCCGCATAGGCGCGAGGTCGGAGCCGAAGAGGCTTCCGATGTGGATCGAGTCGGCGTGGACGGTGACCTCGACGACGCTTTTTTCGGGCCTCGCAAATCCGGTGATCACCCGAGCGCTGTAGATCAGATCCTTTGGAAAACGGGCGGCGAAGATCTCGGCGTTCCCCCAGCCGTTCTGGAATAAGACGATCTTGCCGCCGGTGCCGAGGATCTCGGGGTGGAGGGCGAGGTCTGAGGCGGCTTTCTCGGAGCCGTGGGACTTGGTGCAGACGAGGACGTAGTCGTAATCGTTATTGTAATCGCAGTCGTGTTCGAGGCCTTCGCCGCGGCCGGAGGCGGGCTCTTGCTTTGATCCCTCACGGTCTCCGAGAAGGTCGTCGAGGGAGGCGTGCGCTCCGAACTCGCTCGGCCCGAGCTTGACCGAGCCGAAGATCCCGGTCCTAGCAAGGCCGTCTCTATTCAGAGCTGAGACAGTCCCCTCTCGCGCGATTATATCGACCTCGGCGCCGGACAAAATCAGGCAGCTTGCAACCCCAAGCCCGACGGCGCCGCCTCCGTAGATCAATGCCTTCATCCTTGAGCCCTCTTTTGGGCCCAATTGAGCTCAATCTACTTCACCTCTTCCCCCGCTTCGCCCTGATCGTCCGCCAGCCGGCCCGCCAGGTGGGAGGCGAGAGGACGAACCGGATGATGGGGGGGAAGATTCTGATGGGCACGATCCTCAGCCTTCCCTCGGCAGACCCCTCAAACCTCTCCTCGGCGAAGGATGGCGTGACCCTCGCCCTCAGGGGGGTGAGGGCTTCGAGGGGCATCAAGACCGCAAAAAGGAGGCCGACGGCCTCCCCCGTATCCGCCGGGTCGGAGAGGCCGATGATCAGGTCGACTCGGAGGGAGGAGACCTGAATGACCCCGAATAGGCCCCGCAGAAGACGGCCCAGGTTTCCGAGAAATCCCTCGGTCCGGAGGAGATCGAGGGCGATTCTGGAAGAACTCGGCCCGCCTTCCGCCTCTTTATCCACCTCCCCCTCTTCTTTTCCCTCTTCTCTTCCCACCTCTTTTTCGGGGGCTGCTTCCTCTCCCCCCCTATCCGAGGGCTCCCGCTCGCCGCAGCTGTAGACGTCTTTATAGAGGCGGCCGAAGAGCCAGCCTATCCTCATCCTGGTCTCGGGCCGATCCCCGCCCCAAGAGACCCTCCCCTCCAGGTCGATGGGGACCAGGAGGAGAAGGGCCATCAAAACGAAGAGGAGGAGCAGGAGTTGGAGGATCAGAGCTGCCGGGCCCAGGATCGCGGGGTGGGTCATGGTGGGGTCTTCACCCTAATCGACTCTGCTCGACTACTCGACTTTGATCTCCTTGCCCTTCGCTTTCTCTTTCTCCTCGCCTTCCTTCTCCTCGGAGCCCTTGTGCTTCCTCTCCTCCCGCTCGTCGATCTCTTTCTTGATAAGCGAGGGGACCTTATCCGCCAGCTGTTCGATGAGGGAGCCCGCCTTCTTCTGGACCGGCTCCACCCGGACCGCGTCCTCCTCGATGATGATCACGGCGACGGGCTTGATGCCGAAGCCGCCACCGGCGCCGCCGCTGGTCGCTTCGTCTTCCTTCCCGGAGCCAGCCCCGGCTCCGAAGCCAGCGCCGACGCTGAGCAGCGGCACCACGGTCTTCCCGCCCGAGGTGATCGGCTCGCCGATCACGGTCTTGCTGGTCAAAATCCTCTCCATCTCGGTGATGGTCGCCTTCAAAAGCGCTTCAACTTCGCTCATAATTCAACCTCGAATATATGTGGTCGGTACCGATTAAAAACTTTTTGCAGGAATGATGTAAGAGGGGCGCGAGGGCAAGATCGCCCCGCAAGTCTCTTTCTTCTTCGTGACTAGGACCTAAAGTGCCAACGTGTCCAGGTGGGCAGTTTTCATGGGACATCCGAGTTCAGCTTTGGAGTTATTATAATATAATTTCATTTTTAAGATTTCGCCATCAAATCAGCCCATTATAGCAAAGCGTGCAAGAACTTTAAGTTATATTGGTTAAGAATTTCACATCATTTTAGAGGATTTGTAATCATCGACGTAGAGCTCTTCGGGATAGGCACTATTCAATTCTATCAGATATATTGACCCTCGTAAATCTTAGCTCCAATTTTCAGAGCTGATCTAACAGCTTTAAGGTCTCTCATCACGAAGATTCTTTCTCCCCTTGCATTCACCTTATGGTCGACAGAATTCTTTAGCATAAATATATAGTTATCATTGGTGAAATGTGTAGTAAGCTTAACCATATAAATGCTCAGATCCTCTATAGGATTAATCTCATACCCATTTAATTTTAGTATTTCTACTGCTCTGCTCCGATTCAAATCCCAGATAAACAACTCAAATCTGTACATGTCTCTATTATAATAGTTTCTAAGCTTTCTGGATGTGGGGTCTGAACCAAAGGACCACTTAAAAACCCACAACTTCTCCTCAACTTTGAATACATTGATTTTATTGCGTTTTTCCCTTACAGAATTGGTGTTAATGGCGACTTTATTACCGTCATTCTTCCTGATTCCCTTATTGTCGCAAACTATGGGACCAATTAAGTTTCTCTCGTCGTATGCGGGATCGAGGCTATATTTTGGATTTACTCTGTATCCTTGTCCCAAAACTATTCACCTCATGTCTTAGCCTTATTGTTTTCCTTACTGGATAGTCTTATGCATCATAATATAAAAGCTATAACCTTGTGAGGCGAAAGTAATTGGGTCAGAAGCTGCTAGAAGACTGTAAATACGGAGACTTGTATCTGGAGAAACACAGATGTTTGGCCCTCTTTGATTCGGTTGATATTTCGCTTAGAGTTTTTAGAGACATTGCACATTAGCGTTTTTAGATTTGAGATGGATCAAAGGGGTATCCAACAAAGTCAGGATCTGTCGTGTCTCTTTGGATATGTCAACCAAATCCAGGCGCATCACCCATTTCTGCTTCCTGCTCTCCAACCTTGTCTCAGTCAGCTAGAGCCAACTTCAATATTTTTCTTATTTTTAACGTGTCTTTGATATCGTATGCCGAATAGCATAGCTATTCTGCCGGCGAAAAGGTCATATATTTCGAAAGCCTCTAAAATTGAAGTTGTGACAGAGACGGCAGAGATCAGCGCCGTCCTGAATTGAGGGGGGTAATTATGAGAGTTAGGATGCCAGTTTTCATTGCGATGCTGCTCGGCCTGATTTTTATGGCCCTGCCATCGAGTTTTGCAGAGCCCGAAGATAACGTGACCGTCACAGTCAACTCCGAAGTGGAGATTCTTGGAGAATCTTACGTCAGCCTGGCGATGGACGAGCTCCGCCTCTCGGACCCTTACGTCCAGAAGGCCGACCAGTTTCTGACCGACCAGGGGTTCACTCCCGCGAGCGAGACGATCAGAGATAACCTATTTGGAATTAAGCAGACGTACAACGCGTCGGCGGACGGGGAAGAAGAGGAGGAGACCTACCAGCTATTCCTCCAGGAGTACTCAAACCCCGCTTCGAACAACACCACTGCGATCGGTCGGATGTCGATAAAGTCCTCCGATGGGACTTACGCGACCGAGTACACCTTCATCCTCGAAGCTCCCAAGGAGAACGTCTCCTCGATCGAAGAGCGCTATGTAGGAGAGTCTGATGAGGGGTTGGAGGTCGTTGTGGCGAACAGCTGGTGGACCTGCATACTTGGCCAGCTTCCCCAGATCGGAGAGGAGTGCCAAGCGGGGGTCGCAACCTGCCGCCAGAACGCAACGTCCATCGTCGGCTACATAGGCTGCGTTGCCACCAACTGCGGCCCCAGCTTCTCAAAGCACTCGGCCTGCTGCAACTGCGGCTGCAGCCGGTGGTGCAGCTGGGCGTTCGGTTGCTGCCACATGTGACCGTGACGGCTGGGCCTGCCGGTAGCATAGACGCCAGAAGGGCGTTATGCTACTAACTTTTTTTTAATTTTTATCACATGATTCTCATCCATTTCTCCTCACTTCTCTTCTCCTCCTGCCATGAGCGCCTTCAGCCTCCCTCCAGCCGATATCGGTGATGCTATTATACGAGCGGGCCTATCTCTGTGGTTACCATTGAGAGGAGGGACCCATATTGAATCTGGATAAGAGCAGAATGGCTGTATTTGCAGCTGCGGCGCTGCTGGTGATGACCGTCATCGGTCCGTTGGCGATGGCGATGTCAATGACGATGACAATGGCGGATCAGGATCTGAGCGATCAGGAGGGCGCGAACGGTCAGATGGACCCGACCGGCCAGGCCGGGCCCGAAGGCGAGACCGTGAAGATCGGGGCGATATACAACCTGGTGGGGTCGCAGTCGCCCCTGGATCTTCCGTCCGCCAACGGGGCGAGGCTTGCCGTCCAGGAGATCAACGCCCTCGGCGGGATCGACGGCCGAGAGGTCACGCTCGTCTTATGCGACGGGACGAGCGATCCCGCCACCGTTCGCGGGTGCGCCGAAGACCTCATCGAGGAGAACGTCTCGGCGATGATGGGCCTCTCGGATACGGACATGGTCCTGGCAGCACTGCCTGTCGCCGCTGGTGCCGGGGTTCCCTTCGTCACCTCCGGCGCCACATCACCGAGGCTTGCAGAGGAGTACGAGGGGCTCTTTCTCGCCTGCTTCGGCGACGACGTTCAGGCAGCCGCCGGGGCGGAGTACGCCATTGAGATGAATTTGTCGACCTGCGCCCTCCTGGTGGACGGCGATATGGAGTATGCCCGCCTCCTCGCCGGCTACTTCAAAGAGCGGTACCAGGCCCTCGGCGGTGAGATCGCCGTGGAGGTCCTCGTCAACGGCTCGGACCCCGGGAGCCTGATCCTGCCGATCGATGAGGCGGGGCCGGATATGATCTACTTGGCAGCAGGGCCGGATCTGGCAGCTGGAATCGTCGAGGAGGTCCGGAAGGCCGGGATCGAGATCCCCGTATTCGGGGGCGACAGCCTCGACTCGCCTCTTCTGAAAAGAGAGGGGACAGGGAGGATAGTCTTCAGCGCCCACGCCCTTCTGGACGAGAACTCGTCCATGAGCGGTCCGTTCGTCAGGGCCTACCGGGCGGAGTTTGGCCACCCTCCTGAGAACGCCTTCGCCGCCCTCGGATACGATGCCGTCCGCCTCCTGGCGGATGCGATCGATCGGGCCGGCTCGGACGATCCTCAGGCGATCATCGATGCCCTCAAGAACACAACCGAATTTGTTGGAGTTACAGGGAATATAAGCTACGAGAACGGCCGCCGCACCCCCAACAAGGGGGTGACGATGGTATCGCTGAAAGACGGGGTGATCGAGAATTCAGCGGTCGTGACCCCGGCGCCGTCCATCTGAGGCTCTCTCGGTTTCGAAGAGCTTCGGCAAGATCTGAGAGAGGTCCGATGTTTGCGATCTCTGGGGTGCTGCCCGACCTTTGGCTCCTGATCGAGCGGGCCGGGCGGCTCGATTTATTGGCCGCCCTATCATATCCGGCTGCTCTCGTACCATCCACTGGCTGCGACCGAGAGGGATTGATCCCCCCATTCTCATCATATAAGAGTATATCATCCATTCGCGCGGGAGGCTATTGGGAATCCAGCTCTATTTTGCAGAAAGTTTCTGAGAACAACGGCGTTGTTCTGCTCTTCGTCTCGCGCGGCGTATACCAGGGTCACATCTTCCGATCGAGCCTCTTTCAGCAGGGGCTCCCAGGCTTCTTTATTCCTCTCCAGCTCCTCCTCATACCGCCTCTGAAACTCCTCCCATCTAGTTGGGTCGTGGCCGTACCATCGCCGCAGCTCATCGGATGGAGCGACGTCTTTGATCCAGCCGTCGAGCTTCAGAGCTTCTCTCTTCACCCCCCTGGGCCAGAGGCGATCGACGAGGAAGCGTCTCCCGTCCTCGGGTCCGGGCGGGTCGTAGGCGCGCTTTATCTTTATCTGGATCATGATGCATCGATAATAGTCTTTTTTTATATTACTAATACTTTCGGCGGCTTCAATCGAGGACGAAGGCCTCCCTCGCAGCGGGAGGCATACTACCCCGATTAGGCCGCGAGGGCGGAGTTGCACCCCGAAGCGATACGGAATAGAATGGCCTTGAACGATGAAATATGATCAGATACTAGCTTTTAAAGAATATGGCCATATAAAGTCCAATTAGATCTAAAACTGAACGTTCATGGGCAGATAAACGTCGTTTGAACCTTTTTCGTTCGAGATGTTTCGGCTCTAATTTTAACTATCGTTCAGCCGGAGGGGGGTTGCATGAGAACGGCGCTGCCGAATCTGCAGCAATGCCGTCCTCAAAGTGGTGAATAGAGCATGAAATCCGTAATGCAGTTGATAACCCTGGCGCTGGCCTTGCTTCTGGCGATCCCCGCCTTCGCCATGCCCATGGCCGGCGACGCTGGGCGTGGGGGCGCCTTCGGTCAGCTGGACCTGACCGAGGAAGAGATGGCAAACATGACCGTTGGCGAGCTGAAGGAGATGATGGCTGAAGAGGCGAAGACCAACGCTCCCAACGGGACTCCCTTCATGGGTGAGATAGGCCTTCTCGTAACAGACCTGACCGTGGAAGACGTTGAGGGGATGACGCCAGCCGAGATCGAGGAGATGAAAGTGGGGCTGGCTGAGGAGCTCGACGGCATGACCCTCTCCGAGATCGAGGATCTGAAAGAGGAAAGGCGGGCCGAGATGGAGAATATGACCCTCGCCGAGCTGAACGATCAGAGAGAGGTCATGAGCCTCCTCGGTCTAGGCGGAGGCCGCCATAACGGGCCGGATAATGGGCCAGGTAACGGACAGAGAATGGCCGGCCAGGGAGGCTTTGAGGGACAGGGACAGGGCCCCCAGGGCAACGGGCCCGAGATGAATGGTGGTGGTCGAGGAGAGCAGCAGTGTATGGGCGGCATGGGGATGGGCTGCATGAACGGCATGAACGCACTGGCCCCCACGGCCCCCGGCGAAGAGGATGCCGAGCTGTGACCGGGATGAAGCCAAGAGGAATACGCATCAGGCAACTGATCCCCACAAGATCAGGTTTTGTTGAAGGGCGTGGGCCCCCGGTGGGGGTCCACGACCCCGAACCTGACCGAACTCGGACCTGACTAAACTGACGAAATTGAGGTGAGTTAAGATGATGAAAACCATGCCAATTCCAGAATCGACTATCGGATCGTCCATCCCTGGAGCAGAAACAGTCTGCGTCAAGAGCGGCTTTGCCCTGGGGCCTGAGGGGTCTTTCTTCCGGTCTGCTCGGCCCTTCAAAATCGAGATCGAAGGGCTGAGGCTTCTCAGCCCCGCCCGGATCAAAGACCTCATGCAGGAAAAAAGAAGCTTCGAAGAGGTGAAGATGCTGATCGAAGAGGAAGCCGATCCCACTTATTTATACCGGGGGAAGATCCGGATCGCAAACGAGTACTACAGTCTGAAAGATGTGGATTTCAGATGTCAGGACTCCGAGATGGTCTTGAAGGCGAATCTGGCCGACGACCTGGCCGGTCTTCGTGAGGGCGATGGCGGCCAGCCCGACGGTGCCGTCTTGTCTTCGGGAACCGAAGACGGCTTCATCGGACATATCGAGATGCGAGAGTCGGATGGCGCCTCCAAAGGCCGTCTCGTCATAAGCCAGGGGGCCCTCAGCGGCAGGTACACGGTTCTGCCCGGGCAGGCCTTCTGAGGGCGGATCATCATGGATGTATCAAAGATATCGAAGATTTCGAGAGACTCCCTCCACCCAGCCGTCATCTCAACGGTGGTGGCGTCCCTCATGAAGACGGCCCGTTCGTCTGAAGAGGGGCCGGTCCCGAGCCGGCCTCCTTCAGACTTCGGGTCGAGGGGCGGAGGCCGCCGCCGTCGAGGCGCGAGCCGGAGGGCTGGCCACTCTGTCGGTTCAGCTCCGCCCCGGCCGAGATCGATGCTCTCAGCCCGCCCCGAAAGCTCTCTGGCGATGCGCACCATTTCCGCATCCCTCCTCCCTCCTTCATTTCCCTCCTAATACCTCGCCAGAGAGCCGGGAATGCGGGGCTGGAGCCAAGACGGCTGAAAGATCGGCCACCTCCTCCCCCCTCACTCCCACCTTCTTTTTCAAAGCGGTCGGTCGGGACTTATGAGATCCCAGTCGGTCGCAATTATCTGATCATCACATTGCCCAAAGTGACCAGGAATAGCGCCAAAAGCAGCCAGCCCAGCGTGTCCTCCACCATCACCGCGTACTTCCAACCTTCTTTGGGTCGCCAATCGTGGGGTGGCTGGGATACGAAGACGAGGGAGCTGAAGTATAGCCCGTCTTTGAGCGAAAGGCTGGTGGTGAAGGAGATCTTGCGCCGCATTAAGTTAAATAGAGTTATTAGTATATTCTTTGGAAGATGGAGAATCCCCTTGAGAATTGCCATAAACATGTGCAATAGCTCGCTGCACACGTCGCAAACTGTCCAGGTCTTCTCAAACACCCTTTTATTTTTGGGAGGTGTATACCTGTAAATTCCGTTTCCAAGCCAGAAAGCCAACCCAAAGAAAAATACAATACTTAAACTCCAGTAGAGCGTATAGCTTGGCCTGACGCCGAATCCGCATGTGATCCAGGCCAGAAAGTCGGTGAAGGTTGACCAGCTGGGGTAATTTTCCGCCATGCTCTGTTTTCTGTAGTCGTAATAACAATCGTCGGCGCTTTTGAACTGGCCTGTTTCTCTGAAATTTCTGACGAGATACAGGTATGTGACGTCATCGCAGATTTGTTTGTCAATAAGGTACCAGTCGATAAATACTGTTCCCGAGAACTCTGCGTCCCAGAAGTCAGCTTCACCTCCAGAGAACTCAGCTCCGTAAAAGTAGGCATCACCGCCTGAGAACACCGCATTCTCGAAGTTGGCATCACCACCCGAGAACTCCGCATCCTCGAAGTTTGCATCACCACCCGAGAACTCCGCATCCTCGAAGTTTGCATCACCACCCGAGAACTCCGCATCTTTGAAGTTTGCATCACCGTACGAGAACACCGCATTCTCGAAGTTGGCATCACCGTCCCAGAACACCGCATCTTCGAAGTTTGCATCACCACCCGGGAAATTAGCATCCTCAAAGTCTGCATCACCTCCTGAGAACTCCACATCCTTGAAGTCAGCTCTTCCGCCAGAGAACTCAGCTCCCCGGAAGTCTGCATCTCCACTCGAGAACTCAGCTCCGCAAAACCAGGAGTCTCCTCCAAAATTGGAGCCCTGGAAATTCACAGAATCCAAAAATATCGTATTGTTGAAGCAAACGGTTCCCAGATTTCTCTCGCTCAGATCCAAGGACCCAACAACGATCACGCTGTTGTACTCTAGAGGCTCACCCGTAATAGTCTTGGCCAGGATCTCACTCGCTGGGATTTTCTCCCGGAAATCGACATATCTTCTGAATTGCTTCTCATTTAAGTCCTCCGCATAGCCGATAACCTTAGCTCCGCTGAAGTCGGCATCGCCTTCAACGTGAGCCCACCTGAAGCTGGAATCGGCGTTGAACACGGCTTCGGAGAAGGTAGCATCGCCTTCGAACGAACATGCGTTGAAGTTTGCATACCAGTTGAACTCCGCTCTCAAGAAGTTTGCATCACCACCCGAGAACTCCGCAGATGCGAAGTCAGCTTTACCTCCCGAGAACACAGCATTTGAGAAGTTTGCATCACCTCCTGAGAACACCGCTTTGTAGAAATCGGCATCCCCACCCGAGAACACCGCATTCGAGAAGTCGGCATCCCCACCCGAGAACACCGCATACCGGAAGTAAGCATCACTTCCCGAGAACTCCGCATTCGAGAAGTCGGCATAACCACCCGAGAACACCGCATACCGGAAGTAAGCATCACTTCCCGAGAACACCGCATTCGAGAAGTCGGCATCCCCACCCGAGAACACCGCATTCGAGAAGTCGGCATCCCCACCCGAGAACACCGCATTCGAGAAGTCGGCATCACCTCCTGAGAACACAGCATGCGGGAAGTTTGCATCACCACTCGAGAACACCGCATACGAGAAGTTGGTATCTCCACCCGAGAACTCTGCGTACCGGAAGTTGGCATATTCGCTGAAATTAGCTTCGATAAACCAGGCGTCTCCGTTGAAGTTGGTGCCTCTAAAGGTGGCAAATCCATGGAATATTGTATTGTTGAAGTGGACTGATTCCAGAGTCCTCTCGCTCAGATCCAGATCCCCCTCGACGATCACGCCATTGTATTCGACGGGCTCGCCCCGCTCGATCGCGGCCAGGATCTCGCTGGCCTGGACTACCTGGCGAGAATCAGACGCCCCTTCGGACGCGCCCACAGCCAGCAGAAGCGCCACCAGGACCAGAGACGTGATCGATTTCGTCGGGCCTACCTCCTGGCGGATACGTTCGTCCTACTCTGCAAAAAAGGTTTGTGATGCTGCTGAAAGTCCAGCTGAGGTTCGAAGGAGATGCGACCTCTGAGGAGGAATCCGCAGGAATATGCACGAGAAGAGGCGAGAACCTTCTCAAGGCCCTTGCTTTGCATCTGGATTTAAAAGAAAAGCAGTGCCCAGACCCGGATTCGAACCGGGGACGTTCAGATCTTCAGTCTGACGCTCTCCCGGACTGAGCTACCTGGGCAAAGTTAGGTGGGCTCGATGCGATTCGAACGCATGATCCCCGCCATGTCAAGGCGATGTCATAACCAGCTAGACCACGAGCCCACAGCTGACGGATGCTCCCAGCGACCTTTTCGAAGATAAACCCTTCGGTCTGAGATGAGGGCGGGGGCGATGTGGCTGAGCGAAAAGCCCTCCGGGATCGAAACAAACCTGGCCTCGTCAAACACGCCGTTTTGCCTTCCGCCAAGCCTCATCTCCTGCCGCACGTTCCCCTCCCCTTCTCTCCCTGCCTCGTTTCTATTCTCTCCGCCCCGCCACGAATCGCCGATCGCTTCACCGGACTTCCCGGTGGTACTCGTTCAGCGGCTTGATGGTGATCTCGCCGGACTTGGCGATGGCGATCGCCTGGGCAGCCGCCCGCGCCGCCTGGACTGTGGTGATGTAGGGGACGTGATAGTCGACGGCGCTCCTCCTGATCTGGAAGCCGTCCTTCACCGACTGCTTCGTCGTCGGGGTGTTTATGATCAGGCTAACCTCGCCCCGCTTGATGTAGTCGAGGACGTTGGGGCTTCCGTTGTAGATCTTCAACACCTTCTCCACGGGGATCCTCATCCCCGCCAGGAAGTCCGCCGTCCCGTCGGTGGCGATTATCTTGAGGTCGGACTCGACGAGCTTTCTCGCCACCTCGGCGATCGGCCCCTTGTCCTCGTCCCTCACCG
>Ga0116151_10000207_pt1 | contig 52312 bp, 45 predicted proteins | sample AD_UKC117_MetaG_FD_89893 | JGI IMG/M metagenome (GOLD analysis project Ga0116151, IMG submission 89893) | Active sludge microbial communities of municipal wastewater-treating anaerobic digesters from Hong Kong - AD_UKC117_MetaG | ecosystem: Engineered > Bioreactor > Anaerobic > Digestate...
CCGTCCACACACACCCAAAAACCGTTTTGATCGTGCGTCAGCGTTCCTTCGCCAAGGTGGACGTATCCTTCCGCGTTCGGCAGGGACTCCACACGCACCGGACACTTTGCCGAATAGGTCCCGTTCTCAATTTTCCTGCGGACGTTCCCGCGTTCCCACTCGTACCAGTCCGGTATGTGCGCAAACTCCGTCTCGCCGCCGTCCGCCGAAAGCGCCCCCAGTTCGTCCATCGTCCAGCTCTTGCCGCAGGCTGTGCAGCGCAGTTGCGCGCCCTGCGAACACATGTGGTATTCCGCGCCGCAGGCCGGGCACTGATAGAGCACCTTGTCCAGCCCTTCCGCACGCTTTTTGTACGGCGTACGCACGCCGCGCAGCCGCTGCCAGAGGTAATCGTCGTAGGTGAACGCCTGTCCGATGCGTTCGTTGACCTCCTCCGTCGGCGCATCGGCAAGTTCGTCCGCGGTGAACAGCTGCGTCATCACCGCTTCCGTGCGGTACACGCCGCGGTCGCGCAGATTCCAGAAGGGCGAATTGACATGATGCCCGCTCATAATCAGCGATACGACCGGCACCTTCAGCAGCTTGCAGAGCTTTCCGAGCGATTCCGGCAGAATGGCGCTCGTGCCGCAGAGCGAATAGCGCGCTTCCGGATAGAGCACGGCGATATCGCCGTTGCGGATGACGCGGTTGAGTTGACGCACAAGAATCGCATCGTTGGTGAACTTTCGTTTGCAGATACAGCCCACCGTGCGCAGCAGCCCTTCGCGGCTCTTGAATCCTTTTTTCGTTGGCGAGGTAAACCCGTCGATGGCGACAACGTAGTTCGCGCGATGCGGAAACACCGCGGCGGTGGTCACCTTAAAATCCAGAAATGCGTTGTGGTTGCAAAGAAGCAGGTACGGTGGCTTCAGTCCCGCCGTGCGCACTTTGGTAATCTTCACGCCGTGCCGCCAGACGGAAGGAAAGCTGATAACCCAGGCGAGCAGGCGCAGCCTCTGTCGTTTTGGCTTTGCGAGCATGTCGAAACGAGGAAACGTGTCTGTCAAGATAGCTCCTTTTCCGCGTTCAACATTTAGCACGCGGTCTGTTTATTATGTGCTGATTATAGGAGCGTGCCGCCGCGCTTGTCAACAAAAACGCGGCGGCACGACCGTTAAAACCTATTTTTACGCCTGTTTTGCACCCAGCAGGCCAAGCGCTTCCTCCATCGGCAAAACGCGCGCAAGCGGCTCGTTCCAGATGAGTTTTTCGTAATAGTGGATCAGCTTCTCACCGCTGATAAGCGGGTTTGCATAGGTCGTCGTAGCCCCGGCGGGAATCACCACGCCGAAACCGTGCTCAAACGCGGCCTTGCAGGTCGTGTCGATGCAGTATTCCGTCTGCATGCCGCAAAGCACAATCCGCTCAATTCCTTTCCCGGTAAGATAGTCCCGCAGGCCGGTCTGCCGGAATGCGCTGGCAAAGCGCTTGTCGAATACCTTTTCGTCCGGACGCGGTCTGAGCGAGCGATGCAGCTGCCAGCCTTCGCTTCCGCGGGCAAGCACGTCGTTTTCGCCGCCGTCATGCCGCACGTACACGACCTCCGTGCCCGCAGTATGCGCGCGGTCGATGAGCATCTTCAGATTCAGCAGAAATTCGTCCGCACGCACGGGGTTTGCATCCACAAGCGCCTGCTGAACGTCCACAACGAGCAATACCGTCTTCATCGGCCAATTCCTCCGTAAAAACTTATTTGATGTGCTGTTTTGCCTTATCAGCGGTCGCGGTAGACCTCCACAATGTGCTGCGCGTCGCAGAAAGGTTTGTTTTCCGACTTACCGCAGCGGCACAGCACGGCGCGGTTTCGCACCTCGTAGGTCGTCCCGTCCGCCGATTCGATCGGGATGCCGCCTTTAACAAAAATACCGGCGCTGACTTCCTCTTCCGGATCCTGCAGGACTTCGATTCCGGGCGCATAGTCCGGCTCGTGCTCCGCGCCGTCCTTTTCAACGGCGGTCAGCCTTCCGGCGGGGCAGTCGTTCGCGGCCTGAACCGCCTCCGCGCGGTGGTGCGGGGTGGCGGAGTCCTCCGTGAGTTCCCAGGCGTCGCCGTCCTCTCTGTGGCAAAAGCGTGCGAACGCGCAGCGCCCGTCGTCGAGCATGTCCAGTCCTTCGCCCGCAAGCCGGGAAGCGCGTTTATGATACCCTTCCCGCGAGGCAGTCTCCGTTCCGTCGAAATCGGCGCTGCGGTGCGACCCGTCGCAAAACGGCGGGGTAGACGTCTTTCCGCAGCGGCAGAGAACATACGTTTCCGCCTGCGGCAGCGGTCTTCCGGGTTTATATACATAGCCGTTGCCGTTCGGTGTAATGACGCTCTCGCGCAGCGGAACGCCGCCGGAAACAATATACGGCCCGTCTTTTACAATCTTGATTTTCATAATTCCCTTTTCAGCTCAACTGCGAAAATTTCCGTTGTTTTTCGAGGAAGCGCAGGTATGCGTCCGCCTGCTTCTGCAGATACGGCGCGCTGGCGTTCAGAACGAGTTTCCCTTGTTCGTTCGCCTGCTGCGCGGCGTTGGGGATGGTAAGCCGCGGATAGTTCATGATTTTCATGTTCAGCAGACTGATCAGCGTAACCAGATGGTCCTGCGCAACGCCGGTGCCGCTCATGCCGGGTGTGATCCCGCTGATGGCCGCGGCTTTGCCGGAAAGCACCTGCCGTTCCGTTTTGCTCACCGGCCGGGAGAGCCAGTCGAGCAGGTTTTTGAGCACGCCGGGGAAGAAATGGTTGTATTCCGGCGTGAAAAACCAAACGCCGTCCGCAGTCTTAACCGTCTCGCGCACGCGTGCGACCGAAGGAGGCGCGGGATACTCGATATCCTGATTCATCATCGGCACGTCCGCATAGTCCAGCAGTTCAAAATCGGCGCGTCCGCCGATTGCATCTTTTGCCAGCAGCGCCAGCTGGCGGTTGTAAGATTCTTTCCGGAGCGAGCCGACGATTGCAACAATTTTTAAGGGTTCCATAGCAAGCCTTTCTGTCCGTCCTGATCTGATTCGTTCCATATTTGACCTATTCTACCACAAACATTCAGCGCCGTCTTCGGTAACGCTTGTTACGGCCTGTTTTGAATGAACGTGCCTTTGCGCAGTTCGTCGAACGCGGTTTCCAGTTCGTCCTGCGTGTTCATCACGATCGGGCCGCCCCAGGCGACGGGTTCGTTGAGCGGTTTTGCGGAGAAGAGCATCAGGCGGACACATTTCTCCGGCGGCGCGGAGATGCGGACCGTGTCGCCTCCGCCGAGGAGCACCGCCGTCTTCTGCTCGATCGTTTGTCCGCCGATTATCCCGCTTCCTTCAATGAAGAAAGCAAACACAGTGTCGTCCCGGTTCACATTTTTTTCAAACGTCGCGCCGTTTGTGATATGCACGTCCAGAAGCGAAGCCGGAATATGGCGGGGTTTCACGCCGGAAACACCGTGATACCGGCCGGAAAGAACGCGTACTTCAACGTCGCCTGCCTGCACGACGGGGATGTCGTCCTGTGTGATACTCAAATACTGCGGCGGCGACATCTTCTCGTCGCTCGGGAGGTTGAGCCAAAGCTGGAACCCCAGCATCCGTTCGGACGCTTTTGGCATCTCCTGATGCAGGATACCGCTGCCCGCGGTCATCCACTGGCTTTCGCCGGAACGGATCACGCCCCTGTTGCCGAGGCTGTCCTCGTGCGCAATCCGGCCCGAAAGCAGATATGTGATGGTTTCGATTCCGCGGTGCGGGTGGGTAGGGAAACCCGCTAGGTAATCCGCCGGATTGGTTGAATCAAAGGAATCCAGCATCAGAAACGGATCGAACTCATGCACGTCCCGGTGCCCAATCACGCGGACCAGATGCACGCCCGCGCCGTCCACGGCCTTTTGTCCGCGGACCATGCGAATGATTTTACATTCTTTCATACCGATCGCTCCTTTCGTTGCTTAAGAAAACCGGTAGCTCGTCATGGAGAGCCCGCCCCAAATGCGCTTTTCGCAGAAGATATCGATTTTGTCCGGCTCGTATGCCGCGCCAAGCGTATACAAGAGCGGCAAAAAGTGGTCCGGTGTCGTAAACGCATATTTTGCAGCCGCACCCGCCCGTTCGCAATGCACGACGTCTTCGTTATTCCCCGTGCATATCGCGTCCCGGATAAAGAGGTCAAACTCGTCCGCCCAGTCATACCCGCCCTGCATGCGCCAGTCGACCCTTGCAAGGTTATGCACGATATTACCGCTGCCAACGATTAAAACGCCCTGTTCGCGCAGCGGGCTGAGCATCCGCCCGAGCGCAAAATGCTCTTCAAACGCAGCGTCCGCGCTCACGCTGAGCTGCAGCAAAGGCACGTTCGCATCGGGGAATACCCGGCGGAGCACAGACCACGTTCCGTGATCGATTCCCCAGCTGTTGTCGACCCGTACGCCGCTTCCGAGCAGTTCTTCGACCTTCGCCGCAGTCTGCGGGGAACCGGGCGCGGGATAGCGCACGCGATAGAGTTCGTCCGGAAATCCATACATGTCATAAATCATGCGCGGTTCTTTCGCGTTATTTACGCGCGTACCATGCGTATACCAATGCGCCGAAATGCAAAGCACCGCTGCCGGCTTTGCAAGCGTTTTTCCAAGCTCCGCCCATTTTTTTGAAAACTCGTTTTCTTCAATCGCGTTCATGGGCGAACCATGCCCGATGAACAGCACCGGCATGCGTTCCATTGCGTTCACCTCTTTCAAACCGAATCACCGTTTTCGCTTTGCGGGCCAAAACGCCTATTGCGGTGTGCCCGCGTGCATGTCCCGTTCGTTACGGCGCGCCTTTTCCTGCAAAATCGCTTTGATCTCCGCTTCCGGCACGCTCTGTCCAAACTGAATCTGAACGGTCGCCTGGCCGACGCGGTATCCTTTCGCGCGGAGTGCGCCGGACGTTTCCTCCGTCATGGCGTCCGCGCCGCAGCCGAAACTCACGTGATCCTGATATGCCGCAAACCCTGCGAACGGGCCGTGGTAACGGTAAAATGGAACGCCGTACATAATCAGTTCTTCAGCGCCGGGCGTATACAGGCAAATCAGTTCGCGAAGCCGCATCATGATCTCCTGCGCACCCGCCGGGAACTGTGCGATATACGTTTCAATATCCTTCACAACCGTCTTCATTTCATAGCGCTCCTTTCTGCGCAAAACACTTCATCCGTCCAGTTCGGCCGAAGGGGATAGGTAATAGAAAAACCCGTTGTTTTCGCAATAGCGATCGATCTTTCGCTCAAGCCACCCGCCGCGGCCTGCATATTCCGTCAAAAAAACGCGAAGGCCTTTCTCGGCACACAAATTCAGATAGTCCTGATAATAGCGCGTCGTCTCAGCGTCCTGCCGGACGAGCCTGCTGCGCGAAAAATCGATATTTGTAAATACGCATTCCTGATTCACGCCCGTAATGTTCACAAGCGGCTCGTCCGGTGCAAGAACGGCCCGCTCCACGAACGCATCCCCGCCGTTGACGATAACGTCCAGCCCGAACGATTCAAGAGAGCCGACCATCTCCGTCAGCGCGTTGAATATCTCGTCCGTGGGAAAAAAATAGTATACGTCCGCGTTGTCCAGAAAAAATCCGTCCACGCCCTTTTCCGCCAGCGCCGCGGCGCAGTCCGCAATAAACGACTGCCAGGCGGGCAGGGATACGTCCATCCAGTATTCGTCCGGCCAGTTTTCGTAGGGAGCGAGCGTGTCGTCCCGAAACGCGTCATAGCCGTCCCGAAACGTCTCGATGGAGCCGATGTTGAGATACGACCAGATGGTTTTTGCGCCGTTTTCGCGCAGCGCTGCAAGTTCCGCCTTTGTGTAATACGTCGCGTCGATCACAACCGTTTCGTATCCGGCCAGCTTGTCCGCATCCTGCGGATCAACGCCCAAAAACACGCCGTACGCCGATTCGCGCGCCTGCGGCGCACGCGAACAGCCTGACAGGCAAGCCAGCGCGGCAACAACCGCAAGCAGAATCAGAAGACCGCGTTTTGCGTTCATAAAAACCCCGTACGCACGCATTTTTTTCATTATAGCATGATATTGTGGCAAGTAAAAAACACGCCTGCAAATTATACAGGCATGCTTCAAATCGTCGATGGGGAAGATGTGCCGCCGGGCTAAACGTCCCAGTCGATTTCGTATGGCTCGTCGATCAGGACATAATCCAGACCATATTGTCTGCAGCGCAGAAGATTCGCTGCGTTTTCTTTGACGAGCGCTTCTTTCGGCGGAAGCGCTTCGCAAAGCCGCGCCTCCGTGACGTTTGCATAACGGCGGATTTCGTCGTAGTGCAAAGAAATGTAGTTCTCCGTAAAAATCAGGCACACATAACGGATTTGCCGCAGGTAATCGGACGAAAAATCCTTTTGAAAATCAAACGGAATATAGCATCCTTCAACAATCAGGTTCTGTTCATTTTCGATTGCCGTTTTGATCATTTCCCGGACGACCGGCCAAAGATACCGCGTCAGTGAATCTCCGTCGCTTTCCGGCGCGAGGGCGCAGTACCCGCTGCGGATGAGACCCATCTTGAGATGGTCGATCGAAAGATACGGATAACTATATTTTTTAAGCAGCTTTTGCGCAAAGGCAGTCTTTCCGGTGTGCGTGCCGCCGGCAATCAGTAGAATCATTGTTTTTTCCTTTCATGAGCCACCGGATTGTCCGGCACTGCGCCGCACACTTGGGGACAATACCGATGGTATTGCTTAATTTATACATTCTTTCCGGTTTACCGCTTACGTATTCTATGATAGCATATCCCGCATAAAAGAAGCATGTTTTAAAAACCGCCGCGTGCTGGCAAGAACCCCGCAACAAAAGAGCAATATCTTACAAGAAACCACGGACGGCGGCATATAGTATATAGAAAGCCGCCGGCCATGCAGAGATTAACAAGATACGGGAGAGTCACTTTTTCGATATACGCGTCACCGGTTATTAAGCGAAGAGAAGGGAGGGAACCGTATGCGAAAAGAAATACGGACGGTCAAATATGATGCGGAATTAAAGCTGGAAGCCTACCGCTTTGAAGGCGTCATGCAGGAATTCCCCAATCATTTTCATGACTATTACGTTATCGGCTTTATTGAAAACGGCCGCCGCTTCCTCTCCTGCAAAAGCAGGGAATACACGATTGCGCCCGGAGACCTGCTGCTGTTCAATCCGGGAGACAGTCATGCCTGCGCGCAATGCGAAGGCGGTGCGCTGGACTATCGCTGCGTCAATATCCCGCGTGAAACAATGCGCCGGGCGGCTTTTGAAATATCCGGCAAAGAAAACCTGCCATATTTTACGGAACGGGTAGTTTTTCACAGCGATTTGGTCGCGTTGCTCAGGGAACTGCATTTGGCCGTTATGGAAGAAGAAAAGGAGTTCAAGAAAGAGGAACTGTTTTTCTTCCTTCTGGAACAGCTGATTGAGGAATACGCAGAGCCGTTCGACCGGGCGCATACATCCAATCAGAACGAGGAAGTTTCCGCCGTGTGCGAATTCATGCGGCAAAACTATATGCAGAATATCACGCTGGACGATTTAAGCAGAATTGCCGGGCTGAGTAAATATTATCTGCTTCGCACCTTCACAAAGCAGCAGGGGATTTCCCCGTATAGCTACCTGATTACCATCCGCGTCGGGAAAGCCAAAAAACTCCTTGAACAGGGCGTTAGTCCGATTGAAGCGGCGTTACAGGCAGGCTTCTCCGATCAAAGCCACTTTTCAAACTTCTTTAAAAAGCTGATCGGACTGACGCCAAAGCAATATATGCGCATATTCGACGTCACTGCGAACGATAAAAAAGACTGAAAGGATTTCATATGAACCAGCACGAACTGAAATGCGTTATGCTCATCGATTCCGAACTGCCTCTCGGCGTTATCGCCAATACCTCCGCTATTCTGGGGGTGACGCTGGGTGAACACTTTCCGGAACTGGTGGGGATGGACGTAACCGACGCCAGCGGTAAAACACATCGCGGCATTATAACGGTCCCGGTTGCAATGCTTAAAGGAAGCAGAGACGGCTTGAAAGAACTTCGGAAACGGCTGTACGAACCAGAATTCAGCGACCTGACGACAATCGATTTTTCGGACGTTGCGCAGCACTGCAACGTATACAGCGAATACATCGCCAGCGCGGCGTCCATGTCGGAGGAAGACCATACATACCTGGGAATTGCGATCTGCGGCGACAAGAAAAAAGTCAACAAGCTAACCGGATCGCTGCCGTTGCTGCGATAAACAACGCTGCAAAGCAAACGGGCAGAATTCAACACATGAAACAAAATACACTTTTTCAGCGGCGGGCAGGTTTATTCCTGCCCGCCGGACTGCTCTTCGCCCTGTATGCCATACTTTTCGCGATAAAACCGGACCATTTCCGTAAACTCCGGCGTGTCCCGCAGAAAATCATATTCCGGCGCCTGCTCCAGCGCCGTAAGCAGGGGAGAAAGGAACCGGCGGTTGAACTCCACCGTGCTTTTCTGGTTCGGTAAATGACCAAACAAAGGGGAAAGCCGGCTGTTCCAGGGCTTCCCTCCGGCATCCAGCATCGCTTTCAGCGCGCTCATGCTGCGCGCCGTGTCTTTTCTTGCGACGGCCGCTTCCAGCGGCGCAATATTCGCCCAGTATTCGTTCAGGTGAAACGCCTCACATTCCTTTCTGGCGCACTCTGCAAGCGCTTGTGCGGCCTCCTCGCCGCCCTCCTGTGCCGTTAAGCGTATCAGTTGGCAAAGCGTCATCTGCTGGTCCTGCAGGCTCTGCAGGAGCTTGCGCTCCAGCAGTTCCGCCGCCTTTGCGGTTTCACCCTGCTTACCCCAAACGGCCGCCTGCATGCCGCGTTTATCCAGCGCGTTCCATTCCGGCAGTTCGTCAAGGTATTCCTGCACTCTGTCGTATTCGCCGCAGTGGGTCAGCTTTGACGCAAGCATATATTTTGCACGGATAGAGAGCAGGGGATCGCCGCTTTTTGCAGCGCGCTCATACAGCGCAAAAGTACGCGCCTTGTACGGCTCTTTCTGCTGCTCGGACAATCCGGACATTATCAGCGTACCGTCCAGCAGAAGCGCAGCCGAATGGATTAATTCGATGCAGTTGGGGTATTCCTGCACCTTTTCCGCCACCATGGTGAACCCCTGTTCAATGCCGTCGCTTTCGATGCGTTTTGCAACCTCGTTGAGGAACCGCGCAATTTCTTCCTTCGATAAGTTCCCCTGAAACGCAAGCAGCGTATTCGGGTCCGTTCCGAGCAGCCGCGCAAGCGCAGGCAGCAGCGCAATGTCCGGGCACGTAATGCCGCGTTCCCATTTGTTGACGGCCGGCGTTGAAACGCCGAGATAATTTCCAATCTGTTCCTGCGTAAATCCCGCGGCCTTTCTGCGTTCGCGCAGAATACTGCCGATTGTCATAATTTCAAACCTCCTGTCGATTCCCGGAAGGCCTTTCCTTATCTTTATGGTATCAGCCGTCCAGGCGTAAAGCAATTGATTGCTTGTTAACTATTGCTGTGCTTTTATTAACCAAATAGCAATCTTGAACTTTTATCGATTGCCAGAAAAATCACAATAGCGATGTGATACAATAAAACCCTTGGCAAAACGCATCTGCAACCGCCGGTTGCGCAGTTGCAAGCTTCCAGCGGTTGTTTCGCAACCGGGCGTTTTGCTAAACTCAGATGGTCAAACCACGAAAGGAATTTATATAGAATGCAATTATCAAAAAAGATTTACTATTGCCGCACGAAAGCGCGGCTGTCCCAGGAAGCGCTTGCCGAAAAGATCGGTGTTTCGCGTCAGGCGGTCAGCAAATGGGAAAACGGGGACGCGGAGCCGGAGATCGGCAAGCTGCGCCTGCTCGCCGACGCGTTCGGTGTAACGGTGGACTGGCTGCTCAGCGACGCGGAACCGGAGGAGACGGGGACGCAGAGCCCGGAACCAACTCCGGCCGTGGCATCGCGCAGCGCAAACTGGGTGGATTCGATTCCCGGTGTTATCGGGAAACTCCTGCGCCGGTACGGCTGGCTGTTCGGCGTGTATTTGTCCGTAACCGGCGCAGGGTTCATGCTCATCGGCGGTCTGGCGCGTTATCTGACGCGCCGGATGTTTTCGGGTTTTACCGACAGTGCGTTTTCAGGCCTTGGCGGTTCGCTTTCGGGCGGCACAGTTTATTTCGACGAATTCGGAAACATGGTGAACAACACGGCTTCAGGCTTTGCTGCGAATAATCCCGTTTCGATTATGGGCACGGTCATCCTCGTAATCGGTCTTGTTATGATTGTTGCCGGAATCATCCTCGCCGTCGTGCTCAAAAAACAACAACGGCAATAAAATATCGCATGGTTTCGTTATCGCAAAAGGGCTTGCGGCGCTGATACGCCGCAAGCCCTTTTTACATCTCAGTTTTATTCTGCGCGCCGACCGGCACATTCCCGGACGGGCAGGCCTTCGATATAGCCGCGCTCCCCGATGGGGGCAAGCTGGAATCTCGGGCCGTCGTCCGGCGCCCATTCCCAGCCGAAATGCTTTGGATTGTAACGCTGAATCGCGTCCCAAACGAGATTGATCGCCTCGGCAAAATTCTCGTCTTCAAACGGTTCGCTGTGAAAAACCATATACTTGCAGGCGGGCAGGTCGATCAGCTCAAATCCATCCGGAATTGTGCCGGAAAAATCGACGGGGACTTCAACGCCCTGGCAGTATTCGGACGTGCCGGGTTTACGCATTCGCTCGGGCAGCCAAACGCCGATCGATTCATGCAGCGCGCCTTTGATGCTCTCCAGGATACCCCAGACGTCGCAGCCCACTTCTTCGCAGTATGCGAAATATTCCGCCGCTTTGACGCCTCTTTTTAATATGAGTTTCCGTTTCGGCCGCTCGATCACCTGTGTGAAAACAACCGTGCTGTTCATGGTTTCCATTCTCCTCTCAAACGATTTGTAGTAGCTTCGGATTGGATAATAGGAGAAAAGCGGAATGGGAGGGGTCTTTGCGCGGTATTCCTGCGGCGGCATGGCGAAGTGATGCGAAAACGCTTTTGTAAACCCCTCGTGGGAGCCGAACGCGGATTCCAGCGCAATATCAAGAACGCTCATGTCGGTATCCCGCAGCTTTTTTGCCGCCGCCGACAGCCGGACCGTGCGCAGGTACTCAAAAGGCGTTTTTCCAATCAGTTCGGAAAAAGAACGCAGCGCATGCCATGGGGAATACAGCGCGGCCGCGGCTAAATCCTGCAGGGTTATATCTTCCTGATAATGCGCCATGATATAATCCTGCATTCGCTGTACGGCGTTGATTTTTTCCCAGTTCTTCTCCATTCCTATCACCCGAAGGGAGCATACCATGTCCCAGCTTCCCGTTTCTTGAACAGAATTGCTTGGATCATAACACCAGAATTTACGTATCGATCCTTATGAGTTCCGTTAAGGATTTGTTTCTGTAGTTTAAGTCCGTTCGTGTGCAGAATCCCTTGTGTTCCCAAAACGCATTGCCCGCTTCGTTCCTTTCAAAAACAACAAGGGCGACCTTGTGAATGCCCTCATCGCGCAAAGCGTTCAGCGCGGAGTCGACCAAAGCGGAACCAATCCCTTTGTTCCGGTTTGCAGCCGATACTGCCGTATGATAGATATAACCGCGCCTGCCGTCATGGCCGGACAATATGGCCCCGACAATCCTGCCGTCCGCTACCGCGGCAAAACACGTATTGGGATTCCGCCTTAAATATTTTTCTATTCCGGCCTTCGAGTCGTCCGTGCCGTTCAGGCCCATTCCGGGCGTCGACATCCACAGATCATATAGTTCTTCATAATCGTCTGCGGACAATTTCCTGATTTCCATTTATTCATCTCCGGGTTTGCTTATTTTAACCTGACCGCGTTAATATATCATCGTTTTTTTGTAATGATACCATATCCTTTTTACGCATAAAAAGAAATAGCCTTCCGTGATGGAAAGCCATTTCTTCTTTGGTGCGGGAAACAGGACTTGAACCTGCATGAGTGTGACCTCACACGGACCTGAACCGTGCGCGTCTGCCAATTCCGCCATTCCCGCAAAAAAGTGGTGGATGGGGATGGATTCGAACCATCGTAGTCTGTGACAACGGATTTACAGTCCGCTCCCTTTGGCCGCTCGGGAACCCATCCACGCGTTGGGGAATTGGTATGAAGTTGTCAATGGAGCTGGTGATGGGACTCGAACCCGCAACCTGCTGATTACAAATCAGCTGCTCTGCCAATTGAGCTACACCAGCAAGTCTGGTGCCTCAGAGTGGAGTCGAACCACCGACACAGGGATTTTCAGTCCCTTGCTCTACCAGCTGAGCTACCGAGGCAAAAAACTGGCGACCCGGAGGGGGCTCGAACCCCTGACCTCCAGCGTGACAGGCTGGCGTACTAACCAACTGTACTACCGGGCCAAGCCGATTGCCAAACGGAATTGGTGGGCCTTCAGGGACTCGAACCCCGGACCAATCGGTTATGAGCCGACCGCTCTGACCAACTGAGCTAAAGGCCCAAGTCCATGAAAAAAATGGTGACCCCGAGGAGACTCGAACTCCTGTTACCGCCGTGAAAGGGCGGTGTCTTAACCGCTTGACCACGGGGCCATTCTTGGTCGGGGTGGAGGGATTCGAACCCCCGGCCCCATGCTCCCAAAGCACGTGCGCTACCGGACTGCGCTACACCCCGAGGATGGCACGCGCCGCTTTTTGCGACCCTCATAATATACAACAGGCAAAAAAAAATGTCAACACGGAAATTGCAAAATTCCTTAATGCGGGTTTGATTTTACCCGCGGCATCTATGCTATAATGGAACGAAAGCAACTGGAGCGTAAAAAAATGGAAATGAATCGTCGACCGGCGCGCGCCGAAAGCGGCGCAAAAGGCGCTTACTATATCGAAACATTCGGCTGTCAGATGAACGTCCGGGACAGCGAAACCGCAGCAGGACTGCTGGAAACCCTCGGATACGTACCCTGTCAAACGAAACAGGAAGCGGACGTAATCCTGTTTAACACCTGCTGTATCCGCGACCACGCGGAAAAGCGCGTGTTCGGCAACATCGGCGCGCTCAAAGATCAAAAGGATGCAAACCCGAACCTCATTCTGGGCGTGTTTGGCTGCATGATGCAGCAAAAGGAAGTCGCCGAAAAACTTTTTAGGCGTTTTCCATACGTAAACATCGTGTTTGGCACCAATCTTCTTAGCCGCCTGCCTTCGTTTATCGAAGGTGCGGAGGCGGGGGAGCGGACGCTCGCCGTCGAGGAAGGCAACATCGTAATCGAAGACACGCTGCCAAGCGTGCGCACCGGAAAAATCAACGCGTTCGTCAACATCAACTACGGCTGCGATAATTTCTGCACATACTGCATCGTGCCATACGTGCGTGGTCGGGAACGTTCACGCGCGCCGGAGTCCATCCTCGGGGAAGTGGAACGGCTCGTCTCGGACGGGTACAGCGAAATTACGCTGCTCGGTCAAAACGTAAATTCCTATGGCCGCGACCTTGAAAACATCGACTTTGCGGGGCTGCTGCGGCGCGTTTCTAAGGTAGAGGGGCTAAAGCGTATCCGCTTTATGACCTCGCACCCGAAGGATTTGAGCGACCGGCTGATTGCGGCAATGGCGGACTGCCCGAACGTATGCCATCACGTCCATCTGCCGCTGCAGAGCGGGTCCAACGACGTGCTCATGCGCATGAACCGCCGCTACACGCGCGAAAGTTACCTGGAAATCGTGCGCAAACTGCGCGCCGCCATAGCGGACGTGGAACTGACCACCGACATCATCGTCGGTTTTCCGGGCGAAACGGAAGAGGACTTCCTGCAAACGCTCGATCTCGTCGAGCGCGCCGGGTATGCTTCCGCCTTTACTTTTAAGTACTCTCCGCGCAAAGGCACGCGCGCGGCGCAGATGCCCGAGCAGGTGCCGGAGGCCGTCAAGCGGGAACGGCTGCAGCGGCTCAACGAACTGCAGGAACAAAAATCCCGCGAAAACAACAAAAAATACGTCGGCGTGTCGGGAATCGTCCATGTTGAGGACTGCGACGAGCGCGGCGAACCGGTTTGCTACGGGAAGTTTTCCAACTTTAAGATGGTGTACTTTCCCGGCGGGCCGGAACTGATCGGAACATATCAAAGCGTGCGCGTAACCGGCGTACGCAAGAACTCCTTAACAGGAACATTGGAGGAAATAACACGTGATTGAATTAGCCAGAGAACTCGGCCTTGCACTCGCCAACTCCGCGGAATTTGTCCGCATGAAGAACGCGCAGATCGCCGTTGAAACCAGCGAACCGCTTTCCGCGCTGCTCAAAGAACTCAACGAAAAACGCGACCGCCTCGTGAAAATCCTTGCAGACGACGAAACCGACAATCTCGAAGCGCTGCGCCTGACGGACGATATCGATCGTCTCGAAGAACAGCTTCGCGAAAATCCGCTCTTCGTGGAACTGATCGACGCGCAGGCGGCCTTTTCCGCCGTGCTGCGCACCGTAAACGATGAAATCAACGCCTGCATCGGCGGAGAAACGAGCGCAAGCGCCAGCTGCGACGGAGACTGCAGCGGCTGCGCGGGATGCATGCACTAAGCGCGGAGGAACACATGCCTGCAAACATGACGCCGATGATGCGGCAATACCTCGAACTCAAGGATAAATACCCCGATTGCCTGCTGTTTTTCCGGCTCGGCGACTTTTACGAAATGTTTTTCGAGGACGCAAAGACCGCCGCAAAGGAGCTTGACCTCGTTCTGACGGGCCGCGACTGCGGGCTGAGCGAGCGTGCGCCCATGTGCGGCGTGCCGTATCACGCGGTGGACAATTATATCGCAAAACTCATCGAAAAGGGCTTCAAGGTCGCCGTCTGCGAACAGATGGAAGACCCGGCGCTGGCCAAAGGACTGGTCGAGCGGGACGTGATCCGCGTGATCACGCCCGGCACGGTCATAGAGGAGCGCATGCTCGAAGACGACGCAAACAGCTATATCGCCGCGGTGCTGCTCGGCGACCAGGCGATCGGCCTTGCTTACGCGGACGTTTCGACGGGCGAATTCTATCTTTTACAGCTTAGCGGGGAAGACCCCGCCGGAGCGCTGACGGACGAACTGGAGCGCATCCGCCCGCGTGAAATCATCGCCGATCCATCGCTGTTTTTGCAGCAGGCGCTTTCAAAAAAGCTTTCTTCGTCCTATTATCTCGAACAATACGGCGCGAACGCGTTTCTGCGCGAGAGCGCCGCGGACATGCTAAAAAGGCACTTTGGCGTTACGTCGCTTTCCGGCTTCGGCGCGGACGACGCGCCGTATGCGCTCTCCGCCGCGGGCGCGCTGATGCGCTATCTCGACGAGACGCAGAAAAACGCGCTTTCGCATATCCACGGCATGCGCCTTTTAAACCGCAGCAGCTATATGGTGCTGGACGCGACGACGCGTCGCAACCTGGAGCTTACCCAGCCGCTGCGATTCGGCGCAAGCAAAAAATATACGCTGATGAGCCTGCTCGACCTCGCCAAAACCGGCATGGGGGGCAGGATGCTGCGCGACTGGATCGACCGACCGCTGCAAAGCGTGCAGGCCGTCAATCGCAGGCTGGACGCAGTGGAGGAGCTTTCGCAGAACCTCACTGAGCGAAAAAGGCTCTTTGAACTGCTGCACGGCGTATACGACATCGAACGCCTCTGCAGCAAAATCGTTTACGGCACGGTCAACGCGCGCGACTGCGTCGCGCTGTCGCAGACGCTCGTGCGCATCCCGCAGATCAAGGAAGCGCTCTCCCAAAACAAGAGCGCCGCGCTAAAGGATATCTTTCAAAAGCTCGACGAAATGATCGACGTCCTTTCGCTTTTAAGCAGCGCCATCTGCGACGAGCCGCCGGCCGGTCTCAAGGAAGGCGGCTTTATCCGGGACGGGTACAATGCGACCGTTGACGAACTCAGGAGCATTGCGGACGGCTCGCAGGCCTGGCTTGAAAACTTTGAAGCAAACGAACGCGAACAGACGAAGATCAGAAACCTGCGCGTCAGCTATAACCGTGTGTTCGGTTACTATATCGAAGTTACGAAATCCTATCTCCAGCTTGTGCCCTATCACTATGAACGCAAACAGACGCTGACCAACGCCGAGCGGTTCATCACGCCGGAGCTCAAGGAGATGGAGCAGAAAATCCTCGGTGCAAAAGACCGGCTCGTTACGCTGGAATATGAGCTGTTCACCGAAATCCGGGAAGTACTGCTCGCCGCAACCGACCGTCTGCAGCAAAACGGCGCGCTGATCGCCGAGCTGGACGTGTACGTTTCGTTTGCGGAGATTGCCGTCAGCAATTCCTACTGTCGGCCAAAGCTCAACACAAGCGGAGAAATCCGCATTGTCAACGGCAGGCATCCGGTGATCGAGCGCGCGCTCAAGGAGCCGTTCGTGCCGAACGACGTTCTGCTCGACGGCGGCAAAAACCGCCTTTTAATCATCACCGGGCCGAACATGGCGGGCAAGAGCACCTATATGCGGCAGGTCGCGCTGATTACGCTTATGGCGCATATCGGCTCGTTCGTGCCCGCGCAGGAAGCGAATATCGCTATCGTCGACCGGATTTTCACGCGCATCGGCGCAAGCGACGATCTTTCGTCAGGGCAGAGCACGTTTATGGTGGAGATGAGCGAGGTCGCCAACATTTTGCATAACGCAACGCAGAACAGCCTGCTCATTCTCGACGAAATCGGCCGCGGCACCAGCACCTTCGACGGGCTGAGCATCGCATGGTCGGTGCTCGAATACATCGCCGACAAAAAACGCTGCGGCGCAAAGGCGCTGTTCGCCACGCATTATCATGAGCTGACCGAGCTGGAAGGGGAACTCACGGGCGTAAAGAATTTCCGCGTGACCGTCCGCGAAATCGGCGACGACATCGTGTTTTTGCGCAAGATCGTGCGCGGCGGCGCGGACAAGAGCTTCGGCGTGCAGGTCGCGCGCCTGGCCGGCCTGCCGGAAGAAGTCCTCGCGCGTGCAAAGGAAATCCTCGAACGGCTGGAGACCGCCGATATCGCCGCGCGCAGGGAAACCCCTGCGGACACGCAGGTGATGGCGAGCGTGCAGCCGTCGCTCTTCGAGCAGAGCACGGAGGAAAGCGCGCTCCGCATCCTGCGCGAGCTCGAAATCGACAACCTCACTCCGCTTGACGCGCTCAATCAGCTCTATGCGCTGCACGCCATGCTCAAGCAGAAGGATTCTTGACCCAAGGGACGTTTTAGGAGAAACACACTATGGCCAGAGTACATGTACTGCCGCCGCACATCGCCAACCAGATCGCCGCGGGCGAGGTCGTTGACCGGCCTTCCTCCGTGGTCAAGGAACTGGTGGAAAACGCAATCGACGCGGGCGCGACGGCGGTCACAATAGAAGTCGAAAATGGAGGAACGGACCTCATCCGCGTAACGGACAACGGCTCCGGCATTGCCGACGAGGACTGCGAAACCGCATTTTTGCGGCACGCAACCAGCAAAATTGCCGGCGCGGGAGATCTGTTTTCCATCCGCTCGCTTGGGTTCCGCGGAGAAGCGCTCGCCTCCATCGCCGCGGTGTCCCGCGTTGAACTGCAGACGCGCACCGAGGAAGACGAACTTGGCACGCTGATTCGCTATGAGGGCGGCAAACTCGTCGAGCACAAGCGCTGCGGCGGCACGCGCGGCACGAGCATCACGGTCAAAAACCTGTTTTACAACGTACCCGCACGGCTCAAGTTCATGAAAAGCGCCCGTGCCGAAAGCGCGAGCATCGGGGACTACGCCGCGCGGCTCATCCTCTCCGCGCCGCAGATCGCGGTGCACTTCGTCAATAACGGACGCACGGTCTACCTCTCCGAAGGCAACGGCGCTCTGCGGGACGCGCTGCTTTCCGTATATGGCGTGAGCGTGGACGCAAACCTCTGCCCGCTGACGTTCGACGACGGCTATCTCAAAATTGAAGGCTTTGTCGGTACGCCGGAGATTGCGCGCTCGAACCGGACGGGGCAGACCATCACGCTCAACGGGCGTATCATTCGCGCCGCGTCGCTTTCCAATGCGCTTTCGCGTGCGTTCGACACACGCCTGATGGGCGGCAAGTTTCCGTTTGCGGTCGTTTCTCTCAGCATTTCGTTCGCCGAGGTGGACGTAAACGTCCATCCGGCAAAACTCGAAGTGCGCTTTACCGATGAACAGCGCGTCGCGCGTTCGCTCGTCGCCGCCTGCTCGGAAGCACTGATACGAAGCTATATACCGTCCATGGAGAGCGAACCCGCTCCTTCCGCGAATCCCGCTTCCTTTCCGGACGCGGCGTTTGCAGGCGGGATTGAACTTCGGACGGGTGAAATCCGTCCGAACACACCGCTGCGCGAAAACGCCGATGCGTATCCGCCGCAGAAGGCTCCTTCGTTTCATTTTCCGCGCGGAGGCGGCGAGAGCAGGGAGGCTCCATCGCTCTGGCAACCGCAGACAATGCGACAGGAGAGCGAACCGCTTGGCGAGCCGTATTTCATCATCGGCGCAGCGTTCGACGCATATTGGTTCGTGCAGCAGGGGGACAGTGTATTTATCATCGACCAGCACGCCGCGCACGAACGGCTCCTCTACGACGCGCTGATGGAAAAGCGCGCGGCCGTCGTTTCACAGACGCTGTTTCTGCCGGAGGACGTTCGCCTGCTTCCCACGGAAGCGGAGCTTTTCACCGAGCACCGCGCCGCGCTGGAAGCGTTCGGATTCGTGTTTTCCGACGCAACCGAAACGTCCGTAACGCTGCTTGCCGTGCCACAGGTCAACGGCGCCGCGCTCAAGAGCGATTTTCTGCATGAAGCGCTCGAACGGCTCGGCGAAAACGCGGACGCAAACAAAAACGAATGGTTTCGTGACGCGCTGGCTCAATCCGCCTGCAAACACGCCGTCAAGGCGGGGGAGCGCCTGACGCGCGAAGAAATTTCACGCCTGCTCGAAGCGCTCAAACAGCAGGACACGCTTTTAACCTGCCCGCACGGCCGTCCCATCGCGGTGCGGCTGACCAAACTCGAAATCGAAAAGCTTTTTAAGCGGGTGCTTTGAACATGCCGTCCGATCGAATCGTATGCATCGTCGGGCCGACCGCGTGCCACAAAACCGAATGTTCGATATTGCTTGCGGAGCGAACCGGCGGAGAAATCGTCTCGGCCGATTCCGTGCAGGTCTACGAGGGCATGGATATCGGCTCGGCCAAGCCCACGCCCGAAGAGCAGAGCCGCGCGCCGCATCACATGATTGGATGCGTACCGATCGGCACGCCGGACTTTTCCGTTTCGCAGTACCGCGCGATGGCGTCGGACGCGATCCACGGCGTTCTGCAAAGAAACCATGTCCCGATCATTGTCGGCGGCAGCGGGCTGTATGTCAACGCGCTGACGTTTCCGCTCGGATTCGCCGTGCCGAAGGACGAGCAGGCTCGTAACCGCATGGAAGCGCTGTATGAAGGCGACCCGGCGGCGGCATACGAAAAACTCGCCGCCATCGATCCCGAAACGGCAGGCCGCCTGCACCCAAACGATAAAAAACGGATTGTCCGCGCGCTCGAGGTGTTCGAGTGCTCCGGCAAGCCGCTTTCCGCCTACGGAAACGATTTTTCCAACCAGCAAAACAACCGTCCGCCGTTCGAGCCGCTCATGATTGGGCTCACCATGGACCGCGCGGCGCTCTATCACCGGATCGGCCTTCGCGTCGATGCGATGCTGAAAAACGGCCTTGTCGCGGAGGCGGAGGCGATCTATCGAAAAGGATACGATCGCGCGCTTCCGGCCATGCAGTCGATCGGCTACCGCCAGTTGTTTTCGTATTTTGACGGCAGCGGCACGCTGGATGAGGCGGTTGAAACCATCAAGCAGGACACACGGCGTTTCGCCAAGCGGCAGCTGACCTGGTTTAAGCGGGACAAGCGCATCCAATGGCACGACGTAACAGATTTTAGTGCAGTCAGGGAAGGCCTGCTCGGCGAACTCGTTTGCTCGGCGCAGGCCTGGATGAAAGGAACGAACAGAACATGATGGAACTTTCCGATCGCGCGCGGGAGCTTGTCTGGCGCGCGGAGAGCACATTGGAGCCCGTATTTAAGCGTGTGGACGCGGTTGAAATGGCAAACCAACAGCGCGTTCTCGAAGCTTTCTGGAGTGAACGCGTTGCAGCACAGCATTTTTCGCCGACCAACGGCTACGGCTACGACGACATCGGGCGGGATACGCTGGACCGCGTTTTTGCGCGCTCGCTCGGCGCGGAAGCCGCGCTGGTGCGCGCGCAATTCGTCAACGGAACGCACGCAATCTACACCGCGCTCGCGGGACTGCTCGAACCGGGAGACACGATCCTCTCGATCACGGGCGAACCGTACGACACGCTGCTCACCGCCATCGGATGCAACGGGGATGCGCCGAACTCGCTGAAAAAGCAGGGAGTTGCGTTCCGAAAAATCGATCTCACGCCGGACGGCGAAATCGACCTGGACGCAATTCAGCGTGCGGACACCGCTTGCGTCAAAGTAATCTTTGCGCAGCGTTCGCGCGGGTACGCCTGGCGGGAAGCGTTGTATACCGCGGCGCTCGAACAAGCATTTTCCGTCTGCAAAAAGCGTTTCCCGTCTGCAGTGATCCTCGTTGACAACTGCTACGGCGAGTTCGTTGAAACGCGCGAACCGGTCGTCTGCGGTGCGGACGTAATCGCCGGGTCGCTGATCAAAAATCCCGGCGGCGGGCTTGCGCCGACCGGCGGATACGCCGCCGGTAAAAAGGAATTTGTCGAGCGCATTGCGCACCGTCTTACCGTGCCCGGCATGGGTGCGGAGGTCGGCTCCTATGCGGGTTCCTACCGGCCGTTTTATCAAGGATTGTTCGTGGCACCGCATGTGACCGCGCAGTGTGTAAAAAGCGCCGCGTTGTTCGCGGGCGTATTTGAGCTGCTTGGGTACCCGACCATGCCGGCAAGCGATGCGGCACGCTCGGACATTATACAGGCCGTGCAGTTTCCGGATGCACAGGCGCTCGTTGAATTCTGCCGCTGCATACAAAAAGCGGCCCCGGTCGACAGTTTCGCGTCGCCGGAGCCCTGGGATATGCCGGGGTATGAAGATCAGGTCGTGATGGCGGCGGGCACGTTTGTGCAGGGCGCAACCACGGAACTAAGCGCGGATGGTCCGATCCGCAGCCCGTACACGGCGTATGTGCAGGGCGCGCTGACCTATACGCACGCGCGCATCGCCGCAATGATCTGCACCGACGCACTGCTAAAAAGGCAGGGAAGAGACTAAATATAAAGCCGTTCAGATCGAACGGAGCAGGCCGATTACCTTGCCGGAGATTTCAACTTCGTTCAATGCAACGTAAATCGGCTCGAAGAGTTCGTTTTCGGGCTGCAGGCGCACGCGGTCCTTCTCGCGGTAAAACCGCTTGACCGTCGCGCTCTCGCCGCTGACGCGGGCGACCACGATGTCCCCGTTGTTGCAGATGCAGTCGTGGTTCACAACGAGGATATCCCCGTCGCGGATGCCTGCGTCCCGCATGCTTTCGCCTTCGACGCGGAGCATGTAGATTTCCTCCGGTTCCTTGCCGTGCGTGAGCACGTCCGGCAAAGGAAACGCGTCCTCGATGTTTTCCGCCGCGAGCATGGGAAGCCCGGCCGCAACATGCCCGACCAGCGGCACGGAATATTTCTTTTCGCCGCGTCCCGGGATATTTTCCGTGTTGATGATGATTGCGCGCTGTTTGGAAGAATCCCGCGTGATCAGCCCGCGTTTTTCAAGGTTGCAGAGGTGCGCGTGCACGGTCGCGGTCGATTTCAACCCGACGGCGGCGCAGATTTCGCGGACCGACGGGGGATAGGAATGCTCCTCGGTATATTCGATCATATAATCCAGAATTACCTGCTGAGGGTCGGACAATTTCTTCATGTTCAGCGTCATCCTCCGTTCGGCTGCTGCTGTTTACAGGCTTTGATACTGCATTATAACATGTGTTTACATAAAACGCAAACGTATGTTCGTCTTTTCCGCAGTATCTTGACTTTTTCGGAATTATACCATATACTTTAGCATATTGCAAACATATGTTCGGAAAGATTGGTGACTTTTTGTGAAACAATGCGTTTTGCATGCGGATAAAATCTGCGACGACTGCGGGGAATGCGACGACCGCTGTGTGCTGGATCCGCAGAAAATCTGCGATAACTGCTTTAAATGCCTCGAAACCGATGCAAAGCCGTATGCCGAAATCAAGATCGACGGCGTTTATCTCGACGGCGAACCGCCAAAGCAGGCGGAGGAGAGCCCGGCCGCGCCAGATCTGGAGGGCGGGTACATCCTCGACTCGGACGAAGACTGGCGGGAAGGGCTGCACATCCGCGTACGGACGCTGAAGCGCGTTTCCGCGTCCCGCGCGCGGCGCAGACACGAAATGCACTGAGTTCGTCAGTCGTCCCGCAGCCGGATTTTTTTCGCCGCGATGCGCTTGTGTTCTTCGGATGTCGCGGCATAGTGCTTGCGCGTTGTGTTCACGTCCTTGTGGCCCAGCACGTCCGCAACCAGATAGATGTCCTCCGTCTCGTGATAGAGCATCGTGCCGTATGTGCTGCGCAGTTTGTGCGGCGTAATCTTTTTTAAAGGCGCGGCGAGACGCGCATATTTTTTAACGAGGTTTTCAACCGCGCGCGCGGTGATACGGCGCATCTGCATCGAAAGAAACAGCGCGTTTTCGTGCCCCGGCAGCGCGGTTTGGTTTTCCCTTTGGCGCAGGTAGTCTTCCAGCGCGCGGTGCACTTCATTTCCGAACGAAAGGATATCCTCGCTGCCGCCTTTTCGCGTAACGGCAAACGCGTCGTTTTCCAGGTCGATATCATCCAGATCGATTCCAACGAGTTCGCTGATGCGGATGCCCGTGCCGAGGAACAGCGTCAGGATTGCAACGTCGCGCAGCTTCGTTGCGGCATGATACTTTTTCTGCCGCTCGCTTAAGCCCTCGCCATTTTCCGCAAGGTCGAGCAAATCGGCAACCTCGTTCGGCTCCAGCCGCACGATCGCCTTTTCGTACAACTTGGGGATGTCGACCAGCGCGGCCACGTTGGTCTGCAGCATTTCCTGCTTATGCAGATACTTGAAAAAAGAGCGCAGGGTGGAAAGCTTCCTTGCCTTTGAAATCTCCTGATTGACCAGTTCGCGTTCGCCTTTCTGATACAGCGAAACTTCGTTGAGATAGAGTTCGATATGATAGGCGCGTATCTTTTCCAGATCGGTCACGGTGAGGGAGGGGACGGTCTTTCCGGGGAACAGATCGTCCTGCGCAACGGCGAACTGAAAGAAGCCGCGCAGATCGACCGCGTATCCGTATCGCGTCAGTACCGATGTCTGACTTTCGATCGAGCGAAAAAACGAACCGCAAACCAGCGGCAGTTCCGAAAGGAGCGCGCGGATTTTAAGCGTGTATTTTTTGTATTTTTCCGTCTGAAACGTGTTTGCCATGCGCTGATTGTCCCTTCGTTAAAAAGTTTTCCCGGCGTCCGGGCGTGGGAAAGGACGGTTTTTCACGTGTTTTCCTGCCTCAAATTATAACATAACTATTCGTTAAAGACAAGTTTAACGAATAGTTAGTGGTGTTTTTAAGCAAATCTTCGGTTTTATGGTTCCTGCGGCGCATTCGCGGCGGCTTGCTTGATCGCAAGCCGCGCCAGCTCGTCGCAGCGGTTATTGAATGAATTGTCGGAATGTCCCTTGACTTTAACGAACGAATACTCGTGCTCGCGCAGCGCGTCGAGAAGCGCACGCCACAAGTCCTGGTTTTCCACGGGCTTTTTAGAGGCCGTCCGCCAGCCGTTGCTCGACCAGTTGTCAAGCCAGCCGTGCACGAATGCGTTACAAACGTACGCGCTGTCCGTATGCACGCTGATTTTACACGGAAACTTCAGCGCACGGACCGCCTCGATCACAGCCTTGAGTTCCATGCGGTTGTTCGTCGTTTCCGGCTCGTATCCGGACAACTCTTTAACTTTGTCCTTGTAGAGCAAAATCGCGCCCCAGCCGCCCGGACCCGGATTCCCGGAACATGCGCCGTCCGTATAGATTGTAACCTTCTTCTTCATGCGGCGCCTCCGTAATAATATATAATATATTATTTTATTAGTTTAAGACTGCTTGCTCATCCGTTCCGATTTTTCGCGGCATACGTCGACAGCCTCAATCACCGTGCCGCGGAATCCGTTGGATTCGAGCGACGCAACGGCGTCGATGGTCGTGCCGCCCGGCGAACAGACGCGATCCTTGAGTTCGCCCGGATGTACGCCGGTTTGCTCCACCATCATTGCGGAGCCCTTGACCGTCTGCGCGGCGAGTTTGAGCGCAACGCCGCGCGGCAGTCCCGCCATCACGCCGCCGTCGGCCAGCGCCTCGATGAACAGATACACATATGCCGGGCCGCTGCCGCTGACGGCGGTCACCGCATCCATGAGTTTCGGTTCGACCGAAATCACTTCGCCGACCGATGAAAACAGTTTCTGCGCAAATTCTTTTTCCGCTTCTGTCAGCGTGTCGCCCTGCTCGAACACAATCATGCCCGCGCCGACCATCGCCGGCGTGTTGGGCATCACGCGCAGGATGCGCGCCGAAGCGGGGAGTGCATTTTTCAGCTTCTCCCCTCCCCACCCCGCGGCGATCGAAATGACCGCCCTGGACGAAAAGCGCTTTTTCTGCTCAGCGAATACATGCGCACATACGTTCGGTTTGATGGCGATCAGCAGAATGTCGCTTTCGTCAATCAGTTCTTCAAGCGACGGCGCGACGGAAACGCCCAGCTCCTCTTTGAGCCGTTCGCATTTCTCCGTAAAGGGGTCGTAGATCGCAACGTCCGTATCACCGGCATTTCCGCCGGATACGAATCCGCGGAGGATCGCCTCCCCCATGTTTCCCGCACCGATTACGCCGAACCGTATTTTTTTAGCTGCATCCATATCCTCAATTCACTCCTTGCTTCATCCTATCATAAAGCGCGCTCTTACAAAAGCGCTTCCATCCGCTCGCGGAGCTTGCAAAGCATATCCTCCGCGGCGGCGAGCTTGGTGCGCTCCGCCTCGACGACGTTTTCCGGTGCTTTGGCGACGAATCCTTCGTTGCCGAGCTTCGCCTTTGAGCGCGAAATCTCGTTTTCGGCGCGCTCGATTTCCTTTTGGATGCGCGCTTTCTCCTTCTCGGGATCGATCAGCGAAGAAAGCGGAATAATCGCCTCCACGTTTTCGCAAACGATATGCACGTCGCTCTTGGGTATTTCACCCGTCTCTGTAGACACCGTGACGCTTTCCACGCCCGCGAGCTTTGCAAGGTACCCGCTCGTCGCCTCAAACGCCGCAATATCACCTTCCGCAGTAACGATGCGCGCGCTGATCTTCTGCGCCGGCGGCACTTTCATCTCGGCGCGGATGTTGCGCACCGAGCGCACCAACTCCATCAGTTGCGTCATGTGCGCGCAGTCCGCTTCATAGCTGAACCGTTCGTCCTGTTTCGGCCAGCCGGAGAGCATGATCGTCTCCTCATCCGTCAGCTTGGTGAAGATTTCCTCCGTGATGAACGGCATAAACGGATGCAGCAGCTTCAGGCTCTGTTTGAGCACGTAGATGAGCACTGCGGAAACGGCGGCTTTTTCTTCGGCGTTATCACCATAGAGCCGCGATTTCGCAATCTCGATGTACCAGTCGCAGTATTCCGACCAGATGAAGTCGTAGATTTTCTGCGAAGCCAGCCCCAGTTCGAAACCGTCAAGATTCTTCGTCACTTCGCCGATCATTTCGTTGAGGCGATGCAGAATCCATTTGTCCGCAATCTCCAGCCTGCTTTCGTCCGGCAGCTCGGCGGGGGTTTCGTCCGCACCCATGAGCACGAAACGCGCGGCGTTATAGATCTTGTTGCAGAAGTTGCGCGCCGACTCCACCCGTTCCCAGTAGAACCGCATGTCGTTGCCGGCGGAATTGCCCGCAAGCAGCGAGAAGCGCAGCGAGTCCGCACCGTATTTTTCGATCACTTCGAGCGGGTCGATGCCGTTGCCGAGGGATTTGCTCATCTTGCGGCCCTGGCTGTCCCGCATGATGCCGTGCACGAACACCGTGTCAAACGGACGCTCGTGCATGACCTCGTATCCGAACACGATCATGCGCGCCACCCAGAAGAAGATGATATCGTACCCGGTCACCAGCGTGCTGGTCGGGTAAAAATACTTGAGCTCCTCCGTCTGCTCCGGATAACCGAGCGTCGAAAACGGCCACATGCCGCTGGAAAACCAGGTGTCCAGCACGTCCTCGTCCTGATGCATCGAGCCGCCGCATTTCGGGCACTTGTCCGGCGCCTGCTCGGCCACGACGGTCTCGCCGCACGCGTCGCAGTAATACGCCGGGATGCGATGCCCCCACCAGAGCTGGCGGGAAATGCACCAGTCGCGGATGTTGTCCATCCAGTTGAAATACGTCTTTTCAAAGCGTTCCGGCACGAACTTCACATCGCCGTTTTTCACGGCTTCGATCGCGGGCTCTGCCAGCGGCTTCATGTCCACGAACCACTGCTTGGAGACGATTGGTTCGATGGTCGTGTGGCAGCGGTAGCAGGTGCCGACGTTGTGCGCATACGGCTCCACCTTCACGAGGTTTCCGCTCTTTTCAAGCTCTTTGACGATTGCGTCACGGCAGTCGAAGCGGTCCATCCCCTCGTACTTGCCGCCCAGTTCGTTGATAATGCCCTTTTCGGTAAAGACGCACATCACCGGCAGGTTTTGCCGCTGCGCCACTTCAAAGTCGTTCGGGTCGTGCGCGGGCGTGATCTTCACCGCACCGGTGCCGAACTCCATTTCGCAGTATTCGTCCGCAACGATCGGGATTTCGCGTCCCACTGCCGGGATTATAACCGTCTTGCCGACGATGTCCTTATAACGCGGGTCGTCCGGATGCACGGCCACAACCGTGTCGCCCAGCATGGTTTCCGGACGCGTCGTGGCAACCGTGATGGAATAGCTCTTGTCCGGCGCGTCGTAACGCACATGCCAGAGGTGACTGTTCTGCTCCTCGTATTCAACTTCCGCGTCGGAAAGCGCGGTTTTGCATTCGGGGCACCAGTTGATGATGCGGTCGCCCCGGTAGATCAGGCCTTTGTTGTAGAGACTCACAAACACCTTTGTGACGGCCTTGCTGCAGCCTTCGTCCATGGTGAAGCGCTCGCGTTCCCAGTCACAGGACGAGCCGAGATACCGCAGCTGCTTGACGATGGTCGAGCCGTATTCACGCCGCCAGTCCCAGGCGCGCTCCAAAAAAGCCTCCCTGCCGAGATCCTTTTTCGTCAGCCCTTCTTTTGCCATCTGCTCGACGATTTTCACTTCCGTCGCGATGGATGCATGGTCGGTGCCGGGCATCCAGAGCGTTTCGTAGCCGCTCATGCGCTTATAGCGGATCAGCACGTCCTGCAGCGTCTCGTCGATCGCGTGTCCCATATGCAGCTTACCCGTGATGTTGGGCGGCGGAATGACGATTGTGTACGGCGGTTTGCCGGTATTTGGGCGCGCGTGAAAATAACCCTTTTTCTCCCATTTTTCGTAGAGCGCCGCTTCCACGCGCGCGTGATCGTAATTTTTTTCCATTTCGGGACGCATGTTCTTTTCCTGCCTTCTTAGTTGTTCGTATAAAATAGCGTCCGCCTCGCCAAAGGACGAAGCGGACGCTCGCGGTACCACCTTTGTTGAACGCCGCGCGTGCATTTTTGCCGCGGCGTCCCTCTCAATATTCCATAACGCGGAATCCTCGTGGAGCGCTACGGCGGCCTCCGGCTTTTCGCGCTCCCTGCTCCGATACGACCTTCCGCGCCGCCTGCAGCCGCCTTCCAGCATAAACCGGCGGCCTCTCTGTTGCAGAAACGGTCTGCGTACTCCTCATCTTCGCTGCATTTAACGTTTGTTCGCTTGTCGTCAGTCTAGCCGAATCGGGCGTTTTTGTCAAGCCGCCCGCGGCCATACCCGCGCAGGTAAAAACCTCACGCTTCGTCGTTCATCACGCTGTCCGTCCATACGTCCATACGTTCCTTGATCAGCCCGAAATACCCGGGTCCGAGGTCCATATACGTTTGCAGGAACGCTTCCTGATCGAAGCTGTCGCCCAGGTCGCTGACCGTATCGCGATAGAGCTGCGCAAGCTGGCTGTAGCCGATGGCGTATTCAAAGAAATAATACGGCTGATCGATCACGATCGTATAATAAATACTCGAAATCAGTTCGCCGTCGAGTCCGATTCCGGTGAGGTACGATTCCAGCGCGGCCTCCGTATAGCCGTAGTAATTCACCAGGATGCTGATGATCGCCGGCAGAATCGAGTTGAAGAGCATGCTGTAGTCAAACTGGAACTGCACGTAGTCGTGATCGTAGATCGTCTGGTTCTGCGTGACCAGATACTCCGCGAACTGCGCCCAGCCCTCGGCGTACCCGCCGAAGTTGACGATCTTCTGCATCCGGCAGATGTCCTCGTCCCCGCGCTGATACACATACTGATACAGATGTCCGGGGTAGCATTCGTGCGCAAGCGTTAAAAGCAGCGCCGGATCGTCCGTTGCGGTGTTGATGTAGACGATGTTTTCCTTCCAGTCGTCCAGCGCGGGAATAACGTACGCCGCGGGAGAGAACATGTCCTGCAGTTCCTCCGGCACGTCGGTCAGCGTCAGGTTATGCTCCGGCAGTTCGGGCAGAAGTTCCGCCATAATGGTCTTGAGGTAGTCGAGGTCTTCCTGCAGGTCCCCGCTCGTGAGTTCGATATCCATGCTGTAGAGGTCGGGATTCTCGTTCTGCAGCGCTACGATATCGTAAAGCAGATAGAAATATTCATCCTTGAGCATCTCCAGCGTTTCTTCAACGCTCAGGAAATTGCAGCCGTCGCTCTGCATGCTGTATTCAAAATAGCTCTTCTGATTCTCCGTAAGCGTGGCGGCTTCCTCATAGGTGCGGCAGCTGCCTTTGAGCGCCTTCAGACCGTTATAGAGCGTTTCGTACGCGCCGATGAACTCGTTTTGAATCAGACTCTCGTTGCGGTCCTTATAAGCCTGCGCCTGCTCCTCCGTCAGATCGAGATTGTCGATGCCTTCGTTGAATGTTGCGTAGAGGAAGGACGTGTCCTTTGAGTCGATGATGGTCTTGCAGTCTTCAAGGATTGCGTTGAGCGCATCCTCCGTCATGAAAATGCCAAGTTCCGCGCGCTTCTGTTCGTAGGTCAAAACCTGTCCCATGTAGCGCGGCACGTCCGCAAGCAGCGTCAGGTAGTCTTCCACGTCCTGCGTGTCTTTGAGTTCGAACAGCGCGAACGAAAGCGGCAGGTTCGCCTGGAACCCGCTGTACTCGGTGAGCGGTTCATAATAATAATCGTAGTCTGTCTCTTCCGAGAAGTCGACCAGAATCTGCTGCAGCACGTCATAGGAAAACTGCGTTTCCTCGGGCAGTTGGTCCCGGTCGATCTGGTTGAGCTGCTCAAGATAGACGCCGGCTTCCAGGCCGAGCCGCTTGGAATCTTCCTCGGTGAATTCGCCCAGCGTCATCGGCACGGTGCTCGGGTCGATGCCAAACTGCGTCGGATCGTCCACAAACATGTGATAGGTATAGCCGTCCGTCGTGACATACCAGCAGAACACTTCCAGGTCCAGCGCGTCGAATGCTTCCGCCGCCGCTGGATCTACGGTCGGTTCCGTGGTTGATTCGGGGGTTTCTTCCGGCGCGGCCGTCGCTTCTTCATTTTCCGATTCGATGCTGATGGTCTGCGTTTCGTCCGTTGTTTCGTCCGGCATTTTGCAGCCCGCAAACGCGCTCATCGCCATTACCAGCGCACAAATCAGCGCCAGCAGCTTTATGGATCGCTTCATATCGTTCTCCCTTTATCTTCTAATTGTTTCAATCTTGCAAGCAGTTCGTCCGCGTCCCTTGATTCGCCGGCCAGACCGAGCGCTTTTATAAACCAAGCCGGCAGCGGCGCGTAAAACACCATGTCTTCCTTTGTGCGCGGATGTCGAAACGTCAGCCGGTAGCCGTGCAGCGCCTGCCCCAAAAGGCCGAACTTCCGCTTTGCGCTCCCGTAGACGTCGTCGCCGGCCACCGGATGGCCGATCGACGCGAGATGCACGCGGATTTGGTGTGTGCGCCCCGTCTCCAGTTCGAGCTGGAGCAGTGTATGCTGTCCGTAGCGCTCCGCAACGCGCCAGTGCGTCACGGCCTCACGCCCGCCGGGAATAATCGCCATCTTTTTCCGGTCGACCGGATGCCGCGCAATCGGCGCGTCGACGGTTCCGGCTTCTTCCTTAAAATTTCCGTCCGCAAGCGCGGCATAACTCCGGCGCGCAGTGTGGTCCCGGAACTGATCGGAGAGCGCGCGGTGCGCAGCGTCGTTTTTTGCTACCACCAGCAGCCCGCTGGTCATGCGGTCGATGCGGTGGACGATGCCCGGACGCAGTTCGCCGCCGATGCCAGAAAGATCGCCGATATGATACAAAAGCGCGTTGACCAGCGTGCCGTTTGCGTGTCCCGGCGCAGGATGCACCACCATACCCTGCGGCTTGTCGACGACGAGCAGGTCGCCGTCCTCATAGAGGACGTCCAGCGGGATATCTTCCGGCAAAACGCCGGTTTCCACCGGCTCGGGATAGTATATTTCGATTTTGTCCCCGGCCGCGGCAATCGCGTTCGGCTTGACCGCCTCGCCGTTGAGCGTGACGCTGCCTTCGCGGATCAGGCGCTGCGCCTGCGTACGCGAAAGCTTGGTCTCTGCGGCGACCAGCGCGTCCAGCCGGAGCGTCCGGTCGCTTTCAAAGGTCTCCCGCTCAGGCATTTTTACCGTCGTCCGCGGCTTTCTTCGCGCTCCCCTTCTGCAGAGAGACACGCTCAAAAATAGAGCGCTCTTTTAAAAACAGCGCGTCGATAATCAGAAGCGCGCAGCCGATGGTCATCGCACTGTCCGCCACGTTGAACACCGGAAAATTGATCAGGCAAAAGTCGAAAAAGTCCCGCACGTAGCCAAGCAGTGCCCGATCGATCAGGTTCCCGATCGCGCCCGCAAACAGCAGCGAAAGCGTGATGCGCGAAAACACCGTGACGCGTTTGTGGTATTTCACCAAAATAAAAACGATAATCCCGCAGACAATCAGCGTCATCGGGATAAACAGCCAACGAAAACCCTGCATCATGCCCCAGGCCGCGCCGCTGTTATGCACGTTGGTCAGGTGAAACACGCCCTGTATCAGCGGCAGGGACGTCCCGACCGGAGAAAGGTAAAGCTGAATCAGATATTTCGTAATCTGGTCGGCAACTAAAATTGCCGCTATGAGAATAATTTCAAGCAAGGGTTGCGCCCTCCATAAAAGATGATTCAGTATAGCACGCTTTTTAACCGGCTTCAACCGAAGCGCTCGCACCGCCGGTAAACAAATCCGGGTAGAGCGTCGTGTAGTTTTCGTAAGCCGTCATTACTTTTTCATAATAGCGCGCAGTCTGTTCAAACGGGATGACCGTTAGTTCGCCGTCGCTGGAGAAGCGCTCGTCTTCCAGCCAGTCCTCAACGCTTCCATGCCCGGCGTTGTATGCGGCGACGATTTTCATCACGCCGCCGTCGAACCTGCCGTTCAGAAAATTGAGGTACCAGCAGGCAAAACGGATGTTCGTCTCCGGGTCGTAGAGCATGTCCTGCGTATACACGTCGTCCAGATCGAGCTTGTGCGCAATCCAGGTGCCCGTATCCGGCATGATCTGCATCAGCCCGATTGCGCCCGCCTCGCTGACGGCGTTTGGATCGTTGCTGCTTTCGCAGCGCATGATGGACTGCACGAGATACGGGTCCAGATCATATTCCCCGGCGTATGTTTGAATCAGGTCCGTGTACGCAACGGGATAGTTTTCCAGTGCGCGTTCATAGAGCACGTGTTCGCGGATCAGGTACCCGCCGAACGCCGCACAGCAAAGCGCAATCACCGCCGCAAGGACGATGACTGCGGTTTTCATGCCGTTTCGTTTCCGTTTGCCGCCGCGGCGCACTGCGCGCGCTTCCGCTTTTTCCATGTCAGGCGTTCGTCAGCGCGGCATAGAGCCGGTCGACCTTCCCTTCCAGTTCTTCTCTTGATCCGTCGTTTTGCAGCACATAGTCCGCGCGTTTTATCTTTTCCTCGTCCGGCATCTGCGCGCGGATACGCAGAAACGCCGCCTCGCGCGTGCATCCGTCCCGCGCGGCAATCCGCGCCACGCGCATTTCCTCGCTGCTTGCAATCAGGATGTTTTTGTCCATCTGCCGGTCCATGCCGCTCTCAAACAGCAGCGGCACTTCAAAAAAAATCAATCCGTCCGCTCTGCCCTGCGCCGCGTCCGCTTTCTCAAACATTTCGGATATCACATACGGATGGACGATCCCGTTGAGTTTTTCTCGGCTCGCGGCGTCCGAAAAAACGATCGCCGCCAGCGCTTTGCGGTCGATTTTTCCGTCTTGGCCGAGGATGTCCGCTCCAAAAGCGTCTGTGACGGCGCGATAACACGCGCCCCCCGGTTCCAGCGCACGCCGGGCGATTTCGTCCGCATCGAGCACGAGCGCGCCGCGCGCGGCAAGCCGCGCCGCCGCGGTGGATTTACCCGCGCCGATGCCGCCCGTCAGCCCGATTCGCCTGCAGCGCCGTTGCCGTTGCGTCATTTTGTTTCAAACCAGCTCTTTCCGACCTTCACGTCCGCGTCGAGCGGCACTTTCAGCTTTGCGACCTGTTCCATGCAGTCGTGCACGAGCAGAACGACCTCGTCACGCTCGGCAAACGGCGTGTCGAGGATCAGTTCGTCGTGTACCTGCAAAATCAGTTTCGCCTTCAGCCCGCGCTCTTTAAGTTCGCGTGAAACCTTTACCATTGCTAGTTTAATCACGTCCGCCGCGGTCCCCTGAATCGGCATGTTCATCGCGACCCGCTCGCCGAACGAACGCGTATTGTAGTTTGCGCTCTTTAGTTCCGGCATGGCGCGGCGGCGGTCGAACATCGTCTTTGCGTAGCCGAGTTGTTTGGCCGACTCCACGCTCTCGTCGAGATACGCCTTGACCCGCGGGTACCGCTCGAAATATAGTTTGATGTATTCGGATGCGCGCTTGACGGGGATATCGAGGTTTCGCGCAAGGCCAAAATCGCTGATGCCGTAGACGATGCCGAAATTGACGGCCTTCGCGGCGTTTCGCAGATCGCCGGAAACTTCGTCGAACGGCACGCCGAATACCTCGCTTGCGGTCGTGCGGTGGATGTCCTTGCCGCCGTTGAACGCCGCAATCATCCCTTCGTCCCCGCTGATATGCGCAAGGATGCGAAGTTCAATCTGCGAATAGTCCGCATCGACGAGCACGCACCCTTCGGAGGCGATAAACGCCCGCCGGATTTCGCGGCCCTGCGGCGTGCGCACGGGGATATTCTGCATGTTCGGCTCGGTGCTCGAAATCCTCCCCGTCGCGGTCACACACTGGTTGAACTGCGAACGCACGCGACCGTCCTTTTCGCTGCGCACGTTCAACAACCCGTCGACAAACGTACTCTTGAGCTTCGTAATAAATCGGTATTCCAGAATCAGCGGTACGGCGGGATGGCGATCCTTGAGTGACTCGAGCGTGCCCGCGTCGGTGGAATATCCGCTTTTCGTTTTCCGCCCTGTCGGCAGGCCCAGTTTTACAAAAAGCACTTCGCCGAGCTGCTTGGGCGAAAGAATGTTGAACGTTTCGCCCGTGAGTTCGTAAATCTGCTTTGCAAGCGCGTCCGCCTGTTCGCCAAACTGGGACTGGAGTTGCTTCAAAATCGCTTCGTCCACGAGGAATCCTTCGCGCTCCATGTCGCAGAGCACGCGGGAAAGCGGCAGTTCCATTTCTTCGTACAGCTTGGTCATGCCCGCCTGCTCCAGCTCGCGCGTCATGCGCGTATACAGCGGGAACAACAGCGCCGCGCTTGGTTTTGCGTATGCGTCGAACCGTTCGCAGAGCGCCGCAAACGACGGCGCAGGCCGCGTTGCATTAAGCAGATAGTCCGCAATCATCGCGTCGAACACGCGCGCTTTGAGCCGGACGCCGAAGCTGTTCAGCAAATGCCGCAGACGTTTCGTATCAAAGGCGAGCACAAGGCAGTTTTCGTTTTCAAACACGCTTTTCAGCGCCGTCCAAATGTCCTTTTCGTCGATCGGCACGGAAAACAAATCTTCGCCCTGCACAATTTCATAGTAGCGCTTGCCGTCGAGCGCAAACGTGATCGTTTCGCCCGCGTCGAGCGCAAACCGGGTCACGCTGGAAAACCCGGCGACCGCTTTTCTGAGCGCGTCGGCCGATTCCAGCACAACGCGTTCAAACTCCCGTTTTTCTTCCGGCGCGGCTTCCGCCTCGCCTGGCAGCCGGGACGCGATGCCGCGCATCTCCAGCTCAATGAGTTTGCCGCGCGCGCCGGAAAGCGCGCTTTCGCGATACCGGCATTCATCGATGGTCAGCGGCACCGGCGCGCTGGTGCAGATGGTGCCGATCTCGTAGCTCATGCGTGCCGAAGACGCAAATTCGCGCACTTTTTCGCCGAGTTTTCCTTTGATTTCGTCCGCGTGGGACAAAACGCCCTCCATCGTGCCGTACTGGCCAAGGAGCTTGAGCGCCGTCTTTTCGCCCACGCCCGGAATACCGGGGATGTTGTCTGACGGGTCACCCATCAGCCCTTTGAGGTCGCGCATGCGGTCGGGTTCCAGACCATATGTGTCCCGAAGCGTTTCTTCGTCGAATTCAATGGTTTCGCTGATGCCCTTTTTCGTCATCAGCACATGCGTATGCTCGCCGATCAGCTGAAACGCGTCCCGGTCGCCCGTGACGAGCAGAGCGTCGATCCCCTCTTTTTCGCATTCCTTTGCAAACGTGCCGAGGATGTCGTCCGCCTCGTATTTCGGCGTTTCGCAGACCGCAACGCCCATATCGCGCAGGAGTTCTTTGAGCACGGGAAACTGCGCGCGCAGATCGTCCGGCGTTTCGCGCCGTCCGGCTTTGTATTCTTCGTACTGCTCGTGCCGGAACGTCGGCCCGTGCATATCGAATGCAACCACAAGATAGTCCGGCTTGCGCTCAATTATTTTGAGCAGCATACTCAAAAAGCCGTGCAGCGCGTTGGTCGGAAAACCCTCCCGCGTGGTCATATTCGGCAGCGCGTAAAACGCGCGGTGCATCAGGCTGTTGCCGTCCACGGCAATCAGCTTTTGCGTATTTTTCTGTTCCATCGCGCTTCCCCGCTTTCGTTCTGTGCCTGTTAAAATTCAATCAGGTGTGCTTTACCGCACCACGCCGTAGACCATCGGCGCGACTTGCTCCGGCTTTTCGCCGATCTCGACCGCCTGACGCATTGTTTCGACCGCGTCGGAGAGCGCCTTGTCCTCGTTGACATAGAGCGTGCAGATTGCTTCGCCCTGTCTGACCGGATCGCCGACGCGCTTATGCATGACGAGCCCGACCGCCGGGTCGATGATATCCGCCTTTGTGGCGCGCCCCGCGCCGAGCACCTGCGCCGCGCGGCCGATCAGTTCGGCCTGCATGCCGCGCACGTACCCGCCGTATTCGGCGGACACGGGAACGAGTTGCTTAACTTTACAAAGCGAATCCATGCCGCCGGGAGTGAGCAGCGATTCGTCGCCGCCGAGCTCATGGATCATGGCGCGCAGTTTCTGCAGCCCTGCGCCGCTGTCGATTGCGGTTTTGAGTTTTTCGCGCGCTTCTTCGTCCGTTTGTGCCAGCTTTGAAAGCCGCAGCATCTGCGTGCCAAGCAGCATGCAGACCTCGTAGAGCGCGTCGCCTTCCGGCACCATGCCGGAGAGCAGCTGCACCGCCTCGCGCGCTTCCAGTGCGTTGCCGACGGACAGCCCCAGCGGCTGGTTCATGTCCGTAACGACGGCCACCACCTCGCGCTTTAAGAGCCTACCCATCTTGACCATGAGCGTTGCGAGCCGTTTTGCCTCGTCCACGGTTTTCATAAACGCGCCGCTGCCGACCTTCACGTCCAGCACGATCGCGTCCGCGCCGGCGGCCAGCTTCTTGCTCATAATGCTAGAAGCGATGAGCGGTACGCTCATGACCGTGCCCGTCACGTCCCGCAGCGCGTACATTTTTTTGTCCGCAGGCACAAGGTTGCCCGTCTGCCCTATGACGCATACGCCGGTTTTGCGCACGATCTGCTTAAACCGCTCGATCGGCTGGGCGATGTTCACCCCGGGAATCGACTCCAGCTTGTCGATCGTGCCGCCGGAAAAAGCAAGCCCGCGTCCGGACATTTTGGCGACCGTCCCGCCGCACGCCGCAACCAGCGGCGCCACGACCAGCGTGGTCGTGTCCCCCACGCCGCCGGAAGAATGCTTGTCCACCTTCACGCCCGGCAGGTCGCTTAAATCGACCGTATCGCCCGAGCGCATCATGGCGAGCGTCAGGTCCGCCGCTTCGCGTTCGTCCATATCCCGAAGGACGATCGCCATGAGCAGCGCGGACATCTGATAGTCCGGGATCTGCTCGGCCACGTAACCTTCCACTACAAAATGGATTTCTTCGGTCGTGAGCGCTTCGCCCGCGGCTTTTTTCTCGATGATATCGACCATTCTCATGATTTTTTCACCCTCCGCTCAAACAGTTCGTCTTTGTCCCGCCCGGCGCTACATCTCATTGAGAATCGTATCCGGCATCGCAGGCTGTGCCGCGGCGGGTTCTTTGAAAGCACTCCTGATCTTAACAAAAAGCTCGTCCGCCGCTTCGTCGAAACTCGTTCCTTTCAGCGGCTGCGGCGCCGAGCCGCTGAACTTGGCGAAGAATCGCCCGTCGTCGGTAAACGCAAGCACCGCGGCGCGCTTATTGAGCGCGCGGCAGTGGAACAGCAGCGTGTCCGCCGTCGAATTCTGCAGCGAGGCGTTTTCGTCCAGCATGCGCGTTAAAACAATCAGCCAGTCCGCGCGCCGGAGCCGAAAATCAAACTTGGAAATATCGAGCACCGTCTCCACGCCGGAACGGTATTCAATCTGCGAACTGTTGCGCCTGCTCGCCGGGATACGCCTACCCAGCACAGTTGCGCCAACGCCAGCCGGCACCATATCCGGCAGAAAACCGCCGCCGGCCGCAATGATGTATTCGGTATACCCGCGGTTCTGCGGGAGCGTCAGCGCCAGCCGGAGCTGTTCCTTGCTCAGCGTTTCGGACTCGAACACGATCGTTTCGTCCGGCAGGATACCATAGCGCAGGGTCGTTTTTTGCCCGTCCGCCGTTTCCAGTTCCGCGCGCAGATAACGCCCTTTTACCGAGCAGACCAGCGCGTCCAGCGTGCCGCGTCCGCCGTCGGCGATCAGCTGCGTTTTGATGGAAGCGCGCGGCATCTGCGTCGCCGCGGAGCGCATCATGTGCCGCACTGCGTCCGCAGAAGTGAACCGGCCTTCCCATGCGTCCGGCGCAATCAGGATTTTCGGGCATCCGCCCGGTTTTTTGCATTCTTCCGGCTCGCTTCCCGAAAACCGCATGGCGGCGTACGCCGCGTCCCCGCCGGAAACCGTGCCGTCCTGCGCCGCCTCGCCGATATACGCCGGATGGCCGCATTTCTCAACGAGGTTGTTCTGAATGAACGGGCGATAAATCGTAAGATATGAAAGCAGCCGCGGTTTTTTAAGCAACTGCGCATAGAGTTCCTTACCCGCGCTCAGCGGCATGTTGGAAAACATGCAGATATACGCGCGTTCGGATTCCGCCTCGGCAACGTCGTCCCAGGCGCCGAACAGATGCGCTTCGTTAATATACGTAAGCGGCGTTTCCGCAAGCAGGATGCGCCAGCAGTCCTCCGGCGCAAGCGCGGAGTCGCTGGTCATTGCAAAGCGCAGCCCAAGCGTGAATTTTGAATATTCCATCGTTATTCGTCGTCCTCCGTCAGCAAACCTTTATAGTCCGCCTCCGCTTTTTCCCATTCGGCGTAGCTTTCCTCAACGCGCTGCCGCTGCGATTCAAGTTCCGCATACAGCGGCGCGGCAGTCTCATAGTCGCTCGCAACCTCCGGCAGGGAGAGCTTCGTCTGGAGTTCCTCCAGCAGCACTTCCTCCTCCTGCACGCGCGCTTCGGCGCGCTGCATCGCGCCTCTTGCGCGGCTGATTGCGCTCTTTCGTTCCTTTGCAAGGACATAGGCGTTCTTCTCCGCAGGCGCTTCCTTTTCGGCCGGTGCGGCGCTTTCGTCCAGAAACTGCTTATATGCGTCCCAGTCGCCCGCGAATTCGCGGATGCCTTCGCCGTCCATGATAACAATCCGGTCGGCGATGCGGTTGGCGAGATAGCGGTCGTGCGTGACGATCAGCATCGTCCCGCCGTAATCGCTCAGCGCGTCTTCCAGCGCTTCGCAGGACGGGATGTCCAGATTGTTCGTCGGCTCGTCCAGAAACAGCACGTTGCTGCCCGCAAGCATGAGCTTCAATAGCTGGATGCGCGCATATTCTCCGCCGGAGAGCTCGCAAACACGTTTGAATACGTCGTCACCTTTAAAAAGGAACGCGCCGAGCAAACTGCGAAACGTCTGCAAATCGTAGCGCGGGAACAGCGCGTTGAGATATTCCAGCACGGTGCGCGGGTCGTTCGGCCTCACGGAACCCTGTTCGTAGTAGCCGACGTGCACGTTGGAGCCGAGTTTCCAGCTTCCGTCGTCCGGCTCGACCCTGCCGGTCAGTATTTTCAGCAGCGTCGTCTTGCCGCAGCCGTTCGCGCCGATCAGGCAGACGCGCTCGTCCCGCCGCACAAGCAAATCCAGCCCCTGAAAGAGCGTTTTTCCGTCGAATCGTTTGCCCAGGCTTTTGCAGACGACGACCTCGTTTGCCGTGAGCGCGTCCGCTTTCAGATGGAAATGGATTCCCTGCGGCGTGTCCTCCGGCTTGACCAGCGTGCTTTTAATCCGCTCGATCTGCTTTTGCTTGGAGGCGATGGTCACATAATTGCGCGCCTGGTTCCAGCGGCGCTGCTGTTCGATGATTCCTTCGATACGCTTGATTTCGCGCAGGGTGTTTTTATACTTGCGCATGGCGAACTCGCGTTCGTCCATCTTCTTTTCCATGGCCGCGGTATAGTTGCCGGCGTAAACGTGCAGCGAACCGTTTTCCATCTCGAAGATTTTGCCGCAGACATGGTCCAGAAAGTACCGGTCATGCGAAATTACGAGGTATGCGCCGCGGTACGACGCAAGGTATGCTTCCAGCCATTCGAGCGACGCGATGTCCAGATGGTTCGTCGGCTCGTCCAGCAGTAGCAGGTCCGCGTCCGACATGAGGATCTTCGCCAGCGCGGCTTTTCGCATCTGTCCGCCGCTCATTACCCCTACGGGACGCTCCAGCTCGGCTTCGGTAAACCCAAGGCCGATCAGGGTGGAACGCGTCCGCGCACGGTAAGTCAGTCCGCCGCCGTTCTGGTAGCGTTCCTGCAGGTCCGCCTGCCGCCGTAGCATCGCCGGCGTAGCCTGTTCGCCGCGTTCAATGCGCGTGGCGATTTCGTGCAGCTCGCGCTCGGTCTGCATCCACCGTCCGGAAGCCTCCAGTACTGCGTCGTAAAGCGAAACGCCGTCCGGCCAGACGGGCGATTGGTCCAGCAAAGCAACGCCCGCGTTTTTATTCACCGCGAGCTGTCCTTCACCGTCGCGCGGCTCTTCGCCCGCGATCATTCTTAGTAATGTGCTTTTCCCGCAGCCGTTCACGCCGACGAGGCCGATATGGTCCCGCTCGAAAACGTCAAACGCCACGCCGGAAAAAAGGGTCCGTTCCCCGAAGCTCTTGCTGAGCTCCTGTGCGTGGATCAGTGCCATTGTTTCTCTCCATTAATCTGCAAATTATCATACCATAGCAAGGGTGCAATTGCAAAAAAACAGCCGCATGCCGCGGTGTGCAAAACCACGCGTTTTACCGGCAAAAATCCAGCGTTTTCGCGGTGTTTTTGCGGGTCATCACGGCAAATTCGCAAAAAATTCAAATTCAAAACGGCCAATCGCCGATATAATGAAAGCGGGTTTTCTATATGGGTCCGTTCTGAAAGACCCCTGCGTATCCTTATAAAAGCGAGGTATTGTATTTGAATCAACCGCGTCTGACATCCGGAAAAAACGACACAGGCGGCAAAACCCGCCTGTTTTCGCCCGCCGCCCGCACATGGATCCTCACGATCGTGTTCGGGTGTGCCGTCGCGTTCGTCGTCATCCCGTTCGCCGTCAAACGCTTTTCCGGCGCAAACAGCGTCTATGTCGCGGCGGCGGACGCTTCGCTTATCGTAACGCCGACGCCCATTCCGTTTGAGGCGGACGTGCTCGCGCCCGTGTGCGCGGACTGCACGCCGGAGCCTTCCGCAGAGCCCACGCCCGGCATGCAGGTTTCCGAGTATACCATCCTGCGGGAAAACGACGACTACCCGACCGTGATGCAGCTGCAGACGCGCCTCATGGAACTCGGTTATCTGGATTCCGACGAGCCGACCACGGTTTTTAACTCTGCAACGAGCGTCGCGGTGTCGCTCTTCCAGCGCACGCTGGACTGCGAGATGGACGGCGTCGCTTCCAGTGAGCTGCAGGAATCGCTCTTCAGCGACGACGCAATCCCCTATGAAATGAAACTCGGCGACAGCGGTACGGACGTTGAAAGCATGCAGTCCCGCCTCAACGAACTGGGGTATTACGAAAGCAAAATCAACGGCTATTTCGGCACGGCCACCGAAGATTCGCTCAAGGCGTTCCAAACCAAAAACAATCTTGGCGTGGACGGCGTGTTCAACGTTTCCGACCGCGACCTGCTGTATTCGCCGGACGCGCGGCCCAAGATCGACCCGACCCCGACGCCGTCGCCCACGCCAAAACCGACGCAGAAGCCGACGACCACGAAAAAACCCAGCGCGACCGCCACGCCGAAACCCTCCACAACTTCCAGCGGCACCACCACCACGACGGAAGCGCCAAGCTCCACAACCGACGACCCTTCGAGTTCGTCCGGCAGCAGCACGCCGTCCTATAACGCTTCCTACAGTGCGGACGGCCTGATCTCCGTCGCCACCGCGATGCTCGGCTATCCGTACTCCTGGTCGGAGGAAAGCCCGGCGAAAGGCTTTGACTGCTCCGGGCTGGTCTACTTCTGCCTGCGCACCTGCGGCGTGAGCACCAGCCGATACAGCGCGTCCGGATTCTCCGCGGTGAGTTCCTGGGGAAATGTGAGCTCGATCAGCGACCTGCAGAAAGGCGACTTGCTCTTCTTTAAAAACGATACGTCGGACCGCGTGAGCCACACCGGCATTTACTGCGGCGGCGGCAAATTCATCCACGCCTCGTCCAGTGCGGGCGAGGTGGTCACCAGCTATATCTCCGGCGCATACTGGACGCGCAACTTTGTCAACGGGCGGCGCGTGTTTGGATGAGGTGTTTTCTCTGCCCGCGCAAATGCGGCGCGGAACGCGCCGTTTCGCCCGGTTTCTGCGGTGCGCCTGAAAAACCGCTCGTTGCAAAAGCAATGCTGCATTTCTGGGAAGAACCGTTTATCAGCGGCAAAAACGGATCGGGCGCTGTGTTCTTCTCCGGCTGCAACCTCGGCTGCGTCTTCTGCCAGAACCATGTCATCCGGGACGGCGGCGTCGGCGAAGCGCTGGCAGCCCCCGCGCTTGCGGACCTGTATCTTTCGCTGCAGACGCAGGGCGCGCACAACATCAACCTCGTCACCGCCGCGCCGTATGTGCCGGACGTTGCCGAAAGTCTGCACATTGCAAAATCCCATGGGCTGCACATCCCGGTGGTGTATAATTCCGGCGGCTACGAACTGCCGGACACGCTCCGAATGCTCGACGGCCTTGTGGATGTTTATCTGCCCGACTTAAAATATGTGTCTTCCGATCTTTCCGGCCGCTTTTCAAGCGCGCCGGATTATTTCAGCGCTGCGCTGCCCGCCCTGCTGGAAATGTTCCGTCAGGTCGGCGGCCTTTCGCTCGATGAAAACGGCATTGCAAAAAGAGGGCTTGTAATCCGGCATCTCGTACTGCCCAACTGCGTGGACGACTCGCGCCGCGTACTGGATGCGATTGTTACGCACTTTCCGCTCTCAACCCAGCTTTCGCTGATGAGCCAGTACACTCCGCCGCCGCATGTAACAGACGGTCCGCTTCGCCGGAGAATCACTGCGCGTGAATACGAACGGGTTATCTCGTATGCGCTCTCCCTCGGGCTATACAACATTTTGATTCAGCAAAGGGACTCCGCAAACCCCGATTTTACGCCAACCTTCACAAATCAGCAATAAATTTGACACAAATCGTTACGCTTTCATGCTTGCAATTCCATAATTGCAATGCTATACTGATCTTGTAAGTTAAGTTTCCGTCCGTTATGTTCGTTTTTTCATTACCGATTTCCTCCTTAAACCGCGTAACCGAACTACTACGTAACTTCATAAATACTTTCCGGTGGATAGGGCACCATCAGAAAGGCTTGACGGACGGGAAATGAAAAGGAGCCAAGAAATTGGCTCCTTGTCTATTTGTTTTGGCGATTTCAAAAAAAAACGAACGTTGTCAGCGATCAAAAGCGGCGGATTAATCCGCCGCTTTTTGCCGTCCGTTTTGTGCGCACTCGCTTTCGTAACGCTCCCACACGAAGGGGGATTTTCGTTTAACGAACGCCGCAAAGGAGCAATCCGGGGCTCGAGCGTTTTTTATGCCGCCCGTGCTGCTGCCGTGATACGGGACCGTTACGCGCTTCTCCCTTCTTCCCTATCCGATTGCCATCACCAGCAGGAGGCACGGATTATGCGCATCCCAGAGCGTCGGGAAAACCTCCAGCCTGCAAAATCCCAGCGCCTCGTAAAATCGGATTGTCGCGTCGTATTCCTCGTAATGACCCTCGTCCACCGTCTTGACCTGCAAAAACCGGTAACCGTGCGATTTTGCATAGCTGTAAAACTCGCTGAACAGCGTCTTGCCGATTCCCTGCCGATGAAAACGCTTCTTTACGCCGGTAACGAACACTTCCGCCGTACACGCGCTCGTTTCCTTGAGCGCGATAAATCCGGCCGGCTCGTTTTCGGCGGAGAAAAACGCCCAAAATGGCATTTGGGCGCTTTCGTCAATATATTCCTGCGTCGATTCCGGTATGCCGAACCACTCCGGCAAATCCAGCAGGACGCTTCTTGCAATCGAGCGCTTTTCTTCGCTATCTTCGATCCTGCGTACCATGCCGCTTACCGCTGCAGATACAGCATTGCCGCGCCGACGATACCCGCGTCGTTGCGCATCTCCGCCGTGACGATTTTTGCGTGCGTGCGGAAGAACGCATATTTTTCCGCATAAGCGCGGATGGGCGCAAGCAGGAACTCGCCGTCGTTGCTCACACCACCGCCGAATGCGATGACTTCCGGGTCGAAGAGCGCAATCGCAGTGCAGGTCGCCGCGCCGAGATAGTCCGTATACCTGTGGTAAATGCCGACCGCCTGCTCGTCGCCTGCGCGGGCGCAGTCCATAACAAGCTTTGCGTTGATCTTTTTCAGGTCGCCCTGTGCGCGCGTAAACAGCGCGCTTTCGGGATGCGCTTCTGCCGCACAGCGGCCTTCGCGCACCAGCGCCGCCGCGGAGCAGTATGCTTCGATGCAGCCGTCGTGTCCACAGGTGCACTTTTCGCCGCCAAAGATCAGCGTCGCATGGCCAAACTCAAAGCCGTGCTTCATGCCGCCGATAAACAGTTTGCCGTCCGTCACGAGTCCGCCGCCGATTCCGGTGCCGATCGTGATGACCAGGCCGGAAGCATGTCCGCGGAACGCGCCGCAGTAATACTCCGCCAGTGCCGCGGCGTTCGCGTCGTTTTCCACCAGAACTTTCGTGCCGGGATAGAGTCCCTGCACGATGTCGCCTAACATAAAGTCGTGGTAATCGAGGTTGTACGCATGAACGACCGAACAAAGATCGTAATCGATGCTGCCGGGCACCGCAAGTCCGATGCAGCGCGCATCCGCAATTTTCAGGCTTTGTTCGGCAAGCATCGCGTCGATCATGGTTTTGATCACGTCTACGGAGTCCATCGGATTGCCCGTATGCGGAAATGGCGTCGATTTTTTGCAGACGAGTTTCATGTCCTCGCCGACGACGCCCGCCGCAATTTTGCTTCCTCCGATATCCACGCCGATGGAATACATGCTGCTTCCTCCTTGTCTGATGCTAAAACGCTATTTCAGCCTTTGAGCACGTAGTGTTCGATAAAATATGCAACCCCGTCCTCGTCGCAGGCGGGAACAACGATATCCGAAACAGCCTGGACCGATTCCGCGCCGTTTGCAACGCAGACGCCCGTGCCTGCCCATTCGATCATTTCCTGATCGAGATAGTTGTCGCCGACGGCGGCGACCGCGCTGCGCGGGATGCCGAGCTCCGCCGCGAGCTCTTCGAGCGCCGCACCTTTGGTCGTATTCAGGCAGTTGATCTCAATGTATCCCGGCAGCGAACGCGAAACCTGCGCCTTGCCGCGGAAGCGGTTCCGATATGCTTCGAGCATCTCGTCCTGACACTCGAGTTCCGAAAACGCAAGGATCTTCGGCACGTTCGCAAAATCCTTTTTGCGGACGTCCGGGTCGATACGAAACGGCAGCGAGTGCTTCTGCACATATTTGTCCGCAAACTTGCTCGGCTTTTCATAGATGACCACGTCGTCCACGTAAATCTGCGCGTGAATGCCGATTTCGGCGGAAAAGTCGAGCACCTCATGGATGAGCACCGGGTCGAGCGCATGCAGTTTGATCGGCTTTTCGGTGTCCACGTCGACCGTCAGCGCGCCACCGTACTGAATGGACGGGCCGTGCAGGTTCAGCGCTTCCCAGATCGGCCGCGTAGCAAAGCAGCCGCGTCCGGTCGCAACGATGACGCGTACGCCCGCGTCGATCGCTTCCGCGACCGCTCGTGTATTCCCCGGGCTGACCTCTTTCGATTTGCTCGTGAGCGTCCCGTCGATGTCCAGTGCGATTAGTTGAATTGCCATTTTAATGTTATTTTCTCCAGTTATCTGATTTGCCCGTTTCCACGGACAACGTATTTTATCGTGGTCAGTTCGTCCAGCCCCATCGGGCCGCGCGCATGCAGTTTCTGCGTGCTGATGCCGATCTCTGCGCCAAAGCCGAATTCCTCGCCGTCCGTAAAGCGCGTGGAGGCGTTGACGTATACCGCGGCGGAATCGACCTCGTTGAGGAACCGCTCCGCTTCGGCATAACATTCCGTCACAATCGCGTCGCTGTGGTGCGTGCCGTATTTGCCGATGTGCCGCACGGCCTCCTCGAACGAATCCACGACCTTTACGGAGAGGATGAGATCGTCATATTCCGTCGACCAGTCCTCTTCGCTCGCATCCAGCGCGCCGGGCATCAGCGCTTTTGCGCGCTCGTCGCAGCGCAGTTCCACGCCGCGCTTCGTCAGGCGCGCGCATATCTCCGGCAGCGTCCGTTCCGCCGCCGATTGATGCACCAGCAGTGTTTCCATCGCGTTACAGACGGAAGGGCGCGAGCATTTCGCGTTTTCAACGATGTCCGCCGCCATTTCTGCGTCCGCGCTTTCCGCAACATACACATGGCAGACGCCCGCGCCGGTCTCGATGACCGGAACGCTCGCCTGCGCAACGACGCTTTGAATAAGCCCCGCTCCGCCGCGCGGGATGAGCACGTCGATCAGGCCGTTGAGGCGCATCATTTCGTCCGCCTGCCCGCGGCTTGTGTCGCGCAATAGCTGGATTGCGCCGTCCGGAATGCCGCAGGAAACGGCGGCTGCGTTTAGGCAGTCGCAAACGGCCGCGTTGGAGCGGACCGCTTCTTTGCCGCCGCGCAGCACACAGGCGTTGCCGGATTTAACGCAGAGCGCAATCGCGTCCGCCGTAACGTTCGGCCTCGCCTCGTAAATAATTCCGATCACGCCGAGCGGCACGCGCCGCTTTTCAATCCGCAGCCCGTTCGGGCGCACAAGTACACTGTCGCTTTTGCCGATCGGGTCCGGCAGCAGCGCAACCTTTCTAAGCCCGCCCGCCATGCCGTCGAGGCGCACATGATTCAGCGTCAGCCGGTCGACGAACGCGGCTTTCAGGCCGTTTTGCTTTGCCGCCTGCACGTCCAAAGCGTTCTGCGCCAATATCTCCGCCGCGTGCGCTTCCAGCGCGTCCGCCATGGCAAGAAGCGCGTTGTTGCGCGTCTTTGCGGAGGCCACCGCCAGTTTGACGGAAGCGTCTTTTGCTTTCTGTGCGAGTTCCCGAACGCCCATACCCGATTTCTCCTTTGATTTTCAAAGTATTATACCGTATCCCCGGACATTTCACAAGGCGGACGCCGGATCCGGCGGAACCCAATTGTTCAATTTTAAAGAATGTTTTACTTGACAACCGCCCCGATTTTCCATAGGTTTAAGAAAATGAAGTTTATAAACGAGGTGCACAGCAGATGCTTGCTTATGTCGTTTCCGACGCGGAATTTCGAACGAAGCGGTTCCGCTCTCTCGAAAGCGCGCTTCTTGAATTCCTTTCCGAAAAAGGCTGTTCGGTCGAACGCAGAAGCATCGAGCGCGGTGAACTCAAAAGCTGCGCAGGCTGCTTCGGCTGCTGGGTCAAAACGCCGGGCGAATGCATCGTGCGCGACCCGATCGCCGAAATTAACCGACGTTCGATGCAAAGCGACGTAACCATTTACCTCTGCCCGATCGTATTCGGCCAGTTTTCCGCAAACATGAAAAACGTGATCGACCGCTGGCTGCCAAACATGCTGCCGTTTTTCCTCACGCGCCCGGACGGCTCCACCATGCACCCGCCGCGCTACGATTCTTATCCCGCGCAGGTCATGATCGGGTACGGAGACGACCTGCAAGCCGAGGACGAAGCACTTTTCTGCGATATTACAAAAAAGCACCGCAACGGCATTGAAGCGATGGTCTGGCATAACGCCGAAGAACTCGGCCGGACGCTGGGAGATATGCGCTTTGAACGGATTGGAGGTTCCCTGTGAACAAACCCGTCAGAACCATAGCGCTGCTTTCGGCCAGTCCGAAAGGATCGGGGCTGCCCTGTGTCTCAAGAATGTTCTGTAATATGGCCGCCGAACGGATCGCCTACGGGGAAGTATGCGTCCACCGGTTCGACGTGCGCGCCTGTTTTGCGGAGAAAACGGAAGAAAGCACATACCGTGCCATGCTGGAGTCCGACGCGCTGCTTGTCGTATTTCCGCTGTACTTCTTCTGTCTGCCGGGTATGCTGATGCGCTTTTTGCAGGATTTTTCCGTTTTTGCAAAAGCGCATGCCGCCGAAAGCAGGTTAAACCGGGTTTACGCCCTGGTTAACTGCGGGTTCCCGGAAGCGGGAATCAACGAAGAGGCGGTCCGTGTCGTCGCGCGGTTCTCCGCGTCGGTTCAGGCTTCGTTTCGGTTCGGAATCCTCGTCGGCGGCGGCGGCATGGCGCTCGGCGCTAAAGACGCACCGTTTATGAAGTCGTATTTCGGGTCGATCACCGACGCGTTTGATCAAATCCGCATCGATACAATTTCATTTTCCGAAGCGCCGCTCGCTAACGTATACGTGGAAGCGAAATTCCCGCGCAAACTGTATTTTCTGGCGGGAGATCTCGGCTGGAAACACACCGCAAAGAAAAACGGCCTGCCTAAAAAAGCGCTTCGTCGGCAGCCTTATAAGCGAGACTGAGCGCTTTTCGCAAGAATACAGCCCGCCATTATAGGCGGGCTGTATTGATACACTATGCGCTTATTTGTTTTTACTGTTTTCCGCCGTCGGGCTTCTTTGTCCGTCCGAAGAATACGCCGACGATCATAATCGCAACAAAGATCACAAGATACCAGACGACCGCCATCTTATGCGAAACGATCGCCGCATAGACCATGAACAGGCATCCGGCCACGCCGAGCGCCGGCATGAGGAGCCGCTTGAACCAGCCGAGGTCTTTTTCCTTGATCATAAACATGATGAACATCGGGATATACATGGCGTATACCGTGATGATCGGCAGTTCGGAAGAGTCAAACGAAAGCACGCCGAACCAGGACGTTTCCACCAGGTTCGCGCCGTAGAAATATGCCAGCCATGCGCCCGCGAGCAGCAGGCCGAGCGCCGAGGAGTTGGTGGCCATGTTGGTCTTCGGGCTGACTTCGATGTAGGTCTCCGGGCTCGGGCCGACGTTGCGCGCCGCAAGCGAGTAGAACCCGCGCGTGCAGCCCATCATCAGGCCGTTGAGCGTGCCAAGGCAGGAAATGATGACGAACACAAACAGCAGCGTGCCCGCCACATTGGAGAAGAGCCCAGCAAACGCGAGCCTTGCGCCTTCCTGGCCGTTTTCCATCAGCGTTGCGTTCGGTACCACGCCCGCAAGGCCGACATAGTAAAGGATATAGACGACAATGACGATCAGCGCGCCGATGACAAGCGCGCGCGGCAGGTTTTTCTTTGCGTCGCGCAGTTCCGCGTTGATGCTCGTTGCGATGACCCAGCCTTCATACGCAAACGCCGTTGCGCAGACCGCCGTGAGCAGTGCGCCGCTCTTGGAGGTGACTTCCGTGACCGCGTTGGAGAAGTTCTCGACCGTCATGCCGCTGACCAGCCCGACGATGAGTCCGACGACGCCCATGAGCAGCAGCGGAATCAGCTTGATGACCGTTGTCGTCACCTGGAACTTGCCGGCGATCTTCGGGGAAAGCGCGTTAACGGCATAGCTCGCAATCAGGAAAAACGCGGAGATCACCATGCACTCCGGCCCGACGATCGACCAGCCGAACAGGACCGCCGTGTAACGCGCGGAAACCCACGCCAGCACGCTGGTGAGCGTCGGATAATAGATCGTCGCAAAAAACCAGCCCATCATGTAGCCGTACTTCTTGCCGACCGTCACTTCCGAATAGTCGACAACGCCGTTGACATACTCGTATTTCGTCGCCATCACGGCAAACACATACGAGCAGACCATCATGATCACGCCGCCGATCACCCAGGCAAGAATACCGAGAGGAAGATCGCCGCCCGTGACATTGAGGATTTTTTCGGCCTTAAAAAAAACGCCGCTGCCGATGACGATGCCCACGACCATCGATATTGCGGTGAAAAGGCCATACTTCTTTTTCAGTTTCGTTTCCATACCCCAAATCCCTTTCCTGTTTCTGCTATCATTTAACAACACGTGTCTGCCTTTGTCAACGGAAACGCGGCGAAATAATGTCCATATTTTCACATGATCGCCCGTTTTTCTCCACAATTGAAGTCTGCGCCGTCCCGTGGCCCCATCGGCGGTGGTTGTGCGAGCATTGACGCGTTTCCGCCGAATGGATAAAATAGTGACAAGGCCGTTAAAACAGATCCTTTCCGTGCATAGGCCTTCCCGGCGAAATAAAAATAATCCTTCAGCGAGGCGCATGTTATGATTTTTGAGCAGTTCCCCGTTTTCTATCTTGAGAGCGAACACACCAGTTACGTGCTGCGCATCGGCAGATTCGGGCATCCCGAACACGTGTATTACGGCGCAAAAATTCCGCGCGGACCGGTGGATTCGCTTTTGACCAAGCAGGTGATCCAAACCGGCAGCGCCGTGCTTTACGACGCGGAAAAAGACCCGGCGTACTGTCTGGACACGGTGCCGCTCGAATGGTCCGGTGTCGGCTGCGGCGACTATCGCCAAACGCCCGCCGAACTCAAACTTCCCGACGGTACGTTCCGCACGGATTTCGTCTACGAATCGCACCGCGTGATTCCCGGCTGCGTTTCTCCCGAAACGCTCCCCGCCGCGTACTGCGGCGAAGGCGAAGCCGAAACGCTGGAACTCACGCTCCTCGACCCCGTGGCAAAAGTGAAGCTGCTTCTTTATTACACAGTGTTTGCAGAAACCGACGTGATCACGCGTCGAACGACGCTCCTCAACGAAGGCGAAGGAACACTCACGATCCGCCGCCTGATGAGCCTGCAGCTCGACCTTGAAAACCGCGGCTTTTCGCTCGTCACATTCGACGGCGCGTGGATCAAGGAAACGCACCGGCACGACCGCAAGCTGCAATACGGCCAGTTCGTTAATTCCTCGGTCACCGGCGCTTCGAGCAACCGCCATAACCCCGGCTTCCTTTTATCTGAGGAAGGCGCGGGCGAGTCGCACGGGAACGTATACGGCTTTAACCTGATCTACAGCGGGAACCACCTCGGCCTGGCCGAACTAAGCCCAACCGACCTGGTGCGCGTTCAGCTCGGCATCAATCCGCATTGCTTCGAATGGCCGCTTGCGCCGGGCGAACGGTTTGAAACGCCGGAAGCGGTGATGACGTTCTCCGATTCCGGGTTCAACGGCATGAGCGCGCACTTCCACGATTTCGTCAACCGGCATATCGTCCGCGGCGACTGGAAGGGCAAAGAGCGGCCGGTGCTCATCAACAACTGGGAAGCCTGTTTTTTTCGGTTTACCCGCGGTAAGCTTCTCCGCCTTGCAAGGCAGGCAAAGCGGCTCGGCGTCGAGCTGTTTGTGCTCGACGACGGATGGTTCGGCGCGCGCAACAGCGATACCGCCGGCCTTGGCGACTACACCGTCAACAAAAAGAAGCTCCCGCGGGGCATGCGTTCCTTTGCCGGACAAATCCATTTCCTCGGACTGAAATTCGGTCTCTGGTTCGAGCCGGAGATGGTCAACCCGGACAGCGACCTCTTTCGCGCGCATCCGGACTACGCCGTCGCCACGCCGGGCCGCGCGCTGCTTTACGGCCGCAATCAGCTCGTTCTCGACCTTTGCAACCCTGCCGTGCGCGACTACATCGTTGAAAACGTCTCCCGCATCCTCGACGACGCGCAGATCGACTATGTCAAGTGGGACATGAACCGCCATATCAGCGACGCGTATTCCCCGCTGCTGGACTCGCAGGGCGAATTCTACCATCGCTATATCCTCGGCCTGTACGATATCCTTGCGCGTATCTTCCGGCCTAGGCCGCATATCCTGCTGGAGTCCTGTTCCAGCGGCGGCAACCGCTTCGACCTCGGCATGCTCTGCTTTTCGCCGCAGGTCTGGTCGAGCGACGATACCGACCCCGTGGAGCGCCTCTCCATACAATCCGGGCTGAGTTATCTCTATCCGCTTTCTTCCATGGGCGCGCATGTCTCCGCCTCGCCCAATCAGCAGACGCTTCGGCAGAGCACGCTTTCAACGCGCTTTAACGCCGCCTGTTTCGGCTGTCTTGGCTATGAGCTGGACTTAAAGCACCTGACCCGCCTCGAGCGCAGAGAAGTGCGCGATCAGATTGCGTTTTACAAGGCGCACCGCCGCGTCCTGCAATACGGCCGCTTTTTCCGGCACGAACCAATGAAGGACAACAAGGTTTACTGGCAATGCGTAAACGGCGACGCTTCCACGTCCGTCGCGGGCGCGTTTCAGTCCGCCGTGCACGCCGCTGAGGGAAACGATATTCTGCCGCTCTCCGGCCTGCAAAAAGACGCGCGTTATCGCCTTCAGACCAAGCCGCAGCGCATCTTTGTGCGCCGCTTCGGTTCGCTTCTCAAGCACCTCCTCCCCTTCGACGTCAATCCCAACGGCCCGCTCATCCGCTGGATCGACCGGCTGTACGCCATGACCGACTGCGTGGAAACCTACGAGGCCGACGGACAGACGCTGCTGCAGGGCGTGCACCTCAATAACCAGTTCATCGGCACGGGTTACAGCAAAAACGTGCGCATGCTCGGCGATTTCGGTTCGAGTCTGTATGAAATTGAGCGCGCCGAATAGCCCGTGCCTGCACCGTGGACAAAATTCCCAAATACACAGCGAGGGGCCGTTATGAAAAAAACAGCCGTTTTGATCTATGACCAGTTCTGCAATTTTGAAATCGGCGTCGCGCTGGAATTGCTGGCGATGGCGGGAAAACCCATAACGGTCTTTGCTAAAACGCCCGCAATTATGCGCAGTGAAGAGGGTATTTTCGTCTTGCCGGACAAAACGATCGACGCGCTCGATCCCGGCGAGTACGACAGCCTGCTTCTGCCGGGCGCGGCGGATATCCGCCAGGCGGCCGAGGACGAAAAAATGCTGGACTTCATCCGGGTGTTTAATGACCCAGCCTTTGTAATCGGCGCAATTTCGATTGCGCCCGTTTTACTGCTGAAAGCCGGCATGCTGACGGGCAAAAAATTCATGGTTGGCGCCGACCGGGAAGACTTATATGAAGAAGGTTTCACAAAAGACGATCTGTCCGGCATGACCGGATGGAGCGACAATCTTCTCGCGCCCGTCGAAGCGGGTTATATCGTCTCCGGCAATATCGTCACG
>Ga0116151_10000208_pt1 | contig 52229 bp, 45 predicted proteins | sample AD_UKC117_MetaG_FD_89893 | JGI IMG/M metagenome (GOLD analysis project Ga0116151, IMG submission 89893) | Active sludge microbial communities of municipal wastewater-treating anaerobic digesters from Hong Kong - AD_UKC117_MetaG | ecosystem: Engineered > Bioreactor > Anaerobic > Digestate...
AGCCGGTCTCGACCCAGGTCATCCCACGTGACCGGCACGCCATGTTCTTCGCGGTGCTCGGCGTCATCGCCTCATCGGTCGAACGACTCGCAACCGAGATCCGGCATCTTCAGCGTACGGAAGTCCTGGAAGCCGAGGAATATTTCTCGGCCGGCCAGAAGGGTTCATCCGCCATGCCCCACAAGCGCAACCCGGTGCTGACCGAGAACCTGACCGGGCTGGCGCGGCTGGTGCGCATGGCGGTGGTGCCCGCGATGGAAAATGTCGCGCTCTGGCACGAGCGCGACATCTCGCATTCCTCGGTGGAGCGCATGATCGGGCCGGATGCGACGATCACGCTGGATTTCGCGCTGGCGCGGCTGACGGGAGTCGTCGAGAAACTCGTGGTTTATCCGACGAACATGATGCGCAACATGAACAAGTTCCGCGGCCTCGTGCATTCCCAGCGCGTGCTGCTGGCCCTGACGCAGAAGGGGGTCAGCCGCGAGGCGGCCTATGCGATCGTCCAGCGCAACGCGATGAAGGTCTGGGAACAGGGCGCGGATTTCCTCGAGGAGCTGAAGGCCGACCCGGAGGTGAGCGCCGCCCTGACCCCCGAGGAGATCGAGGCGAATTTCGACCTCGGCTTCCATACGCGGCACGTGGACAGGATCTTCCGGCGGGTGTTCGGGGAGAGCTAGGGGCTTTCCATCAGACGATCAGGTCGTCCGAGAGCGCGGCCGCCGTCGTGTCGAGGATGGTCAGTTCCTGGCCGCCCGGGAAGGTGAAGACCACATCGGCGCCCCGCTGCTCGGCGAAGGCGAGCGCCTCGGCCGGGGTGGCGAAGCCGAAGGCTTCCGCCAGCCGGATGGTGTCGTAATCGTCCTGGAAGTCGCGGATCGTGTCGCGCTGCGAGGTGGGCTCGAAGACGAAGGTATCGCGACCGCTGCCGCCCGAGAGCAGGTCGGTGCCCGGGCCGCCGAGGAGCACGTCGTGGCCGGGGCCGCCCGAGAGCCGGTCGCCGCCCCCGCCGCCGCGCAGCACGTCGGCCCCGGCATCGCCCCAGAGCTTGTCGCCGCCGCTGCCGCCCCGGATCCAGTCGTTGCCGTAGCCGCCGCTCAGGCGGTCGCTGCCCGAGCCGCCGCCGTCGAGCCGGTCGTTGCCCTGCTCGCCGTAGAGCCGGTCGTTCCCGGTCGCGCCGCCGTTCAGCCGGTCGTCGCCGGCGCCGCCGTGGATGATGTCGTCGCCCTCGCCGCCGTTGATCACGTCGCCGCCGTCGGCGGCGGTGGGGCCGAAGTCGAGGCGGGCGACCGCGCCGTCGATCCCGATCGTGTAGAGATTGCCGTCGAGATCCTCGGCGAAGGAGGTGATGCCGTCGAAGGCGGCGCCGCGGGGCACGATCTGACCGCTGTGGTTGGTCACGTCGACGGCCTGACCGTTGACGATTCGCAGGCTCCAGAGCTGGTCGGTGACGAAATCGGCGTAGAGGTAGCGGCCCTGCAGTCCGGGCGACGGCCCGCGATTGACGTAGCCGCCGACCACGGCGAAGCCGCCCTCCGCGTCGTGGCCGTAATCCGTCGCCGGGCGGGTGAATGCGGGGCTGCCGGCCGGAGGATTGCCGGGCACGTTGTCGTCGTAGACGCGCCGGCCTTCCTCGACCTTCCAGCCATAGTTGACACCGCCCCGGCCGGCGGGCTGGAAGTCGATCTCCTCGCGCGCCGCCTGGCCCACGTCGCCGATGTAGAGGTCGCCGGTCTCGCGGTCGAAGCTGGCGCGCCAGGGGTTGCGCAGGCCGAGCGCCCAGATCTCGCCGGCGCCGCGGCCGACGAACGGGTTGTCGTCGGGAATGGCGTAGTCGCGAGCGCCGTCGGCGGGGAAATCGTCGCCGTCGACGTCGATGCGCAGCATCTTGCCCCAGAGCTCGCGCAGGTTCTGGGCGTTGTTGGCCGGATCCCCGCGCAGGCCCTCGTCGCCCACGGCGACATAGAGCATGCCGTCGGGGCCGAAATCCATCCAGCCGCCGTTGTGGTTGCCCGCGCCGTTGTCCTTGTCGATCACCAGGATCAGGTTGGGGCGCACGGCGACATTGGGATCGCCGGCCGCCCGGTGGTATTCCACGATCGCGACATCGCCGTCGGCCTGGGTGAGATGGACGAAGAGGCGGCCGTTCCGCGCGTAATCGGGGTGGAACGCGAGGCCGAGCAGGCCCTGCTCGTTGCCCCGGGCCAGCGCGGTATCCGGGATGTCGAGGAAGGGGCGCGGATCGACCGTGCCTGTGCGGGTATCGAGGATCAGGATGCGGCCGCTGTGCTGCTCGACCACATAGAGGCGGCCCGGGTCGCCGGGCGCGGGCGCGGCGAAGACCGGGCGTTCGAAGACATGGGCCCCGATGCGCGTCAGGGTGATGCTGGCGGAGGTCGGGGTCTCCGCGGCGGCACTGAACCCGTAGAGCCGGTCGTCGCCCGCGCCGCCGAAGATGCGGTCCCGGCCCTCACCACCGGTGATCACATCGTCGCCGCTGCCGCCGAACACGGTGTCAGCGCCGCCGCGGGCGGCGATCCTGTCGTCGCCGCCCTCGCCCGAGAGCGTGTCGCCGAGGCGGGACCCGCGGAGCCGGTCCGCAGCCTGGGTTCCGGTGACCGGCACCGGCGCCGCCCCCGCCGGCGGGCTAGCTGCCCGGAAGTTCGGTCATGAGCTGCACCTTAGCCAGCTGGAGGCTCTCGGCCATCTTGGTGCGGATCGTGGCCTCGTCGGCCTTGTCGCCGAGGTCGCGGGAGAGCTTGCGCACGACGTCCTCCTGTCCGGCCTCCTCGAAATCCGACTTGACGACCTCGATGGCATAGGACGCCGCTTCGTCACCGCGCTTGCCGAGGAGCTCCGCCGCCCAGAGCCCGACGAGCTTGTGCGCCCGCGCGACGGCCCGGAACTGCATCTCCTGATCGTGGGCGAACTTGTTCTCGAAGCCTTTTTCGCGGTCCTTGAAGCTGTTCATCCGTGCCCCTCCTGCTGTGGCGGTCTTTCGCGAAGATAAGCATCCGCCCTGCCCTGCGACAAGGTCTGACAGGGGAATTGCATCGGGCGGCGCGATCCCCTCCGCCCGAGTTCCCGGCTGGCCAGCGTTACCGTCCGGCCCGCCGGGCAGCGCCCGACCCGCCCCGTCACGCCGAAGGCGTGCCTCCGGCACCACGCGGGCGCTCCGCACCCGCCGGGCCGGGCACCGCCCTCGTCTTGGGGTGGGGCGGTCGATGAAGAAGGATGGGCTCCGGGTCGGAGGGAGACGCTTGCTCCTTTTCCGGGCAGGGTATAGAGAGCGGCGAAACGGGAAAGGCGGCCCCTGCGGCCGGCCTTTCCCATCGTCGTTTTCGGAGACAGGCATGGCCCGGCGCAGACTGGTTTACGAGGGCAAGGCGAAGATTCTTTACGAAGGACCCGAACCCGAGACGCTGATCCAGTATTTCAAGGACGACGCGACGGCCTTCAACGCCCAGAAGAAGGCCGTGATCGAGGGCAAGGGCGTGCTGAACAACCGCCTCAGCGAGCATTTCATGTCCGGGCTGAACGCGATCGGCGTGCCGACGCATTTCATCCGCCGGCTCAACATGCGCGAGCAGCTGATCCGCATGGTCGAGATGATCCCGCTGGAGGTCGTGGTGCGCAACTACGCCGCCGGCTCGCTCTCGAAGCGCCTCGGCATCCCCGAGGGGCAGCAGCTGCCGCGCCCGATCATCGAATTCTACTACAAGGACGATTCCCTGGGCGATCCGCTGGTCACCGAGGAGCATATCGTCGCCTTCAACTGGGCCGCGCAGCAGGACATCGACGACATGATCGCGCTGGCGCTGCGGGTGAACGACTTCCTCTCCGGCATGTTCCTCGGCGTCGGCATCCGGCTGGTGGATTTCAAGGTCGAGATCGGCAGGGTCTATGACGGCGACTTCCAGCGGCTGATCGTCGCCGACGAGATCTCGCCGGACAGCTGCCGACTCTGGGACATCGAGACGGGCCGCAAGCTCGACAAGGACGTGTTCCGCCAGGATCTCGGCAGCCTCGCGGATGCCTATACCGAGGTCGCCAAGCGGCTGGGCGTCATGCCGCGGACCAACGGCCGCACCCATGTCGGCCCCAAGCTGGTGAACTGATGCGCGCGCGGGTGCATGTGACCCTGAAGCCCGGCGTGCTCGATCCGCAGGGCGAGGCAGTGCGCCATGCGCTCGGCTCGCTCGGCTTCGAGGGGGTCGGCGAGGTGCGCATGGGCAAGGTCATCGAGATCGAGATCGACCAGCGGGATCCCGGCGCCGCCCGGGCGCAGGTGGATGCCATGTGCGCCCGGCTGCTCGCCAACACGGTGATCGAGGATTACGAGGTCGAGATCGCATGAGCCTCGCCGCCGGCGTGCTGGTCTTTCCCGGCTCCAATTGCGACCGGGACATGGCGGTGGCGCTGCGCCGGGCGGGTGCGGACGTGACGATGGTCTGGCACAAGGAGACCGGGCTGCCGCGCGGTCTCGACCTCGTGGCGATCCCCGGCGGCTTCTCCTTCGGCGACTACCTGCGCTGCGGCGCCATCGCCGCGCGCTCGCCGATCATGCGGGCGGTGGTCGATTTCGCCCGGTCCGGCGGGCATGTGCTCGGGGTCTGCAACGGCTTTCAGGTGCTGATCGAGGCCGGGCTCCTGCCCGGGGCGCTGATGCGCAACGCCGGGCTGAAGTTCGTCTGCCGCACGGTCGAGCTCGAGGTCGCGACCGCCGACAGCGCCTTCACGCGGCTCTGGACGCGGGGCGAGCGGCTGAGCCTCCCCGTCGCGCATCACGACGGCAATTACATCGCCGATGCCGCGACCCTCGCCCGGCTCGAGGGCGAGGACCGGATCGCGCTGCGCTATCTGGAGAACCCGAACGGGTCGGTGGCCGACATCGCCGGGGTGCTGTCGCAGAACCGGCGCGTGCTCGGCATGATGCCCCATCCCGAGCGTGCCGTGGAGGCCGCCCATGGCGGCACCGACGGCGCCGCGCTCTTCGGCGGCTTGGCGCTCGCTGCCGAGACCATGGTGCAGCAGGCTTGAGCCCGGCGCGTCCCGGGCGTATTTTTCCGCTCCGATGATGCAGCCGGACAACACCCTGGGGCCGAGGAGAAATCCCGCGCGCGGATGGATGCGCGCGGCCGTGCTCGCATCGCTCGCGCTGATGGCGCTGGTGATCTGGGCGAGCCAGATCTATCTCACCCGCACCTTCAGCGAGGAGCAGAAGGCCGATGCGGTGCGTCGCGCCACGCTCTATGCCGGCGCGATCCAGAGCGCGATGCAGCGGCATGCGGTGGTGCCGCTCCTGCTGGCGCGCGACCCGATCCTGATGGAGGCGCTGCGCACCGGCCGCTACGAGGGGGCCGAGGAGCGTCTCGCGAGCTTCCGCGAGGAGATCGGCGCCGGCTCGATCTTCCTGCTCGATCCGGTCGGGCGGATCGTGGCGGCGAGCGACGAGCGCCCGCGCGAGCAATACGACGGCGACAAGGCCTATTTCACCAAGGCCATGGCCTCGACCGGGACCGAGTTCTCGATGATCGAGAACGAGGACGGCGCCTTCAGCTTCCACTATGCCCGGCAGGTGGTGGTCGAGGACCAGGTGCTGGGCGTGGTCGTGGTCACCGTCGATCTCGGGGCGCATGAGGAGGGCTGGCGGCGCACCGGCATCAAGATCGCCGTGACCGATTCCGACGGCGAGATCCTGCTCGCCTCGGAGCCGGCCTGGCGCAGCAATTCGCTCTCCAGCGTGCTCGCACCGGGCTCGGAGGCCTCGCTGGTGCGCAATGCGCTCCGGAGTGCGCAGAACACCATCGGCGAGGTGCCCTATACCTATATCGGCGACACGCCCTATCTGCTGGCGGAAGTGCCGGTGGGGTTCCGCAACTGGCGGCTGACCTTCTTCTCGACGCTCGAGGGCGTGCGGGCGCGGGTCAACGGCGTGCTGGCCATGATCGTGATGGTGATGGCGCTCCTGGTGGCGCTCGCCCTATACATGCTCTCGCAGCGGACAAGGGCGGAGAGCCGTCGGCTGCAGAAGGAATCGACCGAGCTGCGCGCGCTCAATCGGCGGCTTTCGGACGAGATTGCGGCGCGAAAGCGCTTGGAGAAGAACCTCAAGGAAGCCGAGCAGAGCCTCGAGCAGGCGTCGAAGCTCGCCGCGCTCGGCCAGATGTCGGCGGCCGTGAGCCACGAACTGAACCAGCCGCTGGCCGCGATGAAGACCTATCTCGCCGGGGCGCGGCTGCTCCTGCAGCGGCGCCGGCCCGACGAGGCGGTCAGTTCCTTCCAGCGCATCGACGACCTGATCAACCGGATGGGCGGGATCACCCGCCAGCTCAAGTCCTATGCCCACAAGGGCGAATTGTCGCTCGAGCCGATTGACCTGCGCGACAGCGTGCGGGCGGCGCTGTCCTTGATGGCGCCGCAGCTGACCAAGATGCCGGTCTCGATCTCGACGACCATGCCCTCGGGGCCGGTGATCGTGCGCGCCGACCCGATCCGCGCCGAGCAGATCATCGTGAACCTCTTGCGCAACGCGCTCGACGCGGTCAGCTCGCGCACCGACCGGCGCATCAAGATCCTGCTGGTGCAGGGCGAAATGGTGCTCCTGTCGGTGGAGGACAACGGCACCGGCATCAAGGACCCGGACAAGCTCTTCGAACCCTTCTATACAACCAAGAGGCCCGGCGAGGGTCTCGGGCTCGGTCTCGCGATCTCGGCGGGTCTGGCTGCGGAACTCGGCGGGCGGCTCGTGGCCCGCAACGCACCGGACGGAGGTGCGGTCTTCGAACTGCTCCTGCCGCGGGACACGGGACAGAGCCAGGCCGCGGAGTAGGACATGGACATCAAGCGATCGGTCGCGATCATCGACGACGAGGCGCATCTGCGCGAATCCGTCGCGCAATATCTGCAGCTCTACGGCTTCGACACCACGACCTATGACGCGGCCGAGCCGGCGCTCAAGCAGATCTCGCCCGATTTCGCGGGCATCGTGGTCACCGACATCCGCATGCCCGGCATGGACGGGATGGCCTTGCTGCGCAAGATGCAGTCGGTCGACCCCGGCCTTCCGGTGATCCTGATGACCGGCCACGGCGACGTGCCGATGGCGGTGGAGGCGATGCGGATCGGCGCCTTCGACTTCGTGGAGAAGCCCTTCGAGCCCGAGCGGCTGCGCGATCTCTGCCAGCGCGCCACCGAGATCCGCGCCCGCACGCTGGAGACGCGGGCCCTGCGCCGGGAGCTCTCCGACGGGACGGTGCTGATGCGGCGGCTGATGGGCAACAGCCCGAGCGTCGCGAAGATGCGCGAGACGATCCTCGACGTCGCCCAGGCCGACGGGCATATCCTGATCCTCGGCGAGACCGGCACAGGCAAGAGCCTGGTCGCCCGGGCGATCCACGCCTGCGGCCCGCGCGCGAGCAAGCCCTTCGTCACGCTGAACTGCGCCTCGGTCCAGGCCGGGCAGGTCGAGGCGATGCTCTTCGGCGCCGAGGACTGGCCGGAGAAGCCCCTGATCGACCAGGCCGAGGGCGGGACGCTCTGCCTCGAGGACGTGGAGGACCTGCCCCCCGGCGCCCAGGCGCGGCTGCTCGAGGCGATCAATGCCGCCGACCCGACCGGGGGGGCGGCGCGGCCGCTCAACATGCGCATCGTCGCGGTCTCGAGCCGGCTCGGCAACAGCCCGCCACCGGCGGAGGTGATGCGCGACGACCTCTATTTCCGCCTCGCCGGGCTGGTCGTCGAGGTTCCGCCGCTGCGCGCGCGGGGCGAGGACATCCTCGCGCTCTTCTCGCATTTCACCATCCAGTTCGCGGAGGAATACGGCTGCGAGCCGCCCACGCTCAATGCCGGCGATGCCGCCAATCTTGTCCAGGCGCCCTGGCCGGGGAACATCCGCCAGTTGATCAACCTCGCGGAGCGCGCGGTGCTCCAGGCCCGGCGCGGGGAGACCAATATCTCCGCGCTGCTGATCGACGACGGGTTCGACGGGCCGGTGATGGCCGTCGATGCCGAGAAGCCGCTCAAGGAGCATGTGGACGCCTTCGAGAAGATGCTCATCGACCATGCGCTGCGGCGGAACCAGGGATCGGTGGCGGCGGTGATGACCGAGCTCGCCCTGCCCCGCCGCACGCTGAACGAGAAGATGGCGAAATACGGGCTGAGCCGGCAGGATTATCTCTAGCGGCGGCCCTTGGCCGCTTCGCTCGCGCTCTGCTCTCATCCTTCAGGGGCCGGGTGTCCCCAGCCCGATCGACCGTTGTCGATCGGGCCGCGCGGGGCGCGGCCTTTTCCCGTGACCAGCCGCAGGACTTCGGCGCCGATCAGGGGAAGCGAAACCGGTTTGATGCTGTCTCCGACTGGATGTTACAGGCCGACGCTCGTCCCCCGTGGCAACGCCGCGTTCTCTTCGCGGATTTGGCAGGTGACAAATCCGCGCGCGCCTGCCTGCCCTGTCTGTTGAAGATGTGGTTGGATGGGGGTGGCGGACGGCATTCCGCGCCTGCCTTGGACCATTGAGCCCGTGCTCGGGGAACGGGAGCCGCCCGCCGTTCGGATCGTCAGCCTAAACAGTTGAACGGGGCTGCGCCCGCAGACCCCGCACTGACAGGGACAGGAGGGGATCATGCCACGGAACTGCATCGGCGTCGACGTCGCCAAGGACTGGATCGACGTGTTCCACCCGGTGGACGGAGCGGCGCGGCTCGCATCCGATCCCGGAACGCTTCGCGCCTTCGCCCGCCGCGTGGCGCGGGAGCGGCGGCTCGTCGTTTTCGAGGCCAGCGGCGGCTACGACAGGCCGCTCGCGGAGGCGCTGCGCAATGTCGGCGCCGGCTATTGTCGGGTGAACCCGGGGCAGGCGCGGCATTTCGCCCGCGCCCTCGGCGTTCTGGGCAAGACCGACCGCGTCGACGCGCGCCTGCTTGCCGAGATGGGTGCGCGGCTGGAGCTGGCCGCGACGCCGTCCCCGGCGCCGGTGCAGCGCGCGCTCAAGGCGCAGGCGGCGCGGCGGCGCCAGCTGGTGGAGATGCGCAAGCAGGAGCGCACCCGCCTGCGCCAGGCGGCCGGCCGGGCGGAGCGGCGCTCGCTGGAGCGGCATCTTCGCTGGCTCGACGGCGAGATCACGCGCATCGAGGCGGCGCTGGACGAGACGCTCGCGGCCGACGCACCGGCGGCGCGCGTCCTGGCGCGGCTGTGCACGGCGCCGGGGGTGGGCCGCGTGCTCGCGACGACGCTGGTGGCCGAGCTGCCGGAGCTCGGCGCGCGCGACCGCCGTCGGATCGCCGCCATGGCGGGGATCGCGCCGGTGGCGCGCGATTCCGGAAAGCGCAGCCCGGCGCGCAGTATCGGCGGCGGCCGGCCGGTGGTGCGCTCGGCGCTCTATCTCGCGGCGCTGAGCGCGTCGCGCTTCGATCCCGGCCTCGCGTCCTTCCGCAACCGGCTCGAGCGGCGCGGAAGGACGCCCAAGCAGGCGATCATCGCCGTCGCCCGAAAGCTGCTGACCATTCTCAATGCCATGATCCGGGACGGAACCGACTGCCGCCCCGCCTGAACACAGTTGCCCCGGCCGGCGCGCGCGCGCGGATTGCGCAGCGACGGCGAAATTCGCCCCTCCCTCGGCCTCCGCGCTCACGCGCTCCAACCGACGAACTGGCGCGAGGCGGTGCCTCGCTGTTGCCGGTTCGGGGATATGTGGCTCGGGCCGCACGGGGCACGGACCTCTCCCTTTCTTGAGGCTTGGTCGGGAGGCGACGGCGCCGGTCGGGCCGAGGGGCCTTGGTATCAATCCCCCGCGTCGTGGTCCCGGTCGAGATGGCCGAGGTCGCGGTCCGGGGCGATCTGGTCGCGCAGCCGGGTCTTGAGGGTCCGGGCGTCGGGAAAGCCGCCGTCGCGCCGGCGTTCCCAGAGCAGCGCGCCGTCCACGCGGATCTCGAAGATGCCGCCGGTGCCGGGGATCAGCGTTACCGAACCGAGCTCGGTGCCGAAGGTGGAGAGCAGTTCCTGCGCCATCCAGGCGGCGCGCAGGAGCCAGTTGCACTGGGTGCAATAGGCGATGGTGACCTCGGCGCGCTCAGCCATCGCCGTAGCCGCCGCCGCCCGGGGTCTCCAGCCACCAGACGTCGCCCACCCCGACTCTGCGGCTGTCGGCCGAGGCGAGCGTCTCCAGGCGCCCGTCCGCGCGCGCGATCCGGGTGCGGCCGCAGGCCCCGGGCCGCCCGCCCGCCAGCCCCGGCGGCGGCACGATGCGATGGCCCGAGAGGATCGCCACGGTCATCTCCTCAAGGAAGCGGATGCGCCGCGTGACCCCGTTCCCGCCGGGGAAGGCCCCCTGCCCGCCCGAGCCTTCGCGGATCGAAAATTCGTCGAGCACCACCGGGAAGCGCCATTCCAGCACCTCCGGGTCGGTCAGCCGCGAGTTGGTCATGTGCGAATGCACGCCCGAGGTGCCTGGATGCCCCGATCCGTCCGAGAGCCGCCCCGCACCGGTGCCGCCGCAGATCGTCTCGTAATACTGCAGCTTCGCATTGCCCCAGGTGGTGTTGTTCATGGTCGATTGCGCCGCCGCCTGCACGCCCAGGGCGAGGAAGAGCGCCGAGGTCACCGCCTGGCTGGTCTCGACATTGCCCGCGATCACCGCCGCGGGATATTCCGGCGAGAGCATGGTGCCGCGCGGCAGGATCACCTCGAGCGGCTTCATCACGCCTTCGTTCATCGGGATGTCGTCGTCGACGAGGCAGCGGAAGACATAGAGCACCGCCGCGCGGGTCACCGGCTCGGGCGCGTTGTAGTTGGTGGCGAGCTGCGCCGTGGTGCCGGTGAAGTCGATGCGCGCGGCGCGGGCGGCGCGGTCCACGGTGATCCTCACCCGGATCTCGCGCGGGTTGCCGTCGAAATCCGGGTCCATCGGATAGAGGTATTCGGCATCCGTGAGCGCCTCGATGGCACGGCGCACGCATTCCTCGGCATTGTCCTGCACATGGCCCATATAGGCCCGGACCACCTCGAGCCCGAACTGGGCGACCATGCGGCGCAGCTCCTGCGCGCCCTTCTCGCAGGCGGCGACCTGGGCCTTGAGATCGGCGATGTTGATGTCGGGCGAGCGCGCCGGATATTCCGCGGCGAGGAACAGCGCCCGCGTCTCGGCCTCGCGGAAGCGGCCGGCCTCGACCAGCGTCCAGTTGTCGATATAGGCGCCCTCGTCGTGGATGGTGCGGCTGTCGGGCGGCATCGAGCCCGGGGTGAGCCCGCCCACATCCGTGTGGTGGCCGCGCGCGGCGGTGAAGAAGAGCACCTTCTCGCCCGAGTCATCCCAGACCGGCGCCACCACGGTGATGTCGGGCAGATGCGTGCCGCCGTTGTAGGGTGCGTTGAGCGCGAAGACGTCCCCCGGGGCCATGCCGGGGTTCTGCGCCACGATCGCCTTCACGCTCGCCCCCATGGAGCCCAGATGCACCGGCATGTGCGGCGCATTGGCGATGAGATCGCCGGCGGCGTCGAAGACGGCGCAGGAGAAATCGAGCCGCTCCTTGATGGTCACGCTGGCGGCGGTGTTCTCCAGCACCGCGCCCATCTGCTCGGCGATCGACATGTAGAGGTTGTTGAAGACCTCGAGCATCACCGGGTCGGCGTCGGCGCCGATGACGTCGCGCCGGGGCCGCGCGGCGATCCGGCGCAGGAGCACATGGTCGTGGCCGGTCACCCGCGCCTGCCAGCCGGGCTCGATCAGGATCGAGGTATGCGGCTCGACAAGCACCGCCGGGCCGGTGAGCCGGTCGCCCGGCCGCAGCGCCGCGCGGCGCACGAAATCGGCCTCGACCCAGGCCCCCCCGAGGAAGACCGGGGCGCGCGCCGCCTTCTCGATCGCCGCCTCGTGCCTTTCCGTCTCGGGCGCCTCGGTCTCGGCGATGTCGGCGGCGAGGCCGACCGCCTCGACCTGCACCGATTCGATCACCAGCACCGCACCGTCGCCCGGATCGAAGCCGAAGCGCGCGCGATGGGCGCGGCGGAAGGCGTCGCGCATGGCGTCGAGGTCGCCGAAGGCGATCGGCAGCGCCGTGTCGGTGCCGCGGAGCTTCAGGTGCAGCGTCCGGACCAGCCGGATCCGCGGCTCGGCGACGCCCTGCGCCTCGACCTCCCCGGTCGTCTCGGCGCCGAGCGCGTCGAGCCGCGCCGCCGCCGCGAGCCGGCTCGTCGCGTCGAGATCGGCCTCGACCGCCTGGGTCCGCGTGGCGCGGATATCGGCGAGCCCCATGCCATAGGCCGAGAGCAGCGAGGCCATGGGGTGGATCAGGCAGGTCTCCATGCCGAGCGTATCGGCGATGGCGCAGGCGTGCTGCGCCCCCGCGCCCCCGAAGACCGTCAGGCAATAGCCCTGCACGTCGTGGCCGCGCTGCACGCTGATCGTCTTGATCGCGTTCGCCATGTTCTCGACCGCGATGCGCAGGAAGCCCTCCGCCACCTCCTCCGCCGGTCGGCCGATCTCGCCGGCGAGGCGCGCGAAGCCCGCGGAGGTCGCTTCGGCGTCGAGCGGCCGGTCGCCGCCGGGGCCGAAGATCGCGGGGAAGAATTCCGGGCGGAGCCGTCCGGTCAGCACATTGGCGTCGGTGACCGCGAGCGGCCCGCCGCGCCCGTAGCAGGCCGGGCCGGGATCGGCGCCGGCGCTCTCGGGGCCGACCCGCATGCGCGCCCCGTCGAAGCTGAGAAGGCTGCCGCCGCCGGCGGCGACGGTATGGATGTTCATCATCGGCGCGGTGATGCGCACCCCGGCGATCTCGGTCGAGAGCACGCGCTCGAAGTCGCCGGCGTAGTGGCAGACATCCGTGGAGGTGCCGCCCATGTCGAAGCCGATGATCCGGCCTTGCCCCGCGATCTGGCTGGTGCGCACCGCGCCGACCACCCCGCCGGCCGGGCCGGAGAGGATCGCGTCCTTGCCCTGGAAGAGGCCCGCATCGGTCAGCCCGCCGGAGGATTGCATGAACATGAGCTTGCCGGTCATGTCGCCTTCGAAGGCCGCTGCCACCCGGTCGATGTAGCGCCGCAGGATCGGTGTGAGATAGGCGTCGACCACCGTGGTGTCGCCGCGGCTGACCATCTTCATCAGCGGCGAGACCTCGTGGCTGACCGAGACCTGGGCGAAGCCCGCCGCCCGGGCGATCTCCGCCGCCCGCGCCTCGTGCGCCCGGTGCCGGTAGCCGTGCACGAAGACGACGGCGCAGGCGTTCATCCCCCCTGCCCGCGCCGCCGCCAGCGCCGCGGCGAGATGCGCCTCGTCGAGCGGGCGCTCGACTGTGCCGTCGGCCCGCACCCGCTCCCGCGCCTCGATCACCTGGGCATGGAGCATCTCCGGCAGCAGGATGTGCCGCGCGAAGAGCCGCGGGCGGTTCTGGTAGGCGATGCGCAGCTGGTCGCGCAGGCCCGCGGTCGTGACCAGCACCACCGGCTCGCCCTTGCGCTCCAGGAGCGCGTTGGTGGCGACGGTCGTGCCCATCTTCACGCTGGCGATGCGCGCCGCCGGAATCGGCGCCTCGTGGTCGAGGCCGAGCAGGCCGCGGATGCCGTGCAGGGCCGCGTCGGCGTATTGGCCGGGGTTTTCGGAGAGGAGCTTGGCGCGGTGGAGCGCGCCTTCGGGGTCGCGGGCCACGATGTCGGTAAAGGTGCCGCCGCGATCGATCCAGAAATCCCAGGCCATCACCACCTCCGCCGCCTTTCCGCCACTCACCATGCCCGCCCCGGTGATGCAAGCGGGAGCGGAGGGCTCCGGCGGGGCAACTCATCCTGTCTTCCCCGACCGTTCGACTACAAGTCGAGGGCAGCGCGCGACCCGGCGGGTGCGAAGCGCCCGCGTCGTGCCGGAGGCACGCCTTCGGCGTGACGGAGCGGGGCGGGCGCTACCCTGCGGTGCCGCCGGGCGGGATGGCTGCGCTAGCGCGTCTGGAACTCGGCGGAGGCGGCTGCGTTGCCGTATGCAACTTCGTGGCGGCTCCAGCGGCGGCCGGGGCATCGGCTGCATCGCCGGCCGTCCGAGAGGCGCGGGATGGGCATTTCCAAATGCCCATGCGCTATGCAGGGGCTGTGCATCGGCGATGCATCGGCGGCCGGCCGCGCGATCCGGGCCGCTTTGGCTTTTGTGCGCCGCCGCAAGCCCTGCTAGGCTGGCGTCATGTCGATCTGGAGCCGGATAAGCGAAGCGGTGGCCGCGCTGGTGGCGCGGGGCGAGGCGCTGTCGGCGTTCTTCGACCGCCGCCGCACGCCGCCCGAGCGCTCGGTCGCCTTCACCATCGCGGTGGTCAGCCTCGGCGCCAAGATGGCCAAGGCGGACGGCCAGGTGCGGCCGGTGGAGGTCGCGGCCTTCCGCGACGTCTTCCAGATCGCGCCAAAGGACGAGGCGGCGGCGGCGCGGGTCTTCAACCTCGCCCGGCAGGACGTGGCGGGCTTCGACATCTATGCGCGGCGCATCGCGCGGATGTTCTCCGACCAGCCGAACGTGCTCGAGGACATTCTCGAGGGGCTCTTCTACATCGCACTGGCCGACGGCCGCTACCACGAGGGCGAGGAGAGCTTTCTCAACACGGTGGCGGCGGTCTTCGGCCTCTCGCCGCAGGCCTTTGCCTGCATCGAGGCGCGCCATCTGGAGGGCCGCGGCCGCGATCCCTGGCAGGTGCTGGGCGTGCCGCGGGACGCCGAGATGGCGACGATCCGGGCGCGCTGGCGCGAGCTCGTGCGCACGCATCACCCCGACAAGATGATCGCCCGCGGCCTGCCCCCCGAGACCGTCAATCTCGCCAATGCGCGGCTGACCGCGATCAACCGGGCCTGGGAGGAGATCTCCGCCCGGAAGGCGGCGGCCTCAGATGCGTGATTGCGGCGCGAAGCGGCTGCAGGCGGCCCGGTCGAAGAAGCTGTAGCGGCTCCGGCCGCGGCCCTTGCTGCAATAGAGCGCCCGGTCGGCCTTGTTCAACAGCTCGTCGCCGACCTCGCCGTGGTCGGGCGCGAGCGCGATGCCGATGCTGGCGCTGATGCGCACCTCCCGGCCGAAGACGCGGAACGGCCGGGCGAGGCAGTCGACCATGCGGCCGGCGAGGATCTCGGCGTCCCCCGGCTGCTCGATCTGGGTCTGGACGATGCCGAATTCGTCGCCGCCGAGCCGCGCCACCGTGTCGCTCTCGCGCACCGAGGCCGCCATGCGTCCCGCCACCTGCACCAGGAGATCGTCGCCGGCCTGGTGGCCGAAGGCGTCGTTGACCGGCTTGAATTCGTCGAGGTCGATGTAATGCACCGCCATCATGCCACCGCGCTTGACGTGGGAGATCGCCGTCTGCAGCCGGTCGCCGAAAAGCATCCGGTTGGGCAGGTCGGTCAGCGGATCGTGATGCGCGAGATGGGTGATCAGCGCCTGGGAGCGGCGCTGTTCGGTGACGTCGAGATAGGTGGTCACGAAGCCGCCGCCGTCGAGCGGGATGCCGCGCACCTCGACGATCGAGCCGTTCGGCCGGGTCCGGTCGTAGCAATGCGCCTCGCGCCGGCGCACGAGGTCGAGCCGGCGCTGCACGATCTGCTCGACGTCGCCCTCGCCGTATTCGCCACGCTCGGCGTTGAAGCGGAAGAGGTCCTCGAGGCGCAGGTCTTCCCTGGCGATCAGGTCCTCGGGATATTCCAGCATCTCGATCTGCTGGCGGTTGCAGAGCACCATGCGCTGGTCGTCGTCGAAGAGCGAGATGCCGCCGGGGAAGTTCTCGATCACCGCCTCGAGCAGCCGGATGCGCTCGCTCTGGTCGATCTGGCACCGGCCGATCGTCGCCAGCACGCCCGTCGGGCCCGTGTCCTGCGGCAGAAGCATCTTCTCGGCCTTCGGCATGATGCGCACTCCGGCGGATGCCGGGCCACCGGAGGCCGGGATCCATCCGAAGGACTAGCCACAGGATTCTTGAAAGCTTGGTTAACGGGACGTTCGGGATGCGTTTCGGGCGGTCTTCGGGCAATTGATGTTGACCGACCTCCGTCACCCGTGGCGCCGCCGCTATCCCCTCGCGGATTTGGCAAGTGACAAATCCGCGCGCGCGTGCCTCGCCTTTGCCGGTTCGGGGTGGCCGTAGCCGAACGTTCCCGCGTCCGGCGGAACCGGCCTCAGCCGCCGGCGAAGCGGTCGCTGCCGCGGGGGTCGGGCGGCTGCTGGCTCATCTCCAGATGCAGCCGCGTGCCGGTCCAGGGATGTGCCCGGGCCACCGCCTCGTCGACCTCCACCCCGAGGCCGGGGCCTTCCGGGGGGATGACATAGCCCTCCTCCCAGCGGATCGGGGTGGTGAGCAGCGCGGCGTGGAAGCCGCCGCCGGTCTGGATGGTCTCGAGGATCAGGAAGTTCGGGATCGAGAGCGCGAGCTGGATCGCCGCCGCCCAGACGATCGGCCCGCAATAGATGTGCGGCGCCACCTGCACCCCGAAGCCCTCGGCCATGGCCGCGATCTTGCGCGCCTCGAGCAGCCCGCCGACCCGGCCGATATTCGGCTGGGCGATGCCGATGGCGCCGCTGCGCAGGAGCATGGCGAATTCCGCCTTGGTGGTCAGCCGCTCGCCCGCGGAAATGGGCACGGGCGAGGCGGCCGCCACGGCGGCGAAGTCGAGCGGCAGGTCCGGCGGCACCGGCTCCTCGAACCAGAGCGGGTCGTAGGGCGCGATGCGCCGTGCCAGGCGGATCGCGCCCGAGGGCGTGAACTGGCCATGCGTGCCGAAGAGCAGGTCGGCGCGGTCGCCGACGGCCCTGCGGATGGCGCGGCAGAAGGCTTCGGAGCGGTCGAGATCGGGCATGGTCGGCTGGTGGCCGCCGCGCACGGTATAGGCGCCGGCGGGATCGAACTTGATCGCGGTGAAGCCCGCCGCGACCATGGCGCGCGCCGCCTCGGCCGAGGCCTCCGGGTCGTTGTAGAAGCGCGACGGATCCTGATACGGCTCGGGGTAGAGATAGGAATAGCTGCGCAGCCGGTCCCAGACCCTTCCGCCCCAGAGCGCGTGCACGGGCCGGTCATGCGCCTTGCCAATAATGTCCCAGCAGGCGATCTCGAGCCCGGAGAAGGCCCCCATCACCGTGGGGTCGGGGCGCTGGGTGAAGCCCGCGGAATAGGCCTTGCGGAACATCCATTCGATGTTTTCGGGGTTCTCGCCCTCCATGTGCCGCGCGAAGACATCCGCGATCACCGCGCGCATCGCCTCCGGGCCGACGGTGGCGGCGTAGACCTCGCCCCAGCCGGTGATGCCGCAGGCGGTGGTGAGCTTGACGAGGATGAAGTACCGCCCGCCGAAGCCGGGCGGCGGGTTGCCGACCACGAGGATCTCGAGGTCGCGGAGCTTCATGCCGCGTCCCCGAAGACGACGACGTTGCGCCGCGCCGCCCCCGACCGGGTCGCGGCGATCGCCTCGTTGATGCGCTCGAGCGGGTAGCGCCCGGAGATCAGTTCCGCGAGCTTGAGCCGCCCCGCCCGCCAGTGCTCGATCAGCCAGGGGATGTCGCGCGCCGGCACCGACTGCCCCATGCGCGAGCCGAGGATGCTCTGGTTCATCGCCGCGAGGTTGGAAGGGTCGTAGCCGACGCTGGTCCCGCTCGCGGGCATGCCGACCACCACGAGGCTGCCGCCGGCGGCGAGCATCGCCGGCGCCTCCGCCAGCGCCCTGGGCGCCGCGGCCGCGACGAAGACATGGTCGAGCCCGCGGCCGCCGGTCGCCGCCCGCACCGCGGCGGCCGCCTCCGGGCCGGCGAGCACGCCCTGGGTGGCGCCGAATTCGCGGGCGGTTTCCAGCTTCTCGGGTGTCAGGTCGATGGCGATGATGCGTGCCGCCCCGCCGAGCACCGCGCCCTGGATCGCGTTCAGCCCGACGCCGCCGGCGCCGATCACCGCCACCGAGGCGCCCGGGCGCATGCGCGCGGTATTGACCACCGCGCCGACCCCGGTCAGCACGCCGCAGGCGAGCAGGCAGGCAAGATCGAGCGGCAGGTCATCGGGCAGCGGCACGCATTGGCTGCGGTCGACGACGACCGACTCGGCGAAGGCGCCGGTATTCATACCGTGTTTCAGGACCTCCCCCTCGGCGGAGCGCAGGGGGCTGGGAAAGGCGTCCCAGGCGTGGTCGCAGGAGGTCGGCGCCCCGGCGCCGCAGGCCGGACAGGCGCCGCAGGACCGGATCAGCGTGACCAGCACCCGGTCGCCCGGGGTGAGCCCGGTCACGCCGGGGCCGAGCGCGGTCACCCGCCCCGCCGCCTCGTGCCCGTAGACCGCCGGCAGGTCGCCGCCCCAGGCGCCTTCGGCATAGGCGATGTCGGAATGGCAGATGGCGCAGGCGGCCACCCGGATCTCCACCTGATTGGATCCGGGCGCGGAGAGACGCACCGCCTCGATGCCCAGGGGTTGCCCGAAGGTCCGGCAAACGGCGGCGCGCATGGAAGGTCCGATCGCGATTGTCCCGTGCCAAGCAATACGGGAGCGGCCGCGCCACTTCCACCGCGAATGCGCCCTCGGCGGCAGACCGATCGCATCGGGCAACACGATCCCGCCAGGTCGAAATCCAGGCGCGCCTATCGCCACCATCCCACCCGGCGGCCACCGCCGCGCAGCGCCCGCCCCGTCACGCCGAAGGCGTGCCTCCGGCACGACGCGGGCGCTTCGCTGCCGCCCGGGCCGGGCGCTGCCCTCGTCTTGTGGCGGAACGGTCGCATCGTTCCAAATGCGATCACCCTTGCCCCGGCGGGCATCGCGCTTGCCGCTGCCCGTCCGGCTGCTAGGCTCGCGCAATGAGCATGCCGCGATTCATCCACCTCCGCCTGCATTCCGCCTATTCGCTGCTGGAAGGCGCGATCCGGATCGAGGCGATCCCGAAGCTCTGCCTCGCCGATGCGATGCCTGCGGCGGCGCTGACCGACAGCGGCAACCTCTTCGCGGCGCTGGAATTCTCCCAGACCATGGCCAAGGCCGGGATCCAGCCGATCGTCGGATGCCAGCTCGACGTCGCCCATGCGCCGCCGCCGAAGCCCGGCGACCGCCCCGCCCCGGCGGCCCCTCTGGTGCTGCTCGCCCGCGACGAGACCGGCTACGGCAATCTGCTGCGGCTCAGCACCGCGAATTATCTCGAGGCGGGGGAGGCCCCGGCCCATGTCCCGCTCGAGGCGCTGCGCGCGCATTCCGAAGGGCTGGTCTGCCTGACGGGCGGGGCGGCGGGGCCCCTGGGCGTGCTGATCCGGGAGGGCAAGGCCGAGGCGGCGCAAGCGCTCGCCGCGGCGCTCGCGCGGGACTTTCCCGGGCGCCTCTATGTCGAGCTGCAGCGCCACCCGGAGAACGATGCGCGGCGCACCCCGGCCGAGACGGCAAGCGAGCCGGGGCTCGTCGCCATCGCCCATGACCTCGACCTGCCGCTGGTCGCGACCAACGACGTGCATTTCGCGGCGCGCGAGATGGCGGATGCCCAGGACGCGCTGCTCTGCATCGCCGACGGCGCCTATGTCGACCAGAGCCAGCCGCGCCGCCGCCTGACGCCGGAGCATTTCTTCAAGACCCAATCCGAGATGGCGGAGCTCTTCGCAGACCTACCCGAGGCGCTGGAGTCGACAGTGGAGATCGCGCGGCGCTGCGCCTATCGCCCGCTCAAGCGCAAGCCGATCCTGCCGCGCTTCGCAGAGGACGAGGTGGAGGAGCTGCGCAGCCAGGCCAGGGCCGGCCTGAAGGCCCGCCTCGCGGTCATTCCCCCTGCCGCCGAGCGGGCGGATTACGAGGCTCGGCTGGAATTCGAGCTCGGCGTGATCGAGAAGATGGGCTTTCCAGGCTATTTCCTGATCGTCGCCGATTTCATCAAATGGGCCAAGGAGCGCAGCATTCCGGTGGGGCCCGGCCGCGGCTCGGGCGCGGGCTCGCTGGTGGCCTATGCGCTGACGATCACCGATCTCGATCCATTGCGTTACGGGCTTCTCTTCGAGCGGTTCCTCAATCCGGACCGCATCTCGATGCCGGATTTCGACATCGATTTCTGCATGGACCGCCGCGAGGAGGTCATCGCCTACGTGCAGGAGCGCTACGGCCGCGACCGGGTGGCGCAGATCATCACCTTCGGCGCGCTGCTCTCCAAGGCCGCGGTCCGCGACGTCGGCCGGGTGCTGCAGATGCCCTATGGCCAGGTGGACCGGCTTTCGAAACTGATCCCGGTCGAGGGGGTAAAGCCCGTCTCGATCGACAAGGCGCTCGCCGACGAGCCGCGGCTGCGCGAGGAGGCCCGCGACCCGCAGGTCGCCCGCCTCCTGCGCATCGCCCAGGCTGTCGAGGGGCTCTTGCGCAACGCCTCGACCCATGCCGCGGGCGTGGTGATCGGGGACCGGCCGCTGGTCGAGCTAGTGCCGCTCTACCGCGATCCGCGCTCGGAGATGCCGGCGACCCAGTTCAACATGAAATGGGTCGAGGAAGCGGGGCTGGTGAAGTTCGACTTCCTCGGGCTGAAGACGCTGACGGTGATCCGCAACGCGCTCGACCTCCTGGCGTCGCGCGGGGTGCAGATCGACATCGGGGCGATCCCGCTCGACGATCCGGCGGCCTATGCGCTCTATTCGGCGGCGGCCACCGTCGCGGTCTTCCAGGTCGAAAGCTCGGGCATGCGCGACGCGCTGCGCCAGCTCAAGCCCACCTGCATCGAGGACATCGTGGCGCTGGTCGCGCTCTACCGCCCCGGCCCGATGGAGAACATCCCGAAGTTCTGCAACGTCAAGAACGGCCGCGAACCTCGCGAGAGCATTCACCCTTCCATCGACCCGATCCTCGACGAGACGCAGGGCATCATCGTCTATCAGGAGCAGGTGATGGAGATCGCCCGCAAGATGGCGGGCTACAGCCTCGGCGGCGCCGACCTGCTGCGCCGCGCCATGGGCAAGAAGATCCAGGCCGAGATGGATGCGCAGAAGCCGCTCTTCCTCGACGGCGCCAAGGCCAACGGCGTGCCCAAGGCCAAGGCCGAGGAGGTGTGGAACCTGCTCGACAAGTTCGCCAACTACGGCTTCAACAAGAGCCATGCCGCGGCCTATGCCGTGGTCAGCTACCAGACCGCCTGGCTCAAGGCCAACCACCCGGTGGAGTTCATGGCGGCGGTGATGAACTGCGACATCCACCTCACCGACAAGCTCGGGGCCTACAAGCAGGAGGTCGACCGGCTCGGCATCGGCATGGTGCCGCCCTCGGTGAACGGCTCCGGCGCGGATTTCACCGTCGCCGAAGGCCGCATCGTCTATGCGCTCGGCGCGCTCAAGAACGTCGGCGTCGAGGCCATGCGGCTGATCGTGGAGGCGCGGGTGGAGGGGGGCCGTTTCAACGGCCTCGTCGATTTCGCCACCCGCGTCGACCTGCGGCGCGTCGGCAAGCGCGCGCTGGAGATGCTGGCGCGCGCCGGGGCGATGGATGCGCTCGATTCGAACCGCCGCAAGGTGCTGGAGAGCCTCGAGGCGCTGATGGCGCATTCGGCCCTCGCCCATGCGGACCGCGCCTCCTCCCAGGTCAGCCTCTTTGGCGATGCGGCGGAGCTGCCCGCGCCGCGGCTGCCGCAGCCGGAGGACTGGTCGCCGGTGGAGCGGCTGGCGCAGGAGCATGCCGCCGTGGGCTTCTATCTTTCGGGCCATCCGCTCGACGACTACCAGGGCGCGCTGCGCCGCGAGGGCGTGCTCAGCCATGCCGACTTGCTGCGCAAGGCGGCCGGGTCGAGCCAGACCGTCGCGCGCATCGCCGGATCGGTGGCGGCGCGGGACGAGCGCAAGTCGGCGCGCGGCAATCGATTCGCCTTCGTGCGGCTTTCCGATCCCACCGGGCTCTACGAGGTGCGGGTCTTCTCCGACGTGCTCGACGCCTCGCGCGAGCATCTGGAGCCGGGGCGCAGCGTCGTGCTGACCGTGGAGGCGACGCTCGAGGGCGACGAGATGAAGCTGCTCGCGCGAGGCGTGCAGCCCATCGACATCGCCGTCGCGGGCGCCGCCAACGCCGGCCTGCGGATCTATGTCAACGACGCCGCGGCCGGGCCATCGCTGGCCACGCGGCTCGCCGATATCGCGCGGGGCGGCGGCAAGCTCCGGCGCGGGCCGGTGGAACTGGTCCTCGTCGCGCCCGATCTCGACGGCGAGGTCGAGATCGAGCTGGCCGAGCGCTATCCCCTGACCCCGCAGGTGATCGGCGCGCTCAAGACCGCGCCGGGGGTGGTCCACCTCGAGGAATTCTGAGCCCGGGAAGCGCCGCGGCGGGTCGGCCGCGGGCGACAGGCCCGCCGCTCACCGGCGCCGTGGCGCCGGGCGGGAGGAACCGGTCTGTCCTGGGAAGGAAGGGAGGGTTGGCCGAAGCGTCGTTCAGGCGGCCTCAGCCCGCTGCGCCTGCCGTTCGCTCTCCTCACGGCTGAGTGCCACCGAGGTGCGCACGCCGCGACGGACGAATTCCATCATGCCCTTGACGGTGCGCTCGTTGGGGTCGATCCCCGCGCACATCAGCACCTCGCGGCCGTCGCGCGACCGCGCCCAGCGGGCAATGACCTCGGGGCCGTTGCCGTATTTCTTGTCGTCGGCGATCGCGTCGTCCAGCGCGGCCAGAACCACCGCCGCGAAGAGTTTCTGCGCGCGCGCGCCCTGATCGTTGGTGTATGCGACCGCGTCCACGTAATCGAACATTACGTCGTCCTTCCCATTCTCTCGGTTGTTGCGGCGCAATATGACCCTTCGATGACTTCTTTAGCTATGCCAATATCACATGGCCGCCATGCGTCAGAGGAATACCAGGGAAGCCCGCCCCGAACGAAGCGTCAAGCTGCAACCGAACGGCCTAGAGATAGACGATGGCGCGCACAAATCAACCGGCGGCGCGGGTCTTCTCGCCCCGTGTCTGATCGCTCCAGGTCAGGCCCCGGTAGTCGAATCCGGTAGCGAGCGTCGGCTTGACGATGTGGAAATAGGGCGAGAGGTCGAAATCGCGTGGCACGTAGAGCGAATGGTGGCGGATCTCGAGGATCTCGCGGCGCTGTGTCCGCGCCATCTGGTCGGCGCGGAACTCGCGGGTGATGCGCGGCAGGATCGGGTAGCGGATGCGCCCGAAGGCCTGGGCGATCAGCGAGGAGCAGATCGCGCGTGTCGGGTCGCCCGAGCCGAAGGCGAGCAGGCGGCGGCGCCAGCGCACGGGCACCGGCGGCGTGGGCAGGAAGTAGCGCAGCAGATCGGTGATGTTCTTCATGTCGTAGCGCTTGCCGATGCTCGAGACCATGAAGTCGACGACCTTGGCGCGGTCCTCGTCGGTGAGGTCGTTCGCGCGGCAGATCCGCGTGTTGAAGCATTCGTATTTCGAGAGCGGCGCGGCGATGCAGCCGTCGCCGAGATTGACCTCCACGAGGCAGAGCCGCTCACCCTCGGGCGTGACCTGCCCGACCGCGTTGCCCACGTACATCGCCGCATGCGACCAGGTGGACATGGTAAGGTACTTGATCGCGACCGAGATGCGGTTGTGCCCCTCGATCAGCAGCACGTCGCCCGGCTCGAGCACCTTGCGCAGGGCCGCGACATTGGCATGGGTATAGGGGACGAAACCCGGAGAAGGCGTTTCCAGACTGGCCGCCAGCTTGCGGCCGATCCGGTCCATCAGCGTCTCAGCGTATTCGGTCATGCCGCCGTGCCGTCAGGCTGTCCGGGCGCGCCGGAAACGCCCGAACGGAACAGATTTCGCCGGTGATCACCGAATACCTCTCAAGCAGCGTCAGGTCCCGCGGGCTCATCCTGCCCGGAAATCCCGCCGGCGTCACGGCCTTTGCACGCGGAACCGGGCCGCCGCGCCGCCCTGGCTCGCGAAGCCGTTACCGCGCGCCCAGGCCGATGCCGGATCAGTGTGCGGCCGGGCGGTTTTTCGGTTCACGCAGGCCCTTTCGCACCTTACTCTCCCCCCGATTTCCGCCATCGGGGCGTAACAATTGCCGGCAGATGCACGAAGGGGTGAAGGCATGGGGCCCGGCAGCGATCGATCACTCGAGGAGTTGCTTCGCGCGGCGAACCGTGGAGATCAGCGCGCCTATGCCGCCTTCCTGCACGCGATCACGCCGGTGCTGCGCGGGATCGCGCGGGCGCGCGGCGGCGGGCTCGGGCCGGAGATTTGCGAGGATGTCGTGCAGGAAACGCTGCTAGCGATCCACCAGAAGCGCCAGACCTGGCGGGAGGACCTGCCGGTGAGGCCCTGGCTCTATGCGATCGTGCGCTACAAGGTGGTCGACGCCTTCCGGGCGCGGGGAAGGACCGTGCATGTGCAGATCGACGATTTCGCCGATGTGATCCCGGCCGAGCCGGACGTGGATCTCACGGTGCGCGGTGATGCGGAGCGCATGATCGGCCGGCTCGATCCGCGCTCGGCGCGAATCGTCCGGGCGATCGGGCTCGAAGGGGCGAGCATCGCGGAGACCTCCGCCGCCCTCGACATGACCGAATCGGCGGTGCGCGTCGCCCTGCATCGCGGGCTCAAGAAGCTCGCGGGCCTGCGGGAGAGCATGGTCGAATGAACACCGAGCAACTGATCCAGGCGATGGCGGCGGACACCCAGCGGACGCGCCCCCTCGAGGCGGTGCTGCCGGCGGCGCTGGTCGCCACGGCGCTGCTCTTCGGCGGCATCTTCCTCCTGCTGATGGGCGTGAGGCCCGATCTCGGCGCGGCGCTGCGCCATTTCGTCGTGGTGCTCAAGACGCTGCTTCCGCTGGCGCTGGCTGTCGGCGCGCTCGGAACGGTGCTGCATCTCAGCCGGCCGGGAGACCGCCCCGGCCCCTGGCGCTATCTGCTGGTCTGCGTGCCCGCGGCGATCCTCCTCGCCATGCTCGCTGCGGGTACGGGGCTCGCGCCCGCCGCCATCGGCGCCGAGGTGTTCAAGGCCGGGATCGCCAGCTGCGTGACGGTGATCCCGCTGATCTCGCTGCCCGTCGCCGCCGCCAGCCTCTGGGTGCTGCGCCGTGGCGCGAGCATCCGGCCGCGGCTCACCGGCGCCATGGCCGGGCTGATGAGCGCCGGCGCGGGCGCAACGATGTATTCGTTCTATTGCACCGACGACAATCCGCTCTTCTACGGGACCTGGTACACGGTCGCGATCCTGGTCGTGACGCTCGCCTGCGCCCATGCCGGCGGCCGGCTGCTGCGCTGGTAGCGGGGACGCAGCGGCGCAGATCGGCAGCCCTTCCGCCTGGCTGATGACACGGCGCCTGGACGGGGAATAGGCCGCGCCCCGCACGGCCCGCAGAGAATCTCCCCGGACCGAAAAGGCGAGGCGCCGGTGGCGTCGCCCGGTCCGGCCGCCCGGAGGCGCGCGCCGCAGGGCGAGGGAGGTGCGGCGTCACCGTCGGTTGAGGATCGGAACGGGACGGCCCTGGCCGGCGCGGCCCGATCGCCACGGGCCGATCGGGCTCGGGACACCGCGGCCTCGGGCAGGGCGGAAGTCGATGGCGGGGGTCGCCCGGATCAGTCGGCGTCCGGCACCGCCTTGCGCCGGCGCGCCTCGGCCCTGGCGGTGAGAAGCTCCGTCTCGAGGCGGTTCTCGTACCATGTCCCGAGCGCGAGCCCGGCGAGAAAGCCGCCCAGATGCGCCTCCCAGGCCAGCATCCCGCCGAGGCCCACGTAGAGGACGACGTTGAGGCCGGCCAGCACCACGACCCGGCGCAGGACCGGCCCGACCGGCGCCCCGGCCGCCCGGTGACGGCGCCAGTCCCAGACGATCCACACCCCGAGAAAGGCGAAGACCGCCCCGGAGGCGCCGACCATGGGAAAGCCGCCCCGCGAGAGCAGGCCGAAGGCGGCGCCGCCGGCCACGGCGCCGAGAACGAAGATCGTCGGCACGCTCGCGGCACCGTAGCGGTCGGAGACGAACCGCCCCAGCGCCAGCACGATGGTGAGGTTCATGGCCATGTGCAGGAAACCGCCGTGCAGCAGCGCATGGCTGAGGAACATCGTCACCGGCTGCAGGCCGAAGAGCGGACGGCCGCCGTAGAGCAGCTCGCTCCAAAAGGCGCCGGCCGCGAAGACCCGGAGCCGCAGCGAGGGATCGAGGATCACGCCCGCATCCGCGAGCGACAGCACCACCTCGATCAGCGCGATGAAGCCGGCCAGCGCCAGAAGCACGCGAGGCAGGCGTCGGCCGCCCGGAGGAAGTCCCGGACCGTTCATCGTGGCGCCGGAACGGGGTGTCTCGATCGCATCGGCGCATGCTGGGGCCGTGCCGGGAAAGGCGCAAGGGGAAAACGCCTGGAGGGCCCCGACGCACGCGGGAGTTGCCTTGCTCGCAGCGCGCTTGAACGGATTGCGTCATTCGTGCGATATTCCGGAACATAATCGGGCGGGCGCATGTCCCGTCAATCACTCACAAAAGAACCAACAGAGGAAACCAATGCAACTGCGCCACATCCTGACCGCCGCCGCGAGCCTTCTCGTGCTCGGCGCGGCCCCCGCCCTCGCCACCTGCGAGGATGGCGAGATTCTGATCAAGTTCGCCCATGTCACGAATTCCGACAAGCATCCCAAGGGAATTGCGGCACAACTCTTCGCCGACCGCGTCAACGAGGAGATGAACGGAAAGGTCTGCGTCGAGGTCTATCCGAATTCGACCCTCTACGACGACGACAAGGTGCTCGAGGCGATGCTGGCCGGCGACGTGCAGATGGCGGCGCCCTCGCTCTCGAAATTCGAGACCTTCACCAAGAAGCTGCGCCTCTACGACCTTCCTTTCGTCTTCGCCGACATGGACGCGGTCGACCGCTACCAGAATTCCGAGGACGGCCAGGCGCTGCTGGCTTCGATGCAGCGCAAGGGGCTGCTCGGCCTCGCCTATTGGCATTCCGGCATGAAGCAGCTTTCGGCGAACAAGCCGCTGCTGGTGCCCGAGGATGCCAAGGGGCTGAAGTTCCGTATCCAGCCGTCGGACGTGCTCGAGGCGCAGTTCGTGGCGCTGGGCGCCAACCCGCAGAAGATGGCCTTCGCCGAGGTCTATGGCGCGCTGCAGACCGGCGTGGTTGACGGGCAGGAGAACACCTGGTCGAATACCTACGGCCAGAAGTACTTCGAGGTGCAGGACGGCATCACCGAGACCAACCACGGCGTGCTCGACTACATGGTCGTGGTCTCCACCGATTTCTGGGAGGGCCTGCCCGACGACGTGCGCGAGCAGCTCGGGACGATCATGGCCGAGGTCACCGCCGAGCGGAACGCCGCCGTGGTGCAGATTGAGGAGGAATCCAAGGAGGCGATCATCGCCACCGGCGCCGAGGTCCGCACCCTGACGCCCGAGCAGCGGCTGGCCTGGGTCGAGGCGATGAAGCCGGTCTGGGACCAGTTTTCCGACGAGATCGGCGTGGACGTGATCGAATCGGCGGTCTCCTACAACGAGGTCACCAACTAGCGACCGGGTCACCGGTCCGCGGAGATCCCGCGGGCCGGCTCCCGACACCAAGGGCCGTCAAGAGCCGAACCGAACAGGGAAGGAAATACCGATGTCCGCCGAGCCGAAGACGGCGCTGGGGCGTGCGGTCAACGAGATCGAGGAGACGCTGATCGCGGTCCTTCTCGGACTGATGACCCTCATCACCTTCGCCAATGTCGTCGCCCGCTACGTCTTCAACGCCAATATCCTCTGGGCGCTGGAGGCCACCGTTTTCCTCTTCGCCTGGCTGGTGCTGATCGGCGCCTCCTATGTGGTCAAGATCTCGGGCCATCTCGGCGTCGATGCCGTGGTGCGCCTGCTGCCGCCGGGACCGCGCCGCGCCATGACGCTCGTCGCCGCGGCCTGCTGCGTCGTCTATGCGGTGCTGCTGCTGGTCGGGTCCTGGCAGTACTGGGGGCCGTTCGTCGGCAAGCAGGCCTGGTACGAGGTCAACGACATCCGCATGCCCGACTGGCTGCGCTTCATCGAGCCGATCCTCAACGAGGGCGAGCCCTACGAGAAGCTGCCGCGCTTCATCCCCTACGCGGCGCTGCCGCTCGGCATGGCGCTGCTGACCTTCCGCTTCGTCGAGGCCACGTGGAAAATCTGGACCGGCGAGACCGAGCTGATGATCGCCAGCCACGAGGCCGAGGACATGGTCGCCGAGGCCGCCGCCAAGACGAAGGAAGACTGAGCCATGGACGTGGTCTTTCTCTTCCTGATGGTCATCGGCTTCATGCTGATCGGCGTGCCGATCGCGGTGTCGCTCGGCCTCTCCTCGATCATCTTCATGCTGGCCTTCTCCGACACCTCGCTGGGGTCGATCGCGCAGCAGCTCTTCAACGCCTTCGCCGGCCATTACACCCTGCTGGCGATCCCCTTCTTCATCCTCGCCTCCACCTTCATGTCAACGGGCGGCGTGGCCAAGCGCATCATCCGCTTCGCCATCGCCGTGGTGGGCCATTTCCGCGGCGGCCTCGCCATCGCGGCGGTCTTCGCCTGCATGCTCTTCGCCGCGCTCTCGGGCTCCTCGCCGGCCACGGTCGTGGCGATCGGCTCGATCTGCATCGCCGGCATGACCTCGGTGGGCTATTCCAAGGACTTCGCCGCCGGGGTGATCTGCAACGCCGGCACGCTCGGCATCCTGATCCCGCCCTCGATCGTCATGGTGGTCTATGCCGCCGCGGTCGACGTCTCGGTGGGCCGGATGTTCCTCGCCGGCGTGCTGCCGGGGCTGCTCGCCGGGGTGATGCTGATGATCGGCATCTATGTCGCCGCGCGCTGGAAGAACCTGCCCGCCCAGCCCTGGGCCGGCTGGGAGGAGGTGATCGCCTCGGCGCGGGACGCCGGCTGGGGCCTCTTCCTGATCGTGATCATCCTCGGCGGCATCTATGGCGGCATCTTCACGCCGACCGAGGCTGCGGCAGTGGCGGCAGTCTATGCCTTCCTGATCGCGAATTTCGTCTATCGCGACATGGGGCCGCTGCACAATCCCGAGGGCGAGCACAACCATTCGCTCCTGAGCCGCCCCTGGGCGCTCGTCACCGCCTGGGTGCATCGCGACGCGCGGCATGCGCTCTTCGAGAGCGGCAAGGTGACCATCATGCTGATGTTCATCATCGCCAACGCGCTGATCCTCAAGCACGTGCTGACCGACGAGCAGATCCCCCAGATGATCACCGACGCGCTCTTGAGCGCGGGCTTCGGCGCGGTGATGTTCCTCGTCATCGTCAACGTGATTCTGCTGATCGGCGGCCAGTTCATGGAGCCATCGGGGCTGGTGGTCATCGTGGCGCCCCTGGTCTTCCCCATCGCCATCGAACTCGGGATCGACCCGATCCATCTCGGCATCATCATGGTGGTGAACATGGAGATCGGCATGATCACCCCGCCGGTCGGGCTCAACCTCTTCGTCACCTCCTCGGTGGCAGCGATGCCGATGATGCGCGTTGTCAAGGCCGCCCTGCCCTGGCTCGGCATCCTGTTCCTGTTCCTGATCATCGTGACCTACGTGCCCTGGATCTCCACGGTCCTGCCCACCTGGTTCATGGGGCCCGAGATGATCATCCGCTAGACTTGGACGGCGCCGGAAACGCTGGCGCCAGTCCCGGCGCAACCGGGGCGCGAATTTTGCGTCCATGCCCGCTATCCCCAGGTTTCACAGGGGCGCGTTTCGCCGGCTTCGGGCTATAAGGCGGCCCGAAGGAGACCGACTCATGGCCGACGGACCCGCCGCCCCCGAGCTTGCGCAGCCGCTTCCGAGCAACATCGAGGCCGAACAGGCACTGCTCGGCGCGCTGCTCGTCAACAACGACGTCTATGACCGGATCGCCGGAATCGTGCGGCCGGAGCATTTCTTCGACCCGGTGCATGCGCGGATCTTCGAGGTGACCGGCGAGCGCATCAAGAAGAACGCGCTCGCGACCCCGGTCACGCTCAAGGCCTTCTTCGAGGCCGATGCCGGGCTCGACACCCTCGGCGGTCCCGCCTATCTCGTGCGCCTCGCGGGCGCGGCGATCTCGCTCTTCGCCGCGCGGGACTATGCGCAGCTGATCTACGACCTCGCCATCCGCCGCAACCTGATCCTGATCGGCCAGGAGATCGCCGAGAAGGCGACCCGCATGGAGGTCGACAGCGAGCCCAAGGACCAGATCGTCGAGGCCGAGCAGGCGCTCTACCAACTCGGAGAGGAAGGCAAGGTCGACAAGGGCTTCCAGAGCTTCCGCCGCGCGGTCTTCGACGCGGTCAATGTGGCCAATGCCGCCTATCTGCGCGACGGCGGCCTCGCCGGGCTCTCGACCGGATTTGTCGACATCGACCAGAAGCTCGGCGGGCTGCATCCCTCCGACCTCCTGATCCTCGCCGGCCGCCCGTCCATGGGAAAAACGGCACTCGCCACCAACATCGCCTTCAACATCGCCAGGGCCTACCGCAAGGGCACGAAGCCCGACGGCAGCGAGGGCGCGGTCGAGGGCGGCGTCGTCGGCTTCTATTCGCTGGAGATGTCCTCCGAGCAGCTCGCCGCGCGCATCCTCTCTGAGGCAGCGCGGGTGCCCTCGAACCAGATCCGCGAGGGCCGCATGAGCGAGGAGGAGATGCGCCGTTTCATCGAGGCGGCCAAGGCGCTGGAGAACGCGCCGCTCTTCATCGACGACACCCCGGCGCTGCCGATCTCGACCATCGCGGCGCGGGCGCGGCGGCTCAAGCGCCAGCACGGGCTCGACGCGCTCTTCATCGACTATCTCCAGCTCGCCCGCCCGGCTTCCGCCCGCTCCGAGGGCCGCGTCCAGGAGGTCTCGGAGATCACGCAAGGCCTCAAGGCCATCGCCAAGGAGCTCAACATCCCCGTGATCGCCCTCTCCCAGCTCTCCCGTCAGGTCGAGAGCCGCGAGGACAAGCGCCCGCAGCTATCGGATCTGCGCGAGTCGGGCTCGATCGAGCAGGACGCCGACGTGGTGATGTTCGTCTTCCGCGAGGAATACTACAAGGAGCGCGAGAAGCCGGGCGACCACGACATCGAGGGCATGATGAAGTGGAAGGACGAGATGAGCGCGCTCCACGGCCGCGCCGAGGTCGTCATCGGCAAGCAGCGCCACGGTCCCATCGGCACGGTGGATCTCGCCTTCGAGGGCGAGTTCACGCGGTTCTCGAACCTTGAGCGATTTCATGAGGACCGACACTACGCTCCCGCGGCCTCAAACCGTCCAATGCAGGTCGAGAACAAGCCGGGGTTATCAGTTGATCTGGGAAAGTCCAGATCTACAGTAAGTCCCGAGGATTTCAAGTAGTGCAGCGCCGAACTTAGGCTTTGCTGCCATGCGCAACCTATGACGTAAACCTGCGTCAGTGCATTTTGATATAACTCCGGATCGCTTTCGTTTTGATCCGGCTTCCAATCACTCGGAAGTTACCAGCTTGCACGCCAAACCAGCCCGGCTCATTCGGCGCGCAGGAAAGGGTTGTCGGTCGAATACGCGCGCACATAGGTGAAGCGGCCGTCCAGGCTCTTGCCGTACTGACGCCTCGCCAGCATCGCTTCGTTAACAGCGCCGCATTGCCTGTACGCCCGACCGGGGCGAGGCGGCCGCAAGTTCCCGTTACCACCGCTCCCCGAACGGACGCAGATCGAGTTCGAAGGTCCAGGCGGAGGGGGGCTGGTGGGCGAGGAAATGCGCTGCCTCGGCGATCGCCGCGGGGTCGAGGAAGAATTCGTCCGGCTTGTCGGGCATCCGGGCGCGGGTGGTGGCGAGGTCGACCACGCCGTCGAGGATGACGAGGCCCACATGCACCCCTTTCGGCCCGAGGTGGCGGGCCATCGACTGGGCGAGCGCCCGCTGCCCCGCCTTGGCCGGGGCGAAGGCCGCCGTTCCGGCGGCGCCACGCAACGAGGCGGTGGCGCCGGTGACCACGATCGCGCCCCCTCCCCGCGCGAGCATCTCCGGCACCACCGCCTGGCCCGCGACCATCAGCCCCAACACGTTTACCCGCCAGCCCGTCTCCAGCCCTTCGGCGGTGATCTCCTCGAAATGCCCCCATTGCCCGGAACCGGCGTTGTAGAGCAGCACGTCGACCGGCCCCATCTCGTCGCGGATCGCGGCCAAGGACGCGCGGAGCGAGGCCGGATCGCCGGCATCCCCCGGCACCGCGCGGCTTCCCGGCACCTCCGCCGCCAGCGCCTCGAGCACATCGCGCCGCCGCCCGATCAGTGCCAGCCGGTAGCCGTCCGCCGCGAAACGCCTGGCCATCGCCAGCCCGTTGCCCGGCCCGGCGCCCACGATCGCGCAGATCCGCTCGCCCATCCCGAGGCTCCCCGTATCCCTCGCCCGAAGGAGAGTGGCACGGGTCGGTGATTCGACCAAGCGCCGGCGCCGGCCGGCTAGCGGGTCAGCACCAGGAGCAGGATACCGCCCACCACGAGCGCGATCCCGAGGATTTCCTGCGCGCTCGGCCGTTCGCCGAAGGCGAGCCGTGCGGTCAGCAGGCTGAAGAGGATCTCCACCTGCCCCACCGCCTTGACCTCCGCGGCCGGGGCCAGGGTGAAGGCGGTGAACCAGCCGAGCGAGGCGAGCATGCCGACCGCGCCCACCGGGACGGCGAGGTGCCAGGCCCGCAGCACCGCCCCGACCGCGCCGGGCTGGCGCCAGCGCATCCAGAGCGTCATGAAGAGCGTCTGCGCCACGGTCACGCAGGCCAGCGTGAAGGCCGCGCGCAGGAGGAACCCGCCGTCGCCTTCGAGCGCCAGCGCCGCGGCCCGGTAGGAGACGCCCGAGAGCGCGAAGGCGGTGCCCGAGGCGATGCCGACCCCCGCCGCGCGGTTTAGGATGCCGCCGCGCCAGCCGTTCCTGGCCGAGAGCAGCAGCACGCCCGCGACGCTGATCGCCACGCCGCCCCAGGAGAGCGGCCCCAGCCAGTCGCCGAGCAGCAGCGCGCCGAGCAGCGCCGCCTGGATGGTCTCGGTGCGCGCAAACGCGTTGCCGACCGCGAAGTTGCGCATGGCGAAGACCTGCAGGAGCAGCATCTGTCCGGCGATCTGGCCCGCCCCCCCGACCAGCGCCCAGAGCGGGAAGGCGAGACCGATCCCCGGCACGCCCCCGGCCCCCGCCGCGAGCACGGCGGCCAGCAGGACCGCGAGCGGGGCCGCGAAGAGGAAGCGCGCATAGGTCGCCCCGAGCACGCCGACGCGCCCGGAGAGGGATTTCTGTAGCGCAGAGCGCAGGTTCTGCAGGAAGGCAGCACCGACCGAGAGCGCGACCCAGATCTCCGGGCTCACGCCAGTGCAGGCCGCTTGACAGGGCCCGGAGGAGCCAATCTACCGAAGGTCGGCGAGGAAGGAGGCGAGGGCCCCATGAGCAAATCCTATCCCGAGATCACCAGGCGCATCGTCGGCGGCGTCCGGGTGCTGCGCAAGAACATTCCCGAGACGATGAAGGGTTTCAGCGCCATGGCGAGCGCGGCGACCCGGGAGGGGGCGCTCGACACCAAGACCAAGGAGCTGATCGCGCTCGCCATCGGCGTGGCCACGCGCTGCGACGGCTGCATCGGCTTCCACATGGAGGCGCTGGTCAAGCTCGGGGCGAGCCGCGAGGAGGTCGAGGAGGCCCTCGGCATGGCGGTCTACATGGGCGGCGGGCCGGCGCTGATGTATGCGGCCGACGCCATGCACGCCTTCGAGCAGTTCTCCGGCGCCCGGGAGTGATGGCCGAAAGCGGTGAGGTGCGGCGGCTCGCCCTGCCCGCCCGGCCGGCGAAAAAAAGTTTCTCGGCGGTGTCGATTTCCGGAGATCGCGTTCGTCGTTTCAATATCCGGCCGAAGTGGCCGGCTCAGACAAGGAGAGAGACGATGCGCGTGATGGTCTTTGTGAAGGCGACCGACGACAGCGAAGCGGGCATGCAGGCGGGCCCCGAGACGACGGCGATGTTCGAGGCGATGGGCCGGTTCAACGAGGAGCTGGTCAAGGCCGGCGTCATGCTGGCCGGCGACGGCCTCAAGCCCTCCTCCCACGGCAAGCGCGTCGCCTTCGACGGCCCCGGCCGCCGGGTCATCGACGGGCCCTTCGCCGAGACCCGCGAGCTGGTCGCCGGCTACTGGCTCTGGGAGGTCAAGGACATGGAGGAGGCGCTCGCCTGGGCGAAGCGCTGTCCCAATCCCATGCCGGGCCCGAGCGAGCTCGAGATCCGGCCGCTCTACGAGATGGCCGATTTCCAGGAGATCCTGACGCCGGAGGTCAAGGAGATCCACGAAAGGACCCGCGAGAAGCTCGCCGGCAGCTGAGCACTCTTCCAGGCGTCCCGGCCCGGAAGCGGCGCGGGATCCATGACCTGTTGCGGGTGGTCCAAGCGAAGCCCGCATGAGACCAAATCCGGTTGGTGCGTTCGGGAGGCACGGGCGGCGTCGGCCCGTGGCGGGCGCGGAAGCGCGCGCCCGGGGGGCGGGCGGGCGCTTCCCATGCTGGCGCACGGGCGGTCTTGATGTCGGCGGGCCGGGTCGATCAAGCGGAGTTCCTAGGATGCGCGTACCGTGTCGAGGACTCGCAGCTCGGAAACGGGACAAGACCGCCGGCCATTCCCCGCTTGCCTCGCCCGGGGCTTCGGCCGACAAGGCGGCATGGCGGCGGGCGAGACGCGACAGGCGATCGAGGCGGTGTTCCGCATCGAGCGGGCCAGGCTCATCGGGGGCCTGGTCCGGATCCTGCGCGACGTCGACCGGGCGGAGGAATTGGCGCAGGACGCCCTGGTCGTCGCCCTCGCGGAATGGCCGGGGACCGGCGTGCCGGCCAATCCCGGTGCTTGGCTGATGACGGTCGCGCGGCGCCGCGCCATCGATGCACTGCGTCGCGACAGGATGCGCGCGCGCAAGCACGAGCAGATCGCGCGGGAGGCGGACGACGACGCTGGCATTGCCGGGGAGATCGACCCGGCCGCAGGCGAGGATCCCGGCGACGAGCTTTTGGGCCTCATCTTCGCCGCCTGCCACCCGGTGCTCTCGGCCGATGCCCGCGCGGCGCTCACGCTGCGGGTGGTCGGCGGCCTGACCACCGAGGAGATCGCCCGCGCATTCCTCGCGAGCGAGCCGACGATCGCCCAGCGCATCGTCCGCGCCAAGAAGACCATCGCAAGGGCGGGCCTGGGCTTCGAGGTGCCGCGCGGCGCCGAGCGCGCGGCGCGGCTCGCCTCGGTGCTGGAGGTGATCTACCTGAACTTCAACGAGGGTTATGCCGCGACCGCGGGCGAGGACCTCGTCCGACCGTCCCTCTGCCTCGAGGCGCAGCGGCTCGGCCGCATCCTGGCCGGGTTGATGCCCGACGAGGCCGAGGTGCTGGGCCTGCTCGCCCTGATGGAGCTCCAGGCCTCGCGCCTCGCCGCCCGCGTCGGACCGGATGGCGCGCTGCTGACGCTGACCGAGCAGAACCGAGCCCGCTGGGACCAGCTCATGATCCGCCGCGGCCTCGACGCGCTCGCCCGCGCCGAGGTGCTGGGAAGTGGCGGCCCTTATGCCCTCCAGGCCGCGCTCGCCGCCTGCCACGCCCGCGCGCGCAGGCCTGAGGACACCGACTGGCGCCGCATCGCGGCGCTCTACGACCGGCTGCGCGCAGTGATGCCCTCGCCGGTGGTCGATCTCAACCGGGCAGTCGCCCACAGCATGGCCTTCGGCCCCGAGGCAGGCCTGCGGCTGATCGACGCGATCACCGGTGCCGAAGCCCTGCGCGACTACGCGCCCCTGCCGGCGGCACGGGGCGATTGCCTGTTCCGGGCCGGCCGTCGCGCCGAGGCCCGCGCCCAGTTCGAGGCCGCCGCCCGGCTCAGCCGCAACGCGCGGGAGAGGGCTTTCCTGCTCGCCCGGGCGGAGGCCTGCGACCGAGGGCAAGCTCCGTCAGCAGCGGAGCCGCACGCAACCTCTGCTCAGCCGAACCGCGATCCGGCGTGACGACGCTCCTAGCGCATGGGCGGGAGCGAGTTCCCCGATCCCGCGCGCTGGGCGAGCGCCTTCTTGAAGATGACCAAGGGCAGGACGAGCACCGCGATGACGCCGAAGAGCCAGACGACCAAGGTGGCGATCACCCAGGTCGAGAAGCCGGTGATCACCAGTCCGTCGGTCAGCCAGGTGGTCACGAGCAGCCCGACGAAGGTCGTCACCAGCGCGATGCCGCCGGTAATAGCGCGCACGTATTTGAACGAGAGCTTGAAGATCAGCGGCGCGAGGATGAAGCGCGCCGCGGTGAAAACCACGATGACCCAGAGAAAGCCCGGTGGCGTGATGACGAAGCCGGGCAGCAGCCATTTGGCCACCAGAAGGCCGATGGCATTGGCCACCAGCTCGACGACCGTCAGGGCAATCAGACGAACCATGCGGGCCTCCTTCGCAGCGGACCCTAGCGGCGGCGCCTTCCGCTTACAAGCGGCCTCTGCCGGCGCCTCGGGGCGATCATATTTGGCGCTCATTCCTTCGTTCTTGACCGGCCCGCTACAAGACGAGGGCAGCGCCCGCCCGGAGCGCGGAAACCATACCGGGCGAAAGTCCGCTCCCGCCCGCCCTTCAGTCGCGCGAGCGTCTGGCCAAGCGGCGCGTCGCTTGCTAGAGAGGCGGCGGGCCGGTCACGGCGATGTTGCTGGCCCGACCGCCTGTTGATGGTATAGATCGGCCCGATCGTTTCCGATGGTATCCGCTAGTCGCGAGTGCATGGTATGAAGTCGCCGCAATTCTTCCCCAAAATCTCCTGTCTCCTGTCCGGACCGGCCCGCGCGGCCGGAGCGGGATGGCAAGGCGGCCGGATCGCATGATCCTCGATGCGAACACCGCCGACCGCCAGGTCTTCGAGCGGGAATTCGACGCCTGCGTGATCGGCACCGGCCCGGCCGGGATCTGCATCGCGCGCAAGCTGGCAGAGGCGGGTTTCGACGTCGCGCTCATGGAGGGCGGCGGTCTCGACTACACCCCGGAATCGCAGGAACTCTACGTCGGCGACGTGATCGGCCACGACTACTACCAGACCGACGTGACGCGGCTGCGCTTCTTCGGCGGCACCTCGAACCACTGGGGCGGGCGCAGCCGAACGCTGGAGCCCCATGATTTCGAGCATCACCCCTATCATCCGCTGAGCGGCTGGCCGATCGACAAGTCGGATCTCGAACCCTATGCGGAGGAAGCCGACGCAGTGCTCGACCTGCCGCCCGCGGAGGTCTTTCCCGACCGGGTCGACGATTACGCCGGCCCGGACATGCCGATCATCAAGTTCCGGCAGAGCCCGCCGACACGCTTCGGCGAGAAATACCACGACGAACTCGCCGCGTCCGAGCGCATCACCCTCGCCGTGAACGCCAATCTGGTGGATTTGCGCCTCGATCCGACGCTCACCACGGTCGAGACGGCGCTGTTCAAATCCTACACGCCGGGCGATGCCGGATTCCCGGTCCGGGCGCGCCTCTTCTGCCTCTGTCTCGGCGGGCTCGAGAACCCGCGCTTCCTGCTCAACGCCAGCAGCCAGATCCCAGAGGGCATCGGCAATGGCAACGATCTCGTCGGCCGCTACTTCGCCGAGCACATGGCCTTCAAGATCGGCAGCGTGCTCTTCGAGAGCGAGGTGCCGACCGGCCGCGGCTACGAGCCGACGGCAGAGTTGATGGACGAATACGAGATCCTCAACTTCAACCTTCTCGTCGGCACGAAAGGCCTTGAATTCACGCGTGAAGCCGCGCGCAGCGTCATCTGCTCGGGCGAATTCTCCGAGCGGCTGGCGGAAAAGGTGCTCGGGCGGCCGCTCGACTGCGACTTCGGCGGGCTCGGGGAATATTGGGAGAACCTCAACGCCGAGGACCGCGACCAGGGCTGGCTCGCGGTCATCATCGAGCAATCGCTCAATCCCGACAGCCGGGTGACGCTCGCCGAGGAGCGCGACATCTTCGGCCACCGCCGCCTCGCGCTCGACTGGCAGTTCACCGAACTCGACGCCCATACCACGCGCACTGCCGCCACGCTGATCGGCCAGCGCTTTGCCGAACAGGGGCTCGGTCGGGTGCAGATCCGGGACTGGCTGATGGCCGAGCCGGTGGTCTGGCCGAACATGGGCGAGGGCCAGGGCGAAGTCGGGCTGCACCACCACATGTGCACGACCCGCATGAGCGCCGATCCCGCCGAGGGCGTGGTGGACGCCGATTGCCGCATCCACGGGATGAGCAACCTCTATATCGGCGGCTCGAGCGTCTTCTCCACCGGCGGCCACGCGAACCCGACTTATACGGTGGTCCAGCTCGCGCTGCGCCTCGGCGATCATCTGGTGGCGCAGCTCTCGGCCTGATCGCACCCGCGTTCCTTGCGCGTCCCGGATCCTCGCGTCAGCCGGTTTTGAAGGATGCCGCCAGCGCCTCGGCGCCGCGCGCGAGCATGGCCGCGTCGATGCCCACGGCGGTGAAGCAGGTCCCGAGCGCCATGCAGTGCCGCGCGAAGGCGGGATCGAGGGTGAGGATGCCGGCCGGGCGGCCGGCCGCGACGATACGCCGGATCGTCTCCTCGACGGTCGCGACCACCTCGGGATGCCCGGCCGCGCCGGGATGCCCCAGGCTCGCGGCGAGATCGGCCGGCCCGATGAAGATCGCATCCACCCCGTCGACCGCCATGATATCGTCGAGCGCATCGAGCGCCTCGCGGGTCTCGACCTGCACGATCAGGCAGAGCTCCGTCTCGGCCCGCAGGACATAGTCCTCGACGCGCCCGAACCGCCCCGCCCGCGTGGTCGTGGCCACCCCACGCACGCCGCGCGGCGGATAGCGCATCGCCGCCACTGCCGCCCGGGCCTCCGCGGCCGATTGCACGTAAGGGATCAGCAGCGTCTGGGCGCCGGCGTCGAGCAGCCGCTTGATCAGCACCGTGTCGTTGGTCGCCGCGCGCACCACCGACGCGACCTCGTAGGCGGCGGCCGCCTGGAGCTGCGGGAGCACCGAGATCGGGTCGCCCGGCGCATGCTCGGTGTCGAAGACCAGCCAGTCGAAGCCCGCGCCCGCGAGGATCTCGGCGACGTAGCTGCCGGGCAAGGCGCCCCAGAGCCCGATCTGCTGCTCGCGCGCCGCGAGCCGCCGCTTGAAGCGGTTCGGCGGCAGCGCTGTCACGACCCCGCTCCCGCAGGCCGGCCGCCCGACCGACCGGCTTCGTTCATTGCCTGGATTCTGGCGCTCATTCCGCTCCCCCACCGCTCGCGACGACCCTGCTTTGCACGCCGGCCGGACACCGACAAGGTCTGGCCGCACCACCTGCGCGAGGCCCCATGCGTTGACCGTGGCTTCCCCGCCACGTATTGACTTTCGGGAGCAGGGCGGCATCCGGCGAGGCGGTCGGAGGGCGCCTGCAGGGGAGATGCATGGACCTGCTGGATCCGGACCGGCTGTTTCCGATCGAGCCCGGGGCGCGCGGCCTCGCCCGGGACCTCTACGAGACGGTGCGCGGCCTGCCCATCATCAGCCCCCATGGCCATACCGACCCGCGCTGGTACGCCGAGAACGCGCCCTTTCCCGATCCGGCGCAGCTCTTCGTGGTACCCGACCATTATGTCTTCCGCATGCTCTGCTCCCAGGGCGTGCCGCTCGCCGCGCTCGGCGTGCCCCGGAGCGACGGCGGCCCCACCGAGACCGACGGCCGGAAGATCTGGCATCGCTTCGCCGAGAATTATCACCTCCTGCGCGGCACGCCGTCGCGGCTCTGGCTCGACCATACCTTCGAGACGGTGTTCGGCCTCGACCACCGCCTCTCGGCCGGAACCGCCGATCACTATTACGACACCATCGCCGAGTGCCTCGCCCGGCCGGAGTTCCGTCCCCGCGCCCTCTTCGAGCGCTTCGGCATCGAGGCGATCTCGACCACCGACGGCGCCCTCGACGACCTGCGCTGGCACGCGGCGATCCGCGATTCCGGCTGGCCGGGCCGCGTCGTGCCCGCCTACCGCCCGGACGCCGTGGTCGATCCCGACTTCGAGGGTTTCGCCGGGAACCTCGACCGGCTGGGCGAGATCACCGGCTGCGACACCGGCACCTGGGCCGGCTATCTCGAGGCCCACCGCGCCCGCCGCACCTTCTTCAGGGAATACGGCTGCACCAGTTCCGACCACGGGCACCCGACCGCCCGCACCGAGGACCTCGCCCCTGCCGAGGCGGAGGCCCTCTTCGACCGCATCCGTGCCGGCAGGGCGGGTGCCGGGGACGCCGAGACCTTCCGCGGCCAGATGCTGACGGAGATGGCGCGGATGAGCCTCGACGACGGGCTCGTGCTGCAGATCCACCCCGGTTCCTGGCGCAACCATTCCGCCGAGACCCATGCGCGCTTCGGCCGCGACAAGGGTTTCGACATTCCGACCCGCACCGATTTCGTCGGGGCGCTGAAGCCGCTGCTCGACGCCGTCGGCATGCACGCGGATCTCACCATCGTGCTCTTCATGCTCGACGAGACGACGCTCGCGCGCGAGCTCGCGCCGCTGGCGGGCGTCTATCCGGCACTGCGGCTCGGGCCGCCCTGGTGGTTCTTCGACAGCCCCGAGGGCATGCGCCGCTTCCGCGAGCTGACCACCGAGACCGCCGGCTTCTACAATACCGTCGGCTTCAACGACGACACCCGCGCCTTCTGCTCGATCCCCGCGCGGCACGACATGGCGCGGCGGGCCGATTGCGCCTGGCTGGCCACCCTGGTCGCCACGGGGCGCCTCGATCGGGACGAGGCACCGGAGCTCGCACGGGAGCTCGCCCATGACCTCGCCAAGCGGACCTACCGGCTGTGAGCGGCCCCCGGCGCTTTCCCGTGGTCGAGGCCGGCGCCGGCGTGACCCGGCAGGTGCTCAGCGAGAGCCCCGAGTTGATGCTGGTCGCGGTCCGCTTCGAGAAGGACGCCGTCGGGGCACCGCACAGCCACCCCCATGTGCAGGCCACGCTCGTCGAGGCGGGGCGCTTCGAATTCACCGTCGCGGGACGGCGCTTCACGGTCGGTCCCGGCGACAGTTTCGTCATCCCGCCGCATGCCGAGCACGGCTGCCGCGCGCTGGAGGCCGGCCGCCTGGTCGACTGCTTCACGCCCCGGCGCGATGACTTCCTCTGACCCCTCGGGAGGGCCCATGCTGAATGTCGAGACCCGCCACGCCATCGACCCCGCCACCGCGAAGGCGTTCGACACCGAGACGCTTCGCCAGCATTTCCACGTCGCCGGCATCTTCCGCGACGGCGAGATCCGGCTGATCTACACCCATTACGACCGCATGATCGTCGGCGGGGCGGTGCCCGGGGGCGCCTCGCTCACCCTCGACAAGGTCGCAGAGGCCGGCACCGAGAGCCTGCTCGACCGGCGCGAGATGGTGGTCGTCAACATTGGCGGCGACGGCACGGTCTCGGCCGCCGGCAGCGATCACGCCATGGTCAGGGGCGACATGCTCTATCTCGGCATGGGCTCCGGTCCGGTCACCTTCGCCGGAGAGGGGCGGTTCTACATCCTCTCCGCACCCGCCCACAGCACCCACCCCACCCGCCTGATCCGGATCGCCGAGGCGGCCACGATCACGCTCGGCTCGGCCGAGGCGGCTAATGCGCGCACCATCTACCAGTTCGTGCATCCCGACGTGACGAAGGCCTGCCAGCTCGTCGTCGGGCTGACCCGGCTGGAGCCGGGTTCCATCTGGAACACCATGCCGGCGCATGTCCACGACCGGCGCAGCGAGGCCTATCTCTACATCGACCTTCCCGAGTCCGCCCGGGCCATTCACCTGATGGGCGAGCCGACCGAGACACGCCATCTGGTGCTGAAGAACGAGGAAGGCGCGATCTCGCCGCCCTGGTCGATCCATGCCGGGGCGGGAACCTCGGCCTATACCTTCATCTGGGCGATGGCCGGCGACAATGTCGATTACAAGGACGTCGACATGGTCGCCATGGAGACGCTGCGGTGACGGTTTCAGCCCAGGCGACCATGGCGGTGCCAGGCGATGGCGTCCTCGAGGCGGTCGTCCCCCCAGAAGACCTCCGCCCCGACTACGAAGCTCGGCGAGCCGAAGATGCCGGCGGCCTTCGCGGCTTCGGTCTCCTGGGCGAGCGCGCGCTTGCTCTCGGGGGCGTCGGCGAGGCCCGTCACCCGCTCCGGGTCCTGGCCGATGCGGTGCAGGCTCCTGCCAAGGTTCGGCTCGCTCCCGGCGGGCTGGCCTACCTGGAACCAGATGCGATAGGTCTCCACCACGTAGTCGCGCCCCCAGCCCTCGCGCATGCCGACGAGCGCGACCCGGTTGGCGCGCGCGAGATCCTCGAGCGGATAGGGCGCGGGCAGCCGCGCCGGCAGCCCGTATCCCGCCGCGCGGCGGGCGATGTCGCGCCACATGTAGGCCGCCTTGACCGGCTTCTTCGCGAAGGGGATATTGTCCTGCTCCAGCATGATCGAGCGCACGTCGAAGGGGCGCCAGTCGAACGCCACGCCCTGCGCGGCCTCGACGGCGCTGAGGCGCATCACCGTGAGATAGCTGTAGGTGCTGCCGATCGAGAACCAGAAGTCGATCCCGTCCATCGCGGATCCTCCCGGGGGCATCGTAGCAGATCGGCGCCCGCTTGTCGGGCGGGTGCCACAGGGAGCCGGCCATGAGCGATCCCTTCCGCCTCGACGGCAAGGTGGCGCTCGTCACCGGCGCCAATACCGGGATTGGCCAGGCCATCGCCCTCGCCATGGCCGGCGCCGGGGCCGAGGTGATCGCCGCCGGCCGCTCCTCGCTCGACGAGACCCTCGACCTGATCGCCGGGAAGGGATTGAAGGCGCGGCCGCTCGCGCTCGCCCTTGACGATCCGGTGAAGGCCGCCGGGACGCTCGCCGGCCTCGGCCGTCTCGACGTGCTGGTGAACAACGCCGGCATCATCCGCCGCGCCGATGCGGTCGACTTCACCGAGGCCGATTGGGATGCGGTGATCGACGTCAATCTCAAGGCGGTCTTCTTCCTCGCCCAGGCCTTCGCCCGCGCCGCCTTCGCCCGCGAGGGAGGTGGCGCGATCATCAACATCGCCTCGCTCCTCTCCTTCCAGGGCGGCATCCGCGTCCCCTCCTACACCGCCGCCAAGCACGGGGTCGCCGGCCTGACCAAGCTGCTCGCCAACGAATGGGCCGCGAAGGGCATAAACGTGAACGCCATCGCGCCGGGCTATATCGCGACCAACAACACCGAGGCGCTGCGCGCCGACCCGGACCGCAACCGGGCGATCCTCGAGCGCATCCCGGCCGGCCGCTGGGGCGAGGCGCGGGACATCGCCGACACCGCCGTCTTCCTCGCATCCCCGGCGGCGCAATACATCCACGGAACCATCATCCCCGTCGACGGAGGCTGGCTTGCCCGCTGATTTTCCGCGCCTGCGCCGCAGTCCCGGGCCGCGCCCCGGCACCGGCATCGTGCATCTCGGCCTCGGGGCCTTCTTCCGGGCCCATGGCGCCATCTACATCGCCGAGGCCATGGCCGCCTCGGGCGGCGACTGGGGCATTCTCGGCGTCAGCCTGCGGCACCCCGACCAGCGCGACCGCCTCGCGCCGCAGGATTATGCCTATTTCGCCGTCGAGCTCGGCCCGGAGGGCGCAACGCCCCGGCCCATCGAGGTGATCGAGGACATGCGCGTTGCGCCGGAGGATCCCGCCGGGGTTCTGGCAGCCATGGCCAATCCTGCGGTACGCATCGTCAGCCTGACCGTGACCGAGAAGGGCTATTGCCACGCGCCCGCCACCGGGCGGCTCGACCTCGGCCATCCCGACGTGCTGCACGACCTGGCAGATCCCCTGCCCCGCTCCGCCCCCGGCTTCCTCGTGCGCGCGCTCGAGCGCCGCCGCGCCGCGGGCTTGCCCCCCTTCACCGTGTTCTGCTGCGACAACCTGCCCGACAACGGCCATCTCGTTCGCGGCCTCGTGCTCGAGATGGCGCGCGAGATCGACGCGGGCCTCGCGGACTGGATCGAGGCCGAGGGCGCCTTTCCCTGCACCATGGTCGACCGCATCGTGCCCGCCACGCGCCCCGAGAACATCGACTGGGTCGCGGAGCTCACCGGCTGCCACGACGCTGCGCCGGTCCTGCACGAGCCGTTCCGGCAATGGGTCATCGAGGACCGCTTCGTCGGCGGCGCCCGTCCCGACCTCGCCGCCGTGGGCGTCCAGATCGTGCGCGAGGTCCGGCCCTTCGAGCTGATGAAGCTGCGCATGCTGAACGGCGCGCATTCCGCGCTCGCCTATCTGGGCTATCTCGCCGGATACGAGACGGTGGCCGAGGCCGCCGGCGATCCGGCCTTCGCCGCCTTCCTGCGGGGCATGTGGCGGGAGGAGGTCATCCCCACTCTCGCGCCGCCCGAGGGCGAGGATCTCGGCGCCTATGCGACGGCTCTGGTCCAGCGCTTCACCAATCCCGCGATCCGTCACCGCAACTGGCAGATCGCCATGGACGGCAGCCAGAAGCTGCCCCAGCGCCTGCTCGGCACCATCGCCGACAATCTCGCCGCCGGCCGGCCCTCGCCTCGCCTCGCCCTCGCGGTCGCCGCCTGGATGCGCTACGTCGGCGGCACCGACGAGGCGGGTGAGGCGATCGACGTGCGCGATCCGCTGGCCGAGCGCCTGCGCGCGGTTTCCGAGGGCGCCGCCGAACCGGCCGCCAGGGTTTCCGCCCTGCTCGATATGCGCGAGATCTTTCCGCAGGCCCTTGCCAGCGAACCCGGCTTCCGCGACGCTGTCACCGCGGCCTACCGCACGCTCGCGGAGCGCGGCGCCCGGGCGGCCGTGGCGGAGATCGGCACATGAGGGGAGGCTGGCGCTGGTTCGGACCGTTCGACCGGATCGGCCTCGTTGCGATCGCCCATCGCGGCTGTCCGCCGGAGGGGCGCCGGCGCGGGCGCGCCGAACCCTGTAGCGTCCCCGCAGCCTACAACCATGCCAAGGTGCACCATGCCTGAGCCATCGAACCTGCTCGTCCTCAATGCAGCCGACAATGTCGGCGTGCTGACCGCCCGCGTCGAGACCGGCGAGATCCGCCTTTCCGCCGGACACAAGATCGCCCGGAGCCCGATCCCCCGGGGGGCGGAGATCGTGAAGTTCGGCCAGGTGATCGGCTATGCCACCGCGGACATCCCCGCCGGCGCCCATGTGCATGTGCATAATTGCGCCTTCGGCGCCCATGACCAGAACTATCATATCGGCGTGGATCTCGCCGCCGCCCGCGCCGCGATCCCGCGGGTGGAGACCGGCACCTTCGACGGCTATCGCCGGCCCGGCGGGCAGGTCGGCACCCGCAACATGATCGCGGTCTGCGCCACGGTGAACTGCTCGGCCACGGTGATCCGCCGCGCCGCCGAGGAGGTGACGCGCTCGGGCATCCTCGCGGACTACCCCAATGTCGACGGCGTGGTGGCCTTCGCCCATGGCACCGGTTGCGGCATGGCCCCCGACGGGCCGGGATTCGCCAATCTCCAGCGCGTGCTCTGGGGGCATGCCACCCACCCGAACACCGGTGCGGCGGTCTTCGTCGGATTAGGCTGCGAGGTGATGCAGATGGCGCGGATGAAGGCGCAGTTCGGCTCCGACGGGGCCGAGCGCTTTCATGGCCTGACCATCCAGGACACCGGCGGCACCACCAAGACCATCGCCCGCATCGTCGATCAGGTCCGGGAATTGCTGCCTGCGGTCAACGACATAGAGCGCGAACCGGTTCCGGCGTCGGAACTGATGCTGGCGCTGCAATGCGGCGGCTCGGACGGGTTTTCCGGCATCACCGCCAATCCCGCGCTCGGCGCGGCCTCCGACCTGCTGGTGGGCATGGGCGGCACGGTGGTGCTGGCCGAGACCTCCGAAATCTACGGTGCCGAGCAGCTGCTGCTGCGCCGCGCCGCCAGCCCGGACGTGGCCGAGAAGCTGATCGAGCGCATCCGCTGGTGGGAGCACTACTGCGAGATCAACGGCGGCTCGATGGACAACAACCCCTCGCCCGGCAACAAGGCCGGCGGGCTGACCACCATCCTCGAGAAATCGCTGGGCGCGGCGGCCAAGGGCGGCACCACGCCGCTGACGGATGTGGTGCAATATGCCGAGAAGGTCCGCACCAAGGGCTTCGTCTTCATGGATTCGCCCGGCTACGACCCGGCGAGCGTGACGGGGCAGATCGCCTCGGGCTGCCAGGTCGTGACCTTCACCACCGGCCGCGGCTCGGCCTTCGGCTCCAAGCCCGCGCCGACGATCAAGCTTGCCACCAATGACCGGCTCTATGCCTCGATGCCTGACGACATGGACATCAACTGCGGCGACATCGTGAGCAAGGGCGTCTCGATCGAGGACAAGGGCCGCGAGATCCTCGACAAGGTGCTGCGCGTGGCCTCCGGCGAGAAGTCGAAGAGCGAGGCGCTCGGCCTCGGGGACAACGAATTCGTCCCCTGGCAGATCGGCGCGGTGATGTAGCGCTCACGGCCGATCGGCCGCGAGGCGTCCCGCAGCGGGACATGGCCTATTGTATTGTTATTGCATGGATTTTCAAAACACCGGCCGGGCGGACGGTTCGGGCAACACGTCGTCCGATCCGTTCGCCGTAGCTCGCATCACTCCCCGGCCGTGGCGCCGACAGGGAAGAGCCTGATGTCGAGCCAGCGCCCCGCAAGGTCGAGCGCGGCGCTTTCCGCGGCGTCGAGGAGCAATGCGTCCCGAGGGGCCAGCGCGAAGCGCGTCGCACCGACGTGCCCCGAAAGCGGGCCGCCCGCGGCGAGGACGAGGTGATGGCCGCCCGAGGCGATCGGATCATGGGCTTCCGCCCAGCGCACGTCCGAGCGCCAGCGCCCCCGGCGCGTCATGACGTTGAGATCGACGATCGGCCCGTCCACGAGCGTCGCCGTGCAGGGGATGTCCCCGGAAAAGGCGACGGGCGCCGCATAGACCATGACCGGCGCCGCCCCGTCGAGCGCGAGCAGGATGCCCTTGCCCTCGATCACCGTCAGGACTCGGTCGATGCCTTCGAAGCGCGAGAAGGGTCCCGGCGCCGTCACCGGCGCCATGGACACCCGCCACTCGAACTCGGTTCCCGCATCGGCCGGATACACGAGGATCTCCAGCGTCTCGCCACCGCCGTTCCGCCAGGGCACGCGCCGGTACTGGCTCGCTCGAAGTATCTGCATGGTCCCTGCCCCCAACTGGTCCGAGGGACATAGCCAATCACCCAGCCCCCGAAATCAAGTCGAAACTGCCGCGGGCGCCGGACGTCGGCGGCCATGTCGTCGGCACTCGCTATGCGCGCGCTTTCGCTTCGGCTAGACTGCCCGGAAACGGCAGGCAGAGGCAGCGAGGCAGCATGCGGGCGACACGACGGACCATCGTTTTCGGGATAGGCGCCGCGGCGCTCTCGGCCTGCGCCGGGCCTGCCCCAAAGGGGAAGGCGCCGGTGGAGGAGGTCATGCGACCGGTCCCGAACGCCGGCTACGACGCCTGGCTCGCGGGCTTCCGGCCGCGCGCCACGGCGCAGGGCATCGCGCCCGCGACCTTCGACGCGGCCTTCGCCGGCGCGGGCTTTCTTCCCGGGGTGATCGAACGGGACCGCAACCAGACCGAATTCACCCGCAGCCTCGAGGATTACCTAGCCATCGCGGCGTCCGAGGAGCGGGTCGCGAACGGCCGCGCCGCGCTGCGTCAATACGGGCCGACGCTTTCCGCGATCGAGGCGCGCTACGGGGTCGAGCCGCAGGTGGTCGCCGCCGTCTGGGGCATGGAGAGCAGCTACGGTACGAGGCGCGGCAACGTCCCGGTGGTCTCCTCGCTCTCGACCCTCGCCTACGAGGGTCGCCGCGGCGCCTTCTTCGAGCAGCAGCTCCTCGCGGCGCTGCGCATTCTCCAGAACGGCGACGTGACGCCGGGGGCCATGACCGGCAGCTGGGCCGGCGCCATGGGGCATACCCAGTTCATCCCGACCTCCTATCTCGCCTATGCGGTCGATTTCACCGGCGACGGGCGGCGGGACATCTGGTCGGACGATCCCAGCGACGCGCTCGCCTCCACGGCGGCCTATCTGTCGCGCTCGGGCTGGCGGCACGGCCAGCCCTGGGGCGTCGAGGTGCGGCTTCCGGCCGGGTTCGACACCGGGCTGACCGGGCGCGGGACGAGGCGGAGCCCGTCGGGCTGGGCGACGCTGGGCGTACGCGCCATGGACGGCCGCCCCGTTCCCGACCACGGGCCGGCCTCGATCATCATTCCCATGGGGCCTAGCGGCCCCGCCTTCATGATCTTCGGCAATTTCACCGCGATCACGCGCTACAACAACGCCGAGAATTACGTGATCGGCATCGGCCATCTCTCGGACCGGCTCGCCGGCGGCCCGCCGATCCGCGGCAGCTTCCCGCCGGATGCGCAAGGCATGACCATCGCCGATCGTCAGGAACTCCAGCGTCGGCTGACAGCGGCGGGTTTCGACACCCAGGGCAGCGACGGCGTCATCGGCCCGAACACACGCGCCGCTATCAGCGGCTACCAGCAGCGCGCCGGGCTGACCGTGACCGGCGAGCCTTCGCTCGGCCTCCTGGCGCAGCTACGCTGAACCGATTGCGTGCGGCACCCCCTGCTTCCCCGGCCCCGGTTGACCGGGGCCGGGGGCGGAAAGATCCGTGAGGCGCAGCGATGCGCCCCACGGGCCAAGGGACCGCAGACCCTATTGGGCGAGACAGCTGTCGACGTTGTCAGCCATGCATTCGTCGAGGCCGGTGTAGATGATCGGATCGAGCGTCTTGCCCTCGATCAGCTCCATCATCACCGTGGGCGCACGATAGCCCATCTCGAAGGGTCGCTGGCCGACCTGGGCATGGCTGCGCCCGGCGCGCAGCGCATCCATCTGCGGCGGAAGCGTGTCACCGGCAATGATGACGAGTTCCTTGGAATCGAGCTTGTCCTTCACCTGATCGGTGACCTGGGCATAGGCCTGCGGCCCGAACTGCGCCCAGCCGCCGATGAGGATGAAGGCGTCCAGGTCCGGATTGGCGGTGAAGACGTCCTGCATCTGCTGGTTGGCGAGGTCGATCTGGTCGTTGGTGAAGACCGGACAGCCGTCGACTTCCGTCCAGCCATTCTGCCCCGTCAGCCTGTCGACCTTCTCGCCCGCGATCGTGTCGCGGAAGCCCGCCGCGCGGGCGTTGATGTTGTCGGCCGCGACGTTTCCGAGCTGCAGGCAGACGGTGCCGCCGTCCGGCTTGAGCTCCATCGCATGCTTGGCCATCAGCACGCCCATCTCGTAATTGTCGGTGCCGAGATAGGTGGCGCGAAGATCGCGGTCGGCCTCGATGAGGTCCGCATCGATCGTCATGACCGGGATGGACGGCGCGACACGCCGGATGAGATTTCCCATCGCCGGCGCGTTCGAGGGCGAAATCGCGATCGCCTTCACATCGGGACGATTGAGGAGATCCTCGACGATCTGCACTTCGCCGGCTTCGTCGGCGCTGGAGGCCGGACCGGTATAGAAGCACTCGTATTCGGAATCGGCGTTCTCGCCCATCCACTTCTGGCAGCCGAGGTTGATCTGTTCGAAGAACGGGTTGTCGAGCCCCTTGACCACGATGGCCAGCACGTCCTTGGCCTGCGCCGTGGTCGCGCCGGATACGAGTGCCGCCACTGCGGCTCCGGCTGCGAGCAGCATCTTCATCTTCATGGGTTTCCTCCACTATCGGGTGATTCTTTCTTGCGCCTTCGGGCGAGGACCCGGATCGGTCGGCATCACCCGTATTCCGTCGCCGTCAGGGTCCCTGTTGCTAATATTATCAGTCATGCTACACTTCTGCCAAGCACTAGGTTCGGATAGCAGGTAATTAATTGCGAAAACGCCCCTCGAGTCCGGATAGGGACGCGCCGGCAGGGGGCCAGAGAACGGCTGGCGGGATACCCTCCTCGATGAGCGAACGTGAATGACGGCCTTTCAGATCATCGGGCTGACCAAGCGCTTCGGCGCGATCGAAGCCCTGACCGACGTCTCGATGACGATCGAGCCGGGCGAGGTCGTCGGGCTGATGGGCGACAACGGCGCCGGCAAGTCGACGCTGGTCAAGATGCTCGCCGGGAACTTCCCGCCGACGGCGGGCAGGATCCTGATCGACGGATCGGAGATGCATTTCCACGGGCCGATCGATGCCCGCACCAAGGGGATCGAGATTGTCTACCAGGATCTCGCGCTCTGCGACAATCTGACCGCTGCGGCGAACGTCTTTCTCGGGCGTGAGCGGCGGCGCCGCATCCTCGGGCCGATCAGCATCCTCGACCACCGCGCAATGAACGCCCGCGCCGGCGAATTGTTCGCGGAGATCAAGTCCGAGACGCGGCCGCGCGACCTCGTCCGCAGCATGTCCGGCGGCCAGCGCCAGGCAGTGGCGATCACGCGCACGCGGCTGAGCGAGCCCCGGATCGTGCTGATGGACGAGCCGACCGCAGCGATCTCGGTGCGGCAGGTGGCCGAGGTGCTCACCCTGATCCGCCATCTGCGCGACCAAGGCATCGCCGTGGTGCTGATCAGCCACCGCATGCCGGACGTCTTCGCCGTCTGCGACCGCATCGTCGTGCTGCGCCGCGGCCACAAGGTCGCGGACAAGCCGATTGCGCAGACCTCGCCGGAGGAAGTGACCGGCCTGATCACCGGCGCGATCGAGACCGCCTGATGCAGTCGATCGGCCAGGAAATTCGCGAGAGAGCCCCATGACAGCGACCCTGGAAGACGCCATCGGCAAGCAGACCCACACGGGCCTTCTCGGCCGGCTCATGACGCATCAGGTCTTCTGGGTCTTCCTCGCCGCAGTGCTCGGCAGCATCGCGCTGACCCTGCTCACCGATACCTTCGCCACCGAGCGCAACCTCTTCAACGTGACGCGGAACTTCGCCTTCATCGGCATCGTCGCCATCGGCATGACGGCGGTCATCATCACCGGCGGCATCGACCTCTCGGTGGGCTCGGTGGTGGTGCTCTCGGCGATGATCTGCGGCATGTCGATGGCGAGCGGGATGTCGATCTTCCTGGCGATCCCGCTCGCCCTCGGCGGGGCGCTGGCGGTGGGGCTGATCAATGGTCTGCTGATCGCGGTCATCGGCATTCCACCCTTCGTGGTCACCCTCGGCATGCTGTCGGTGGCGCGGTCCATCGCGATGGTCCTGAGCCAGAACAAGATGGTCTTCGAGTTCGGCCCGGATCAGGCCAAGCTGCTCTGGCTCGGCGGCGGATCCACCTTCGGCATTCCCAATCCGCTTCTTGTGCTGATCGTGCTCGCCCTCGTGACCGGGTTCCTGTTCCACTGGAGCCAGTGGGGCCGGCATGTCTTCGCCATCGGCGGCAACGAGCATGCCGCGATCCTGACCGGCATTCCGGTCGCCCGCACCAAGATCACGGTCTACATGTTCGCCTCGCTGCTCGCCGGGATCACCGGGGTCCTGGAAGTCGGCTGGCTCGGCGGCGTGACCACCAACCTCGGCCAGGGCATGGAGCTCAATGTCATCGCCGCGGCGGTGATCGGCGGCGCCAATCTCGCCGGCGGCGTCGGCACCGCCTTCGGGGCGGTGGTCGGCGCCTTCCTGATCGAGGTCATCCGCAACAGCCTCATCCTCTTGGGGATCTCGACCTTCTGGCAAGGTGCCTTCATCGGCAGTTTCATCATCGTCGCCGTGACCTTCGACCGGTTGCGCAAGACCTGATACGGTCTCCGATTTGGCTCGGGCCGACGCCCCCCCCGTAGCGGCGTCGCCCTCCCCGCGGATTTGGCAGGTGACAAATCCGCGCGCGCCTGCCTGCCGTCGTGCCGGAGGCTCGCCTTCGTCGTGACGGCAGGAGCGACAAGCGCGCCCGCCAGGCATGCGCGCGCGGATTGCCAACGGGCGCAGCAGCCCAACCCCCCTCGACCTTCGCGCTCGCGCGCTACGGCCGACGAACCGGCGCGAGGCAATGCCTCGCCTTTGCCGGTTCGGGGTGTCCTCTGGCCGGTCGATTCTCTCGATGTCGTGGTAGGCCGGCCGGAGTCGAGGCATGCCGATACCATCGCCATCGGCGTGCCGGCAGCCGGCACTGGATGCCTAGTTGCGCAGCACCATGCAGTCGCCGCCGACCGACCTGAGGCGGTCACAGAGGGCCTCGGCCTCGGCGCGGCTGGCCCTTCCGACCTGGGCGTAATGCAGCGCGCGCGGCATGCCGGGCCGACGGCCGCGGGTGTAGCTGACCGGCTCGCCGCGCAGCACCGCGGCATGGCGGTTCTGGAGGCGCGCGACCTGCCGCTCGACCCCGACCCGGTCGCGGTTCGAGGCGAGGATCACGCCCCAGGGCAGGACCGGCGGGGCCGAGCGGAACTCGCGAAGCCGGCG
>Ga0116151_10000211_pt1 | contig 52055 bp, 45 predicted proteins | sample AD_UKC117_MetaG_FD_89893 | JGI IMG/M metagenome (GOLD analysis project Ga0116151, IMG submission 89893) | Active sludge microbial communities of municipal wastewater-treating anaerobic digesters from Hong Kong - AD_UKC117_MetaG | ecosystem: Engineered > Bioreactor > Anaerobic > Digestate...
ACGCCCCTCATGCGAGCGATCACCCAGACGGAGATTCTCGAGGAGACCGACGAGCGCCTCGTCCTGCGGTTGCGCTATACCTACCAGGACCGGTCCTTCAGCTCCGTCGAGGTCGACGCGCTCGGCTTCATCCAGCCGCAGAGCTGCGTCGGCTTTGCCACCCGCACCTTCACGATTTCGGTCGGCCCCGAGGGAGGTGCGGCAGAGGTGCTCGAGATGTCCGGCCCACAGCGCGACATCAGGAAGAATTTCGGCGTGGGCGGCCGCACTCCCTGAGCGCGCCAGACCTCAACCGTCCTTGAACGCGCGCTCCTTCACGCGCGTCAGGCTGTCCGTGAAATAGGAGAGGATCGTCCGCTCGCCGATGCGGATCTCGACGTCGACCGCCATGCCGGGCAGCACGGGGAGGCTGCCGTCGGGCGCCAGCTGGTCCTGGTCCGTGGCGATCCGCACCGCGAAGCTCGGCGGCTCGCCGGGCGTTTCGGCGGCGATGGCATCCGCGCTGATCTGCTCGACCGTCCCCTCGATGGCGCCGAACCGCGCGAACTCGTAGGCACGGACCTTGATCGTCGCTGGCATGCCGATCGCGATTCGACCGATATCCGCGTTCGCGACGAGCGCGTTGACCACGATGCCCTCGCCTGTGGGCACGAGCTTGAGAATGGCTTCGTTCGCCGCCACGGACTGTCCGACCACCGCCGGCTTGAGCTCCTGGACGATGCCGTCGACCGGTGCGGTCAGCACCAGCTCGTCGAGCATGGCCGTCTTCGCCCCGAGCTGCTCGGTCAGGCGATCCCGCTCGGCCAGGGCCTCGGCCAGGCTCTCGAGCAGATGTCGGCGCCAGTCCTTGTCGAAGCTGGCGAGCCGGCTCCGGCTCTCGGCGAGCGCGGCCCGCGCCGAGACCACCGCCGTCTCGGCCTTGACCAGCTCCGCCCGGCTATCCGCCAGCTGTCGCTCGATATCCATCATCTTGAGGCGCGGGTAGAGCCCCCGCTCGGCGAGCTCGCGGACGGCCCGGAACTGCTCCTCCAGCAGCCGGCCGCCGAGCTCGAGCCGGGCCACCTCCGCCTCGGCACCACGCAACGCCGACTGGTGGCCCTCGACATTCCGCTCGAGCGCCTCGCGATCGCCGTCGCGGGCCGCGCGCCGCGCCGCCAGCAGGGTCCGCGCCTGCTCCGCGAGGTCGGGGCGCGCCGCCTCGAGCTCCTCGGCAGCAGCCAGGTCGCTGCCATCGATCTCGGCCTGCAGCCGCTGGATCTCGGCCGTGCGGACATGCCAGCGGCCGAGCAGCTCGGCATGCTCCTTGGCGTCGATCTCCGGTGCGAAGGTCAAGAGCACCCGTCCCGCCTCGACCCGATCCCCTTCGGCGACCTCCAGCGTCGCCAGGCGGCCGCCATGCGGATGGTTGATGAGCTTGACCCGCGCCACCGGCTCGACCCGGCCCGAGGCGCGCACCACCTCGTCGATTCTCGCCCACGCGGTCCAGGCCAGCCCGGCCGTGAGCAGCAGGGCGACGCTGCCGATCAGCAGACCCGCGACAGGCGAGCGGCGCTGCTCGAGAAAGGCCCGGATGTCGTCCGGCAGCAGATCCGCGTCCTCGCCGGTCACGGCCGCAGGCCGCATCGGGACGTTCGAGACCTTGCCCATCAACCGTGTCCCCTCATGCCCTGGCTGCATCATGCGCCACCGGCTGCCGCGCCCGCCGGGCCACCTCGGCGGGTGCGCCGGCCATCACCAGCCGGCCGGCCTCGAGCAGGATCGCCCGGTCGCACATCTCGATGACCGACAGGCGGTGGGTGATCATGACGATCGTGCGGCCGCTGCCGGCCCGGCGCAGGTTGCGCAGGAGATAGGCCTCGCTCGCCAGGTCGAGCGCGCTCGTCGCCTCGTCGAGGACCAGGATGCGCGGGTTGCGGACCAGGGCCCGGGCGATGCAGAGGAGCTGGCGCTGGCCGAGCGACAGGCCGTTGCCGCGCTCGCCGAGCTGGGTGTCGTAGCCGTCGGGCAGGCGCTGGATCGTGTCGTGGATGCCGACGAACTTGGCCGCCGCGATGATCCGGTTGAGCGACCGGTCGACCGAGGCGATGCCGATGTTCTCGGCGATCGTCCCGGCGAACAGCTGGATCTCCTGCGGCACGACCCCGAGCTGGGCGCGAAAGGCCGCGTGCTCGAGCCTTGCGATGTCGACGTCGTCGACCAGCACGCGACCCGATTGCGGCCGTTCGAGGCCGATGAGCAGCTTGGCCAGCGTGCTCTTGCCGGACCCGGGCGGGCCGACGACCGCGAGCATGCAGCCGGGCTCGATCTCGAGGTCGAGCCCGTCGAGCGCCGACGGCTTCGCCGGGTCGTAGCCGAAGCGGACTTCCTCCATGCGAAACCGGCCGCGCAGCGGGTTGGGCAGCGGCAGGCTGGTGCCCGAATCCTCGGCCGGCTCGCGCATCAGGTCGCCGAGCCGCGCCATGGCGTCCCGCGCCTGCTGCAATTGGTGCCAGGCGAAGAAGATCTGGCGCATCGGCGCCAGCGCCCGGGCGGAGAGGATGCTGCAGGCAACGAGCGCCCCGATGCTCATCTCGCCCGAGACGATCATCCTTGCCCCGAGATAAACGACCAGCAGGCTCACCAGATGCTGGAAGACCTGGCCCGTCGCGGCAACCCCGTTGGCCAGCCGGCTGGCCCGGAACCCGGCCCACGCACTCTCCACCTGCCGGTCCTCGAAACGTCGCTGCATCTCGGATTCCAGACCCAGCGCCTTCACGGTCAGCGCCTGGGCCACGGTCTCGGCGAGGCCGGTCGACTTCTTCGCGGTGGCGCGGAAATTGGCCCGGACGAGCCGGCTCTGGCGGACCTGCGCCAGTGCCGAAAGGCCGAGAAAGAGCGGCAACGCCAGCAAGGTCACCCAGCCGAGCGGCGGGCTGAAGACGAAGATGGCGGCGATGAAGAGCCCGACGAAGGCGAAGTCGACCAGCAGCAAGGGCAGGTTGCCGGAGAGGAAGGTGCGGAGCTGGTCGAGCTGCCGCAACCGCTCCATGAGCTGGCCGCTCGGCATCGCCTCGAAGACACGGTACGGCAGCCGCAGCAGGTGGTGGACCACCTCGCTGCTCAGGGCGAGGTCGAGCTTGGCGCCGGTGTGGCTGACGACGTAGCCGCGCAGGGAACGCAGCACGAGCTCGAAGCCGAAGAGCGACACCATGCCAATGGCGAGGACGTCGAGCGTGCCGACCGAGCCCTGGCCGATCACCTTGTTGTAGACGGTCATCATGAAGAGCGGCATGGCGAGGGCCAGGAGATTGATGCAGACCGAAGCCAGGCCGACCTCGAGGAAGACCGGCCGCAGGCGCTGCCAGACGGCCTCGCGCCAGAGGGCGCGGCCATCGGCCCCGGCGGCACGGCGGACCCGCGGAACCAAGATGCGGGCACCCCTGGCCTCCAGCTCGCCGGCGCTCACCGGCCGGGTGGTCCCGCTGAGCGGATCGACCAGCAGGAGCCGGGTCTTGATCCGCGCCCGGATCAACCAGGACCGGGCACCGTCCTCGCCGACCAGCAGGAAAGGTGCGCGCAGCGTCTCGAGGCGCAGCCGGGTGGCAGGCAGCACCTTGATGTCGAGCCCCTGCCGGTCGCCGAGCCGGACGAGCGATGCCAGGTCCGCCTGCCGGCCGCCGCCGGCGATGCTCTGCAGCTCGGCCTCGGGCAGCGGCCGGTCGAGCTGGGCGCACAGCCGGGCGAAGCTCGCGACGAGCGTGTTGGGCGCTGCCGGTTCGGGCGCTCGCTCGGCGCCGCCGGCTCTGAATCTCGACAATGACTCGACCTCGGCTGTTCACGCCACGGATCGAGCTAACGTATATTGCTAAATATGACGGCGATCAACAACCAACAGTTGAATTACTCAATCCAGCGCATAGGCGAGGAACTTCAGATAGGCCGTCTCCGGCAGGGCCGGGTGGATCGGGTGGTCCGGCGCCGCACCCGCGGCATGCAGCAGCCTCGCACCGCGCCCGGCGGCCTTGATGCCGGCGAACACCTCGGTGGCGAACGCCTCGGGCGACACGTTGTGCGAGCAGCAGGCGATGCAGAGGAACCCGGCCTCGCTGACCAGGCCCGCCGCGTCGCGGGCGAGCTTGCGATAGCCACGCAGCCCCACCGGCAGATCCTTCTTCGCCCGGACGAAGGCCGGCGGATCGGCGATCACCAGCTCGAACCGTGCCTTCTCGGCCGCAAGCGCGTCGATCGCGGCGAAGACGTCGCCGGTGCGCGTCTCGAAGCGGTCCGCCACACCCTGCGCCCGGGCACTTTCCGCGGCGAGCGCCAAAGCACTGGCCGACCGGTCCACGGCGAGCACCGACTTCGCCCCCCTGGCGAGCGCGGTCAGCCCGAAGCCGCCCGAGTAGCTGTAGAGATCGAGCACCTTGGCACCCCGGGCCAGACGGCCGGCAAAGGCGCGGTTCATCGACTGGTCGTAGAACCAGCCCGTCTTCTGCGCGTCACCCGGGGCCACGGCGAAGGCGAGGCCGTTCTCCTCGATCGAGATGCGCTCCGGCAGGGCGCCCCGCAGCACGGTGTCCTCGCCGGCGAGCCGCTCCATGGCCCTGCCTGACGTGTCGTTGCGGGCGAGGATCACCTGCGGCCGCAGCACATCGTCCAGGGCGGCGACCAGGGGCTCGACCAGGGCCTGCATGCCGGCCGTGTTGAGCTGGACGACCAGGAGATCGCCGTAGCGATCGATCACGAGGCCGGGCAAGCCGTCGCCCTCGGCATGCACCAGCCGATAATGCGATGTCGCATAGAGCTGCTCGCGCACGGCCAGGGCCCGGGCGATCCGGCGCTCGAGGAATTTCGCGTCGACCACCGCGTCCTTGTTGCGGGTCATCACGCGGGCCGCGATCAGCGAGTGCGGGTTGAACTGCGCCACGCCGACGATCTTCCCCGATGGCGCCATCAGCCGGACGAGGCTGCCCGGCGTCAGCGCCTTGGCGTCGTCGTCCATGCGCAGCTCGTTCGAGTAGAGCCACGGTGCGCCGGTATTGATCCGGCGGTCACGGCCGCCTTGAATCTTGATCGTCGGATAGGAGGTCATTTTGCGTTCCCGGGTTGGCCAGCCTACATGCCCGAGCCGGTCATGAGCAGCAAGCGCGCTTTGCCCGGCTTGTCGGGCTCGCGATCACCAAGGGAGGCATCCATGCACGTTCGCGCCATCCTCGCCCTATCGGTCCTGGCTATCGGCACCGCCCATGCCGAAGCGCCCCAGCAGCCGGAATCGACCATCGCCATCGCCGAGTCCGCGGCGGTCACCAGCTCGACCTTCATGGTCAGCGCCGCCCATCCCGAGGCCTCGCGGGTGGGCCAGGCGGTCCTCGCTGCTGGCGGCAACGCGATCGACGCCATCGTGGCCGTGCAGTTCATGCTGAATCTGGTCGAGCCCCAGTCGTCCGGCATCGGCGGCGGCAGCTTCCTCCTCTACTGGGATGCCGCCGAGGAGCGCCTTTGGACCTTCGACGGCCGCGAGACGGCCCCGGCAGCGGCCGGCCCCGATCTCTTCCTCGATCCCGCGACCGGCGAGCCCATGGCGTTCTGGGATGCCGTCGTCGGCGGCCGGTCGGTCGGCGTGCCGGGCACCCTGAAGCTGCTCGAGACCGTCCACGAGCGCTTCGGCAGCCGGCCATGGGCCGAGCTCGTCGAGCCGACCATCGAGCTGGCGGAAGCCGGCTTCACGGTGTCGCCGCGCCTCGCCGGTGCCATCGCCGAGGCCATCGAGGACGATCTCGGCCGCTTCGCCGCTACCCGCGAGTACTTCCTCGATGCCGACGGTGCCGCCCTCGCCGCCGGCAGCACGCTCGCCAACCCCGCCTTCGCCGCCACCCTCCGCCAGATCGCGGCCGAGGGCAGTGCCCCCTTCTACACGGGCGACCTCGCATCCCGGATCGTCGCCGTCGTGACCGGTGCGGAGGGCAATGCCGGCCAGATGAGCCTCGACGACCTCGCCGGCTATGAGGTCCTCACCCGCGACCCGATCTGCGTCGACTATCGACGGAATGCCGTCTGCGGGATGGGGCCGCCCTCCTCGGGCGGGCTCACCGTGGGTCAGATCCTGGGCCTGCTCGGGCATGTCGACATGCCGGGCCTCGGCTACTCGCCGACCGCGGTGCATCTCTTCCTCGAGGCATCGAGGCTCGCCTTCGCCGACCGCGCCCTCTACATGGCCGACGCCGACTTCGTGCCGATGCCGATCGCCGGCCTGCTCGACCCCACCTATCTCATGCTGCGCGCCCAGGCGCTCGATTTCGACGCCAGCATGGGCAAGGCCCGGGCCGGCAACCCGCCCTGGCGCGACGCTCGCGTGCTGGCCCCGCAAGACCAGCCGGAGCCCGGCGGCACGACCCATGTCTCGATCGTCGACTCTGCCGGCAATGCCGTCTCCTTCACCAGCTCGATCGAGACCGGCTTCGGCAGCCGGCTGATGGTCGGCGGCTTCCTGCTCAACAACCAGCTCACCGATTTCTCCTTCCGCCCGATGGCCGGCGGCCGGCCCGTCGCCAACCGGGTCGAGCCCGGCAAGCGACCGCGCAGCTCGATGGCGCCGACCATCGTCTTCGGTCCGGACGGGGAAATCCGCCTCGTCGTCGGCTCGCCCGGCGGGGCGCGCATCATCGACTATGTCGCCCAGACCCTGGTCGGCGTGCTCGACTGGGGGATGAACATCCAGGCGGCGATCGACCTCGGCCACTTCACCAATCTCAACGGCGACACGACCCTCGAGGCGGCGAGCGGTGCCGAGGCGCTGGCCGGGGCGCTCGAGGCGCTGGGTCACGAGGTCAAGATCGCCGACCAGAACAGCGGCCTGCACGGCATCGAACGACTGCCCGAAGGCTGGCGCGGCGGCGCCGACCCGCGCCGGGAGGGGATCGTGCTGGGCGATTGAACATCTGCTCATCCCTCGCCACCCGGTGAGCGATCAAACGCCGCAGTGGTCGACCGGCACCTTCCCCCGGGACCTGCCGGTGTTATCTCGGATCCAGCCCACGAGGCGGCAACCCGAGAGGACCGGAATGGGCCGCAGGATCGCCTTCGATCGACCGATCGCCACGCTCGACGAGCTCGAGCACGAGCTGCGCACACCGCTGACCTCGATCCTCTCGATCAGCGAGCTGCTCCGCGACCACCCCGACATGAGCGAGAGCGAGCGCCGCCGCTTCGTCGATGCCATGGTCGACGAGGGCGAGCGCCTCGCCGCCCTGATCGAGCTCCTGCTGGCCAGCGGCCGCCTCGGCGCGGTGCTCAGCCGCGATGCGGCTCGGCCGGCACCAGGGCGCCACCCCGCCTGACCGGCTCGATACGCGTGGCGAGACCAGTCTTCGGATCGGTCTCGACCAGAACGGCGCAAAGGGTCGCCGCCCCATCCGCCGGCTGCAATCGTGGGCCCGGCACGCTGGAGCGCCAGCGCTGCAGCGAGATCGCCTTGTCCATGCCGATCACGCTGTCGTAGTCGCCGGTCATCCCGACATCGCTGATATAGGCCGTGCCGCCCGCGAGGACCCGGTGGTCTGCCGTCGGCACGTGGGTATGGGTGCCGGCGACGAGGGTCACCCGGCCGTCGAGGAAATGACCGATCGCCGTCTTCTCGCTCGTCGCCTCGGCGTGGACGTCGACGATGATGGCATCGGCATTGCCGCCGAGGAACCAGGAGGCGAGCGCCTCCTCCAGATGCCGGAACGGATCGCCGTAAAGGCCCATGAAAAGGCGGCCCAGGACCTGCAGCACCACCACCTTGCGGCCGCGCGCGGTGCGGAACTGGGCGATTCCCTGCCCCGGCGTGCCGGGCTGCATGTTCAGCGGGCGGACAATGCGCGGCTCATTGCCGATATGGCCGATCAGGTCCCGCTGGTCCCAGGCATGATTGCCGAGGGTCAGGAGATCGGCGCCGGCCGCCAGCAGCTCGTCGCCGATCGCCGGGGTCAGGCCGAAGCCGCCGGCCGCGTTCTCCGCGTTGACCACGACCATATCGAGAGCGAGGCGCTCCCGCAGGCCGGGCAGCTCGGCCTTGACCAGTGCCCGGCCGGCCCGGCCGACGACGTCACCGACATGGAGAATGCGCAAGGTTCGATTTCCAACATCACTAGAGATCACCTGAAATGGCGCACGGCGGACTCCGTCACGATGGCCCGCAAGCACCGGTCGGTCGGCAACGCCGGCAGCAGCGGCACCTCCTGGGCAGCGAAAGCCAGCCCGATCGCCTCGACCCCGTCACCCAGCGCCGCCAGGGTCCGGTCGTAATAGCCGCCGCCATAGCCGAGCCGGTGGCCCTGGCGATCGAAGGCGACGAGCGGCACGACGACGATGGTCGGAATGCACACCGGCGCCTCGGCCAGGGGCTCGAGGACCCGCATCGGCCCCTCGAGCAGGCCGTCGCCCAACCGGTAGCGATGGAAGACGAGGGCCTCTGTCCGGCCGGTCATCCGGGGCAGGCAGGTGGCGATGCCGAGTGCCCCCATGGCCCGAAAGAGCTGCCGACAGTCGATCTCGGAGCCGAGCGGCCAGAAGGCCGCGACGACGCTGGTCGGCTCGAGCGGCAATAGAGCCACGAGGCGGACGAGCGCCTGCCGGCTGGCCTCCCCGCGAACGTCGTCGGCGAGCCCGTCCCGCCGCGCCATCGCCGCCTGCCGCAGGCGGCGCTTCTCGGCCAGAACGGCTTCCGGCTTCCCCGGTCGCGGCTCTGGTCGGCGGCTCATCTCGACCCGAAGCGGTCGAGATGGCATTCGGGCGGACGATCGATGAAGGGAGAAGCGGAGCCACCCTGGCCGTTGACATCGACTATGTCCCTGGGGCCTGACGAGCAGGTGGGCGCCGTGATACCCGGACCAGGGCCCGGACAGAGACAGCTCCCGTAGGAACACATTAGGCCCAGAGCGTGATGAAGACGCTGACGCACCGGGTAGCTCCAAGCCGTAGTTAGGTCGTCTCGACCGCCGCCGCAAGCTGCTCCAGTCGATCTGCGAGACGTTCGATCAGCGCAGCCGTGGCGCCGTCGTCGGCGGCCTCGGCGCGACTGACGCCGCCCTGCAGCCGCTTGATCTCGGAAAGCGCGTCGTCGAGCTCGTCGGCGATGAGCAGGCTGGTCAGGACGAGGAGCCGGGCATCGCCGATCTGCCCGTGCGCCGCTGCCTGCTCCCTGACCCGCGCGTCGACATAGGCGGCGAGCCGCTTGAGCCGCAGCTCCTCGCCCTCGCCGCATTGAACGCCGTAGGTGCGGCCGTGAATGAGGATCTCGAGCCCTGGCATTGCTATGCGCCGCCCCCCCTGGACATGCCGTTCAACCCCGCCTCAACCCTCGACAAGCGAATCGAGCTCGGAGATCGCGGCATCGAGCCGCCCCCCCATGGCCGTCATCGAGCCCTTCAGGCGCGCATGCCGCGCCTCGGCATTGGCCAGCCGCTCGCGCAGCGCCGAGCACTCGTCGCGCAGGCCCTCGACCTCGCCGACCAGGGCGACATCGGCCGCGGGCGCCTGCGCCCGACGGGCGGCGATCGCCTGCTCGAGTCGGGCCAGCGCTGCCTCGAGGCGGGCTTGAGCTTCATCAATGGAAGGCATGTCGCCTTATTCACGCGGTTGACACTGAATGGTTGCCGCTCGATGACATAGCCACCCGCGCCCGTCAACCAGACCGGGTGGTCAGCCTGTCGGCCCGTGACCAAATGGCCGTTGATTTTTCCGGTGGTTCGGCCAGTGTCCGCGGCGTCGATAGCCGTGTCGGTGCCCTTGTCAGGCGGGATCGCGCGTGATGCCGAGGCCGATCGGATCACCGGCGAGGAAGCTGGCTTCCGTGCAGCGAGTTGAGGAACGATGACCGACCGGGCTGTCACCCACGCAGATCTCGCCAACGCCATCCGGGCGCTGGCCATGGATGCCGTCGAGCGGGCCAAATCCGGGCATCCCGGCATGCCCATGGGCATGGCGGACGTCGCGACGGTCCTCTTCACCCGCCACCTCCGCTTCTCGGCGGCGCATCCGGCGTGGCCGGACCGCGACCGGTTCGTGCTCTCCGCGGGCCACGGCTCGATGCTGCTCTATGCCCTGCTCCACCTCACGGGGCATGCCGACATGACGATCGACGAGCTGAAGCGCTTTCGCCAGCTCGGCTCGAAGACTGCGGGACACCCCGAATACGGGCACGCCGCCGGGATCGAGACGACGACCGGCCCGCTCGGCCAGGGTCTGGCGACCGCCGTCGGCATGGCCATGGCGGAACGCCTCCTGGCCGTGCGCCATGGCGACGACCTCGTCGACCACCGGACCTATGTGATCGCCAGCGACGGCGATCTGATGGAAGGCATCAGCCACGAGGCGGTGTCGCTTGCCGGCCATCTCCGGCTCGGCAAGCTGATCGTGCTCTTCGACGACAACGGCATCTCGATCGACGGGCCGACCTCGCTGTCCTGCTCCGACGATCAACTGGCGCGGTTCGAAGCCAGCGGCTGGCACGCGATCGCCATCGACGGCCACGATCCGGCGGCGATCGACAGTGCCATCGATGCCGCGAAGGCCGACGCCCGGCCGAGCCTGATCGCCTGCCGCACCACCATCGGCCTGGGTGCGCCGACCAAGGCCGGGAAATCCTCGAGCCACGGCTCGCCGCTCGGTGCCGCCGAGATCGAGGGCGCGCGCAAGGCCTTGGGCTGGGATCACCCGCCCTTCGTCGTGCCCGAGCCGATCCAGGCGGCCTGGCGGGCCGCCGGCGAACGGGGCGAGAGCGCCCGCCACGACTGGGAGGCGCGGCTGCAGGCCGCACCCGACGATGTCCGGGCCCAGTTCCTTCGCACCCTGGAAGGCCACCTGCCGGACGGCCTGAAGGCCGCCGTCGAGGCCATGAAGACCCGGCTCTTCGCCGAGCGGCCCGAGATCGCCACCCGCAAGTCGAGCCAGAATGCGTTGGCCCTCCTGACCGAGCTGGTGCCCGAGCTGATCGGCGGCTCGGCCGACCTCACCGGCTCGAACAACACCGACACCAGGAGCACGCCGCCGCTCGATCCCGTCACCTTCCGGGGCCGCCACATCCACTACGGCATCCGCGAGCACGGCATGGTGGCCGCCATGAACGGCATGGCGCTGCATCGCGGCATCATCCCCTATGGCGGCACGTTCCTCATCTTCACCGACTACGCCCGGCCGGCGATCCGCCTCGCGGCCCTGATGCGGCAGCGGGTCGTGGTCGTCGCGACCCACGACTCCATCGGCCTCGGCGAGGACGGGCCGACCCACCAGCCGATCGAGCAGCTCGCCTCGCTCAGGGCCATCCCCAACCTCCTGGTCTTCCGCCCGGCCGACGCCATAGAGGTGCTGGAGTGCTGGCATGCGGCGCTCGAGCACGGGACCGGACCATCGGTCCTCGCCCTGACCAGGCAGAACCTGCCCACGCTCAGGGCAAGGGACGAAGCCGAGAACCTCGCGGCGCGCGGCGCCTATGTCCTGGCCGAGGCCGAAGGACAGCGGGCCGCCACGATCATCGCGACCGGCTCGGAAGTGGCCATTGCCATGGAAGGCAGGGCGCTGCTGGCGGCCGGGGGCCTCGCTGTCGCCGTCGTCTCCATGCCGTGCATGGAGCTCTTCGAGCGGCAGGATGCCGACTATCGCGCATCGGTTCTCGGCAACGCGCCGCGAATTGCCGTCGAAGCCGCTTCACCTTTCGGCTGGACGCGCTACGTGCAAAGCGAGGAGCACGTCGTCGGCATGACGAGCTTCGGCGCCAGCGCGCCGATCGACGACCTCTACGCCCATTTCGGCATCACGGCGGCTGCGGTCGCGGAACGCGTCCGGGCACTCGCCTGAACGGCCTGCACACCTGAGGGAGAACGACAGATGACTGTCCGCGTCGCGATCAACGGTTTCGGTCGAATCGGTCGCAACATCCTGCGCGCCATCGGCGAGAATGGCCGTACCGACGTGCAGGTCGTGGCGATCAACGATCTGGCTCCCCCCGCCACCAACGCGCATCTCCTGCGCTATGACAGCGTTCATGGCCGCTATCCGGGCAAGGTGACCCTCGAGGGCGACGTGCTCGATATCGGCACCGGCCCGATCAAGGTCTTCGCCGAGCGGGACATGGCGAAGCTCCCCTGGGGCGACGTCGGCTGCGACATCGTGCTCGAATGCACGGGCATCTTCACGTCCCGCGACAAGGCCCAGGGCCATATCGACGCCGGTGCGAGGAAGGTGCTGATCTCCGCTCCCGGCAAGGACGAGGACATCACCGTCGTCTACGGCGTCAACCACGACAAGCTGAAGGCCGAGCACACGATCGTCTCCAACGCCTCCTGCACCACGAACTGCCTGGCCCCGGTCGCCATGGTCCTGAACCAGACCGTCGGCATCGTCCGCGGGCACATGACGACCATCCACGCCTTCACCAACGACCAGAGCCTGCTCGACGTGTTCCACAAGGACCTCCGCCGGGCCCGTGCCGCCACCGCCTCGATGATCCCGACCTCGACCGGTGCCGCCAAGGCCGTGGCCCTCGTCCTGCCGGAGCTCAAGGGCAGGCTCGACGGGGTCGCCATCCGCGTGCCGACCCAGAACGTCAGCCTCGTCGACCTCACCTTCGATGCCGGCCGCGCCACCACGGTCGACGAGATCAACGGCGCCTTCAAGGCGGCCGCCAACGGCCCGCTGAAGGGTGTCCTGGCGGTGAGCGACGAGCCGCTCGTCTCGATCGACTACAATCACCAGCCGGCCAGCTCGACGGTCGATCTCCAGTCGACCAAGGTCGTCGACGGCTCGCTCGTCAGGGTCGCCAGTTGGTACGACAATGAATGGGGCTTCTCGAACCGGATGGTGGATACGGCTGCCTTGATGGGTCGCCTCTGAGGCACCTGCCCGCACGCATCTGTGATCCGCCTCGCCTGGTGGACAGGGCGTGATGGGCCACATTAGAAACGTCGGTTCCCACGCGAGGGACTTGGTGGTGCGGTACTCGCTCCTGGTGATGGTGATGGTTGCTTTGGCGTCGCTTTGGCCCGAGCGCCATGGTGTTGCGGCCGCGCAGGCGACCGTCGAGGTCGTGATCGACCCGGCCACCGGCCAGCCGCGCTACGAGCCGCCGATTCTCTACATCGAGCCGGGTGATTCGGTGCTCTTCAAGAGTGCCGGAAGCTCGCATGCCAGCCGGGCCATTCCCGGGATGCAGCCCGAGGCGGCCGATCCCTGGTGGGGCCAGGTCGGCACGGATTTGATCGTGACCTTCGACGAGCCGGGCATCTATGGCCACAAGTGCGGCGCGAACTACCGGCTCGGGCTCGTCGGGCTGATCGTCGTCGGCGACGCCCCCGTCAATCTCGCCAGTGCCCGAGCCGTCCCGCACCCGCCGGCCGCTGCGGCGGCCTTCGACGAGCTCTTCGCCGAGCTCGAGGCGCACTACCGGGCGAAATAGGCGAACGGCAGCAGCGGCCCGTGCCCCCGAGCACTGTCGTGATGGCCGGGATGGGCGGCCATGCGCACCAGATGCTCGCGCATGTCCTCGCAGTTGCGAATGGGCGTCACGTGGCTGCCACCCAGCCGGTGCCGGGCGAGCACCAGGGCCGCGAGGCCGGCGACAAATGGTGTCGCCATCGACGTGCCGCTGAGCTTGGCGTAGCCGCCTTGCCGGTAGGTCGACCAGATGTCGCTACCCGGCGCCATGAAGTCGATCGAAGCACCGCGCGACGAGAAGCCGCTCGGCTGGCCGTATCGATCATGGGCGGCGACGGTGATCACGCTGCCGTAGCGCCCGGGAAAACCGATATTATTGGCGAAGAGCTCGCCCGTGTTGCCGGCGGCGCAGACGATGATGACACCCTTCGCCAGCGCCGCATGAACTGCCCGATGGAGCTCGGGGCTGTCCGTGGTCGAGCCGAGCGACATCGAGATGATGTCCGCGCCCTCATCCACGGCCCAGTCCACCGCTTCCGCCACCGCCCCGATGGCGCCCGATCCGTTGTTGGCGAGCACCTTGCCGATGAGCAGCGAGCTCAGGGGTGCGGTGCCGACGAAGCCGACATCGTTCGCCCGCGCGGCGACGACGCCGGCACAATGCGTGCCGTGGCCATTGAGGTCCTCGACGCCTTCACCCGTGAAATCCCGCATCTTCTCGATGGCGCCCTGCAAATCGGGATGATCCGCATCGATCCCCGTATCGAGGATCGCGACCCTGACACCCTGGCCGCGTGTCAGGCGCCAGACCTCGGGCAGGCGGAGCAACTGCTCGGCCCAGCGCAGCCGCTCGGGCTGACGCCGGGCGATGTCCTCCAGGCCGCCAGCCGTATGGACGAGCTCCACCAGCTCGTGGAAAGGCAGCCGCATGGCGCTGGCGGCGGCTGGTCGGTCGACGGGCATGGGCGGACCTCACGAAGCCGATGGCACAAGTGAGGTTTTTATACCTAGGTTGATTATCCGTCAAGCGGTCCCCGCCGGACGTAGATCTCGACCCGCCGGTTCGCCCGGCGGCCCTCGATGGTGCCATTGGACGAAACGGGCCGGTCCTCCCCCAGCCCCTCCGTCTCGACCCGCTTCGGGTCGACGCCGAAATCGGCCACCAGGACGTTCCTGACCGCATTTGCCCGCAGCAAGGACAGCTCGCGATTGACCGCCGCATCGCCATAGCTGTCCGTGTGGCCGACAATGCGCACCGGTGCCCCATCGAAATAGCCGAGGAGTGCGGCAACCTGCGCCAGCGCCTGCTCGGCGCCGGGTGCGAGGTTCCCGCTGCCGGGCGCGAAGACGAGGCCATCGGGCACGGTCATCCACCAGCCATCACCGGTATCGACCGCATCGAGCTGGCCGAGAACGCTCTCGGCGTTCCCGTTGGCGGCAGCGGAGGCGACGAGGACCTCCGGCGTCTCGGGCTGATCCGCGGCGCGCAGCCCGGCCAGCTCGTCCACCAGCCGAGCGTTCTCCGCCTGCGCGGTTTCCAGCTCCCGCTCCAGCAGCCCGAGGCGCTGGGCCAGCGCGTCGGCGTCACCAGCCTCGCCGAGGGCGACGAGCTGCTTGTCCCGGGCGATGAGCTCCTCGTTGAGGGCGCGCATCTGCTCGCGCGCCGTCGCCAGCTCCGCATCGAGCGTCTCGACGATCGCGTCACTGGCGACCAGGGCCACCGGCCCCTCCGCGCCACCGTCGCGCATCGCTGCCAGCTCCGAGACATAGATCTGGATATCCTGGCGCATGGCCGCGAGCTCCTGCTCGAGCGCCGCCCGGCTCGCACGGGCCTGCTCGAGGGCGGCGCCCAGCTCGTCGTTCTCCCGCAGCGACGCCAGCAGCTGCTCGCCGATCCCCTGCACCTCGATGACCGAGTTGCTCGCCACCTCGCGCAGGGCCACGAGCTCCAGCTCCAGTTGGGTGGTGGCGTCGTTCGCCTGAGCAAGCGACTGCTCGGCGGCAATCGCCCGCCCTTCGGCGGCATCCCGTGCTTGCGTAGCCGCCGCGAGCAGCCGGCCCTCCTGGTCGAGCCGCACCTGAAGCTCGAGGGCCGCGTCGCCAGCCGCCGTCAGGCTCGCCTCGAGCTCGGCCACCTTTGCCTGATGCGCCCGGGATTGCTCCTCCAGTGCCGCCCGGGCTGCCTCCAGGTCCGCCGCCGTGGCGTCGCGTGACGTGGCGGCCGTCGCCAGCTCCGCCTCGAGCGCGGCGATCCGGTCGGCATCCTGGCTGGCGAGCTCCACCGCCGCCACCCGCTCGGCTTCGACCTCGGCCCTCGCTACCTTCGCCTCCTCGAGCGCCTGCGCCAGCGCCTCGCGTGCCTCGACCTCGCGCTGCCCGGCCGCGGCAACGCTCGCCTGGAGACCACGAGCCGTCTCGCGCTGCGCCTGCAGCTCGGCCATCAGGGCGTCCCGCTCGTCCCGCAGGAGGCCGGTGCTGCGCGTCAGCTCGGCGATGGCGTCGCGCGCGGCCCGCAGCTCCGCCGCCAGCTCGCCGCCGCCCGAGCTCTCTCGCTCCGCCTTCTGCTCCGCCACTTGGCGCCGGATGGCATCGATGGCGGCCTGCAGTTCGGTCGCCGAAACACTCGCCGCCGCCTCGCCCGTGACCTTCGTTTCCTGCGCGTGGAGGCCGGACGGGGTGAGGGCGGCGAGCAGCAGCAGCGCCGAGCCCGAACGGACGATCGCACGAAGCCTGACGAGCGCATGCATGGGCATTTCCCCTGGGGGCGGTCATGGCAGCCGCCCCGCTCTCTACAACTGGATGACTCGATAACGCTTAGTGGCCGGGGCTTCAATCGACCGGCATCGGCACCGCTCGATCATATTCCGGCACATCACCAGGCACGACCGCTGGCGCCCACCGCCACGGTGAGCAGCCCGAGCACCAGGTTGACCAGGACGATCAGCCGGATCTGGCCGAGCCACCGCGCGGCGTCGCCAGAGTTGCCATCGGCCAGGGCGCGTCGGTAACGCCGCCACGGCACGAAGTAGAGATGGAAGAAGAGCAGGAACATCAGCCAGCCGGTCAGATGCATGACGTGGACATGCAGCCCGGCACCGCCGAATCCGCCGAGAACGAGGAAGAGCAGCCCGTATCCGGTCGCCAGCAGCACGGCGATGGCGGCGAGAACCCAGGGAAAGAAGCGGGTGAACACGCGTTGCCAGAGCGCCAGCCGCTCCGCCGCGGCCGTCTCGGCGAGGCTCGGCCGCAAGATGACATAGGCGAAGAACATGCCGCCGACCCACAGGGTGGCGGCGAGGTTGTGCAGCAGCAGCGACAGCGCCGCCATGTTCGCGATCCCCGATATCGTGGTCGAAGCCGGCGCTCAGTTGGCCATCAGCACCGGCAGGTTGGCCTCGGCGAGAATGTGACTCGTCGCCCCGCCGAAGATCATCTGGCGCAGGCGGCTCTGCGTGTAGGCGCCCTTGATCAGCAGGTCACCACCCACGGCCGCCGTCTCGTCGAGGATCGCCTTGCCGACCGCCCGGTCACCGGGCTGCACGTCGCGGAACTCGGCCTCGATCCCGCGGCGCTGGAGGTTGCGGGTGAGCTCGGCACCGCTCGGCCCCGGCACGCTGCCCTTCTCGACGGTGACGACAGTGACCCGCTCCGCATCCACCAGGAACTGCTCGGCCAGGCCGATCGTCCGCGCGGTCTCGGTGCTGCCGTTCCAGGCGATGACCACATGCTTGCCGAAGGCTGTCGGCGAGGCCGGAGGGGCGACCAGCAGCAGCCGGCCGCTGTCGAAGAGGGCCGCCTCGAGCGCCGCGATGCTCGGCGTCACCTGATCTGCCAGGGGGCGCCCGACCACGATGAGATCGAAGATCCGCCCCCGGTTGCCGAGTGCCGTCGGCCCGCTCGCCGTCTCGACCCGCCAATCGGCGGCGAGGCCGGCACCCTCCACCTCGGCGGCACGCTTGAGTGAGTTCTCGGCCATGAACGCCTGGAAGCGTTCGGTGGCACGTTCGGACCTTTCCCTGGCCTCGCGCTCGAAGCCGGCGACCAGATCCGGTGCGGCCGCCACGAAGCCGTCGGCACCCGCCGCAATCACATCCGGCTGACCCGGCCGCATGTGAAACCCCTCGATGTACGAGGCGTAGCGTCGGGCGACGATCAGGGTGCTCGCGAGCACCGAGTCGAGGACAGGGCTGATTTCGAGATGGGCCAGAATCGTCCGCATCTTGGCCTGCTCCGGCTGTTGCAATTTTCTTGGGCGTGCGCGGGACCGTGACGCCGCAAGCGTTGCCCGACGCCGCTCGACACGTCAATGATGTCGATGCGGCGAGCCTCGGCGAACATAGCATGACTTCAGCGTCACTGCGATGGATCGCTGCCGGCCGAGGCCTACTCGACTACCGTGTCCGCCGCCATTTGCAGCCGCCGATAGAGCTCCGGACGACGGGCTACCGTGCCGTGACGCTCGCCCGCATGAACCCGAAAGAGGCTCAGGCCGGCCTGCATGGCTCGCTCCGCCGGGCGGCCATCGGCGTTCGCCACGGCGCAGCTGCCGGGACCACCGAAGAGGCAGACTGCTGCGCCGTTCTCCAGCGCCCGGACAGTGGCCAGGGCCTGAAGCGCCTCCTCCGGGCAGGCGGGCGAACCCACCAGGGCGCCGACGAGCAGCTCGGCGCCGAGCGCGCTCAGCGCCCGGCCGACCTCGGGTGCGAGAGGATCGAGACCGCCCATCAGCCCGACCCGCAAGCCGCCAAGGAGCGCGATGGTCAGCCAGTCGCCGGGTCTCCAGCCGGCCTGCAGGGCAGCCTTCGACAGATGGGCGGCGCGGCAGTTCGCCGTCGCACGGCCATCCGCCTGGACGAGCTGCAGGGCCAGATGCGTGTTCCCGCTGCACGCCTCGGCATAGGTGAAGAGGATGGCGATGCGCGCCTCGCCGGCCCGTTCGCCCATCCCGGCCGCCAGCGGCCCGTCACAGGGCTCGGCAGCCCTCTCGCCGTGCAGGGGCAGCAACAGCAGATCGGCGCCGCTCCGGGCGGCCAGCAGGGCCGCCTCCGCCACGGATTCCGGCTCGGTTGCCTCGGTCGGCATGGCCAGCGTCAGCATTGCCGAAATCCGGGCCGAAAGTGGAAAAAGCAAGACGTGACAGCGATTTCATGTCGCAGCCACGCGGCAGAGAAGAACCTTTCCCATCTTGCGGGGCGAGAACGCTGTTTCGCTGTCGAACCGCTGGCGGTCACTGCAAATCGAGGCCATATGTCGGGTATGAAGGTTCTGGTCATAGAAGATGATGTCGCCGCGGCGTCGTACATGGTTCGTGGGCTCGAGGAAAGCGGCCATGTCGCCAGTGTCGCCCACGATGGTCGCGATGGTCTGATGCTGGCGGCGAGCCAGACCTTCGATGTGCTGGTGATCGACCGCATGCTGCCGGGCCTGGACGGGCTCGGTGTCATCCGCACGCTCCGCGCCACCGGCAACCGCACGCCCGTGCTCGTGCTATCGGCGCTGGGGAATGTCGACGACCGGGTCGAGGGGTTGAAGGTCGGCGGCGACGACTACCTGGTCAAGCCTTATGCCTTCAGCGAGCTCCTGGCCCGTCTGGAGGCGCTCACCCGCCGCGGCCAGCCCAACGCCGAGCAGGCGCCGACCACGCAGCTGCGCTACTCTGACCTGTCGATGGATCTGCTCGGCCGCCGCGTCGAGCGCCGGGGCAAGCGGATCGACCTGCAACCCCGGGAATTCCGGCTCCTCGAGGTGCTGCTCCGGCATCCGGAGCAGGTGCTGACCCGAACCATGCTGCTCGAGAAGGTCTGGGACTATCGCTTCGACCCGCAGACCAACATCATCGATGTCCATATCAGCCGACTCCGCCAGAAGATCGACCGCGATTTCGAGCCACCGCTCATCCAGACTGTCCGAGGGTCAGGCTACGCGCTTCGCATTCCCGACCAGACCGCTTAATTCCTCCACCTTCCGCCTGGCGGTCGGCTATTTCGCGATCTTCAGCGTCTCGGCGCTGGCGCTGCTCAGCTTCGTCTATATCGCCGCCGTCGATTTCATGGAGCGCCAGACGGAGGAGACCATCGAGGCCGAGCTGACGGGGCTCAGGGAACAGTACCGGGATCTCGGCATCTTCGGGCTCGAGCGGATCATCGCCCAGCGGGCCGCCGAGGAAAAGCACCTGGCCAGCATCTATCTCCTGATCGACAAGCGGGGCGTGCCGATCGCCGGCAACCTGCCGGCCTGGCCGACCGATGTCGAGACCGTCAGCAACCGCTTCCGCTTCTCCCTGGACCTGCCGGGCAGCTCGGGGCCGAGGCGGTTCCTCGGCCGCTCGGTCGAGCTCGATCAGGGCTTTCTCCTCGTCGCCCGCGATATCGAGGACAAGCTCCGGACCCAGACCCTGCTCGTCAACGCCATCGCCCTGGGCAGCGGCCTGATGCTCGTCTTCGGCGTCATCGGTGGCTTCGTGATGAGCCGGTGGATGCTCACGCGGATCGAATCGATCAACCGGGCAACGGGCCAGATCATGGCCGGCGATCTCGGCCGGCGCATCGCCGTGGACGGCTCGGGCGACGAGTTCGACGAGCTCGCCACCAACCTGAACGCCATGCTCGAGCGGATCGAGCGGCTGCTCGCCGGCATGCGCGAGGTCACCGACAACATCGCCCACGACCTGCGCACCCCCCTGACGCGGCTGCGATCGCGGCTCGAGGTGGCGCTGATGAAGGATATCGACCCGTCCCGCACGCGGCAGCTGCTCGAGGAGACGGCGAGCGATGCCGAGGGCCTCATCGCCACCTTCAATGCGCTCATGAACATCGCCAGGGCCGAAGCCGGCGAGCAACGCGCGTCATGGGAGCTCGTCGATCTGGGCGAGCTCGTGCAGGACATCTTCGATCTCTACGAGCCGCTGGCGGAGGAGCGCGACATCGGCCTTGCGCTCGAGAACGCCGCCGGCATCACCGTCGCGGGCAATCGCCAGATGCTCGCCCAGGCCCTGGCCAACCTGACCGACAATGCCATCAAGTACACACCCGAGGGTGGCCACGTCACCCTGGCCGCCGCCCAGACGCGGGAGCAGGCTCGGCGGATCGCCAGGATAACGGTCAGCGACGACGGGCCGGGCATCCCGCCGGAAATGCGCCAGAAGGCCCTCGAGCGCTTCGTCAGGCTCGAGCCCGAGCGCCACACGCCCGGCAATGGGCTCGGCCTCAGCCTGGTGAGCGCGGTCGCCAAGCTGCACGACGCCCGTCTCGAGCTCGCGGACAACGAGCCCGGCCTGCGTGTCTCGCTCGTCTTCGAGCGACCGGTCGAGACGGCGCCGCCCGGCGCCTGACCGGCAGCACGGGGCCGGAACCGGTGGCAAGCGGCCGAGCGACGCAGTATCGTCCGGCACCGGCGATGATGACCGCGCCCGGCCGAGACCGCCCCGGCGCCCATGGATGTGCTCGATGACCCAGCACCAACGGCTGCTCACGCCAGGCCCCCTGACCACGACGGAGCGTGTGAAGCGGGCGATGCTCCGTGACTGGGGCTCCCGCAACGCGGACTTCATCGCGCTCAACCGTGCGGTCCTGGATCGCCTGGTCGAGCTGATCGGTGGGGGCGACGAGCACGTTGCGGTGCCCATGCAGGGCTCGGGCAGCTTCGCGGTGGAGGCCATGCTGGGCACGCTGGTCCCGCGCGACGGCAAGCTCCTGGTCATGGTCAACGGCGCCTATGGCGCGCGCATGGTCGAGATGGCACGGTACATGGGCCGGGCGGTCGTCGCCATCGAGGACCCCGAGGACCGTCCCGGCGACACGCGCCGCCTGGAGGAGACGCTGGCCGCCGATCCCGCGATCGGCCATGTGGCCGCCGTCTACTGCGAGACGACGTCCGGCATCCTGAACCCGATCGACGAGATCGCCAGGATTGCCGCCCGGCATGGCCGTGCCCTGCTGATCGACGCCATGAGCGCCTTCGGCGCCCTGCCGCTCGACGCCGCGAGGATCCGCTTTGAGGCCGTGGCGGCCTCGGCCAACAAGTGCCTCGAAGGCGTGCCAGGTATCGGCTTCGTGCTGGCCCGCAAGGACGCCCTGGCCGCGGCCGAAGGCAACGCCCACTCGCTCACCCTCGACCTCGCCGCCCAGCACGCGGCCATGGTCAGGACCGGCCAGTGGCGCTTCACCCCGCCCACCCATGTCCTCGCCGCGTTCCACGAGGCGCTGGTCCAGCATGAGGAGGAGGGTGGGGTCGAGGGCCGCGGCCGGCGCTATCGGGAGAACTGCCGCGTCCTGGTCGACGGCATGCGGCGGCTCGGCTTCCAGCCGCTCCTCGAGGAAGCGTTGCAGGCGCCGATCATCGTCACCTTCCGCATGCCCCGGGACCCGGCTTTCGACTTCCTGCAGTTCTACGATCGCCTGGCCGCGAAGGGCTTCGTCATCTATCCCGGCAAGCTCACCGTGGCGCCCAGCTTTCGCATCGGCTGCATCGGTGCCCTCGGTGCCGACGACATGCACGCGGCCATGGCGGCTATCGAGGCGACGCTCGGCGAGCTCGGCGTGGCGAACAGCCGACCCTGAGCCGCAACAGAGAAGAAGCGAGGAAGAGCGACATGTACGCCTATCGCTGGCAGCGCCGCTATGTCGGACCGGTCCGTGCGGTGATCTTCGACATGGCCGGCACGCTCATGGACTTCGGCTCCAGAGCGCCGGCCGGCGTCTTCGTCGAGGTGTTCAGGCGCCGCCGGGTGGCCATGACCGTCGCCGAGGCGCGCGGCCCCATGGGTGCCGAGAAACGCCGCCACATCGAGATGCTGCTCGAGCTGCCTGCCGTCGCCGAGCGGTTCGCGGCGGCCCACGGCCGGGCCTGGAGCCAGCAGGACGTCGACGAGCTCTATGCGGCGTTCATCCCCTTGCAGATCGAGAGCCTGCCGGCTTTCGCCGGGCTCGTGCCGGGTGCCCTCGATGTGGGCCAGGCGCTCGCCGAGCGCGGCATCGGGATCGGTGTCAACAGCGGGTACTCGCGGGACATGCTGGAGGTCTGCCTCGCCGAGGCGAAGCGGCAGGGCTTCGCCTGGCAGAGCGCGGTCGCCGCCTCGGACGTCCCTCGTGCCCGCCCCTGCCCGGCGATGTGCCTGAAGAACGCCGCCGAGCTCGCGGTCGCGGATGTCGCGGCCTGCGTCAAGGTGGACGATACGGTGCCGGGCATCCTGGAGGGCCTGGCCGCCGGGATGTGGACGGTGGGCCTCGCCATCAGCGGCAACGAGGTCGGGCTCTCCCATGCGGACTGGCAGGCGCTGCGCCCGGCCGAGCAGGAAAAAAGGCGTGAGCGGGCCGTGGCGCGGCTCGCCGAGGCCGGGGCCCATTACGTCGTCGACAGCGTCGCCGATCTGCTGCCCTGCATCGCGGCGATCGAGAAGCGGCTCGGACGTGGCGAGCGCCCCTGAAATGCAACGGCCGGCGCGGCACCGTTCGGCTGCTTACCGGCCGATTCACCGAAAAAGTTCAGAATTCCTTAAGATTCTTCGGGTCTGATGCGTCACGTTAATGGCGTGGTAAGGAATTCGGCTATGCTTCGGCCAGCAGAGCGTTTCGCCGTCAAACTGCACGACCCGATCGGTGCGGCCCGCGCCGAAGCCGGCCGGCGCGCGGCAGCCGCCTGCCGTCCGGCCTGGCTCCTGCTGCCGATGGCCCTCGTCCTTGGCCTGACCGCGGCATGGCTGGCCCAGCTCGGCCGCCCGGCCGTCGAGACCAGCCGGATGGCGGGGGAGCCTTCGACCCCGGGTCGTCCCGCGGAGATCGAGCCGGCGCTTGGTGGCGACAGCGCCGCCGGCTGGCTCGGCGACGTCCTCCCCGCCTCGCTCCTCGGAACCCGTCCGGCCGGTCGCGACGCGGGTTGGCCGGTCGTCCTGCATCGGGCCGGCGACGGCGCCTTCTATGCCGACATCCTCGTCGCCGGCGCGGCGCTCCATGCGCGCATCGATCCGACTGGCGCCGAAGCCCGGCTGGCTGCCGCCGACCTGCCGGCGGGTGCCGTCGTCGAGGACGAGCGATGGCTCGCGGCTGCGGTCGAGCTCCAGCACCTGCGCCTGCCGGAGGTTGCATTCCGGATCGTCGATGCGCCGACGGAAGCGGTGCTCGGCATGGCCGGCCTGAAAGCCGCCGTCGAGGTCGAGGAGTCGCCGGATCGCCTGCGCCTCGTGCCGACCCGGCGCCGGAGATAGGGGAGCGCTGTCCTCGACCTTCCTGTGGAGCCTGGGAGCCCTTCCGACAACTCGTCGGACAGGCTCCTAGCCCTCGAGTGCGCCGACCACCACGGGCCGAGGGTTGCTGCTGGCGGTCAGCTCGTCCTGCGGCAGATTGAAACTGTAGCCGAGCAGGGCGCCGGCGATCGCGACACCGGCCAGCGTCAGCGCACCTTCGCTCAACCGGGCTACCCGACTCGTCAGCGCCGCCTCGGCGACATAGGTGCGCAGGCCGCTCGGCAGCTCGACGAAGGCGCGCCGGCGATCGTCCAGCTCCTCGATGTGAACGAGCTCGACCGGCTCGCCGGTCTCGCGCAGCACGAGTGTGCGGGCCCAGCCCGACAGGCGTATCACCACGTTCCGTTCCGACGGCATCCACGGCTCCTCGAGCACAAGCTGTAGTGTAGGATCATGTTCCTACTTCTGTTCAGCGCCACGGTCAAGCGCCGATGCGGTGGAACAAGCCCTACAGCAACGCCGATGAATGAACCGTTAACGTCACCCGCAGAGCGAGGCGTGTCGGTGGGCACGCTGGCGGGTGGTCATTCCCGCCTTCCCTGGATCGTTCTTGAAAACGCGCACGGCACGCTTGTGCGCACCGTCGCGCTTTGACACGCTTGGTGGCAGAATGGCGGCCAGCCGCCGATCGGCTCCGCCGGTCGCCGGCCGGCGCACTCCATCGACCATGCAGTCCAGGTGAACGAGAAAACCCTCTCCCGCTCCTTCTACGCGACCCAGCCCGGGCCCTGCCCCTATCTGCCCGGGCGCGTGGAGCAGCGGATCGTCACGCCGTTCTCGCTGGACGACGGGCCGGCCCTGTTCGACAGCCTGAACCAGGCCGGCTTCCGCCGCAGCCACGGCTTCCTCTACCGGCCGGCCTGCCCCGGCTGCCACGCCTGCGTGCCCGTGCGCGTGATCGTCGACCGATTCGTTCCGAGCCGCCGGTTCCGCCGGGTCGAGAAGCGCAACAGCGACCTCGTCGCCACCTGCGCGCCGGCGGTCAGCAGCGACGAGCAGTACGACCTCTTCAAGCGCTATCTCGAGGCGCGCCACGACGATGGCGGCATGGCGCGGATGAACCGTGACGAATATGCTGAGCTGGTCGAGCGGGCGACGGCCGAGACCTTCATCGTCGAGTTTCGCCTGGCCGGCGCGCTCGTCGCCGTGGCGCTCACCGATCGCCTCCTATCGGGTCTCTCGGGAGTCTATACTTTCTTCGATCCCGACCTCGCCGCCCGCAGCCTCGGGACCTACACGATTCTCTGGCACATCGCCGAAGCGGCAAGAGCGGGACTGCCGTTCTTCTATCTCGGCTATTGGATCGATGGAACGCGCAAGATGCGCTACAAGACCCAGTTCCGGCCGATCGAGCAGCTCACGGCGACCGGCTGGCGCCCGCTTCCGCCCGGAACCGGGACCGCCGCCTGAGGCAACCTGCCGATTGTCAGCGCCCGGCCCAGCCGCTATGCAGCCCGCGACGTCCGCTGGCCGTTCCCGACAGATCCATCATCGGGCCAAGCGCAGGGAGTATTCGCTTTGAATCGTCGCAAGATCGTCAAGTCGCTCGGAGCCGGTGGCCTGGCATCGGGCGTGGCGGCGGCCTCGTCCTTCCCGAAGCCGGCGTTGTCCCAGGGCCGCCAGCAGTGGCGCCTCGTCACTGCCTGGCCCGCCAACTTTCCCGGGCTCGGCACGGGCGCCAACCTGCTCGCCGAGCTGATCGGCAAGATGTCCGCTGGCCGCCTGACGGTCGAGGTGTTCAGCGCCGGCGAGATCGTCCCGGCCTTCGAGGCGATGGACGCCGTGGGCAGTGGCACGGCAGAGATGGGGCATGGCGCCCCCTATTACTGGCAGGGGAAGGTCAACGCGGTAGCCTATGTTTCGGCCATCCCGTTCGGCCTGACCGCGCAGGAGCAGAATGCCTGGTTCTACTTCGGTGACGGCCAGCGGCTCGCCGACAAGATCTATGCCGAGATGGGCACGAAATTCTTCCCGTCCGGCAATACCGGGACCCAGATGGGGGGCTGGTTCAACAAGGAGATGAACAGCCTCGCCGACTACCAGGGCCTGAAGATGCGGACCCCCGGCCTGGGCGGCAAGGTGGTGGCGGCCGCCGGTGGCAACGTCGTCAACCTGCCGGGCGGCGAGATAGCAGCGGCGCTGCAGTCCGGCGCCATCGACGCCATCGAATGGGTCGGCCCCTACAACGATCTGGCCTTCGGCCTGCATCAATCCGCCAAGTACTACTACTACCCGGGCTGGCAGGAGCCGGGGGCCGTGCTCGACTGCTTCGTCAACCTGGCGGCATGGGAGGGCCTCTCGGATGATCTGAAGGCCATCGTCGAGGTGGCGAACCGCGCCGTGAACCTCGCCGTCCTTTCCGAGTTCGCCGCGCGCAACAAGGAGTCGCTGGAGGTGCTGGTCAACGAGCATGGCGTCGAGCTTCGGGCCTTCAGCGACGAGATCCTGATGGGTCTCGGCCAGCTCGCGGGCGAGGTGATGAACGACGACGCGTCCAAAGACCCCCTGTCGCGCGAGCTGATGGACAGCATCCTGAAATTCCGCGCCACCGCCGTGCCCTATGGCGGCATTGCCGAGCAGGCGGTCATGGCCGCGCGCATGCTCCCTTACGAGTTCGCGCAGCCTTCCGGCGGTTGAAGCCGTGCCGCATCGGGCTCAGCAGTCCCGATGCGGCCATTCGACGATCCGGTCCTCGAGCGCGTCCTCCGCGACCTCGCTCTCGCTGACCGCCCGGCCGCGCACCGAACGCCCGGCCCGGTGGATCGCCGACCGGTCGCCCGACACCAGGTGATGCCACTCCGGCAATCCCCGCCCCTCGGCGATGCGCCGATAGGCGCAGCTCGGCGGCATCAGCTCGAGCAGCCCGAGGCGGTCCGGGCCGAGGCGGCGGCAGCCGGGCACAAGGCGGCTGCGACTGGCATAGTCGGTGCACCGGCAGGTCGCGAGATCGAGCAGGCGGCAGGCGACATCGGTGAAATACACCGTGTCCGGCGCAGCCTCGTCCTCGAGCTTGACGAGGCAGCATTTGCCGCAGCCGTCGCAGAGCGATTCCCACTCCTCCGCCGTCAGGGCGGCGAGTGGCTTCGCCTGCCAGAAGGGCCTGGCCTTCGGGCCCTCGCTCATCCGAAGATGACGGAGGGCAGCCAGGTCGCCAGGGCCGGGAAGAGGGCGAGCAGGCAGAGACCGATGAGCTGGATGATCACGAACGGCACGATGCCCCGGTAGATGTGCATCGTGGTGACCTCCGGCGGCGCCACGCCGCGCAGATAGAAGAGCGCGAAACCAAAGGGCGGTGTCAAAAAGCTCGTCTGTAAATTCATGGCGATCATCACGCCGAGCCAGATCGGGTCGAGGCCCATCATCAGGAGGATCGGGCCGACGATCGGCACCACCACGAACACGATCTCGATGAAATCGAGGAAGAACCCCAAAAAGAACATCAGCGCCATGACGACGAACATGGCACCGAAGGCGCCACCCGGCATCGCCGAGAGCACGTCCCTGACGATCTCCTCGCCGCCGAGGCCGCGAAACACCAGCGAGAACACGGAAGCGCCGAGCAGGATGACGAAGACCATGCAGGAGATCCTGGTCGTCGCCTGCATGACGTCGCGCAGGATGGCGAGGTCGAGCTGGCGCCGCAGCACGGCGAGGAGCATCGCACCGACCGCCCCCACGGCGGCCGATTCGGTGGGCGTGGCGATGCCGCCCAGGATGGAGCCCAGCACCGCGATGATCAGCACGGCCGGCGGCAGCAGCGCCGTCAGAACCTCCCGCAGGAGGCCCTTGTCCACATCCACCACCAGAGGTGGCGCCACCTCCGGGTTGCGCGTCGCCACGAAGATCTGCCAGGCGATATAGAGACCGACCAGCATCAGGCCCGGCAGCATGGCCCCGGCGAACAGATCGACGACGGAGACCGGCTTCGGCGCGAAGTTGCCGAGTGCCAGCTGCGCCTGCGAATTCACCCCCTGCATGATGTCGCCGAGGATGACCAGGGCGATGGACGGGGGAATGATCTGGCCGAGCGTGCCGGCAGCGCAGATCGTGCCGCAGGCGAGCTTCGGGTCGTAGCCCGCCTTCAGCATGGTCGGCAGGCTCATGAGGCCCATGGTGACGACCGTGGCCCCGACGATGCCGGTGGAGGCCGCCAAGAGCGCGCCGACGATGGTCACCGAGACGGCGAGGCCACCCCGCACCCGGGCGAACAGCATTCCCATGGTCTGCAGCAACTGGTCGGCGATGCGCGCCCGTTCCAGCATCACCCCCATGAAGACGAATAGCGGCACGGCGACGAGCACCTCGTTGACCATCACGCCGAAATAGCGCGAGGCCAGGCCGCCGAGCAGCCGCAGGTCGAAGATGCCGAGCCACCAGCCGAGAATGCCGAAGGCCAGCGAGGTTCCGGCGAGCGAGAACGCCACCGGGAAGCCGAGCATCAGGACGAGGCAGGTCACGGCGAACATGACGAGGCTCATCACCTCGCCGAGAAAAGCCGAGCTCAAACGCCGAGTTCCGCCGCGGTCCGCTCCTCGGGAGCGAACTCGGGATGCCCGGCGAGGACGAGCACGCTGCGCCCGGCGAGCGACAGGCCCTGCAGGCCGATGAGCAGGCAGAAGACGGGGATCACGGTCTTGTAGAGGAAGAGCCCCGGCAGCCCGCCAGCCTCACGGCTCGATTCCCAGCGCAGCCACGACGCCTCGACATAGGGGATCGAGACCCAGAGCACGACGCAGATCACCGGCAGCAGCAGGAGCAGCGAGCCGAAAAGGTCGACCCAGGCCTTGAAGCGGCGACTGGCCGGCCGATAGAAGACGTCGACCCGCACATGTCCATCGTGCAGCAGCGTGTAGCCGGCGGCCAGCATGAAGATGCAGCCATGCATCCAGACATAGGTCTCCTGGATCCACACCCGACCCCATGAAAAACCGTAGCGGGCGACCACGACGAGGAAGGTGACGAGAACCATGGCCAAGGTCAGCCACGCAGCGGCGCGGCCAATGGCATCGTTCAGTCGATCGACCGCCCGCACGAAACGCGTGAGAGTCTCCATATCCGGTCCCGAGATCGATCAGGTCCTGAGGCGGACGATTGGCCACCATTTGGCGTCGCTGCTTGTACACAGCCGGCACTCCCTGGGCAACGTGGTCCGATCGACCCCGGCGACGCACCCACAAGGGCACGCCCGGCCGACAGGCCGACCCCCACAAGCCCGCACGGCATGACCAGGCAGCAGCTCGGCCCGCCTGGAGCGAGCCGCGGTCGCCCGCCGCGTCGCCAGCGGCCGAGCTGGGCGCACCAGCGACCAGGCGCGCCCTGCTCCGCCCGCCCGGGCGGCCCTGCCTCAGACCCGCGTTGCGCGCTGCTCGGCCTGCTCCGCCAGCCATTCGGGCACGCTCTCGCCCGCCATCGGCCGGCCGACGAAGAGGCCCTGCAGCTCGTCGCAGCCGATCCCGGCCAGGCGGTTGGCCGCTCGGCCGCTCTCGACCCCTTCGGCGATGACCTTCAGGCCGAGCCCGTGCGCCATCCTGACGATCGAGCGGATGATCACCGAGGCGCTCTGCTGCTCGAACAGCTCGCCAACGAACGTCCGGTCGATCTTGAGCGCCTTGATCGGCAGGCGCTGCAGCAGCGGCAGGGACGAATACCCGGTGCCGAAACCGTCGAGGGCGATGCCGACCCCGAGCTTCGCCACGTTCTCGAGCGTGCGGATGGTGCCTTCCGGATCCAGCATGACCGCCGATTCGGGAATCTCGAGCATCAACTGATCCGCGCGGCCCTGCGCGTTGCGCAGGAGGAGACCGAGGATCCTGGGAAAGGCCGGGTCCTTCAGCCACTTGGCCGAGACATTGATGGACACCGGCAGCTCGATGCCGAGATGGCGCCAGCTCCGCTGGGCTTCGAGGCACTGGTTGAGCACGCTCAGCGTGAGCGGCATGACGAGGCCGGTATGCTCGGCGATCGGCAGGAAGTCCGTGGGCTCCAGCAGCCCCTCGATGGGATGCTGCCAGCGAACCAGCGCCTCGAGTCCGAGATTCGTCCAGCCATTGGCCGCGACCCGGGGCTGAAAGAGGACGCGCAGGTCGCCACGCTCGATGGCGACGCGAAGATCGCGCTGCAGCGTCAGCCGGCGGGCGCTGCCGATCGCCTGCACCGTGTCGAAGACACTGAAGCCGCTCTGCTCGCGCTTGGCCTTGTACATGGCCACATCGGCATTGCGCATGAGCGTGTCCAGGTCGGTGCCGTGCTCCGGATAGAGCGCCACCCCGACGCTGACCCCGAGCTCGAGGCTCATGCCATCGATCGTGATCGGGTCGACCAGGCTTTCGGTCAGTCGTTCGGCGCTCGCCGTCGCCTTGTCGAAATCGACCGCCGGCGGCAGCAGCACGGCGAACTCGTCCCCGCCCAGACGGGCCAGGGTATCCGACTTGCGCAGGGCCCGGACCAGTCGCGGCCCGATCGCCTGCAGCAGCCGGTCGCCAGTCGCATGGCCGAGCGTGTCGTTGATCTGCTTGAAGCGGTCGAGGTCGAGCAGCATCACCGCGAACGATTCGCCCTGGCGCTCCGCCACGGCGATGGCCTGCCGGGCACGATCACCGAACAGTGTCCGATTGGGCAGGCCGGTGAGCGCATCGTGCAGCGCCAGGCGTTCCAGCTCGGCCAGCCGCTCGGCCCGCGCCGCCACGCTGGTCAGCCTCGCCTGGCCCGACCAGGCGCCCGGCGCGTCCGCTGCCCAGAACACCGCCTCCACCCGATGGAAACGGGTCGACTCGTGCTGCAGCTCGGTCTCGAACCGATGGCCGATGAGGCTGTCGACGGTCGGACAGCTTCGGGCGAGGCGCGGCAGGTAGCGATAGAGCGACCGGCCCAGCGGGTCGCCGCCGAGCATCTCGCGCGCCGTGGCGTCGGCTGCGAGGATCGTTCCCGTCCGGTCGAAGGTCAGCGCGCCGTCGCCCTGGACCTCGGCCGAATGCGCGACGAGCGGCAGGTCGCTCGGTTGTCGTGGGCCGGTGGCCGCATCGGGAGACGTGGCGGTCGTCGTGGCGGTCGCCATCGCCAGAGCGAGCGCCATGAGCAGGGCCGGCTCGACGACGCCGATGAGGACTCCGCCCAGAACGGAGCAGACGAGGATTGCCGTCCGCCTGACCGGCGGTCGTAGAAAGCGCAGCAGGCTTTCTGTCGCCAGGGGCAGCAGCAGCGCCAGGAGCACGAGCCCGGGCCGGCCGTCGGCCGCGGGAAGCGCCGAGCCGCTCGGCCAGATATGCCCGAGCCCGAGCGACAACGGTGCTGCCGCCGGCGCCAGAAGCGCCAGGCCGGCGGCCAGGATCGCCGCAGCAGCGAACAGATACGACCCGGCCCGCCACACGTTCGCGCATCTCTCCATGGCACATCGCCAGCGGGTGCTTCTGCCGCCGGTGCGAGACGCAATCTACCGCGAGACGCTTAAGATTGGGTTGTCAGGCGCACCGCGGCGCCGGGCAGCAGGCATGAGAAAGAGCGGCTCAGAGCTCCTGGCGGTAGTTGGGCGCCTCGCGCGTGATCGCCACGTCGTGGACGTGACTCTCGCGCGCGCCCGCGACCGTTATGCGGATGAAGCGGCAGCTCTGCTGCATGGCCGCGAGGCTGGCATGCCCGGTGTAGCCCATGGCGGACTGCAGGCCGCCGACCAGCTGGTGGACGATGTTGCCGACCGGCCCGCGATAGGGAACGCGGCCCTCGATGCCCTCCGGGACGAGCTTGAGCTGGTCGCGAACCTCCTCCTGGAAGTAGCGATCGGCCGAGCCGCGCGCCATCGCACCGAGCGAGCCCATGCCGCGATAGGACTTGTAGGACCGGCCCTGGTAGAGAAAGACCTCGCCCGGCGCCTCGTCCGTGCCGGCGAACATCGACCCCAGCATGACACAGTCCGCACCCGCGGCGATGGCCTTGGCGAGATCGCCGGACGACCGGATGCCGCCGTCGGCGATCAGCGGAATCCGCTGCGGGCGGCAGCGCGCCGCGACATCGAGGATGGCCGTCAGCTGCGGCACGCCGACCCCGGCGACGACCCGCGTCGTGCAGATCGATCCCGGGCCGATGCCGACCTTGACCGCGTCGGCGCCGACATCGATCAGCGCCTGGGCGCCATCGCCGGTGGCAACATTGCCGGCGACGATCCGCGCGGCGTTGGTGTCTCGGCGGACCTGCGCCACCGCGTCGAGCACGCCCCTCGAATGGCCATGGGCGGTGTCCACGACGAGCACGTCGACGCCGGCGTCGACGAGCGCGAGGGACCGCTCGATCCCGGCGCTGCCGGTGCCCGTCGCGGCACCGACCCGCAGGCGCCCCTGGCCGTCCTTGGCGGCGAGCGGGAAGCGCTCGGCCTTCTCGATGTCCTTGACGGTGACCAGCCCGATCAGCCGCCCGGCATCGTCGACCACCAGGAGCTTCTCGATGCGATGGCGGTGCAGGAGCTCCATCGCATCCTGACGTGCCACCCCCTCGCGCACCGTGACGAGGTTCTCGGAGGTCATCAGCTCCTGGACCGGCCGGCTGCTCGACGGCACGAAGCGGACGTCGCGATTGGTCAGGATCCCGACCAACCGCTTCTCCGGGCCCTCGACCACCGGCAGGCCCGAGATCCGGTTCCGCTCCATGAGCTGCAGGGCGTCGGCGAGCGGCGTCTGCGGGGTGACGGTGACCGGGTTGACGACCAGGCCCGCCTCGAACTTCTTGACCTGCCGGACATGCGCAGCCTGCTCGGCGATATCGAGATTCTTGTGAATGATGCCGAGCCCGCCGAGCTGCGCCATGGCGATCGCCATGGGCGCCTCGGTCACCGTGTCCATGGCCGCGGAGAGGAGCGGAATCCGCAGCGGTATGTCCGGCGCCAGCCTCGACTGCACGTCCACCGCGGCGGGCAGCACCTCCGAATAGGCGGGCTCCAGGAGAACGTCGTCAAAGGTCAGGGCATCGCGAATGGCAATCTCACTCGCAGGCGACATGGTCGGATCCCGGAAGATGGACGCCGATCAGCTCGTCTGGTCGGCGATCGGCGGTGCAGGCGCCTCTATAGAGCTATTGCTGCAACGCCGAAAGCCCGGGTCGGAGGCCGTGCGGCTAGATGAGCTCGAGCGACGCCAGCACCTGCCGCGCCGTGGCCTCCTCGGCGGCGAGGAACGCGGCGAACTCGGCCCCTGAATGGTACAAGGGCTGCCAGGCATAGCGTCGGCGAACCTCGGCCCAATCGGGCGAGCGATTGAGATCGGCCAGCAGCCCCGCATGGCTGGCGGCGACCGCCGCCGGCAGGTTCGGCGGGCCGAAGAACCCCCGCCAGTTGACGAAGGTGACGTCGTGCCCGAGCTCGCGCATGGTGGGCGCATCCGGCACTTCGGGCACCCGCTCGGGGGCCGAGATGGCGAGAATGCGGATCTCGCCGCGGCGCGGGGACGCGACGAGCTCGCCCAGCCCCGTCGCCAGCGCCTCGGTCTGGCCGGCCAGCAGGGCATCGAACGCCTCGCCACCGGCGTCATAGGGATAATAGACCACGTTCAGGGGATTGACCCCGGCCGCGAGGCTGAAGGCGCGCACCGCGACAAGATGGTCCATGCCGCCCCGAACCGACCCGCCGGCCACCTTGGTGCTCGAGGGATCGCGCTTGACCGCCGCGGCCAGCGAGGCGAAATCGCGATGCGGGCTGTCGCTGCGCACGGCGATCGCCGCGTAGTCGCCGATGAGCGCCGCGATCGGCGTCAGCTCGTGATAGGTGCTCTTGGCGGCACCACGCACCGCCCGAAGGACGATCGGCGTCGAGCTCACCATCAAGGTGCCCTGCTGCCGCTCGGCGGTCGCCACCATGTAGGCGATCGCCCGGCCGCCTCCCTCGCCCGAGAGATGCTCGAACGTGACGGTGTCGACGAGCCGGGTGCGGGTCAGCGATTCGGCCACCGCCCTGGCGGTCTGGTCCCAGCCGCCGCCGGACGCGGCCGGAATGAGGAAGTGCAGGCGCCGCCGCTCCTGGCCCGAGACCGCCACAGGCACGCCCGCGGCCAAAAGGCCCGCGCCCAGACCATGCAGTGCTTGCCGTCGTGACCAGCCCCCGGCTGCGGCGGGCATCTGACGATGAAGTCGGGTCTTGCGGTTCATGAGCCGGCTGGCCTCCATATGGAAATCGCGATCATCAGGATTCAACGTCGGCGCGATGGATACAACCACAAAATTCAAAGTCGACCACCGCCCCTTCGCCGCCCGCACGCCGCAGCGATCGATTGCAGCCCTCTGACGAGTGATGGTAATGGGGACCGTGCTTTTCACTGGATCGATGGGAGACGGCTCGTGGCCGAGAACGAGAAACGGCGCCTGCGCAGTCAGGACTGGTGGGACAACCCCCACGAGGCCGACATGACGGCGCTCCACCTCGAGCGCCAGCTCAATTTCGGGCTGACCCGGGAAGAGCTGCAGTCCGGCCGGCCGATCATCGGCATCGCCCAGACCGGCTCCGACGTGGCACCGTGCAACCGGCACCATATCGACCTCGCCAAGCGCGTCGCCGACGGCATCCGCGACATGGGCGGCGTGCCGCTGGAGTTCCCGATCCATCCGGTGCAGGAGACGCTCAAGCGCCCGACCGCGATGCTCGACCGGAACCTCCAGTACCTCTCCCTCGTCGAGATCCTCTACGGCTATCCGATCGACGGCGTGGTCCTGACGACCGGCTGCGACAAGACCACCCCCGCCTGCCTCATGGGCGCGGCGACGGTCAACATCCCGGCCATCGTGCTGTCCGGCGGGCCGATGCTGAACGGCTACTACAAGGGCGAGCTCGCCGGCTCCGGCATGGTGGTCTGGCACGCGCGCCAGCTCATGGCCAAGGGCGAGATCGACTACGAAGAGTTCATGGCGATGACCTGCGCCTCCGCACCGTCGGTCGGCCACTGCAACACCATGGGCACGGCGAGCTCGATGAACGCCATGGCCGAAGCACTCGGCATGTCGCTGCCCGGCTGCGCCGCCATCCCGGGGCCCTATCGCGAGCGCGGCCAGATGGCCTATGCCACCGGCAAGCGCATCGTCGAGATGGTGCACGAGGACCTGAAGCCGTCCGAGATCCTGACCCGCAAGGCCTTCGAGAACGCCATCTTCGCGGCCGCCGCCGTCGGCGCCTCGACCAACTGCCCGCCGCACGTCATCGCCATCGCCCGGCACATGGGCGTCGAGCTCGACATCAAGGACTGGGAGATGGGCTTCGACATCCCGCTCCTCGTCGACATGCAGCCGGCGGGCCGCTTCCTCGGCGAGGACTACTACCGCGCCGGCGGGCTGCCGGCCGTGGTCAAGGAGCTCATGGGCAAGGGCCGCTGGCACGAGGATGCGCTCACCGTCACCGGCAAGAGCTACGGCGAGAACATCAAGGGCCTCGACCTCTACATCGACCGCAACGTCATCCGCCCCTATGACGATCCGCTCATGCCCCAAGCCGGCTTCGTCATCATCAGTGGCAACATCTTCGATTCCGCCGTCATGAAAACCTCGGTCGTGACCAAGGAGTTCCGCCAGAAGTATCTCGAGCACCCCGACCATCCGGGCGTCTTCGAGGGCCGGGCGGTCGTCTTCGAGGGGCCGGAGGACTACCACGAGCGGATCGACGATCCGAGCCTCGAGATCGACGAGGACTGCTTCCTCTTCATCCGCAACTGCGGGCCGGTCGGCTACCCGGGGGCGGCGGAGGTCGTCAACATGGCGCCGCCGGCCGCCCTCATCAAGAAGGGCATCAAGGCGCTGCCGACGATCGGCGATGGCCGGCAGAGCGGCACCTCGGAGAGCCCGTCGATTCTCAACGCCTCCCCCGAGGCAGCGATCGGCGGCAATCTCGCGATCGTGCAGACCGGCGACCGGGTGCGCTTCGACCTGCCCAACCGGCATCTCGACCTGATGCTCGACGCCGCCGAGATCGAGCGGCGTCAGGCGAAGATCGAGACGAAGGTCTCGCCGAGCCAGACCCCCTGGCAGGAGATTCAGCGCAGCATGGTGGGCCAGCTCTCGACCGGCGCCTGCCTGGAGCCCGCCGTGATGCATCTCCGGGTGGTCCAGACGCACGGCACGCCACGGCGCAACCACTAATAGGGGTGACGAAGCGAGCGGCACACCACCTCGTCATCGGACTGGCGCTGTCGGTCCTGACGGGTGGCATGTCGCTCGCCGCCGATGACGCGCCGGCGGACTGGCGGGAGCTGAACGACCGCGGCACGGCCGCGGCGGCGGCCGAGGACTGGAGCGAGGCCGAGAGTGCCCTGCGCGCGGCGCTCGCTCTGCTCGAACCCGAAGCCCCGGGCACGGCGGCCACGCCCGACGATGACGCCCGGATCGCCGTCGTCGCCGCCAATCTCGCCATGGTGGAGCTGGCGCAGGGCGACACGGCAGCGGCGCGCGCGCTCCTGGAACGCGCCCTCGCCATCCGGCGGGCCGTCTTCGGCGACAGCGAGCCCGGCATCGCCGCACTCCTCAACAACCTGGGCGAGCTCGAGCGGCGTGCCGGCAATCTCGACCGGGCGCGCCAGCTTCACGAGGCGGCCCTCGTCATGCGTCGCACCCTGCGCGAGCCCGGCCATCCGGACATCGCCGAGAGCCTGAACAACCTGGGTGTCACCTTGAGCGACCTGGGACAGCTCGACACCGCCGGCGGGCTGGTCCAGGACGCACTCGCCATGCGTCGGGAAAGGCTCGGCCCCACCCACAGGGCAACGCTCGAGAGTACCGCCAATGCGGCGGCCATCGCCACCGAGGCCGGCGACCTCGCCGCGGCCGAGACCCTCCTGCGGGCGCCGCTCGAGGCCATGGTCGCCGCTTCGGGCGATGCCCACCCGGACGCCGAGCTCGTCGCGCAGCTCTGGCGCAACCTCGTCGAGGTCCTGCTGCTGCAGAACGCCGACGACGCCGCCCTGCTCGCCTGCGAGGAGCTGGTGGCCGACCTGCCGCCAGCCGATCGGCAGGCGACCACCGACCTCGTCACGGTCTGCGTGCGCGCGTTCAACCGCGTCGGTGCCGAAGAACGGGCGACCAGGCTCCTGGAGCAGCAGCTCGAGCTCGACGAGGTGCCGCGCGCGGCCAGGCTCCAGCTGCGCTGGAGCCTCGCCGAGACGGCTGCCTCGGCAGGCGACTTCGAGGCGGCCCACGAGCAGATCGACACGGTGATCGAGCTCCTGGGGACGGCCACCGACCGCCGCCTGCCGCTCGCCCTCAACAATCGCGCCTATTTCGCGTTCGAGCTCGGCCGTCCGCTCGACGCCGCCACGGACCTCGAGGCGGCCTTGGCGGCGATCGAGGCATTGCCGCCGCCCGGGGATGCCGCCCTCGAGCGCGACGTCCTCAACAACCTCGCGAGCGTGCTGCGGTCGCTGGATCGCGGCGACGAGGCCGCGGCGGTCGAGGAGCGCCTGCTCGACACGGTCCCGGCCGACGCGCCGACTGACGGGTCCGGCGCCCAGCCGGCCGCCGGGCCGCCGCCCTCAGGCGACTGAGCCGCCGGCGCCGCCAGGATCGACCGCCTCGATGTCGAAGGCGGCCGCCATCAGCGCTCGCGTATAGGCCGTGGCCGGCGCCGCGAAGAGCTGTGCCGCCGTCCCCTGCTCCACCACGCGACCGCGCCTGAGGACGATCACCTCGTGGCTGAGGGCCCGCACGACGCGCAGATCGTGGCTGATGAAGAGATAGGCGAGACCATGGCGGACCTGCAGGTCGCGCAGGAGATCGACGATCTGCGCCTGGACCGACATGTCGAGGGCCGAGGTGGGCTCGTCGAGAACCACGAAGCGCGGCTTGAGCACCATGGCGCGCGCGATCGAGATGCGCTGCCGTTGGCCACCGGAGAACTCGTGCGGGTAGCGGTCCCGCATCGACGGGTCCAGCCCGACCTCCAGCATCGCCGCCGCGACCAGCTCCGAGCGCTCCGTCGCATGGGCGCCGATCCGATGCAGGACGAGCCCCTCCTCGATGATCTGGCCGACCGACATGCGCGGGCTCAGGCTGCCATAGGGGTCCTGGAAGACGATCTGCATCTCCCGGCGCAGCGAGCGAAGCTTCGCCCCGGACCAGTCGGCGATGGCCTGCCCGGAGAAATCGATGCTCCCGGTGCAGGGCAGGAGCCGGAGCAGGGCCAGGCCGAGCGTCGTCTTGCCCGACCCGCTCTCGCCGACGACCCCCACCGTCTGCCCGGCGCGCACCTCGAGCGTCACGCCGTCGACCGCCTTGACATGCCCGACCGTGCGCCTGAGCAGGCCGCGCTGGATCGGGAAATGCACCTTGATGTCCTGGCCGGCGAGGATCACCGGCGCCGAGCCATCGGCGACCGGCGGCGCCCCCTTGGGCTCGGCGGCCAGCAGGTGGCGCGTGTAGCTGTGCTGTGCACCGGTGAAGATCGCCTCGGTCGGCCCCGACTCGACGATCTCGCCCTCGGTCATGACCGCGACGCGATGCGCCACCTTGCGCACGATGGTGAGGTCATGGGTGATCAGCAGCACCGCCATTCCCAGCCGCTCCTGCAGCTCGGCGATCAGCGCCAGGATCTGCGCCTGCACTGTTACGTCGAGCGCCGTCGTCGGCTCGTCGGCGATCAGGAGGTCGGGCTCGTTGGCCAGCGCCATGGCAATCATGACGCGCTGCCGCTGGCCGCCCGAGAGCTGGTGCGGGTAGGACCTCAGGCGGGTCTCGGCCTCATCGATGCGGACCAGCTCGAGCAGCTCGAGCACGCGCGCCCGGATGGCATCGCCCATCAGGCCCCGATGCAGCTCCAGCACCTCGCCGATCTGCTGCTCGACCGTGTGCAGCGGGTTGAGCGAGGTCATCGGCTCCTGGAAGATCATCGATGCCCGGTTGCCCCGCACCTGCCGCAGCACGGCATCGGACTTGCCGAGCAGCTCCTCGCCGTCCAGCCGCACGCTGCCGGACGGATGCCAGGCTTTGGGATAGGGCAGGAGCTGCAGGATCGAGAGGGCGGTGACCGACTTGCCCGAGCCGCTCTCGCCGACGAGCGCCAGCGTTTCGCCCCGCTCGATGGTGAAGCTGACCTTGCGCACCGCCTCGATCTCGAGCTCGCCGGCACGAAAGCTCACCGAAAGATCGTCGACCGCCAGGAGGCTCATGCGTGCCCTCGCGCGTGCGGTGCGGCATCGACCGCCAGCGCCGCGAACGTCTTGCGCGGATCGAAGGCATCGCGAACCGCCTCGAAGATGAAGATCAGGAGGGACAGCATGATGGCGAGCACCATGAAGCCGGAAATGCCGAGCCAGGGCGCCTGGAGGTTGTTCTTGCCCTGGGCCAGAAGCTCGCCCAGCGACGGCGAGCCGGGCGGCAGCCCGAAGCCGAGGAAGTCGAGGCTCGTCAGCGTGGTGATCGAGCCGTTCAGGATGAAGGGCATGAAGGTCAGCGACGCGACCATGGCGTTCGGCAGGATGTGGCGGAACATGATCGTCGCGTTGCCGACGCCGAGGGCGCGGGCGGCGCGGACGAAATCCAGGTTGCGCGCCCGCAGGAACTCGGCGCGCACCACGTCGACCAGCCCCATCCAGCTGAACAGCAGCATCAGCCCGAGCAGCCACCAGAAGTTCGGGGTGACGATGCTGGCGAGGATGATCAGGAGATAGAGGGTCGGCAGGCCCGACCAGATCTCCATGAAGCGCTGGAAGCCGAGGTCGACCCAGCCGCCGAAATAGCCCTGCAGCGCCCCTGCCGCGATCCCGACGATCGACGACAGCACGGTGAGCGTCAGCCCGAAGAGCACCGAGATGCGAAAGCCGTAGATCACCCGGGCCAGGACGTCGCGCGCCTGGTCGTCGGTGCCGAGCAGGTTCTGCCACGTCGGTGGCGAGGGTGCCGGCGTGCCGAGATCGCGGACGATCGTGTTGTAGCTGTAGGGGATTGGCGGCCAGAGGATCCAGCCGTTCTCCTCGATGAGCTCGCGCACGAACGGATCGTGGTAATCGGTGTCGGTCGGGAAAAAGCCGCCGAACTCGGTTTCCGGGTAGCCGACCAGCACCGGAAAATAGAGCTGCCCGTCATAGGAGACGAGCAGCGGGCGTTCGTTGGCGATGAATTCGGCGAACAGGCTGAGCACGAAGACCAGGACGAAGATGTGCAGTGACCAGTAGCCGCGGCGGTTGTTGCGGAAATTCCAGTAGCGGCGTTCATTGATCGGATTGAGACGCAGGCGGAAGCCGAGAAGGCGGGGCTCGTGCCGCATCACCCCGCCCTGCCCTCGAAATCGATTCGCGGATCGACCAGCACATAGGTCAGATCGGAGATCAGCTTCACCACGAGACCGAGCAGGGTGAAGATGAAGAGCGAGCCGAACATCACCGGATAGTCCCGGCGGAGCGCGGCCTCGTAGCCGAGCAGCCCGAGCCCGTCGAGCGAGAAGATGATCTCGGTCAGGAGGGCACCGGTGAACAGGATGCCGATGAACGCCCCCGGAAAGCCGGCGATGACGATGAGCATCGAGTTGCGGAAGACGTGATGGTAGAGGACCCGGCGCTCGGTCAGCCCCTTGGCCCGCGCGGTCACCACGTACTGCTTGTTGATCTCGTCGAGAAAGCTGTTCTTCGTGAGCATGGTGAGGCCGGCGAAGGCACCGATCATCAGCGACAGCAGGGGCAGCGTCATGTGCCAGAAATAGTCGACGATGCGCATCGGCCAGGAGAGATCCGACCAGTTGTCCGACACCAGCCCACGCAGCGGAAACCAGTTGAGGTAGCTGCCCCCAGCGAACAGGACGATGAGCAGGATGGCGAAGAGAAAGCTCGGGATGGCGCTGCCGACGATGACCACGCCGCTCGTCCACACGTCGAAGCTGCTGCCGTCGCGCACCGCCTTCCTGATGCCGAGCGGGATCGAGATCAGGTAGGTGAGCAGGGTCGTCCAGAGGCCGAGCGAGATCGAGACCGGCAGCTTCTCCCCGATCAGGCCGATGACGCTCTTGTCCGAGAAGAAGCTCTTGCCGAAATCGAGCCTGATGTAATTGCCGAGCATCAGGAAGAAGCGCTCGCCGGCCGGCTTGTCGAAGCCGTACATCCGCTCGATCTCGGCGACGAAGCGCGGGTCGAGGCCCTGCGCGCCCCGATACTGGCTGCCCGGTTCCTGCGCCGGGCGCCGCGGGCCGTCCCCGCCCCCGCCGGTCAGCCGGGCCGTGCTCGCCACCGCCGTGCCGGAGATCTCGGCGATCATCTGCTCGACCGGGCCGCCGGGTGCTGCCTGGATGACGACGAAATTGACGACCATGATGCCGAAGAGCGTCGGGATGATCAGCAGCAGGCGGCGGACGACGTAGGCCAGCATTCGCTGCAGCCGGCTCCGCTACCGGCCGGCGGCGTCTTGCGTCAGCGCCCGCTTCTGCTCGGCGACCTGCTGCTCCTTGCCCTTGTCGACCCACCAGGCATCCAGGTCGAGGCCGAAGCGCGGCAAGACGTCCGGATGGGCGAGCTTGTCCCAGTAGGCGACCCGGATGATGCGGCTGTGCCAGTGCGGAATGACGTAGTGGCCCGCCAGCAGCACACGGTCGAGGGCGCGCGTCGCGGCCACCAGATCCTCGCGCGACTCGGCGGCGATGACGCGATCGACGAGGGCATCGACCACCGGGTCGCAGATGCCCGCCAGGTTGCGGCTGCCGGGCGTTGCCGCCGCCGCGCAGGACCAGAAGTCCCGCTGCTCGTTGCCCGGGGACATCGACTGCCCCCAGGTGGTCACGACCATGTCGAAATCGAAGGAGTCCAGCCGGTTCTGGTACTGGGCGGTATCGACCGTCCGCATCGTCGCGTCGATGCCCAGCCGCTCGAGGTTGCGCAGCATCGGGCCGACGATCCGCTCGAAGGCCGGGTCGACCAGCAGGATCTCGAAGCGCATCGGTTGCCCGGTCGCGCTGTTCACGAGCTTCCTGGTGCTCCGGTCGATCTCCCAGCCGGCCTCCCGCAGCAGCTCCAGCGCCGTCCGCAGGTTGTCGCGCAGCTCGCCCGAGCCGTCCGTCACCGGCGGCTCGTAGACGGTGGTGAAGACCTCCGGCGGCAGTTCCGCGCGGAACGGCTCGAGGATCCGCAGCTCGCGCTCGTCCGGCAGCTCCCGCGCCGCCAGATCGGTGTTGGAGAAATAGCTCTTGGTCCGCGCGTACTGCCCGTAGAACAGCGTCTGGTTGGACCACTCGAAATCGAAGGCATAGGCCAGCGCCGCCCGCACCCGCGGATCGGAGAAGATCTCGCGCCGCGTGTTGAAGACGAAACCCTGCATGCCGTCCCCGGTCTCGTCCTGGATCTCCTCCTTGACGATGAGCCCGGCATCGATGGCCGGCCCGGTGTAGCCGGTCGCCCAGAGCCGGGCGATGTTCTCGATGCGGATGTCGTACTGCCCCGCCTTGAACGCCTCGAGCGCCACGTTGCCGTCGCGGAAATACTCGTAGCGCATGCGATCGAAGTTGTAGCGGCCCTTGTTGACCGGCAGATCCTGCCCCCAGTAGTCCGCCACCCGCTCCAGGGTGAGCGACCGCCCCGGATCGACCCTGGCCACCCGATAGGGGCCGCTGCCGAGCAGCGGCTCGAGGGTCGTCGCCTCGAAGTCCCGCCCTTCCCAGAAATGCTTCGGCAGGATCGGCAGCTCGCCGATGATCAGCGGCAGCTCGCGATTGAGCTCGCCGTCGAAATGAAAGAGAACGCGCCGCTCGCCGGCCGGCTCCGCCCCCGTCACGTTGGCGTAGTAGGCGCGGTAGAGGGGATGGCCCCGGGTCTTGATGGTCTCGAGGCTGAAGATCACGTCCTCGACCGTCACCGGCTGGCCGTCGTGCCAGCGCGCCTCCGGCCGCAGCGTGAAGGCGACCCAGGACCGGTCCTCGGGCATCTCGATGGTCTCGGCCAGAAGGCCGTAGGCGGCGAACGGCTCGTCGCGCGACCGCTCCGTCAGCGTCTCGAAGACATTCGCCGCGCCAGCGGCGGCCTGGCCGCGCAGGATGAACGGGTTCAGGCTGTCGAAGCTGCCGATCGCCGAGAAGACGATCTCGCCGCCCTTGGGCGCAGCCGGGTCGGCATAGGCGAAATGCGTGAAGTCCGGCGGATAGGCGAGATCGCCATGCATGGCGACGCCGTGCGACGGCGTGGCGGTCTCCGCGGCACCGGCCACGGAGGCGACTGCCAGCGTGGCGGCCAGCGCGATCATTGCCGTACGGGTCATCCGTTCCTCACATCTGCGGTCCCGGCACTCCCGGCTCTGGCTTTAGCGGTGCGCCGCAAGGATGCAAATGAAGGTTCCCGCATCAACGGGCAATCATCTCACCATGCGGACAGGAAGCGGCGCTTCACTGCCCTTCGAGCGGCACGGGCGAAGCGCTGAGCGAATGCAGATAGGCGATCAGGGCCGCCCGGTGCTCTTCCTTGCGCACGCCGGCAAAGGCCATCTTGTTGCCGGGCGCGAATTCCTTGGGATTCGCGAGGTAATGATCCAGCTTCGCGACGTCCCACTCGCCCGGAATCTCCTGGAGCGCCGGCGAGTAGTCGAAACCTTCGCCCGTCGCGACATCGCGGTCATAGACGCCCCAGAGCGCCGGCCCGACCCGGTTGCCGCCGCCTTCCTCGACGCTGTGGCAGGCGGCGCACTGCCGGAAGAGCTTCTGCCCGGCCGCCGGATCCGCCGCCGCAACCATGGCCACCATGCCGTCCGCGCCTTCCGCCGCAGGAGCCTCCTCGGCCGCCGGCGCGGCCTCGGCCGTTGCGGTCTCCGCCGCCTCGGCAGCAGGAGCCTCCTCGGTCGCCGGCGCAGCCTCCGCCGTCTCGGTCTCCGCCGCCTCGGCCGCAGGAGCCTCCTCGGCCGCAGGGGCCTCCGCGGCTGCCGGCGCCGCTTCGGCCCCGTCCGCTGCCGCCGTGTCAACCTCGCCCGCCGACTCCTCGACCGGCGCGGCCTCGGGCAGCGGCACGGGATCTTCCGAAAGCGTCCGGAGATAGGCGATCAGGTCGGCCCGCTTCTGGTCGTCCTTGATGCCGGCGAAGCTCATGGCGGTGCCGGGAACATAGTCGCGCGGCGCCTTCAGATACACGTTCAGCTTGTCGTAGTCCCAAACACCCTCCACCCCCTGAATGGCGTCGGAGTAGCTGAAGCTCCCCACACCGGCCACGTCGCGGCCGACCACGCCCCACAGATGCGGGCCGACCTTGTCCGGCCCGCCCTCCTCGAAGCTGTGGCAGGCGGCGCACTGGCGGGTCAGCCCCTCGCCGGCGGCCGGGTCGGCCGAGGCGAGCAGGGTCTCGAAAGGCACCGCTGCCTCCTCGGCCACGTCGCTCGGCTCATCCGACACGGCGACGCTGAACGCGTGCTCCCCGTGTTGCTCGGCCGGACCATAGAGGATGCCGGCGACGATGCCCGACGCGGAAGCGATGATGCCGGCCGTCAGGATGCCCGCGATGACCTTGTTGAGTTCGAGGGATGATGCCATAGGAAATTCTGTTCCCCAGTCTGCCGAGGCCGCCCGTCTTGCCGCCGCACCGCGCACGCGGATGCTTCCGTCCAGGCAGTGTGGTCGGTAGCGGACCGGGGCGTGAACCGTCAAGCCACCACCACGTCGCTACCGAGAGACTTACCGACCGGAGCCGAAAATTGAGTTCTACGGAAACCGCCGGCGTCAATTCGTCGCGCAATGTGGTGCTCATCCCGGCACGCCTGCGCTCCTCGCGGCTGCCCGACAAGCCCCTGGCCCTCATCAAGGGCGAGCCGATGATCGTCCACGTCTGGCGCCGCGCCATCGAGGCCGGGATCGGCCCGGTGGTCGTCGCCTGCGCCGAGCCGGCAATCGCCGAGGCGATCACGGCGGTGGGCGGCCGCGCCGTGCTCACCGACCCCGAGCTGCCCTCCGGCACCGACCGGATCTACGCCGCCCTCCTCGAGATCGACCCCGACGGTGCCTTCGACCGCGTGATCAACCTGCAGGGCGACATGCCGACACTCGACCCGCGCTGCCTCCACGACGTCCTGGCCCCCGTCGCGCTCCCCGGCATCGACATCGCCACGCTCGCCGACGCCACCGACGACGAGGCCGAGAAGACCGACCCCAACACGGTCAAGGCCATCATCTCCTTCCGCTCGGCCGAGATCGGCGAGGCGCTCTACTTCACCCGCGCCAACGCGCCCTGGGGCGACGGTCCCGTCTACCACCATATCGGCCTCTATGCCTTCACCCGGACGGCCCTGGACCGGTTCGCCGCCCTGCCCCCGAGCCCGCTCGAGCGGCGCGAGAAGCTGGAGCAGCTGCGCGCCCTCGAGAACGGTATGCGAATCGGCGTAAAGCTCGTACAAGCCGTGCCCTTCGGGGTCGACACCCCGGCGGATCTCATGAAGGCGCGAAAGATTCTCGGCGATGGATGAGCAGGCGAATGACGAAACGGTCGATCCGGCAGGCGCACACCAGCGCATAGCGTTCCAGGGCCGGCCCGGCGCCTACTCGCACATGGCCTGCCGCCAGGCCTATCCCGAACTCGAGCCCCTGCCCTGCGAATCGTTCGAATCCGCCTTCGCCGCGGTTCGCGACGGCCTCGCCCGCTACGCCTTGATCCCGGTGGACAACACGGTCGCCGGCCGCGTCGCCGACGTGCACCACCTGATGCCGCATTGCGGCCTGCACATCATCGGCGAGCAGTTCCTCAGGGTGAACCACCACCTCCTGGCCGTGCCGGGTGCGACCATGGCCACGGTCCGCCACGTCCACAGCCATGTCCACGCGCTCGGCCAGTGCCGCAAGTTCCTGAACGAGCACGGGCTGAAGCCGGTGGTCGCCGCCGACACGGCAGGTGCCGCCGCCGACCTCGCCAGGACGGGCGACCTCGCGACCGCCGTCATCGCCTCGCACCTCGCCGCGGAGATCTACGGCCTCGTCAGCCTGACCGCCGATGTCGAGGATGCCGAGCACAACACCACGCGCTTCCTCGTGCTCGCCCAGGAGCCCCGCTATCCGGGGGTCAAGGACGGGCCGGCCATCACCAGCTTCCTCTTCAAGGTCCGCAACGTGCCGGCCGCGCTCTACAAGGCCATGGGCGGCTTCGCCACCAATGGCGTCAACATGCTGAAGCTCGAGAGCTATATCGACCCGACCTTCCAGCAGGCGCAGTTCTACGCCGACATCCTGGGCCATCCGGACGACGAGGCGGTGCGCTTCGCCATGGACGAGCTGCGCTTCTTCGCCCACCATATCGAGGTCTTCGGCGTCTACCCGACCTCACCGTTCAGGGAACGCTTCCGCTAGGCGCCGATCTCGGCGAGCCGCAGCTCGATCTGCGGCAGCCGGTCGAAGCCCCAGAAGGGCTCGCCGTCGACGAAGAAGAAGGGCGAGCCGAAGACTCCCCGCGCCACCGCCTCCTCGGTCGCCGCCCGCAACCGCTCCTTGACCTCCGGCGTGGCGATGGCGGCAAGCCCGGCGGCCGCGTCGCCTCCCGCGCTCTCCAGAAGATCGGCGATGACGGCCCGATCGCTGATGTCCCGGTCCTCCGCGAAGAACGCGCCGAACGCCGCCTCGGCGAACGGCACGGCCTGCGTCGGGCTCGTCTCCTCGAGCCAGTAGTAGGCGCGGGCGGCGGCCAGCGTGGCGAGCGGAAAGCGGCGCGGCAGGCGAAAGGGGATGCCGGCGAGGCGCGCCGTGCGCACCAGATCCACCTTCATGTAGTCGCCCTTGAGGGGAATCTCGACGAGCGGCCGGCCGCCCGTGGCGGCGAAGGCCACGCCCAGCATCATCGGCCGCCACGCCACCGCGCGTCCCCATCGCTCGGCGAGAGTCCCGATCTGGCGGCTCGCCAGATAGGCGTAAGGGCTTGAGAAATCGAAATAAAAGTCGATCGGCTCGGGCATTGGCTCAACCCGCCCGCCGGCCGACCGCGTCCGCCAGCACGCAAAGCAGCTCGAACATGATGTTGACCCCGACCCAGGCGGTCTGACCCGAAGGATCGAAGGGCGGGCTGACCTCGACCAGATCGGCGCCGACCAGATCGAGCCCCTGCAGGCGGCGCACCATGCGCTGCGCCTGATGGGTCGAGAAGCCGCCGATCTCCGGCGTCCCGGTGCCCGGCGCCATCGACGGGTCGATGCCGTCGATGTCGAAGCTCACATAGACCGGCCCGGCGCCGACGATTTCCCGCGCCTCGTCCATCACCGCGTCGGTGCCGCGGTCCATCAGCTCCTCGATCATGACGATGCGGACCCCGTTGGCCCTGCCCCAGGCGACGTCCTCGCCGTCATAGGCCGTGCCGCGAATGCCGATCTGGACGATACGCCTGGGATCGAGCAGCCCCTCCTCGCAGGCGCGCCGGAAGGGCGTGCCGTGGGTGTAGCGATAGCCGCCGAAATAGCTGTCGTAGAGGTCGGTATGGGCATCGAAGTGGATCATGCCGAGGGTCCGGCCCCGGGCGATGCCGCGCAGCACCGGCAGGGAGATCAGGTGGTCGCCGCCCGCCGTCATCGGCACGATGCCGGCCTCGCCGAGACGCGCATAGAAGGCGGCGATCTTGGCGAGCGTGTCGTCGAGGCTCGCCGGGTTGACCGGGCAATCGCCGAGATCGGCGCAGCGCGCCTGGTGGAACGGCCTGATGCCGCTCGCCTGGTTGACGAGGCGGATCATGGTCGAGAGATCGCGCAACTGGCGGGGGCCATGGCGGGCACCGGCCCGGTTCGTCGTGCCGCCGTCCCAGGGCACGCCGACCAGGCCGATCTGCACCTCGGCTGCGCGCGGCTCGTCGAGGTCCACCTCCGGCAGGCGCATGAAGCTGACCGGCCCGGCGAAGCGCGGCAGGTCCATGCCGGAGCGCGGCACGAAGCCGTGGGGGTCGCCTGTATCCGCCATGCACGCCACTCCAGGTTCTGTTGCGGGCTTCAGAAGATCGGGTCCAGCGCCTGCACGCAGGCGACCGCGCTCATGTTGACCAGACCGCGCGTCGAGATCGACGAGGTGACGATATGCGCCGGCAGGCGCGGGCCTATCAGGATCGGCCCGACCGAGACGACACCCGTCACCGACTTCACGAGGTTGTAGGCGATGTTCGCCGCGTCCAGGGACGGCATGATCAGGAGGTTGGCGCGGCCGACCAGCCGCGACTGCGGCATCAGGCGATCGCGGATCACCGGCGAGAGGGCACTGTCGGCCTGCATCTCGCCGTCGATGTCCAGCTCCGGCTCGGCCTTGCGGATGATCTCGAGGGCGGCCCGCAGGCGCCGTGCCGAAGCCTGCTCGCGACTGCCGAAATTGCTCGCGGAGACGAGGGCCACCTTCGGCTCGATGCCGAAGCTGCGCACAACCCCCGCCGCCGCCAGCGTCGTCGCGGCGATCTCCTCGGCATCCGGCTCCTCCGAAACATTGGTATCGCCGATGAAGAGCGGCCCCTCGTCGAGCACCAGCGCATGAATCGTGGAAGCCTCCTCCATCGTCGCCTTCAGCCCGACCACGTCGGTGATGTGCCGAAGATGGCTGGCGAACGAGCCGACCGGGCCGGCGAGCAGCGCATCGGCCTCGCCCCTTGCGATCATGATCGCCCCGATCACCGTCCGCCGCGTGCGGACGATGTCGCGCGCCGCTTGCGGGCTGACACCCTTGCGGCCCATGCGCTCCTGATAGAACGCCACATAGTCGTTGTAGCGCGGGTCGCTGTCGGGGTTGCAGAGCTCGAAATCGCGGCCGTGGGCGAGCCGCAGCCCGAGCCGCTCGATCCGCATGGCGATGACCTCGGGGCGGCCGATGAGCACCGGGCTGGCAAGGCCCTCGTCCACGACCACCTGCACCGCCCGGAGCACCGCCTCCTCCTCGCCGTCCGTGTAGACGAGCCGCTGTGGTGCCCCGGCGGCCCGCTCGAAAAGGGGCTTCATCAGGAGCCCCGAGCGGAAGACCCGCTCGGACAGCCGCTGCCGATAGGCGCGAAAGTCGGTGATCGGGCGCCGGGCGACTCCGGACTCCACGGCCGCCCTGGCCACCGCGATCGGCAGCTCGACGATCAGCCGCGGATCGAAGGGCTTGGGGATGAGATAGTCGCGCCCGAACGACAGGCTGTCCTGGCCATAGGCGGAGGCCACCGTGTCCGGGGTCGTGCTGCGCGCGAGGCTGGCGAGCGCGTCGACGCAGGCGCGCTGCATCTCCCGGTTGATCGTGGTCGCCCCGACATCGAGCGCGCCCCTGAAGATGAAGGGGAAGCAGAGGACGTTGTTGACCTGGTTCGGATGGTCGCTGCGGCCGGTGGCGACGATGACGTCCGGCCGGGTCCGCCGTGCCAGCTCCGGGTCGATCTCCGAGACCGGGTTGGCCAGCGCCAGCACCAGGGGATCCGGCGCCATGCGCGCCAGCATCTCGGGCTTCAGCACGTTGGGTGCGGAAAGGCCGAGGAAGATGTCCGCCCCCTCGATCACGTCGCCCAGCGTGCGGTGCGGCGTGTCCTGCGCGTAGCGCGCCTTGTAGGGGTCCATGGAAGCGGTGCGGCCCTTGTAGACGACGCCGTCGATGTCGGTGACCGTGATGTTCTCGAGCCGGAGCCCGAGTGTCACCAGCAGATCGAGGCAGGCGAGCGCCGCCGCGCCGGCGCCGCTGGCGACCAGGCGGCAGTCCTCGAGGCGCTTGCTCGCGAGCAGCAGGCCATTGACGATGGCGGCGGCGACGATGATCGCCGTGCCGTGCTGGTCGTCGTGGAAGACGGGAATCTTCATCCGCGCCTTCAGCTTCTCCTCGACGACGAAGCACTCCGGCGCCTTGATGTCCTCGAGATTGATCGCCCCGAAGGTCGGCTCGAGCGCCGCCACCACCTCGACCAGCCGGTCGGGGTCGAGCTCCGCCACCTCGATGTCGAAGGCGTCGATGCCGGCGAACTTCTTGAAGAGCACCGCCTTGCCTTCCATCACCGGCTTGCCGGCGAGCGGCCCGATCGCCCCCAGGCCCAGCACCGCCGTGCCGTTGGTGACCACGGCGACGAGGTTGGCCCTTGCGGTGTAATGGTCGGCCGCTTCCGGGTCCCGCTTGATCGCCTCGCAGGCGAAGGCGACCCCGGGCGAATAGGCCAGCGAAAGATCGCGCTGCGTGGCGAGCGGCTTGGTGGCGGTGACCTGAAGCTTGCCGGCGGTCGGTCGCGAATGGTAGTCCAGCGCATCCTGCTCGAGCCGGTCGGTCATGCCGCTTCCCTTCTTCAACACTGCGCCGGCACCCGTTCAGCCAGAGGAGACGGCATTGCTGGATTCGCTGCCGGCTGGTAACGAATTCGCCCCACCGCCGCAAGGCAGGGTGGCGGCCCCGGCCCGGCAAGCTGCCGGCCTCGAATGGCGAAGATCGCACGAACCCGTCGCTTATGACCATTCACTTCGCGTAATGGAGGAGCGCGTGGCGGCCATCGTGGCCGGCCACGGCCAGGAGCTGGTCTGGCTCCTCGAGCATCCACCGCTGGTGACGGCCGGCACCAGCGCCGTCGACACCGAGCTGCTCGAGCCGACGCGGTTCCCGGTGCACCGCGCCGGTCGCGGCGGCAAGTTCACCTATCACGGGCCCGGCCAGAGGATCGCGTACGCGGTCCTCGATCTCGAGCGGCGGCGTCGCGATCTGCGCTGGTACGTCCACAACCTCGAGGAATGGGCGATCCGCACCCTCGCGGCGTTCGGCGTGCAGGGCGAGCGGCGCGAGGGTCGGATCGGCATCTGGGTGACGATGCCGGGCGGCCGGGAATGCAAGATCGGGGCGATCGGCGTGCGTGTGCGTCGCTGGGTCGCCTATCACGGCATCGCCCTGAACGTGGCGCCGAACCTCGAGCATTTTTCCGCCATCGTGCCCTGCGGCATCAGCGAGCACGGCGTCACCTCGCTCGCCGATCTCGGCATCCAGGCGACGATGGCCGATGTCGACCGGGCATTGCGGTGCTCCTTCCCCGGGCTTCTGGCCCCCTAGGGCCGGTCGGCCAGTGCCGATACCCGCGCGTCGCATGGCGACGCAGGCGGTGGCCATTTCCGGGACAGGCTCCTAGGTTGGAGAAGATGCGAAGGATAGGGAGCAGCGATGCGCGCGCGTGATCGGTTTGTCCTGGCTTTGGCGGCCGGAGCGACGCTTGCGCTCGTCAGCGGTGCCGTTGCCCTGGCGCAGTGCACGGCGTTCGCCGCACCCGGCGTGGAATGGCGACGCTGCCTGCAGGACGGCAGCAACCTGCAGGGCGCCCAGCTCACGGGCGCCGACCTGCGCGACAGCTCGTTTCGCCGCACCGTGTTCGACGGGGCCGATCTCTCCGGCATCCGGGCCCGGCGTGCCCGGTTCACCTCGGCATCGATGAAGGGCGTCGATCTGTCGACCGCCGATCTCACCCTCGCCGACTTCACCAGTGCCGACCTGAGCGACGCAATCCTGCGCGACGCCACGCTGCGCCGGACGAGCTTCGTCAACGCCATCCTGCGCGGCGCCGATCTCACGGGCGCCAATCCCCTCGAGGCCGACTTCAGCCGCGCCGATCTCGCCGGTGCTACCTGGGTCGACGGCCAGACCATCTGCGACGAAGGCTCGATCGGCCGCTGCCACCCGTCGCCCGCCGCCGATGCGGGCGCCATCAGCAACTAGCCACGCCTCGAGCCAGCAACCGGCGCGAGACGGCCCGGGATGTCGCGGAAAATGCAACATCATCCTCGGGTTGTCGCGTATAGCGCGACATTGTTATGACAAATGTCGCGTCTGGCGCGACATTCGCGGCGCCGGTGTCGCGCCAGATGCGCCATTTTTCCCGGGTTGGCGCATCCGAAGCGACATTTCCCGACGAGCGAACCCACGAAAACGACGAATGAACCCAAGGATTCGACGATCGGACCCGGGGAATCGACGAACGAACCCGAGCTCGCGCCAACGAACCCAAGTCCCATCAAGATATTGCTCCAGAACGCTTTTTGCCGTCCACCTGACGTCCCGGCAAAGGGCGGGCGAACCAGAAAGCCGAAAATGCCGAACGAACCGACGGCGACCTTGCTTTCACGGCCCCATCATGATAGGATTATTATCCGAAGCACATCGACGCGAAGCGTGAGCTTCCTTGACGGGCGCTAGTCGGTGAAGCGCTGGCGCACCTTGTGGGCAGCATAGAGGGCGAGAACCAGCAGCACGACCAGCACGACGATGTTGAACCAGGGAATCAGCCGCTCATCCGGCCCCGTGGCCGGTCGAATGGAGATCGCGTTCGGGAACTTCGAAAGGAACGAGAAGCGCCAGCCATAATGCGTGACGACGGACCAGCGCGGGTTGGCCGCGTTCGAGACCGCGTCATCCGCCCGCGCCGCGAGATCGGCGCTGTTGAATTTGAAATAGGGCGGCCACCAGCCCGTGTCCTCGTTGCGGTAGACCCTGGTCTCGCCGTCCGGGGTCACCGCCTTGATGTAGCGGACATCCCGACTCACCATCGTCTGCTCGCCCCGGTCGTTGGTGACCTCGACGGTCTTGCGCGCGATCTCGGTG
>Ga0116151_10000212_pt1 | contig 51983 bp, 46 predicted proteins | sample AD_UKC117_MetaG_FD_89893 | JGI IMG/M metagenome (GOLD analysis project Ga0116151, IMG submission 89893) | Active sludge microbial communities of municipal wastewater-treating anaerobic digesters from Hong Kong - AD_UKC117_MetaG | ecosystem: Engineered > Bioreactor > Anaerobic > Digestate...
AAAAGGGAGCGCTCGGCTGTTAATTCCTGGTGCCCATCGAAAGAAAATGATCGAAAATGGGACTCAGAGAAACTGCATTACCGTCGGCCTTCTTCCGAAAAGTTCAATTTAGATTTTTAAGTATATGATTATTCTCAATTTTATTGTATGTAACAGAATGGTTTTCTTTATTCATTTCAACGTCAAAAAGCAACTGATCATCAAATGTATAATAATTAAATATACTACCTTTCTTATTGACTCTATAAAAACAATATAAATCATCATATACATAGGCCATTATTCTCAATTCAGAATGTTTAATGGGAACGGATAAAATAGACACCTCAGTATTAAAACAACTAATTCTGATTATTTTACTTAAATCTAATTTAGATAGATCAATTTTGTTCGCAAGTAATTCTTTGATGAAGTTACTAGAAACAGAATTGTCTTTACCAATTCTTTCGATTAGTGCTACTTTGTTTTCTAGGGAGTTCTCTTTAATACTAGTGAATTCTAGTTTGGTATTGTCAATTAAAATGTTTATGCTATCATCGAAATCAATTAATTCATTTTTTTGACAGTTATTAAATAAAACAAATGAAAGTAAAACAAGGATAAGAATAACTTTTCTTTTCATAATAAGATGTTTTTAAGGTATTTTGAAAATTAGATAATATTCATTTACAGAAATAGACAATTAAATTAATTTTCACAAGTTGTTTTGCCTAAGATATATTTAAATTAATGTAGAAAGTAATAACCAAAGCCCAAAAGAATCCATTTTCCATTTAATACAGATTGGGAAACATCCTCTTTTTCGCATCCTGCCCCAAACAAAGCTATGCTCAGCGGCAACAAGAGCAGGAAGAAAACTGTCGAGTTAAATTTTTTAGTTTTCATACGCTTCATTTTTGACTGGTAAATATAAATTGTTTTTCATATTCCCGGGAGCGGGCTATGAGCGAGCACCGGGGTGGCGATCAGGGCTTCAGGAGCGGGGGTGTTTTTAAGGGATTCATTTCCGACTGTTCGGATTAGTTGCATATGTTTTCACGATTACCTAATTTATCGTTGCGAATAATGTCAAAATACTAGATAAACAACATATTAAGAGTTAAAAACTTGATTAAGGGATAAAATATAAAACTGGGGTAAGCACACTCTTTTCGAAGGCCAGCTGCCACACACGGGCGGTTTTTTCACGGAGGGCAGGGTCGATGATCCACTCCAGCTCGGGCCATAACGAAACTACTTCGTCGTTGCTCATAGGTATTATTGTTTTAGTTATTACTCCTGAATCAGCGCTGAATGAGTAACTGCTGTTTATAGATATTCCCATCTTTCAGAAAGTGAAGATAATATTTACCCTACGGTAAATCTCGAACCGGAAGGATTAATTTCAACTGGTCGGACTGCACAATTTTCAACAAGCCTCCCTGTTCACTCCACAGTTGTATCTGATAATTTCCAAAACCGTTGTTAGAACCCGTTTGTTCAATTTTTGTTTTTCCGGCCACCTCCGAAACATCTGCTTCCGGAATCAGGGTAAGCTCGACGTAACTACCGGCGGGGTTGGGTGAAACCACCAGGTAATATCCACCGCACGAAACGCTATTAAGGATAATCGCCGGAGCCAGGTAATTTCCCCATCCGCATTGGTTGCGGGCCCTGACAGTAACCGAAACCGGGTTATCAATTTTACTTTTTAACAACAAGCTTACCCGTCAAAATATGATCCTTATATTTTACACGCACTAGATAAACACCTTCTTTCCAACTCGCTGACTGGATATTGGTACTCTTCCCTTTCAATTTATCTTTCTTAAGTTTTAGATTCTGAAGGTCGTCATAAACTTCAAGATCCCATTCAGTGTTTTCATCTAAAGAGTTTTTGGTTGAGGCTGATTTTAGCATTTGTACATCATTCATGGATGCTTCAATTATAACCATAGATTCTCCACTAGTTGGGTTAGGCGAAAGAAGCAAAGAATAACCAGAATAAGCAAAAAATACCAGCGTCATAGTTGCAGTACAGGCACCATCTCCTGTAATATAAAAAACGAAAGGGATACCCCCTGAATTATTTGGTAATTGCAGATATAGTCTATTATTACTGCTTTGATATGTCCAAAACAATGGTTGCCCTGAGCCTGGGGCCAGAGTAACTGTTCTACCTACCATAAAACTCAAAGTAACTTCTGTCATACATCCTGGATACAACCAAATAGAACTGCCGTCCAATGTACCACTTTGACTTGGGAAGGTGTAATTATAGGCACTACAAGATGGTTGGGAATAACTTCCTGATGGGTAAGATGTATTAGAATCACTGGCAATAGTTTTTGTAATTGTAGTGTTCGCTCCGCAAACTGTGTTAATATCAGCTGTTAAGGTCATCACTGCAGGATATCTGTAGGGATTACTAACTAAACATTGATTAGTACCTGGAATATTTTCCTGAAGGTAAATCGGACTTGTGTTTGGAATCAATGACCATTCAACTGTGGAACCAGGAGGTAAATTGCTTACATAATAGGTATTTGAACTACAAACAATGTCATGTCCGGAAATGATCCCGTAATTTATTTCTATTAGTGCTGAATCGTATGGTGAATAGATTCCACATTGTGCATTAAATGCGCGTACTTGTATTGTGGCAGAACAATCTGCATATAAAATTACAGATGTTCCACTTCCAGATATTGTTCCTTTATTTGTTATCCATTCATAACTTGTTGCACCAAAAGTTTCAGATATTGTCAGGTTATAACCATTAGAGGAATAATCGAATGTCTGATTAGGTAACTGTGGAGTTTCAACGCCTACGGCCTGTTCAGGATATACATTAAATATAGCGCTTTCATATTGATTATATGGACCATTATCTTCCGGAGGATCAAAACTACCTAAAGAATACCACCCATTATAGTTTCCATACCATCCCCAATTACAATAGAATTCATCCTGATTATTGTATCCTTCTAATACCCATGAATGGCCTCCATCTAATAAAGCAGAACCACTGTATAATATTGGCCTTTCCAAATCAAGTTCATCTTTCAAATCATCTTCCCACGTATTTAAATGAGAAATTCTCCACTTAACATCAGCACTTGAGCTTATTCCCCAGTAATCAACAAAGCCATCTCTCGCTTTGCCCGGGGTGGATGATGAGCCTCCAGATGAGTACTCTGTTTTACAAGAAACTCCTGCGTGATAAATTAATTGGGCATTATTTGGCTCGCTAATCCTATTTGACATATTCGACCACCAGTAGGTTGTTGCACCAAAATTTGCATAACTTTCAAGGCCATTATAAGTCCATGTAAGTTGACCTGTAGGATTTAATCTACATTCCCAATAACGTAATATTTGAGCCATCGCCACTGCAGTACATCCGGCGTAATAATTATTAGGAACTGAATCATTGAATCCATTTTGTTGTCCCCATAAAGTATTTAGAAGATGGCTGCCAACGGTATATGATTTTAGCTGATTTCCACTTAGATATTCTTTCCAAAGCTTGTTAACCTTATCGGACGGTTTTTGTTTTTTTTCTTTGAGTACCTCTATTTCATTTTTATATTTTTCAATCAAATATAATAATCCCGGGGCCTCAATGTTTCATCATATTCTCCCTCAAAACAATATCCTAAAACAGGCGAAGCGGCAAGTTCACCGGATATAATTGCAAAACCCGACTCTTCGAAAGGCACCACATATAGTAAAGTGTCGTCATTTTCCTTATTCTTTGTTTTTAAAGGAATAACTTCTTTTAGATTTGTGGTTTTTCCGTAATTATTTCTTTTGTAAATTTCATTGGCAATCTTTTCGGCATCAGTTTTACTACTTTTTTGCCCGTAGGTAATCCCGCAAAGGAGCATTAATGTAAGAAAGGTTAATATTATTTTCATGATAACTATTTTAGTTTATCAAAATATTTATTGATTTCACCATTTAATATTATTTTTTTTATTTCCAGAGAATCAGATAGATAGAGTCGTTTTTTTTCTACTTTGTTTCTGTAAAACTCGGTATAAGGATCTTTATCGAGAATATATTTGAGTAATGTATCATGAGTAATAATATTACCATATTCATTCTCGTAGTTAATAATTTCTCTTCTTAGATGTTCTTTGTAAGTCATGTCAATAAAAACATCATACCTTTCATCTGCTTCTGCATCTAAAATATACCCATTCCCCAAATGGCATCTTTGGGTATAGATTGTATCGCCATCTTTAAATTCTATAAAATGATAGGAATTAAAACGACTATTCCAGAAGCTATTGGTCCTGAAAATATTGTCCCCTTTCATTCCGATATCTACCAGATTGAAATAATCTCCCCTAGTTTTATATACAGATATACCAGGAGCAAGGTCTTCATTTTCTTTTTCACATCCTGCCCCAAACAACGCTATACCAAGCGGTAACAGGACCAGGAAAATAACTGTCAGGTTAAATTTTTTAGTTTTCATACGCTTCATTTTTGACTTGTAATTATAAATTGTTTTTCATATTCCCGGGAGCGGGCTATGAACGAGCACCGGGGTGGCGATCAGGGCTTCAGGAGCGGGAGTGGTTTTGATGGATTCATTTCTGTCAGTTCGGGGTAGTTACATATGTTTGCAACGTTACTCAATTAGTCGTTGTAATTGGCATTTAAATACCTGTTTTATAACAGGTCTGATTAGTGCATGCAGCAATCTGCTTGTTTGTTTATTTAATAAGATGGCCATAACCGGATAAGGTTGCGTGAGGCAGGAAGAAATTATTGACCCAATAGCCTGTCGTTTTACGGCAATAAGTTCCTCTCTGGCAACAGTCAGGGAGACTTGTCTTTGTGAATGTGCAGAAGAGAAGTAACGGAGCGCAGTAATGAGTACCATGTGTGCACCTAATTGTTTTTTCACAACATCATTTTTTTCACAGGGTGGTTTGGAATGTTTGGACGGGTGACTGTGACCAGGGAGGTTATTGGGCGCATGCGCTTCCCGGTGGTGTGAGCAGTGAGGGAAAGGGTGGCCAATTATCGGCTACTCTTTTCTCTATTTTCCTGAATTAACGCTGAATCAGCAACTGCTGTTTATAGATATTCCCATCTTTCAGCAAATGAAGGTAATATTTGCCCTCCGGTAAATCGCGGACGGGAAGGTTTAATTTTAACTGGTCGGACTGCACCGTTTTCAACAAGCCTCCCTGTTCACTCCACAGTTGTATTTGATAATTTCTATCTGCCTGGATTCACCAATAGGCCAATCGATCGGATCCGTTCTATCCATTGCCCTACTGACATTATAAACCGGTTGACTCCTGCTTCATTTTTAATTACCCCGAATTCGGTGTAATTAAAATCCGGATTGTTTATTGTCTCCCAGATTCCAATGTAATCTATCGTGTTCTTATTGGTTATTCATTTTCCGATTAATCCACTTCCTTCATTGAATCCGGAAGTCATGTCGGTCAGGCAAATAAGATCACTTTTATTTTTAGTGATGATTGTTATCCTGGTTTCCTTTAATTGTATTGTTCTTCCCTTTGACATAATCTGTCAATATTATTTTAACTCTTTGATAATCGCGTCGGTCATCCCGATGGTGGAGGCGGCGCCCTGGCTGAGGACGGCGGGGCTGCCGGTGAGCTTCATCATATCGTAGGTGCGGACTTCCCCATTGGCGACTACGGAAGCGATGGCCTTCCGGATACGGGAGGAAATCTCCTGCTCACCTAAATATTCGAGCATCATACAGGCCGACTCGATCATGGCGATGGGATTGACGATCGATACGGGGTAGTTGGCATATTTGGGTGCCGAGCCGTGGGTGGGCTCGAACACCGCCACACCCGTATCGGGGTTGACCTGGGCGCTGCAAGCAAATCCCAGTCCGCCGATCAACCCCGCAAATGCGTCGGAGACGATATCTCCGAACATGTTTCCGGCGACGATGACCCCGTAATCTTCGGGATTCTTGGTGAGCCACATCATCTGGGCGTCAATGTTGGTATTCCAGAGTTCGATCTGCGGAAACTCCGATTTCTGCATCTCCTGGGCCATTTTATACATCATGCCCGAAGTTTCCCTGATGACATTGGGCTTCTCACAAAGGGTCACCGAGCGGTAGCCATACCGGGCGGCATGGGTGAAAGCCGCATGGAGGATGCGGTGGGTCATCTTTTTTGTGAAGATGCGCGTGGAGACTGAAACTTCCTCCTTGGGGGCCCAGGCGAAGTTCTGCCTGAATTTGGGGTGCGTCATCAGGGCGTCGTAGACCTGCTGCGGGGGATTGGTCCATTCGACGCCGCCATAAAGTCCTTCGGTATTCTGGCGGAAGATGGCCACGTCGACCACCGGCTCTTCAATTTCTCCGGAAGCTCCCCTGCGGATGAAGTTCAGAGGATTCCCGGGATAGGATTTGCAGGGGCGCAGGCAGATGTCGAGGCCGAAATGCTGGCGCAGGCCCACGATCGGACTGGCATAGACGAGGTTTTTGGACTGGAGTTCGGGGGCCAGTTCGGCAAAGGCGGCATCCTTGGGTTTGGAGGTGATGGCTCCGAAAAGGCCGACTTTGTGTTTTTCAAGCAGGTCGATGGTGCGTTGCGGCAGGGGGTTCCCCTCGCGGCACCAAAACTCCCAGCCGATGTCCCCTTCGGCATAGTCCGCTTCAAATCCGGCAGCCTTCAGCACGCGGAGGGCCTGTTCCAGTACCACCCGGCCTATTCCGTCGCCGGGGAGGGTTACGATAGTTCTTTTCGTCATCTCCTGTTATTTTTTTGAAGTGTTTTAAATTCTAAGTTATGATATTCTAATCTTCTGATATTGAAGCCGTAGGCTTAATAGTCGGTTACTTGTTTGACCACGTCGATGACCGTTCCGTCGACCCATTTGATGGCGGCGACGATTTTATCGGTGAACAGGGGTTTGTCGGGTTTTCCGCAGATGGCTTCGGCCTCTTCCTTCAGTTCGTGAATGGTTTTCACCGGCAATCCCGACCCTTTGACCTTTTCGAGCAGGTCGGTCCGCAGGGGATTAATGGCGATGCCCCTTTCGGTGACAATCACATCGATGAGTTCCCCCGGTCCGCACAGGGTGGTCACTTCGTCGACGATCACGGGGATGCGGTCACGGAAGAGTGGCAGGGCGATAATCGTGTTTTTGGCAAAGAGACAGTTCTGCCATCCGCCGATGCCGTGGAGAAGTAGTCCGTCGGAGTGGGTCACCACATTCCCGTTGAAGTGGACGTCGATTTCGGTGGCGCCCAGGGAGACCACATCGATAAACTGGGCGAAGTTGCCCTTGGAGTGATAGTTGTAAATGTTGTTGAGGGTAAAGGGCATGTGGTTCCGGTTTTCATTGATTGAGCGGATAGATTCGGTGTCGAAAACCTGGGCGTCGAGGATGTACTCCATGGTGCCGTCGCGGAGCATTTCCGTCATGTAGCGGGTGGTTCCGCCGAAGCCGACCCTGATTTTCCAGCCGTTGCGTTTCATGATCTGGTGCATGTATTCGGCGATGGCCAGGGAGATGCCTCCGGCGCCGGCCTGGACGACACATCCATCGTAGATGATGCCTGTATGTTCGCAGAATCGGGCGGTCATCTCGGCAATGATAAGGCGATCGGGACTGCGGGTGATCTGGGTAGTGCCGCTGATGATCTTCTCAGGAAGGCCCAGTTTGTCGACCTTTACCACCGCATCGACGTAGTTGCCTTCGATTTGCATGGGGAGACAGGGAAAAGAGACCAGGTTGTCGGTGACCATGATGACATGGGTGGCGTAACGCACGTCCATGTCGGCATAGCTGAGGACTCCCGTGGCTGAGGGACCGGTCAGTCCGTTGGCGTTGCCGAAGGGATCGGCGGAAGGGGCGGCGATGACGGCGATGTCGATTTTCACTTCCCCGTCCTGGATGGCCTGCACTCGCCCCCCGTGGGAACGTAAGACCGCTGTTTTCTGCATCTTCCCGCGGGAGGTGAATTCGCCCAGGGGACCGTTCATGCTGCCCTCGATATGGCTGATGGTGCCCTCTTCGAGGTAGGGGATGAGGTGGTTGTTGCAGGGAAAGGAGGCCGAGGGAAACCAGCGCAGGTTTTTGACTCCCATTTCGTGGGCGATGTCGAAGACCATGTTGGCCACGAAATCCCCGTCGCGCAGGTGGTGGTGGGTTGAGATGGTCATACCGTCGCGCAGTCCTGCTTTCTCCAGGGCTTCCCTTAGGGAACCCACCATTTTGTTGCCATCACCGGGGTAGAGGGCGCAGGAGGGGAGGGGCGGCGCGTATTTATGGCCCAGGGGGATGTATTTCCCTACACCCTGGTAGGGAATGACGGGTTCCCCGTTGATTTCGAGGGGGACCCAGCGGCCTGCATCGTTTTTTACCAGTTTATCTTTCATCGCTTTCTCTCCAGTCAGGGTTCAACAATCCGTTCTGTTCGGCCAGGCGGATGGTCCGCATAGCCCGTTTGACCACAGGGGCGTCAATCATTTTGGAGCCCAGGGCGATCACCCCGATGCCTTCCTTTTCGGCGGCCTCGAAGGCCTTCACGATTTTAGCAGCTTTAGCAATCTCTATCTCCCCGGGATTGAACCCTTCGTGGACCGCGGCAATCTGGGCGGGATGGATGCAACCCATCCCCTCGAAGCCCATGGCTTTGGCGCGGAAGGCCACGGCGCGGAGTTCTTCCAGGTCTTCAAAACCGGAAAAGACCGAATCGATGGGCTGGATGCCGGCGGCGCGTGCCGCGTTGACCGCAGCACTGCGGGCATAAAACGATTCCATGCCTTCATGGCTTCTTTCGGCGCCGATATCGGCCGTGTAGTCTTCCAGTCCGATGGCCAGGGCAACCACGCTGGGAGAGGCCGAGGCGATTTCAAAGGCCTTAAGGACTCCCAGGGCGCTCTCGATGATGGGCATAAGCCAGATCTTACGGTGGGGGTCGGGGTTCAGCTCAGCGATTCTTTCATCCACAGCCTTCACTTCGGCAGCCGATTCGCACTTGGGGATAAGGATCAGGTTAAGAGGTTGCGGCACCACAAACGGGAGGTCTTCCAGTCCGGCCGGCAGCTGGTTGATGCGTACCATCAGCTCGGCTCCCCGGAAGTCGTTGTTCCGGAGGGCATTGCGGACCAGGTAGCGGGCGTCTTCCTTCCGGGAGGGGGCCACGGCATCTTCCAGGTCAAGGATGATTCCGTCGGCGCCATATAGTCCGGCGTTGATCATCAGTTTGGGCTGGTCACCGGGGAGGTAGAGGCGCGAGCGGCGCTGGCGGTCGCGGGCTGTCTCCTGTCGGTTTTGGGGCAGTTCGGGGAGGAGGAACTCCTTTTTTGCAGGAATCAGCTGTTTAATGGCGGCTTCGAGGCGGGCCGCCATGACCCACGGCAGGGCCCCGGCGTCTTCCACCGCCACCCGGGCATGCTCCATTCCGTAATAGAGGAGCACCTCCCTGACCAAATTCTCAATATGGCGGCCAAATAGGACGCGTGTTTTACTTTTAATTTCTGTGACGATCCCCCCTGACGTGGCCGGCGTAATGGCCACGTAACAGTCGGACCGCACCGAAGGCCCCCGGTTGCCTGAAGTCCCTTCCATGTTCCACGGTTTTATAGGTTTGACGCTATAAAATTAACCCATCTGCCTCTGAGAAAATATGAGTTTAAGCAGGAATATGTTAACGATAGAAGTTCATCTTATCGATATATTCCCAGACTTTTTCCGGAAAGAAACAGCGCATGTTATGGCCTTCACGGATGGCATTCCGCAGAAAAGTGGAGGAGATTTCCATCAGGGGGGCTTCGATCGTCAGTATCGTTTCGTGGGTGAAGGGGGATTCCGGAGAACCCGGACGGGGATAGACCAGAATGGGGTAGTGGTCCAGGATTTCCTGATAGTTTTTCCACTGGGTGAAGTTGGTGAGGTTGTCAGATCCCATGATGAGGCTGAAGTGGTGGGTGGGATACTTTCCGGAGAGGTGGGTCAGGGTGTCGATGGTATAGGAGGGTTTGGGCATCCGGAATTCGGCATCGCTGACGCGGAAACGGGGATCATCGCCTATAGCCAGGCGGACCAGTTCGAGCCGGTCGAAATCGTTGAGCAAATCCTCCTTCTTCTTGAAGGGGTTCTGGGGGGAGACCACGAACCATACCTGCTGCAGACCGGCATATTCGGCCATGTAGTTGGCGATGGCCATGTGCCCGATATGGATGGGGTTAAAGGAACCGAAAAAGAGACCCACTTTAAGGGTGATTTTCTCAGGTGGCAGGAATATGTTGATAAAGCCGGTCATGGGATTTCGGATTTCGGAATGCGGATATGAGATTTGGGATTTAATCTGACGTTTCAGTTTCCGGCTTTAAAGACCGGTCAGGGGATTGGTCGGTCAGAAACTCCCCGACCACTTTTTCCGCTTCCAGGAAGGCTGAGGTAAGGTCGTCGTTGACGATGATTTTGTCGAATTGGGGAGCGAAGCTCAGTTCATAGTCGGCCTTGGCGATGCGGGTGGCGATTTTCTCCTCTGAATCGGTCGATCGTCCGCGGAGGCGCTGGTGGAGAACTTCCACTGAGGGAGGCATAACGAAAAGGGCCAGGGCTTTGTCGCCGAAGATCCTTTTCAGGTGGAGTCCGCCGACCACATCAACATCGAAGATCACCGCATGGCCTTTCTGCCAGATGCGCTCGATTTCACTTTGCAGGGTGCCGTAGAAAATTCCGGGGTAGACCTCTTCCCATTCCACGAAGGCTTGTTCATCGATTTTCTGGCGGAATTCTGTTTCAGTGAGGAAAAAATAGTCGTGGCCGTGGATCTCTCCCGATCTGGGACTCCTGCTGGTGGCCGACACCGAGAATTCAAGGCCCAGCGGGCGGGAAAGCAGATGGTGAACGATGGTCGTTTTCCCAGCCCCCGAAGGTGCCGACACAATAATCAATTTATTTCTGGTGCTATTCATCAATCACTCTGCTTTTCTTTATCTGCGTTTATTACCCCTGTTCAATTCCTCTCCCATTCCTTAAATTCTGACATTCCGACATTCTAATATCCTGATATTTAAAAGGTCTCTTCGTCTCTCATTATCACAATCTCCGGCTATAGCACATTCAGTACCTGTTCCTTGATCCTTTCGAGGGCATCTTTCATCTGGACCACAATGCGCTGGATATTGCTTTCGTTGGCTTTGCTGCCGATGGTGTTGATTTCGCGGCCGATTTCCTGGGCGATGAAGGAGAGTTTCCGGCCGTTGGATTCCGTTTCGTTCATGGTTTCGGTGAAATAGCGGCAGTGGTTGGCCAGGCGTACTTTTTCCTCATTGAAATCGAGGCGCTCGAGATAAAAGATCAGTTCCTGTTCAAAACGGTTGGGGTCAGTGTTGCCGTTGATCCGGAGGCTTTCCAGATTTTCGTTCAGCCGGTTTTTGATGGTTTCAATCCGCTGCTGTTCAAAAGGTTCTATCTCCTTCAGCAGTTGTTCAACTGCCTTCAGGTTTGACAACAGGTCGGCGGCCATGGCCTTCCCTTCCTGCAGGCGGAACTGTTCTACGGCATCTATGGCTGTGCTGATATGGGTATGGAGAAGCTGCCATTCCTCCTCTTCCAGGGTTTCATAGTTGACTTTTACCGTGTCGGGCAGGCGCATGATGATCTGAAGCAAACGCTCGTTGACCGGGAGTTGGAGCTCATGACTGATTTTGCTGAGGTCAGCAAAATATCCTTTCACCACGCCTGAATTAATCACGGCACTGCCTGATTCCCCGAGGTTCTCGACGTAAACTGTGAAATCGATTTTTCCTCTTACCAGCCTGTCGGAGAGTTCACGACGGATTTCAAGTTCCTTTTCCCGGTATAGGGGAGGAATCCGGGTGGAGATATCGGATTGCTTGCTGTTGAGCGATTTTATTTCGACGGTGACCTTTTTGTTGTTGATCTCGAATGCGGACTTTCCGAATCCGGTCATAGACTTAATCATGGTGGATTATTTTCGGTAAAAATAGTAATTCTTTGGCACAGGAAGAGTAGCTGGCTGGGGAATGGCCATCCAGTACAGTGCGCTCCGGTGGAGTCGCCCTTCTAAGGGGCAATAATCTTCTGGCCAGATAAAATGAGTGTTATAGCAAGGAAATGTGGGTCAGGATGTCGTCGAGGTAACTCCGGATATGCATGCTGAAATGACGCATCCGGCCGGCGATGGCTTCGGTGACTTTTTCCACCGATTCAGGGCCGTTGGTTTCGGTCATGAAGGCCACGATCCGATCGGTTTCCGGAAGGTCGTTGGTTTCCACCTTTGGGTCTGAGACCAGCATATCAGGCATTTGCCGGGCAAGAATTTTGTCGATCTCCTTTCCGGAAGCTGCCGACTCCCTGGTGGCCACATTCAGGAAGAAATCTTCAGAGAAGGGAACGGCAGGCGTGGGATTGGCCAGGGCTTGAAGAAATGGATGGTCATTGTTCATATCGCGGAGGGCGCTTCGGAGCACCTGGACCTGGAACTCCTCGAAGGCAGTATGGCGGTTGGAGACCAGCTGGACGGCGTTATCCTTGGCTTTGGGGAAGCCCATCATGGCCTTGAGGTTGATCCACATCATGCGGGTGGTGCTGACCCCCGGAAGGGGCCGCATATGGTAGGGCATGGAGACGTCGCCCATGTAATGCATGCCCCAGCCCATAAAGCGCCATCCCCAATAAGGCTGGTTCTGGCTGAAGGCAAATTCCGACAGGGCTTTATAAAGATACAGCCGGTAATCCAGGTAGGTCTGCTTAAGGAAGGGACCAAATTTGTAAAGAATTTTCGCTTCATGGTAAAATCCCATGTGGAAGGGTGCCTGGCTGCCGTATTCAAGGTTGGGATTTCCGAAGGGCTGGGCGCCAAATCCGTATTTTTGTCCGTAAGAAGTCATGTTGTCGATAAACAGCCCCAGGTCAAAGCCGTAATCGGGTTCATCGCTGGCGGTGACCAGCACTTCGAGGGGGGGCAGCAATTCATTCTCTTCCACGCGGGTATAAACGGTATTGAGCATGAAGGAGATGTCTTCCAATGTGCAGATCTCCCTGGGATCAGCTACCGGTCTGCCCATGTCGGTATCGTGGGGCAGCAGATGAAGGTACAGGGGGATTTTAACGTTGGGATTGATGCGGATGGCTGTGTAAAACCGGAGCAGGATGTCATCGGGATTTCCGGTGGCCTTAAAGGCCAGGTCAGCCGGACAGGGAACATAGTTGGGGAGGTGAGCCACTGACCAGGCTTCCTGCTCTGCCAGAAATTTCTCCAGCTCTTTTTCTGTTTCGAGCAGAAAGGTTTTGAGGTTTCTGGCCTCGACGGGTTTGGCTTTTTGCCAGATAGGGTGGTTGATCAGGGCGGGGCGCACCAGCATAGGGTGCTCCGACCATGCAGATACTTTAAGTACGCTAAAGGGACCCGTCAGGAAAATCAGGATCAAAGCCAGAGGAAACAGGTTTCTGTTCATTGGAAAATATGCATTTAGTAATTTCGCTTTTGTAAATCTTGAATATTAATCGTTCCTGGTCTTATTCTAAGATATCCGGGATGTAAAGCAGGGTTTTGAAATGCTGCTTTTATCCCATTTCTCCGATAAAGTTCATTAATGTTCAGAGTCATCCTCAAAGGTAATAAATATAATTATCCCCGGCAGTGCAAAGAACTATTTACCACATACTTCTGCCTTTCCGGTTGGATGAATTCTGACCGGAGATCCATGCAAAAATATAAAATAGCGGCTCTTCAGGCAGCGTCGCCAGGGGCGATTTTGCCCGGAGACCTAAAACTGGAATGGCTAAGCCCTGAACAGCATCAGGAAACGAGATATCCCCACACGGTGACTTTTCTGGCCACAGCAGCCCTGTTGTAGGTAAATATTTCGATGAAAGGCCCCATGATGGGGATCCGTGCCACATAGGTGCTGATGTTATGCGGATTGCCATGCCAGCTTCCACTGCCCGAGACCTCGATGAAGTGAGTGCCTTGCGGACTATTCACATTATGGGTGAGGTTAACATACCGCCGGGCCCCCATGGTCCCATTGGTGTCAAAGGCAAAGATCACCCCCAGGTCAACCGGTGGTTCATTTGCGGTTGTTTGGGTGAAACCAAGTAACTGAGTCAGAATTGGCATTGATGGTATAAACAGAAAGGCGTCCAATGCCATTCCCGGCATTAAAGATCAATTTACGAAAAATTGAGCAGAAAAGCAACAGCCTGGATGGCAACAGGTTTTTTAACTGATTATCCCCGAGCCGGTTAATTCTTCTCCGTCGTACCAGGCGGCAAACTGGCCGGGAGTGATGCCGCGCTGCTCCTGGCGGAAGATGATCCAGAGTCCTTCTTCCCGCATGTGGAGGGTAGCATCTTCGAGGGGTTGGCGGTAGCGCACCCTGACCAGATAGTCGCGGTGCTCACCAGGAGTCAGTCTGAGATCCTCCCTGATCCAGTGAATCTGTTCCCGGGAAATGAAAAGCCCCCGGCGATAGAGCCCCGGATGTTCCTGACCTTCACCCACGTAAATGATGTTACGGTGTACATCGGTGGAGAGCACAAAGAGCGGTTCGGTATGTCCGCCAATATGGAGCCCTTTCCGTTGTCCGATCGTGTAGAAGTGGGCCCCCTGGTGCGTGCCGATCACCTTTCCGTTCCAGGGTTTGAAAGGGTAAGGGAAGCAGATTTTCTTCCAGTTATCTTCGGAAGCATCCTCCACCTTTTTCTTCTCCATGAAACCGGCGGGGATTTCGATGACGTTTCCTGGCCGGGCCTCCAGTTGTTGCTGGAGGAAGGTGGGGAGGTCCACCTTTCCCACAAAACAGATGCCCTGGGAATCTTTTCTTCCGGCGGTAGGGAGGTTTTCGCGGCGGGCGATTTCCCTGACTTCCGGTTTCAGGAGGTGCCCTACGGGAAAAAGTGATTTGGCCAGTTGTTCCTGGTTAAGCTGACAGAGAAAATAGCTTTGGTCTTTGTTGGGATCGCTTCCGGCGAGAAGACGATAAACCGTATGACCGTTGGTGGTCAATTCCGCCCTTCGGCAGTAATGGCCAGTGGCGACATAGTCGGCTCCAGTTTTAAGGACCTCGTCAAGGAAAATGTCAAATTTGATTTCCCTGTTGCAGAGGACGTCGGGATTGGGGGTGCGCCCAGCCTGGTATTCGCTGAACATGTAGTCGACCACCCTTTTCCGGTAGTATTCGCTCAGGTCGACGATCCGGAAGGGGATGTCCAGTTTTTTGGCGACCATTTCCGCAATCAGGGCGTCGTCTTCCCAGGTGCAGGAGCCGGTAAGGGAACCTGTACGGTCGTGCCAATTGACCATAAAGAGTCCAGAAACCTCATGTCCCTGCTGTTTAAGCAGGAATGCGGCCACACTGGAATCTACTCCACCTGAAAGTCCGACAACCACACGGCTCATCTGATCAAATACTTTGGCTGCAAAATTAGCACATTTGGCCGGAAAATTGACCGGGCCTTATCGCTGCCAGGGATTTCCGGCCAGGAAAGGCCGGCTGAATTTATATTTCAGGGAGGGATGGTGGGAAATACTATTCAGGTTGGTCACCTGGAATGGCTGTTAAGGGGAATAGTGACGCCCAGAAATGGCAGGGCATAAAAGGAATCCATTTCTGGGCCAAGGGGTATCCAGAGGCTGTAGTCTATTCCGATCCTGCGGATGATGCTGCGTCCTCCGGCAGAAATCACTATGGCAAAATCACCGTCAGCGCTGATGATATAATTCTCTGAGATGAAATAACCTTTGGGGCCTGTCCTGATCAGTGTACTTAAGTTAAAGATCGGTGTTTCGGCCCAGTAATCGTCCACAAATCCGTAGGCCATTCCGAAGCTGATGTTTTTGTCGCGGTTTCCTAAGGTCGCCGTTCCATAGAGAAGACCGAAAACACCCGACTCTTCTCCCAGGATGGTTCCTAGAAATGCACCGGCTCCCAGGTTAAAACGATCTTTGGAAACGGGAATGGAAAACTTGGGGACCGCCCAAATGGGAGTGGCAGTTCCTGATAAAAGAAACATCGGAACCATCCCGACCCCAATTGAGAAGTTGTTGGTCACGCCATAAGAGATCTGATTGTATAGAACCCAGATATTCTGGAAATAAGCTTCGCCTTTATTCAATCCGTAACCGTTGGGTGCCCAGAAATAGCGTGACGACTGTGGATTGGGAAGCCAGAAACAGTCTCCGACTTTCATCGCTCCGGTCAGTTGCTCTCTCATCGTGACGTCGGATAAGGGAATACGCAATTCTCCCAATTTGTCAGTTTTCAAAACCAGAAATCCTGCATCTTCTGAAACGATGGTTCCGGTATAGGTGTTCCCGTCTTTGGTTTCAATACGGTAAACCCTGACAGAATCGGATGTATCCTGGCCGGTTGCAGTCACCTGCAGGACAAGGAAAAAAAGTGTAATGACAAGGATTCTCATCTTTTTGGTATTTAGTTTGTCGGGCATGGCTGTTGAGCAAATGATGTGGTCAAATATTGATGAAAGCGGCTGATATATGGTATTATGTGAACAAGAATGAGATTTTTAAGTTGAAGATATATAAATCTGTTTATATATTTTAGATTATGGTTGTTTTTTTGGGTCGGACCTTCTTAAAGTTGTTTTTTGGGGAATTGATAATTAAACAATCGTTCTGTTTCGCCGATTTTTCTTAATTTAAGCAGCTCAAAGGGGAGGATAAGGCATTAATGAAAATAAAACTGTAGGATTATGAAAAAGGTGGTTTTTCTTCTGTTTGCAGGATTGTTATCATTCGGGTCGATGGCTCAGGGTGGTGTAAAGCCCGGGGATAAAGTGCCGGTGTTTACGGCGGTTACCGATGACGAAGGAACATGGAGCCTGAAGGATTTTCTGGGAAAGAAGAATGTGGTTCTTTATTTTTATCCGGCGGCCATGACGGGTGGTTGTACAAAACAGGCCTGCAGTTACCGGGATCATGTGGGTGATTTGAAGGGGTATGATGCCGTGGTTGCAGGAATCAGTGGTGACGATCCAGCCTCCTTGAAGATATTCCGGAAAGCCCATCAACTGAATTATGCGCTCTTGTCGGATCCCGATGGTGTAGTGGCCCGGTTATTCGGGGTGCCCGTGAGTGACGGAGGATCCATCTCCAGGATGGTTGGCGACACCGAAATTGTATTAAACAGAGGTGTCACAGCGCAGCGTTGGACCTTTATCATTGGTAAGGACGGAATTATTAAGTATGTTAATCAGCAAGTGGACGCCGAGAACGACTACAAGGCTGTGCTGGAAGTATTGTCCTCATTGTAAACGGGGGACGCCGGTTTAATATAGTGATTGTACGGAGCGGTCCAACCGGAGCCCCTATTCATTCTCCATTTAGATTTCTGATTGTTCCTGGGTGCAGGAATAAATACTGAAGTAATTGAACTCCAGGTGGGCGTGCGTGGTGCCTATATACCCGGGAGAACTTCATCTGGCTGGGTAGATGGGTATGATTTACCCGTGTCATGATAAAACCCGGGAGACATTGGCAGTTAACACAATTGATTGTAGAAGGCACTCCATGGAGTGTAAATAAATACTTAAGTTATTTATTTGACCTTAAAATGGTTAAGCCTTTTTTGGGCTTATATCTGAAAAACAGGGTCTTGCATATGCTCTGGCATTTGCATAAATTTAAATAGAGTATTTACAAACCTGAAACGTAATAGCAAGAAATGCAAGCCTGATTGGGTCATTATAATGATAACTATGTATAGGATGATGGATAACCTTGTGATGCTTGGGAAAAACAGGTTTATTAAAGAGCCTCCCCGGGGGTCCCACGCGTTACTTTGTTTCCGTCCCGGGGAGGATTGGCTTTGTGTAAAAGCCTAAACAAAGCTACGATACGGAAACCAATTTTGCAAGTGGCATATGCAAAACGGGGCTTAGTGCCGAGTTATTTACAAAAACCAAAATGAAAAGAAAGGTTATCGGAATATGCTTGCTTTTGGCTTTGTTCAGTGCCTGTCAGAAAGAGCCCGACCTGCCCGAAATAAGGCCTGAACCCTCTGCAGTAGGCAATGGGTTGACCACAGATGTGATTCACAATACACTCGCCAGGATTGTGGCTTTGTCGCTGGAAGACGTTAATGTCAGAGCTTTCCTTCATGAAGAGATCGGAAGAGAATTTACGGGTGATTATGACATTCTCTTTGAACTTATTAAGGATAAGGAGATCAGCTCCGGAAAATTCGGGAATGTCAGTTTCTCTGCATACCTTGAAAGCGTTGCCGCCGAAAAGGGAATTGATTTTTCTCCTGTCAGCGATTATCTGAATAAGTGTAAGAATCTTCAGATCTCATGTCCGGTTTATTACAATGACTGGGATCCTGCCTCAACTGTTCCTCTGGTAATCGGTTTACCTGTGGAATATAATGAAGGAGAGGGGATGCCGGTAAAAGGGTATGATCTGGGCGGAGGAGAGAATATCTGTTATGAAGAGGATATCACTGTACCTGTTTTACTGGTCAGGATTGCTGAACGGGTAGATGAGGAAGGCATGATGAGGGTGGATCCTGATGGTTTTGTGATTCCGGAGGAGGAACGCTTTGTCACGGCCAGGGAAGCATATGAATATACAGTACAGCATATGAAGTCGGCCAGGACCCTGCAAGCGGAACCTGTCATTGAGGTTCTTGACAATCTGGAATTTGCGGAGAGATTGGCCTCACGAAGATCCATGTATACCTATCCTGAAGGGAAGCCCTCTGTTGGATCAGGGAAAATTCTGGATCCCGGTCTCAAGTCCGCTGCAGCGACGGCAATTTCTGCGCCCTCTACATTTACCGTGCATCCGGCGGGGCCCTATACAATTCAGCTAAACTGGTCCCAGGTTCCCGGGGCTGTGTCCTATGAAATCTATCGTCAATACATGACCTATCCCAACTACCTGCTCGCCACTGTGGGTGGGGATCAAATTAATTATTACGACCAGTATCTCAGTATTGGAAGTAAATACACTTATTCAATTCGTGCAATTGATGGTTCAGGAAATGCTTCACCCTTGACCAATGGTTTGGAGTCTTATGCAAGCTGGAGGAACAACGGGAACAGAGATGTGATTGACAAGATCTTTATCGATTCTGATTGCTGGAAATGGTGTTGTGGATTGTTTGACGGTAAAATCGAGTTGCAATACAAAACATCTTATCTGACCATACCAGGAAATACCAATACGGCCTATCCCGGTGTCGGGGTCAACAGTCTTGGGCAAAAAACCAAGGATCAACAGAGGAATAAGTGGTGTTATTACAATCACTATTTGTTCCCCTGGGATGTAAGGACCAAATCCTATTCATATAGATTCATAATGGTTGAAGATGATGGCGCAGGCGATGGAACGACCATTAAGTTTGGTCTTACCTTCAAGGTGCAGATATTTAAGATCGTAGATATTAGTGCGCCTTTGAGTATTGAGTTTAAGATAGCTGACAAAGATGAAAGCTTTGGTGAAGTCATTATTCAATACTGGGAAAGGAAAAATGGGACAAGTGCTAGTACTGATGGGTATAATTTAATGCCTGATCATGGTGATGCAAGAATGTATTTGAAACAATAGCATATGAACGGGGCTGGTAAACAGCCCCGTTTTTAAAAAAAATATTTATCATGCCACTTAAAAAATGTATATCATATATTGTCAAAATAACATGGTTTAACCTTTTGTTTATTTTTATCATTTATGCTTGCACCAGTCGTGTTGATATTGATTTCCAAGATTTTGAAGATCATTATATTGTTAATTCTATAATCGTCTCTGATTCGCCGTTTAGAGTGTGCTTAACTAAATCAATGAGATCAAATAGTGAGGAGTCATTTTCTTTTATCGATCGAGCTCTAGTCAAGGTGTCAGATGGGGAAAATTCATTCTTACTATCTTATGTAGGTGAAGGTATTTTTCAAAATGACACATTTCCACATTATGGAACAGAGTATATTTTAAATATTAAGCTTGACAATGGATTAGTGTTAAAAGCGAAAACTTATTCTCCTGATAAGCCGAAGATAAATATTATTCCAAGCGTTAAGGAAGATTTAGTTAACGTTAAATTGAATGATAATCTAATTGAAAGAAATACCTACTGGGTTGGTATAAAGACATATAGTATTACGAATGAGAGGTACTATTATGATCCTTATATATATCTTGACTGCCTTTTATTTGATGATTTCAATAGAAGGAGAACAGGAGAGGTTAAACATGGGATTATATATTCATATCATTTTATGGCTCGGTTAACTGATGAGTCTTTTGATGGAGTAATATCATTTAATGTCCCCAGAAGTTGGCCGGATAATTATAATGATATTGATTATAAGATGATTCTGTATATTATCAATGCTGACGAGCATCTTGATCAGTACATGAAGTCTGCCCTTATACAGTATGATCTGGGGGTGATCGGGGATATGCCGGTATTCCATACTCCCGTGGACATGTATTCCAATATTGAGAACGGAAAAGGAATTTTCGGTTCCTATACGATCAGCCAGTTTGATATCACAACTCCCGAATCCATATACCAGAATAATGAGACTGGGAATACGAAATAGCCTGAAGACAAATTGCTGCAACAAGTATGTCTGAACTCCTCCCCGGCAACTAATTCGTTTGCCTTTGAATGGTGTCCGGGGAAGTAAATAAAGCTTGTCTGCTGACTTTCTTGTATGATATTGACCTTCTCATGCATCCTGTCTGCACCAACCACTATGATTAGCCATGCGGATATTGTATGTGTTCTGGAGGGACCTGTTACAATGAAATATATCAACCAAATTACCCAACATTACCCCTGTTAAAGTTAAAGCATCATGAAAGTATTGAATATCAGTGTTGTTATTTTGTTTGCCACCCTTTTGTTGCCAGGTTGCGGTATTCACACCGCGTTAGTGGGAAACATGGCAGGCCATATGACCAATGTGGAACTGGCCAGAAAGAATTTTAAAGTAGTCGACAAAATCAGCGGAACCTCCACCGCCACTTATATCATGGGAGTGGGTGGGCTGTCGCATAAAGCACTTATTGAAAAGGCCAAAGCTGATATGTTTGCCCGGAATGACCTGACCGGCAGTTCGAAAGCGGTAGTCAATGTTACCGTAGAGGAACATATTGCCGCATTCCTGATCTTCTATGTGAGGCGAACGGTGACGGTCAGCGCCCATGTAATAGAGTTCACCGATTAGCTGTGCGATCAGATGACCATCCCGGTTATTTGCACCAGGGCCCGATTATCATAATGACAGATCCATCATGAACAGACGCTGGAACTGCACAGTGCTCTTTTTTTTCTGCCTGTCGGCGTTGTTCGCTCAGGAAGGACCCAGGATATCCGTCTCGGGCATCATCAGGGATGCGGTCTCAGGGGAGCACCTGGCCGGAGCCACGGTTTGGGTGCCGGCACTTCGCAAAGGGACTTCCGCAAACGCCTATGGCTACTATGCACTGACCCTCCCCCCCGGCCAGCAGGAGCTGGAAATCTCCTTCGTGGGCTACCGGAAACTCACCCTCTCCCTGATTATCTACAGCGATACGGTGATAAACTGGGAACTGGCTTCCGGACTGGAGGTGGGAGAGGTCAGTATCACCGGTCACTTAAAGGACAACACGATCATCCGGTCGGCTATACCCGGTGTGTATTACCTCTCATCCAACCGGGCAGAGCTCTCCCCCTCTCTGCTCGGTGAATCAGATGCCTTGAAAACCATTCAGTTGCTTCCAGGGGTCAAATCGGGAAATGAAGGAACCTCGGGAATCAATGTCCGCGGAGGCTCCCACGACCAGAACCTGATTCTTCTCGATGGCGTCCCCGTTTACAACACCAATCACCTCTTCGGGTACCTTTCCACCTTTAATACAGATGCCGTCAGGGACATGCGCTTCTTTAAGGGTGGCATCCCCGCCCGGTATGGCGGACGGCTTTCGTCTGTTCTGGATTTGTCTATGAAGGAGGGGAACCTGAAAGAGGCAGGCGGCCATTTTTCGGTGAGTCCCGTCTCGGGCCGGCTGATGCTGGAAGGCCCCCTTAAAAAGGATGTGGCCTCCTACATGATCTCAGGCCGCAGATCCTGGATCGATCTCCCTTTACGGTTGGAACAACTCATCTCGGGCGACCTGGAAACCCTGGGGTATACCTTCTACGACCTCAATGCCAAAATCAACTGGATCATCAGCCCCGGAAACCGCATTTACCTCAGCCACTACCAGGGCCGCGACCAGTATTTCGTGAACTCGAAGGATTCCCTGACCACTGACCGTTACAGCTTCAAATGGGGAAACCAGACTTCGGTCCTCCGCTGGAACCTGGTGCTGGCCCCTGCATGGTTCATGAATACATCTGCTTACCATAGTCTCTACAGATTCAATGAACAGTTTGAAAACAGCCGGGATAAAGAAAAATCGGGGCAGTATACCAAAAGCGGATTGGAGGAGTTCTCCCTGAAAGGGGACCTGGATTTTTCTACTGAAGGGCATGCTGTGAAATTCGGCTACCAGTTCTCCTGGCAAACTTTTACTCCTGAGCTGACCAGCTACTCCGGCTATTCAACCGGGTACTCCCCACCTTCCGCCCCTGCTGCAAAGTCCTTATCCGTCTCTGTATATGCCGAGGATGAAACGACCTTGTCCCAACGGTTTACCCTCATTGCAGGGGTGCGTCTGCTGACCTTTATCTCAGGTAATAAAACACGGTATTATACCGAACCACGGGTGTCAACCCGTTATGCCCTGTCGGAACATACCAACCTGAAAATCTCCTGGCAACGGATGGTTCAGACCATGCACCTTCTTACCAATAACGCACTGAATATGCCTACCGATTTGTGGGTTCCTGCCACCGAAACAACGTTCCCGGCAGAAGCCTGGCTGGCTGACCTGGGTGTGATGACTACTCCCTTCAGTGGATGGACCTTCGAAGCCGATGCTTATTACAAGCCCATGAACCACCTCCTGGAATACCGCCCCGGGGTAATCCTGACCGCCGGTTCAGGGAAAACCTGGGAAGAACTTACCATATCCGGCAAAGGCCTCAATTACGGAGCGGAATTCATGGCTGAAAAGACCACGGGCCGCCTGACAGGCTGGGCCGGATACTCCCTCTCCTGGTCTGAAAGAAAATTCCCTGATATAAACAGGGGCCGTTTCTTTCCCTTCAAATATGACCGGAGACACGACTTCACCCTGCTTGCCAATTACCGGCTTAAGGATAATCACATCAAAAAAAACACAGTGACCGTCGCCTTTGTTTTTGCCTCCGGAAACGCCATCACCATCCCCGATGAACATATCAAGGGAATGCTGCTGCCCGGACTGGACAAAGATTTTCCTTACCTGGAGCATTTCAGCTGGTTTGAATCCTTCCCCCATCCCAACAACTACAGAATGCCTCCTTTCCACCATCTTGATGCCGCCTATGCCGCTTCCAAAAAGCTGAGCAAAAACAGGGAACGTACCTGGAAAATCTCCGTGTATAATATATATAACCGGTTGAATCCTTATTTCTATTACAAGGACGGTGATTCTTTCATGCAAATCTCCATGCTTCCCGTCGTTCCCTCCGTGTCATGGTCCCTGAAGTTCTGATGGAGAGTACATTTCCGAATTGAAGATAGGTCGGCCTTTACTGCTCATCCTGACCGGGTTTCTGCTGGTCTGTGGGGCCCGATCCCGGTTGTCTGCCTTTCTTGTTCCATCTTTTTTTACCGGAACTTCCTTCCGGTCGTGGCCCGGAATCAACTTTCCGGGCTTCCCTCCGGCCATCTCCGGGACCCTTGTCCCGGTTTCTGCCTGAAAAACCACCCGGTCTGGCCTGCTCCTTTTCCCTGGGTCTTCCTCCTTTCCTGCGGAAATGATCTCCGGGAGTCGAAGGCCGTAGTTTCCATTCCGGACCTCTCCCCAGTTCCCCGGGAAGCGGCGCCTTGGGAACCTCGTTCCCAATCAGCTTTTCAATCCGGTTCATCTTCTGCATGTCGGCCTCATTGACCAGCGTGACGGCCATCCCCGTTGTATCGGCCCTTGCCGTACGGCCAACCCTGTGCACATAATCCTCCGCGTCTCCCGGCACATCATAATTGATCACCAGGTTGATGTCCTTGATGTCAATTCCCCGGCTCAACACATCGGTCGCTACCAACACCCTTGTTTCCCGCGACTTGAAACGCAACAAAATCTCTTCTCTCTCTCTTTGCTCCAGATCCGAGGAAATTCCTTCCGTTTTCCAGGATTTAGACCTCAAACCCCTGACAATCTCGTTGACCTTACGCTTGGTCGAGGAGAAAACCAGAATGCTCCTTAACTCAGGTTTGTCACTGATCAGCATCCTGACCAGGGCGGTTTTCTGGATTTCATGGACCAGGTAGGCCGTTTGGGTCACCCCTTCGGCCGGCTTGGACATCTCCAGGGCAATTTCCACGGGATTCGTCAGGATTTGCCTGGAAAGCGCCCTGATCTTCGGGGGCATCGTGGCACTGAACATCAGGGTTTGCCTTTCCTTTGGAAGAAAGGAAATAATCTTCATGATGTCTTCGTGGAATCCGATGTCCAGCATCCGGTCGGCTTCGTCCAGAATGAGATGCTCTATCTTGTCGAACTTGACGTATCCCTGTGAAAGATGACTGATGAGCTTACCCGGAGTGGCCACAATGATGTCGGCTCCTTTGGTGAGGGCGATTTTCTGCTGCCCCCATTCACTGCCATCGCCTCCCCCGTAGATCGCAATCGAGGTGATGTTCAGCGTGTAAGCCAGCCCCTGAATCTGCTGGTCGATCTGAATGGCAAGCTCCCTGGTGGGGACCAATATCAGCGTATTGGTGTCGGAAGTGGGTTTCCGTGCCTGGAAATCCAGGATGGGTAAGAGAAATGCCGCCGTCTTGCCGGTACCCGTCTGGGCACAGGCAATCAGATCGCGTCCTTCGGTAATCGGAGGGATGGCTTGCTCCTGGATGGGGGTGGCATCACGGTAGCCCATATACCAAATTGCATCCTGCAATTCGGGAGTGAGGTTAAATTCGTCGAATGTCATGAAATGATAGGGAAATGAATCAATTAATCAGGGCTCAAAGATACAACAATCGTTTGAACTATCGGAATTAAAATATCCCTGCCAGGCGGCTCCCGCAGTGCCGGCATGCTCCTCCGGGCCCCAATCCGTCAGTCGTGACCTGATAACCCTCCCTTCTGATCAGTTCCCGATGACATGCAGGGCAGAATGTGGACGAAAACCTGGTTTCTCCCACATTCCCCAGGTATACATAGCGCATCTTTTCCATTGCCAGACAGGCAAAACGCTCCAGTACCGGCACCGGAGTGGGGGGGAGATGTAGCTTCCACGCAGGAAAATAGCGCGATAAGTGAAGGGGAATGTCACTGCCCAGTTCCGAGGATATCCATCCGATCATTTTTAAAAACTCTTCTTCGGAATCATTCAGGGTGGGGATGACTAAAAAAGTGATTTCCAAATGTTTTTCCCCGGCCACAATCGCTCTGAGCGTTTCCAGGACCGGCGCCAGCATGCCTCCTGCCATTCTCCTGTAAAATCCGTCGTCGAACGACTTCAGGTCTACATTGAAGGCATCCATCTCTGGAAGCAACTCTGCGAGGGGAGCCTGGCTGATGAATCCATTGGTGACCGCCACATTCTTCAGTCCGGCCCTGCGGATTTCCCGTGCCGTTTCCAGCATGAATTCGTAGAAAACCGTGGGTTCGTTGTAAGTGTAGGCGATACCGGTGTTATTTTCCAGCGAAACGGCCATGGTGGCCAACTCCCCTGGTGACATCGTCAAATCGCGGCCGGCGGCGGAAGGAGCCTCCTGGGAAATATGGTAGTTCTGGCAAAATGCACATTTCAGATTGCAGCCCCTGGTACCGATTGAAAGAATCTGCCCCCCGGGATGAAAATGGTACAGAGGCTTCTTCTCCACCGGATCAGTATGCAGGGCAGCCAGTAGACCGTCTACCAGAGAAAATAGCCTTCCGTTCCGGTTTACCCGCACCCGGCAAATCCCTGCCTTTCCTTCCCCGATCAGGCATTCATGCGGACATAATCCACATCTGACCTTTCCGTCACTGGCCGGGGTCCAGTACATCGCCTCCCGCATGAGAGCTCTTTTCCTCAAATATACCCTTTTCAGGGCAAAAAAAAAAGGTACCCTAACGGATACCTTCCCATACTTATCCCAAAGGATATTTATTTCTTGGGTGCCGGAACCGGAGCAGCTTCCTTGCTCCCGCAACACGACTTACCCTTTTCAGCACAAGCGGCTTTGGCCTTTTCACTGCATCCACTCTTTGCTTCTTCCTTGCCTGTACATCCTGCATCGGTTTTCTTTTCAGCCTTCTTGGCCTTTTCTCCGTCAGGGGCATTGTCGTCAGCAACAATGGTTATTTTTGCCTTCTCAGCCGAAACTACACCGGCCTGGGCTGTGGTGATGGACAAACCGTAAACTGCAATAATCGCTAAGATGAATAACAACTTTTTCATAATGACTTATAATTTTAATTTGAACTAGGACAAAGATATTTAAAACGATTCCAAATAAGTGTTATTGCGATGTTAACACGATGTTAAAATGGAGTTTCTACTCTTTTATTTTGGTTAATTTTGCCGGATGAAGAAATCGCTGCGGAAATATCTCTTCTGGTTCACCATGGTCATGCTGGCAGCCTTGCTGGTTCTGCAGGTGAGATGGATCATGTATTCTGTAAGGTTTCAGGAGAAGGTCTTTAAGAACAGTGTGGACCTGGCTCTGGACAAGACCATTGCGAATTTGAACAACGACCGCCTGGTCTGTGATGCCATGCGCGAATGCATGGCCTGCGATTCCATCCATTCGGGAACAAAACTGATGTCGCCTGGGATATGGGGCCAGATCCACGCGACCATCGATGCCGAACTGGCCGTATATGGTATAGATCTCGACTACGATGTGTACATCACCCGTCACAACAGGGATACCATCAGAAGCGGTCCCGTGAACCTTTTCGTCAGGCAGGGAACCTGTTATACCCAGAGTCTGCGTGAAGTGCTCCAAACCAGTGGTTACCAGCTGGTGGTGAGCTTCCCCGACCGCTCCCGGTTCTTCTTCAGCCAGGCAGGATTGATGCTTTTTTCCTCGGTTTTACTGATACTCTTTATTGTGATCTCCATTCTTCAGATCATGGGTTGGTACCGTAATGAGCTGCGACTTGCTGATAATATCAAGGAGCTGATCAATAACGTCACCCACGAGTTCAAAACACCTATTACCAGTATTGCTCTTGCTGCCAATCTGATCAGAAAGGGACGTGCCTCGGCAAATCATGATAAAGTCAGGGAATACGGAGACCTTATTTTCAGGGAAAACCAGAAACTTGAGAAACAGGTGGAGTCCCTCCTTGACCTGGCCGCCATTGAACGGGAGGACTTCGATTACCACTTCCAGTCAGAAAACCTGGGGGATATGCTGGCTGACGCCATGGCCTCTGTCCAGCTTCTCGCTGAAGAGAAAGGCGGAACCCTCACCTGTGACCTGGCCGCAGGGGAGATCCCCATCCTGGCCGACAGGTTGCATCTGACCAACGCCCTCAGTAATATCCTGGTCAATGCCCTTAAGTATACCACCGAATCACCCCGTGTACGCATCCGCAGCTTCCTGACCGACCATTTCGCCGGAGTGGAGATCACAGACAACGGTATTGGTATTCCCCTTAAATTCCAGAAATACATTTTTGATAAGTATTACAGGGTTCCTACAGGCGATGTGCATAATATCAAGGGATTTGGTATCGGATTGTCTTATGTCAAAAATGTTGTCACCGCCCACCACGGGAAAATCACGGTTTCCAGTGAACCGGGAAAAGGAAGCAGTTTCACCCTTTTATTACCCCTGGCGCCTGTTTAACCATGAACGAGAAGAATCTCAGAATACTTTTAGTCGAGGACGACCTGAACCTCGGATTTCTCCTGGTGGAATTCCTCGAAAGCCATGGCCTTGATGTCAAGCTATACCGTGACGGGGAGTCGGCCCTGAAAGCCTTCAGGTCAGGCAGCTTTAACTTCTGCATCCTCGATGTGATGTTGCCAAAGGTGGATGGTTTTTCCCTGGCCAGGAACCTGAAAGCCCTCAATTCCCAGGTCCCGGTGATCTTTCTTACCGCAAGATCCCTGAAAGAGGACAAACTTAAGGGGTACGGCCTCGGTGCCGATGATTACATCACCAAACCCTTTGATGAGGACGAACTCCTCTGCCGGATCCGGGCAGTCATCAACCGGGCCGTTCTGCCCGAGACACGGGAAACCGAAAATGTCTACAGCATTGGCTCCTTTACTTTTAACTACGCCAACCAGGCCCTCACACACGGGGAGGAGACCCGAAGACTCACCAGCCGTGAAGCCGAGGTCCTCCGCTTGTTGTGTTCCTCACGCAACAATATCGTCAAACGTGAACAGATCCTGACCGAAATCTGGGGCGAAAACGACTATTTCGCCGGCCGGAGCCTTGATGTATTTATCTCTAAACTACGCAAGTATTTCAACGGCGATACGTCGGTCAGAATCGAGAATATTCCCAAGGTCGGATTCATCCTCTCCTGTAAGTAACTCCGTGGTTTAAAGATGCTGTGCCGCCGGGAATGCCGGCTCGCCGGAGCACTAAACGGCTTGTTCCCGGTGAATGCCTCTGTAGAGCAGCTCCAGCCGCCGGAGCCATACTACCCCTATGGCCAGCAGAAATCGGGGGGCCACCAGCCAGGGGATGGAAAGTCCCATCGCCGCAAACAACAGGGTGTCTTCAAGTTGGGAATGGGAAATGGCGATATGGTGGTTCAGCAGGTCGGCTTCTTTTCGTGAAAGGGCCCCTTCAGCGGTCTGGCTGATCATGATAGCTCCCCCGTAAGAAAGTCCCAGCGTGTTGGCTACCAGCCACAGAAAACTGCTTGAAGCGGGAAGACCCATGATCCTGAGCAGCGGACGGAATGGCCGCTCCAGCCACCTGAGTATCCCCAGTTCGCTCAGAAACCGCTGCACAACCAACAGGAGGTTGACCAGCACCACAATCTTCAGCGAGGTGATCCCTATGGCCCTCAGCCACCCCAGAAAGTCGGGAATGAACCCTTCGGAAGTCACTTCATTACGAAAGATAATTTTTCCAGGCATCTCTGGAAGAAGAAAGTTCAGTATCCAGGCTGCAAGAAAACCTGTCACCAGCCTCAGCAGGGCCATCCTCCATGGGGAGGATCCTGTTTTGGCTTGAATCCCTGATTCCACGATCAGGGCATGACCGATCAGACACATATTGGCCAGAATCAGGGCCTCCCTGACCGAAAGATCCAGGGTCGCCATGACTGCAATGACAGAATAAATGTTGGTGAAATAGCCTGTGATCAGCACGATGGAGGCCTTCCCCGACAATCCGAACCCCCTGAAAAGGGGCTCTGTGACTACGGCCAGGGCTTCCAGTACCCCAAACCAGTCAAGAAGGAATACCCCCAGCGACACGGGAATGGTGAGCTTCAGCAGCCACAGCGCGGTCTTCATCCCTTGCCTGAAGGCGGGTCTGAACACGCTTTCCTTTAGATCTTTTATTTCCAAAAGCACACGTCCCCCTTTGATTTTTTATTTTCACTCTTTCTGTTCATCCTGCTGTGGTTCCCTGTAGCAGTCCATGTTGCATCCCAGGATCCCTTCCGGGAACCCGTCAGGGAGCCGGTACCTGAAGACTGGTCTTCACGGTATGGGACCGCGGTTCACCTGTCTCTTGTGGCTTCCCCAACCCCGGGAAGGTCAACAGCCATCGCATAGCCGTCCGGACGTTGTTGTTTCCACCGCCGGTGTGACCACAGATACCACGCCGGTTCCTCCCTGATGTACCTTTCCATGGCCCTGACATAAGTCAGCATGATCTCCTCCTCGGAAACCTCCCGTGGATCCATGATCAGCGGGATAAAGGAGACTTCGTAATGACCCCGACTGATCTTTCTGGTCAGATGCAGAAATACGGGTTGGTTGGTTTTCTTGGCAATTTTGCCCGGACCCTGGTTGAAAGACGCTTCCTGGTTCATGAAGGTTGCCCAGAAACGGGTGATGGCCGGCGGCCGTTGGTCTGCAGCCAGTACCAGCGCAACTGGCTCCTGCTTCCTGTCAAATTCCAGGGTGGCCCGGGCCGATTTATGCACCGGAATGGTCTCGGCACCCCAACGCCTCCTGATCCCCAGCAGATACTCCTCAAACTGCGGATTACCACGCATCGGATTGTAAACCACCAAATACCGGTGCTTCAAATATATCTGCGCAAATCCGCTCCACTCCCAATTGTTGTAATGAAACCCGAGCAACAAAACACTTTTCCCCTGCTCCGCCAGCGCATTCATCTCCTCCAAACCCTTGAATACCATCCTGGCATCAAAATCAGCCCGGGTCATGCCGTAACCCTTCACCGATTCCAGAGTGATGTCGGCAAAATGACGGTAGAACTTCCATGCCAACCGTCTGATCTCCTTCTCACTGAACTCCGGAAAAGAATTCCTGAGATTGCCGAAGATGACCTTTCTGCGGTACCTGACCACATAGCGAAGCAAAAAAGCAAGGAAATCAGACAGGCCGTAAACAATCCAAAACGGGAGGAAGGCCATCCCTTTCAGAATCAGTATGCCTGTTGTGTGCAGAATACGTTTTTTATACGGTGCACCGGATTTATTCTCTGTCATTTCTGTCTGTGTATATACTTGTCAGGGAAGGCCTTCTTTATCTTGCTTTTAATAGGAGGGTGGCGCTCCCCGGTAAGGGTATTTCCATCTTTTATGCGACCACAGGTAACAACAGGGATCTTCCCTGATGACCGCCTCTGCCTTCGCAATATAGTTTTTAATAATGGTCTCCTCCGGAACCTCCCGGGGATCTTCAAACAGCACCTCAAACCAGGTCTCATATCGTCCCCTGCTGATCCTGCGTACCCTTTGAAAGAGAACGGGATGGCCGAAACGCCGGGCCAGTTTGGCGGGACCGTTGAAGAAAATCGTTTCCTGGTTCAGAAAAGTGGTCCAGAAGGGATGGTTCCAGGGAGGGGCCTGGTCGGCGGCCAGCCAGGTCAGCACCTGCTCTCCACGCCTTTCGGCTTCCAGAAGCTTACGCAACACCAGCGACATCGAAACGGTCTCCCCCCCAAAACGGGCTCTCAACCTGTTGAGATAGCGGTCAAAAATAGGGTTACTAAGAGGTTTGTACACAAAATAACAGTGATGCCTGAGCAACAGGGGCATGTGAAGGAGCCACTCCCAGTTGCCGTAATGCATGGCCATAATGATGACACTTTTACCCTCCTCGTAAAACCGGTTGACTACCTCCGGATTGCGGAAAACCATCCTCTCCGACAGCTGCTCCCCGGTCATGGCTCCTGTTTTCATGCTCTCTGCCATGATGTCGCATAAATACCGGTAGTAATTCCGTGCGATCTGTTCCCTTTCCCCGGGGGTTTTCTCCGGAAATGACCTTTCCAGGTTCCTGCGGGTCACTGACCGGCGATAACCCGCTACAGTGTATACCATTCGGAAAAGAATGTCAGAGATCAAATACAATACAGCCATTGGCAACCTTGAAAAGAGCTTCATTGCTCCTATGGCAGCGTATGTGGCGATTCTGGAAACCATGGATTGATTAATGGAGCAAAACTAGGTTTTTTACCCGAATTGGTGAAAAATTTATGCAAAGCAGGTATCTTCGTGAAAAATAAATACGGCTATGAGATTCATGTCTGCTTTTCTTCTGTTTATGGCGGTTAACGTACTGCAGGCCCAGAATTATTATGTCGCCCATCGCGGCGCTTCCTTTGATGCTCCTGAGAATACTGTGGCTGCAGCCCGGCTCGCCTGGGAAAACGGTGCCGATGCCGTAGAAATCGACATTCACCTGGCCGCCGACAACCGGGTTATGGTTATCCACGACAAAGACACCCACCGTACCTGCGGCGGTAAAAACCTGACCATCAAAAATACCCCTTCCCTTTTGCTCCGTGATCTGGATGCCGGCGGCTGGAAAGAGGAGCGTTTTAAAGGGGAGAAAATTCCCTTTCTGGAAGAAATTCTCGCCACCATCCCCGAAGGGAAAACCCTGGTCGTGGAAATTAAATGCGATAAAGAGGTGATTCCCCATCTTACCCGCATCTTCTCAAAAGAAAAACACCTGGGCCAGGTGGCCTTTATTGGCTTCGATTGGGAAACCATCGTCGAAGTAAAGAAGAGCTTTCCCCACAACATGGCGTTGTGGCTTTCAGGTTCCCGGCAGGCCGCCCTCAAGAGACTCGACGAGGTTAAAGCAGCCGGACTGGCAGGAATTAACATGCAGTATTCGGCGATTGACCAGGAGCTGGTCACTGCCGCACGCGAAAAAGGGCTGGAAGTATGGGCCTGGACGGTCGACAACCCCGAAGAGGCCAAACGGCTCTCCAGCGTGGGGGTTACCCATTTTACCACTAACCGCCCGGCCTGGCTGAAAGAACAAGTAGGGAACTGAGATAACGATTGTCTCAACCTGACTTGAAGTACCCAACCTGACTTGAAGTACCCAACCTGACTTGAAGTACCCAACCTGACTTGAAGTACCCACCCGGGAAGGGGTATGGCATCCCAATGACCAGCCTGGTTGATGGTATTGCCCGTAATCCGGAAAGATCACACTCTTTTCGCCGCTGATTGTGCGTCGACCACGGCAATCGCGGCCATATTGACGATCTCCCTGACCTCGCTTTCCATCTGAAGAATGTGTACCGGCTTTTTCATCCCCAGCAGGATGGGCCCTATGGCCTCTGCAGCGCCCACCCCTTTCAGCGACTTATACAGGATATTGCCCGAAGTGAGATCCGGGAACAGAATCGTGTTCACATCTTTGTTCCCGATCCGGGTAAACGGAAACTTCTGCTGCCTCAACTCCGGATCGAAGATGTAGTTGGCCTGCATCTCCCCGTCGACCAGCAGGTCAGGATGGTCACGGTGCAAAAGGGCTACCGCTTCGCGCACCTCCCGGTGATCCCCGGGACCTTGATAGGATCCGAAGTTGGCAAAGGAGGCAAAGGCCATCACCGGCTCGATGTTGAACTTCCTGATCTCCCAGGCCGTGAGCAGGGTGATCTCTACCAGTTCTTTGGCCGATGGCCTGATGTTGACCGTGGTGTCGGCCAGGAAAAGTGGTCCCTTCTTGGTGATCATGATATACATCCCCGCAATCTGATTGAAGGTTTCCTCCACCCCCACCACATGAAGGGCCGGCCTGATGGTGTCAGAGTATTTTCTTGAGAATCCTGAAAGGAACGCATCGGCTTCCCCATTTTCCACCATCATGGTGCCGAAATAGTCGCGGTTCAGCATGCAATCGCGGGCATCTTCAAGGGTCATTCCCTTGCGGCTTCTTTTCTGGTAGAGCAGTTGGGCATAGGACTCCCGCCGCTCAGCCATCCCCGGATCAAAAAGATCGACGATTTCCGGATCCGCAAGATGAATCTGGTGGTCAGTGATAAGCCTGTGTATGGTCTCCCTCTCCCCGATCAGGACAGGGTGGGCGATGCCTTCCCTGACTACGGCTTCGGCCGCCTTGAGGACCTTGAAATTGTTGGCTTCGGCAAAAACCACCCGTTTCGGATTTTGCTGGGCTTTGCTGCGTATGTGGAGAATCAGCATGTTGTCGATACCCAACCGTTTCTGCAGCTGATGCTGGTATTCCTCCCAATCGGTGATGGGCTGCCGGGCCACTCCGGTTTCTATGGCGGCTTTGGCCACGGCGGGGGCTACCGTGGTGATGAGCCGCGGATCCAGGGGCTTGGGAATCAGATATTCCCTGCCAAAGGAGAGGTTGGTCAGGTTGTAAGCCTGGCACACCATATCAGGCACATCCTCCCTGGCCAGTTGCGCCAGGGCCCTGACCGCCGCAATCTTCATCTCTTCGTTGATGGCGGAAGCCCGCACATCCAGGGCTCCCCTGAAAATAAAGGGAAAACCCAGCACATTGTTGACCTGATTGGGAAAGTCACTCCTTCCCGTGGCCATGATGATATCGCTACGGGTGGCCACGGCCACGTCATAGGGAATCTCCGGATCTGGATTGGCCATGGCCATCACGATGGGCTGCGGAGCCATGCTCAGAATCATCTCCGGGGTCACAATGTTTCCGGCAGAAAGACCCAGAAAGACATCGGCACCGACCATGGCTTCCGCCAGGGTATTCACCTCGCGGTCGGTGACAAACTCCATTTTTACCTTATTGAGGTCGGTGCGCCGGCGGTTAAGCACTCCCTTGCTGTCTACCATCACCACATTGCGGGGATGAACCCCGAGGGTGAAATACAGCCTGATGCAGGAAACGGCCGCGGCACCGGCACCACTGACCACTACCCTGATCTCCCCGGCCTCCTTCCCCACCAGCGAGAGGGCATTCAGCAGGGCTGCCGCCGATATAATGGCCGTCCCATGCTGGTCGTCATGAAAAACAGGGATATCCAGTTCCTTCTTTAACTGCTCTTCTACTTCAAAACACTCGGGCGCCTTGATGTCCTCCAGGTTGATCCCCCCAAAGGTAGGGGCTATGGCTTTGACCACCTCAATCAGCCGCTGAGGATCCTTTTCATTCACCTCAATGTCGAAAACATCGATGTCTGCAAAGGTCTTAAAAAGCAATCCCTTTCCTTCCATCACCGGTTTGCCGGCTTCCGGACCGATATCACCCAGTCCGAGCACTGCTGTGCCATTTGAGACCACCGCCACCAGGTTCCCCTTGGAGGTGTAGCGGTAGACCTCCTGCGGGTTGTTTTTGATTTCCAGGCAAGGTTGCGCAACCCCCGGCGTATAAGCCAGCGAAAGGTCATACTGGTTGCTGTGCGGTTTGGTGGGGACCACCTCTACCTTGCCCGGCCGGCCCTGTGAATGATAATCCAGGGCTTCCTGCCTGCTGATTTTTACCATGCTCCTTGGTTTTTTAGTGTCTTGTTAATTTAAGAATTTTCTCCGGAATATCAAACCATGTCTCCCTGATTTACTGAAGGGAAGAAGCACCCCCCTTCACAAGTTTCCTTTCAACCGGGATTTCCGGACGGCTTTTTTCTATTTTTGCCCCAAAATGAAAAACTATGATGCAGACCTGGTTTGAATGCAAGGTTAAATACCAGAAAGTCGACGACAACGGCAAGGAACGGATGGTCACCGAGAACTTCCTCCTCGATGCCGTTTCTTTTACCGATGCTGAAGCCCGGATTATCGCCATGATGCAAACCATGGTCCGCGGCGAGTTCACCGTGACCGACATCCGCAAGTCCAAAGTGGCGGAAGTCTTCCCCTATGAGGCCGGGGAGTGGTGGTACCGTTGCACGATCAACCTGGTGGCGATTGACGAGGAAGCCGGAAAAGAGAAGAAACTGCGCACCATTTATCTGGTGCAGGCCGATGAGGTCAGGGAAGCCCTGGACCGCCTCGAAGAAAGCCTTTCTTTTCTGATTGTGCCCTATGTCGTCTCCTCCCTGGCCGTGAGCACCATCGCCGATGTCTTTCCTTATGTTCCCGGGGAACAGATCCCTCCGGTGAGGATGCCCTTTGCCACACCAGGGCTGGGTGAAGAGGGGGAGATCTAAAAAAAAGGACTTCCGGCAGCTTATAAACTGCCGGAAGTCCTTCCGGTAGAAAGGGAGACTTCTCTTCTGTTCTTGCTATCTCAGATTGCGAAGCGCTTTGAAGAAATTGAAGGCTTCCCTTTTCTGCGGGTCGAAGTAATAGTAGGCGGTGGCTAGTCTGCTGATATCCCTGACCTCGCTGTATAGCTTTTCGATTTTTTCACGGTCTTCTTCGGAAATCACATTGGTGTCATTCATCAGGGAGAAACACTCTGAGAAATTCTCCAGTTCCCTGGCATTGTCGACCACCCTGTCCACAATGTGCGGATCCAGTCCGCCCGTTAAAATCTTTTCCCGAAGTTCAGGAGTCAGATTGTCCGCAAAAACCCTGACAAACCTGAACATGCTGTAATGATCTCCATTCTTGGCATCACTGAAGAAATCGTTGTATCCCAGTAACTGATAGAATTCTTTCTGGAAGGGTTTGTCATTCTTGTAATCGTTTTTGACCGATGCCCTGATGATCCCGATGTCGGTGAGCGAGGAGATCATCAGTTCCCGCCAGACCTTCAGTTTTTCCAGGGTGGCTTTGATGTTCCCTGTTGCGGCCATCTTGTCCACGATCTCCTGGGCCTCCCTCTTAAGGGAGTTGGCATAGGACACATTCCACTCTTTCCGGATATGGGCCAGCTCGTAAATATTCTCCGCGAAGGAGTTCACGATCGACTGACAGGCGAAAACGGTTGCGGCGGTCGATGGACACAGATTTTTCGATTCCATAATTCAGGTTGTTTAGTTTGATAATAACTTACTGCTAAAAGTCAGAAAAAAATGTCAAACTACACGCCCCGGGAGCTATGTTATAAAAACAAACTCCGTATGTTATGCAACCATGTTTTATAAAATATGGTGATGGGATCTCTCTGGTGATCAGGGAAAAAGTTTCCCTACAGGGTGAAATGAAAGGGTTACCTGTGTCGTTTTTTCAGTTCTGCGGCCAGATCCTCGATGCGGTATCCCTTTTGTGAGAGGAGTACAATCAGGTGATAAAGGAGGTCGGCGCCTTCATACAGGAAGTTCGCGTCATCTCCCGACACGGCACCCAGGATGGTTTCCACGGCTTCTTCGCCCACCTTCTGGGCGATTCTACGGGTGCCTGCCCTGAACAGGGTGGTCGTGTAGGATCCTTCGGGCATCTCTTTTTTTCGTTCATCGACCAGGTCCTGGAGGTATTCCAGGAAAAGAAGGTCGCTTTCCTCGTTGGGTTCATCCCAGCAGGTGTCTGCGCCGGTGTGGCAAACGGGCCCGGCCGGGTTGACCTTGATCAGCAGGGTGTCGTTGTCGCAGTCGGTGAGTATTTCTACCACCTCCAGAAAATGACCGCTCTCCTCTCCTTTGGTCCACAGCCTGTTGCGGCTCCGGCTGAAAAAGGTGACCCTTCCGCTTTCTTCGGTTTTGCGCCACGCCGCCTCGTTCATGAATCCCAGCATCAACACTTTCAGGGTGGTGTTGTCCTGGATTATGGCAGGTACCAGCCCGTTGAGTTTCGTAAAATCGGGAGTGGCGGGTTCATTGATGGTATCCATTGTGGTGGTTTTTTTTTAAGGTAATGAAATAGTGCGTTGACACCAGAGATTTTTCCGGTTTATCTGACGGTGATCCCCTGGTTGCGAAGGTAATCTTTCAGGTCGGGAATCGCAATCTCCCGGAAATGGAAAATGGAGGCCGCCAGTCCGGCGTCTGCTTTTCCCCGAGTGAAGACTTCTGCGAAATGTTCCATGGTGCCGGCCCCTCCCGAGGCGATGACGGGAATGGTGAGCTGCTCTGAGAGCCGGGCCAGTTCCTCGCAGGCGAATCCGTTTTTGGTCCCATCGTGGTTCATGGAGGTGAAGAGGATTTCACCGGCGCCCCGCTCTTCTCCTTCCCTGGCCCAAGAAAACAGCTCCTTTTCGGTGGGGATGCGGCCCCCGTTGACGGTCACCGTCCACTGCCCGTGGTCGTCGCCCCGGGCATCGATGGCCAGTACGACAAACTGGCTCCCGAAATGGGAGGCCATCTCGTCGATCAACCGGGGATTCCTGACTGCCGAGGAGTTGATGCTGATCTTGTCGGCCCCGGCGGCCAGATGGGCACCCGCATCACGCAGCTCACTGATGCCTCCCCCTACCGTGAAGGGAATGTTGATCTCCCTGGCGATCCTTTTGACGAGCTCCGTGAAGGTCTTGCGCCCTTCGTGGGTCGCCGTGATGTCTAAAAACACCAGTTCGTCGGCTCCCTGTGACGCATAATAAGCCCCCAGTTCTACGGGATCCCCCACATCCCGGATATCCACAAAACGAACCCCCTTGACGGTTTGTCCGTCACGGATGTCAAGACAAGGAATGATCCTTTTGGCCAGCATGTTATTTGTTGTAATGGTAAATCTCCTTCAGGTCAATTTTCCCTTCGTATATGGCTTTTCCGGTGATGGCTCCCGGAACGCCCGCTTCTGTCAGCCGGTAGATATCCTCCATGGAGGATATCCCTCCGCTGGCTATCAGTCCCAGTCCGGGCAACCTCTCCAGGATCTCCCGGTAAAGGTCGACAGAAGGGCCGGTGAGCATCCCATCCCTGGTGATATCGGTGGAGATCACGGTTTGAATGCCTTGTTCCACCCATTTATTGATAAAGGGAAGGAGTTCCGTTTCCGAGGTCTCCTGCCAGCCTGCGACGGCGATTTTCCCCCCGCGGGCGTCGGCGCCCAGAATGATCTTCTCCGGTCCGTAATCCCTGATCCATGCCGCAAACACCTCCGGTTCCCTGACTGCAATGCTGCCACCGGTGACCATGGCTGCTCCCGATTCGAAGGCGATACGCAGGTCCTCACTGCTTTTGAGTCCTCCCCCGAAGTCGATGACCAACCCCGTTTTCAGGGCGATTCTTTCCAGCACCCCATGGTTGACGATGTGTTTCTCACGGGCCCCGTCCAGGTCTACCAGATGAAGCCTGGATATCCCCGCATCCTCAAACATGAGGGCCACCTCTACCGGATCGGCATTGTAGACCGTCGACCGGGCGTAATCGCCCTGGGAAAGCCTGACACACTTGCCTCCCAGAATGTCAAGGGCGGGTATGATTTCTGTTTTTCTCATGATCTGTTCACCTGACCGTTTTCCGGCGGTGCCAAAGATAGTGATTTCACCGCTCTCGGGGAGGTCAGGGATTGTTCTCCAGGATCATTTTGAGTACGGCCATGGCCGACCACTCCCGGTTGGCCGCCTCATGAATGACTACCGAGGCCGGACTGTCGATCACCTCATCGGTTACGATCATGTTGCGTCTGACAGGCAGGCAGTGCATGAAACGGGCATTCCGGGTCATGGCCATCTTCCGGGCATCGATGGTCCAGTTCATATCTTTGGAAAGAATCTGACCATAGCTGCTGTAGGAGGCCCAGTTTTTCGCATAGATGAAGTCGGCGTCGTTGAAGGCTTTTTCCTGGTCGTATTCCACCCGGAGGTCCTGCATGAATTCGGGGGCCAGCTCATAGCCCGCGGGATGGGTGACCACCAGGTCGTAATCAGCACGGCGCATCCATTCCACAAAGGAGTTGGCCACTGCCTGCGGCAGGGCCCTCGGATGCGGCGCCCAGGTGAGAACCACCCTGGGCCGCTCCCTGGTTTTCAGCTCCTCAATGGTCATCAGGTCGGCAAAACTCTGCAGCGGATGGCGCGTAGCCGCCTCCATGCTCACCACCGGCACCCCCGCATATTCGATGAACTGGTTGAGAATCTTCTCGCCGTAATCCTCTTCCCTGCTCTGAAAACGGGCAAATGAACGTACCCCGATGATGTCGCAGTAAGAACCAATGACCGGCACCGCCTCCCGCAGATGCTCCGGCTTGCTGCCATCCATCACTACCCCCATCTCTGTTTCCAGCTGCCAGCCGTCATCGTTGACATTCAGAACCATGGTGTTCATGCCCAGGTTCAAGGCTGCTTTTTGCGTACTCAGACGGGTACGCAGACTCGAATTAAAGAAAATCAACACCATGGTTTTGTTCCTTCCCAGGTGCCCGTATGCAAAAGGATGCTTTTTGACGTCAAAGGCCACATCCAGCGCTTTCTTCAGGTCGGCAATGTCATCGACCGTTGTAAAATGTCTCATTTGTTCTGTTCTTATTCTGTGTAAATTACGTTCTGGCAATATCTTTTTTTCATATTTTATAGAGGGGAATTGCAGTGCATTACCCCCCCTAATCACGGTCCACTCCCCGCCTGATCACGTTCCATTCATACCCGGGATCAAGGTGCATTCATTTCTCCGAATGGCGATGTGCGTTTCCCGGAATCATCTCGTTTTCCTGTCGGGAAGGGAAACGCATGAGCGTGTTTTCCAACAGAAGGTTTCAGATCAGGGACGGACATGGCCGTTTCCGTTCACCAGCCACTTGTAGGTGGTGAGTTCCCTCAGGGCCATGGGCCCGCGGGCGTGCAGTTTCTGGGTGCTGATGCCGATTTCTGCACCCAGTCCGAATTGGGCCCCGTCGGTGAAAGCCGTGGAGGCATTGACATACACCACGGCGGCGTCGACCAGCCTCTGAAACCTTTCGGCAGTTACCGGGTTACAGGTGATGATGGCTTCGCTGTGGCGGGAGCTGTAACGGGCAATGTGTTCCAGGGCTTCCTCCATGTCGCTGACGGTTTTTACGGCCATCTGCAGCGAAAGGAATTCGGTGCCCCAGGATCCGGGGGTGGCGGTCCTGACCAGATGCCCGGGATAGTGCCCCTCCAGAACCCCGAAGGTCTCTTCATCGGCGTGGAGTACCACCTCTTTTCCGGCCAGTGGTGCCATCAGCCGCGGAAGATCCCCGAGCCGGCCCCGGTGGATGAGCAGGCAGTCAAGGGCATTGCACACCGACGGCCGCCTGGTTTTGGCGTTGAAAACAATGCGTGCACCCTCCTCCGCATCCCCCTCCAGATCGAAAAAGGTATGACAGATCCCTGCTCCCGTCTCAATGACGGGCACCCGGGCATGTTCCCTGACATGGTCAATGAGTCCCTGGCTTCCGCGGGGAATAATCAGGTCGATGTACCCCCGTGCCTCCAGCATCTGTCGGGTTTCTTCTCTTCCTGCCGGAAGCAGGGTGACCACTTCCACGGGAAAGCCGTGCCTTTGAAGCACATCTCTGATGACCGACAGAATGGCCGTGTTCGAAGCCAGGGCATCACTCCCCCCCTTCAGGAGGCAGCCGTTGCCTGATTTCAGGCAAAGCGTGAAGACGTCGAAGGTGACATTTGGGCGGGCTTCGTAGATGATGCCGATCACCCCGAAGGGCACGGTAACCCTGCTGATCCGGAGCCCGTCAGGGCGGACGTGCTGCGACAGTACCTCTCCCAGAGGGGAGGGGAGGGCCGCCACCTGCCTGATCTCCCCGGCAATGGCCCCAATCCTTTCCGCCGTGAGCTGCAGCCTGTCATAACGGGGATCGGCAGGATCCATCCGCACCAGATCCTTTTTGTTTTCTTCAAGCAGGTAGGGAATGGCCCGCTCTGCGGCACCGGCCAGGTCGCGGAGCAGATCCGTCACCTGTTCCCCGGAAAAGAGGGCCAGACGTGAAGCCGCTTTCCGGGTCTCCTCCAGGAGGGGCAGAATATCCATGACACTTTTTTATTTTCCGTTTTCGAGATAGAGGTAATCATAATGGACCAGGGGTTGCTGGTGGGGGGCATTCCTTTCCCGTTCGAGACGGTCGGAACTGAAGCGGGCCTTGCCGATGCCCAGGAGGTGGTAATCCTCGTCGGTGATCCTGAGCAGGTCGCCGGTTTTGAACTCCCCGTCGACAGCCACCACCCCCACTGGAAGGAGGCTAACGGCCTTATCAGACCGGAGGGCTTCAGCGGCTCCCCGGTTGACGGTCACTGTAGCCTTCGCGAAGGATCCCGAATAGGCAATCCAGCTCTTGACCCCGGAAACGCTTTTCCGGCCTGGCACAAAAAAGGTGTGTGGCACCTCTCGGGTGGTGTCCATCAGGTCGCGGAGAATGTTCTCGCGGCTGCCGTTGGCGACGTGAACTGCAATGCCGCTGCCGGCCGCCTTGCGGGCTATGCGCAGCTTGGTTTTCATGCCGCCACGGCCAAACCCCGACATCTCCCCTGTTATGTGGATCTCCTCATCCTCCAGATCACTGTCGATCACCGAAAGCATCTTCGAGGCGGGGTCAGATGGATCTCCGTCGTATACCCCGTCCACATTGCTCAGGATGATCAGCGCCTCACTGCCCGCCAGGGTGGCCATCAGCCCCGAAAGTTCATCATTGTCGGTGAACATCAGCTCGGTCACGGAAATGGTATCGTTCTCGTTGACGATGGGCACCACCCCGTTCTCCAGCAGGGTATTGATGCAGTTTTTCATGTTAAGGTAGTGGTTGCGGCTCGAGAAGTTCTCCTTGGTCAGGAGCACCTGTGCGCACACCAATCCGTATTCCCTGAAAAAGTCGGAATAGCGGCTCATCAGTTTCACCTGCCCCAGGGCGGCCCACAGCTGGCGGGCCGAGACGGCGTCGGTTTTCCGGGAAGGGGTGAGAATGGCCTTCCCGGAAGCCACTGCCCCCGAGGATACCAGAACTACCTCCACCCCCTGGTGGCGTAGGGTCGCAATCTGGTCGACCAGGTGGGCGATTCGCGCCACATGGAGGGTGCCGTCATCCCGGGCGAGGATGTTGCTGCCCGCCTTCACGGTGATCTTTTTGTAGCGGAGCGCCATCAGCCGGGGTTTTCGAGTTTCTCAATCTTTTTGTAGGAGGCCAGCAATCCCTGGATGAGGGAGGCGCTGAAACCCTTGTTTTCCATTTCGTTAAGGCCGGTGATGGTCACGCCCCGGGGGGTGGTGACCTTGTCGATTTCCTTTTCGGGGTGGTTGCCGGTTTCGAGGACCAGGCGGGCGGCCCCCAGCACCGTCTGGGCGGTGATGAACTGGGCCAGTTCGGCGCCGAAACCGATCTCAACGCCCCCCTGCATAGCCGCACGGATGTACCGCAGGGCATAGGCGATTCCGCAGGAGGCCAGCACTGTGGCCGCCGCCATTAACTCGTCAGGAATAACGGCCGTCCGTCCCATTTTCTCGAACAACTCCACCACCATCTGTTTGTGGGCATCACTGCTTCCATTGGTCGAGATAAGGGTCATCGATTCCCGCAGGGCGATGGCTGTATTGGGCATCGCCCTGAATAGGGGAATGCCCGGCCCGGTCACTGCAGCCAGTTCACGCAGTTCCACCCCCGCCACCAGGGAGATCAACACCTTTTCCCCGCTGAGCTGAGGCGTGATCTGCCGCAGGATCTCCAGTACCTGGTAAGGCTTGACGGCCAGTAAAACCACATCGGCCTCCCTAACCGCCCCGGAATTGTCGGAAGTGGTGTTCACCCCCTTATCCCTGAGTCTCTGCAACAGTTCCGTCCGACGACGGGTGACCGTCAGATGACCGGACTGTACCTCACCCGAGTTGATGAGTCCCTCGGCAATCGCTGTCCCCAGGTTGCCGCCGCCTATAATCGTGATCTTTTTATGCTTCATGGTTTCCCGTAGATTTGTCATCATGGTTTTTTATGTTCACTTGCCAACATCCTGTGGCTGATCTCCCAGGGAGATGCCCAGACAAGGCATGGAAATCTTCTTATCCTTCAGGTGTGACCACACTGAACAGGGCGTTCACAAAAACCCGGGCCTGTTCCCGCGACAGGCACAGGGGCGGGAGGAGCCTGAGGGTGTGGGTGCCGCTGAACCCCGTAAAGATATGAAAATCATGGAGCAGACGATCCCTGATGTTTTTCACCGGATAGGGAAATTCAATCCCGGTCATCAATCCGCGCCCCCTGACCTCGCATTCAGGAGGAAGCCCGCGCAGTTGATCCATCAGGTATTGGCCGGTGGCAGCGGCGTTTTCGGTCAGTTTCTCTTCTTCCATCACTTCCAGGACGGCCAGGGCTGCCGCACAAGCCAGGTGGCTTCCCCCGAAGGTGGTCCCCAGCATACCGTAGTGGGCTTCGATTTCCGGAGAAATAAGCAATCCTCCTATGGGGAAACCATTTCCCATGCCTTTGGCCATGGTGATCAGGGCTGGGGTCACCCCATCGTACTGGTGGGCAAAGAATTTCCCGGTGCGGCCATAACCGCTCTGGATTTCATCGAGGATCAGCAGGGCCCCGTGTTCTTTACACAGTTGTTCCAGTCCGGCCAGAAAACCGGGTGCCGGAATCCTGATGCCCCCGATGCCCTGGATCCCCTCCACCAGTACACCTGCGATGTCGTTTTCTCTGAAGGCCCGGCCGACCGCTTCCAGGTCGTTAAAGGGAAGAATCAGGGCATTGTCGGTCAGGTTCACAGGAGCTGCGATCTTCGGGTTATCGGTGAGCGCCACGGCGGCCGATGTGCGGCCATGAAATCCCTTCCCGAAGGCTATGAATTTCTTCCGGCCGGTCACAAAGGAGGCCAGCTTGATGGCATTCTCATTGGCTTCGGCCCCCGAATTACAGAGAAACAGCCGGTAGCCGGCATAGCCGCACTGGCGCCCCAGCAAACTGGCCAGCTCCCGCTGAAGCGGATTCTGTACCGAGTTGGAATAAAAACCGATCTTCGCCAGCTGACCGCTGATCCTTTCTACATAATGCGGATGGGTGTGCCCGATGGAGATCACCGCATGCCCCCCGTACAAATCAAGGTATTCCACCCCTTTGTCATCCCATACCGTACACCCTGAAGCACGCTCCGGCGTCACATCAAGCAGGGGATAGACATCAAACAATTCCATGGTTTCTTAAATGTTTACTATTTAACAATTTACAGGTTCCCGTGTGCTGCAGACAGCGTCAGGATCATGGTCAGAAGGCCGATGGCTTCAGCTGTAGTCCGCAGGTCTCCTCAAAACCAGCCATCAGGTTCATGTTCTGGACGGCCTGTCCGGAGGCCCCCTTCAGAAGGTTGTCGGAGACCGTGATGATCACGAGCTGATTGCCATGTTTTTCGGTGTAGACCAGTGCCTTGTTGGTGTTGACCACCTGCTTCAGCGAAGGGTTGATATCGGTGACCACCGTGAAGGGATGTTCCCGGTAATACTCCTCGTAGAGTTCACGGGCATCCTCACCGGCCCCTGAAAACCGGGTGACCATTGACACAAAAATGCCGCGGGTGTGGTTGCCCCTGATGGGGATGAAGTGAAACCCGCTGCTGAACTGGGGCTGGAGTTGCAGCAGCGACTGGAGGATTTCGGCCTGGTGCTGGTGTTCAAAGATTTTGTAGGCACTCAGGTTTCCCTCACGATAACTGAAGTGGGTGGTTTCGGTGGGTTGCTGGCCGGCGCCTGTGGAACCGGTAATGGCCTGCACGTGGATATCCCCCTCGAGGAGGCCGGCGGCGGCCAGGGGCAGCAACCCCAGCTGGATCCCCGTGGCAAAACATCCCGGATTGGCCACCTGGCTTGCCCCGCGGACCGTCTCCCGCTGAAGCTCTGGCAATCCGTACACAAACCGGTGCCCCTCCCCGGCAATCCGGTAATCAGCACTCAGATCAATGAGCCTGGTTCCCGCCGGTAACGGGGTACGCTCCAGAAAGAGGCGGCTTTTTCCATGCCCCTGGCAGAGAAACAGCAGCTCCGCCTCCTCATACCGGGGTTCCCCCGTAAAAATGAGTCCGGTTTCCCCTACCAAATCGTTGTGGACATGTGTCACAGGTTGCCCGGAATGACTGGTGCTCTGCACAAAACCAATCTCCACCCGGGGATGGTTCACCAGGATCCTGAGGAGCTCACCGGCGGTATATCCTGCACCGCCAATGATTCCTATCTTTATTTTTTCCATTTGTTTACCGTATAATAGATTTTCTGGGCATTCCCGAGGATGGCCGTAAATCCTTTTACGTCTTCGCCACTCCAGGCTTTGCTCTCTTCGCCATAATGTCCGAAAGCGGAATTCATCAGGTCGTTGGGCGATTCGATGCCTCTCAGTTCGAAGCGATAGGGAAGCAACCTGAGAAATACCTTGCCATTGACCGTTTCCTGTGTGCTTTCCAGGAAGGTTTCCATGTTACGCATGACGGGATCGAGGTACATGGCCTCGTGAAGGAACATGCCATACCAGTTGGCGATCTGTTCCTTCCAATAGAGTTGCCATTTGGTCAGGGTATGCTTTTCGAGGAGGTGGTGGGCTTTGATGGTCATCAGGGGGGCCGCCGCTTCAAAGCCGACCCTTCCCTTGATGCCGATGATGGTGTCGCCGACATGCATGTCGCGGCCGATGGCCCACGGAGCGGCCATCTCTTCCAGGGCGCGGATGAGGGCCGGGCCGCTTTCATAGGTGCGGCCGTCGATGGCCTTCAGTTCCCCCTTCTCATAGGTCAGTTCCAGATCACATGATCCCTGGGCGGTAAGCTGCCGCGGATAGGCCTCCTCAGGAAGGGCCTGCGAAGAGGTCAGGGTTTCTTTACCCCCGATGCTGGTCCCCCACAATCCCTGGTTGATGGAGTATTGCATGCGCGTGAAATCCTCCTCCACACCATGCTCCCTCAGATAAGCGATCTCCTGTTCACGGCTCAGCCCCAGATCCCTGATGGGAGTGATGATCTGGATCCCCGGGGCAAGAACCTGAAAGGTCAGGTCAAAACGGACCTGGTCATTGCCTGCCCCCGTGCTGCCATGTGCCACATAACGGGCTCCCATTTTTCTGGCATACTCTATAATGGCAATGGCCTGGAAAACCCGCTCCGAACTGACCGACACGGGGTAGGTGTTGTTGCGCAACACATTCCCGTACACCATATACCTGATGCATTTGTCGTAATACTCCCGGGTGATGTCCAGGGTAACATGTTCCCTGGCTCCCAGGCGGTATGCCTTCTCCTCCACCTTCCGGAGTTCCTTTTCTGAGAACCCCCCGGTGTTGGCAATGGCCGTGTATACTTCAAATCCCTTCTCTTCCGTGAGATATTTGACGCAAAACGAGGTGTCGAGTCCGCCGCTGTAGGCGAGTACCAATTTCTCTTTCATTAGTATGGTTGTTTGTTAATGACTTGCTCTTTAGTTACATATCGAAGTGAAGCTGGTTTAAGTGCTTCACGCCCATGGAATTGGCTCCGCGGTGCTCCGCCGAACTTCGTTTCGCATGGGGCAAATATATATATGTCCTTATGTGGTCGAAGCACCATGCGACTTTCATATCTTGTTTTCTTTTTTGTGTTGCCGGTATTTTTCAAGAAGATGCAAGGCGTGCTTCGGATTGAGTTTGCTGAGGTATTCCAGCAGGGATCTCTTTTTGATTTCACTGCCGTTGCCGTTTTTCCCGGTTTCCCAGGCGGGGTCATAGAGCATTCCCGTGCAGAGGCATTTGGAACGGTTCATCCGTTGCAGGATGTCGTAATTGACGCATCCCTGGCATCCCTTCCAGAACTCCTCGTCATCGGTGAGTTCCGAATAGGTGACGGGGCGGTAACCCAGAGAATGGTTGATTTTCATCACGGCCAGCCCGGTGGTGAGCCCGAAAAGCTTGGCTTCCGGAAATTTGGTGCGCGAGAGCTCAAAAGCCTTCTTCTTGATCTCCTTGGCCAGGCCGATCCCCCGATACTCAGGACTGACAATCAATCCGGAATTGGCCACATAGCGGGCGGTACCCCACGATTCTATGTAACAGAAACCGGCAAACACCTCCCCCTCCAGGGCGATGATCGCCTTGCCCTCCTTCATCTTTGAGGCCAGGTAATCATAGGTGCGGCGGGCAATTCCCGTTCCACGCTGCCTGGCTGCCATGTCAATGGTGTCATTGATGGTGTCGACATACCGGAGATGCCGTTCCCCGGCCACCTCCACGGTGATGTGCTTCAGTTCCTTTGTCTTCTTCTCTTCTACCATGACTTCAGTGGCAAAATTATTGTTCACAGTACGGAATATTTTAAATTGGTTCTTTGTGTTTTATCTTTCTGGTGGTTCTTCCCCTATGGTTGCAGGTCAGAAACCCTCCCTGGTTTTCAGATAGGGCATGATCTTCACCAGCCTTGTGGTCAGTTGTTCCCGCGTGGTTCCCTCACTCAGGATCACGAGAATGGTGTCGTCGCCGGCAACGGTTCCCAGGATCTCTGCGGGCTGGGCGGCATCGATGACCGCGGCAATACTGCTGGCATACCCCGGGTAGGTACGGATCACCGCCAGGTTCCCCGATATACGCAGGTCACGGAAACCGTCGGCCAGGTAATTGACCCGCAACTGCTCTTCACTGCCGCGGAGCAACACCTCGTCGGGAAGCACGTACACATACCCGCTCACTCCCCCGGGCAGCTTGACCACCTTCATCTCATGCATATCACGCGAAAGGGTCGCCTGCGTACAGCTGAATCCCCTCTCCCGCAGCAAGGTCAGCAACTCCTCCTGGCTCCCCAGACGCCCTGCCCTGATCAGCTGCCTGACCATCTCCTGCCGCTCCTGCTTGTTTTTCTCCATTGAATTATTATGCATTAATATTGTGCAAAAATATACAATAATCACTCCGGAATCGATTTTTCTCTGCTTTTTTTATATTTTTGTCCCCGGAAATTAATATTGAATCCCGGGGTTATGGGTAGACATTTTCTTTTTCGGCCTGCTTCCGGCTTGCGGCAGCGATGCGTTTGATCCTGACAGACAGGGCAAACGCATTTTTTTTAACCTGTAAAGTGTGCATATGACAGCTATGAGTAAGGTAAGACTGGTCCTGGAAGACGGGAGTGTATTTGAGGGAAAGTCGTTTGGGTACCGCCGGTCGGTAGCCGGAGAGGTGGTTTTTTACACGGGGATGACGGGTTATCCTGAAAGCCTGACCGATCCCTCCTATGTGGGGCAGATACTGGTGCCCACGTTTCCGATGATTGGCAACTACGGGGTTCCCGCAGCGGGCATGCACGACGGGCTAAGCCGTCATTATGAATCCCCGCGGATCATGGCTTCGGGGTTGGTGGTGGCCGATTATGCCGGGCTCTACAGCCACTGGAATGCTTCCTTCAGTCTGGCTGAGTGGTTGCAGGAGAGCGGAGTGCCCGGGATCACCGGCATCGACACGCGCTCCCTGACCAAAATCCTGCGCACCAAGGGGTCCATGCTTGGAAAAATCGAATTCCCCGGTGAGGCTGTGGATTTCTACGATCCCAACCTGGAAAACCTGGTGGCCCGTGTAAGCACTCCTGAAACGGTGGTGTACGGCCAGGGTTCGCGGCGGGTGGTCCTGGTAGATTGCGGTGTCAAGACCAACATCATCCGTTGTCTGCTGCAACGGGATGCCACCGTGGTGAGGGTCCCCTGGGATTATGATTTCACCGGGGAGGAATACGACGGGGTTCTCCTCTCCAATGGACCGGGTGATCCGGCCCTTTGCGGCCCGGCCGTGGTCAACATCCGCAAGGCCCTGGCGCTGGGCAGGCCCGTGATGGGCATCTGCCTGGGCAACCAGCTTCTGGCGCGCGCCGCCGGCGCCGACACCTACAAACTGAAGTTCGGCCACCGCGGCCATAATCAGCCCGTATTGCTCAATGGTACCAACCGTTGCTTTATCACCTCCCAGAACCACGGCTACGCCGTCGACGACAATACCCTGCCCGACGACTGGAAACCCCTCTTTACCAACGTAAACGATGGCACCAATGAAGGTATCCGCCATCGGGAAAAACCTTTTTTCTCGGTGCAGTTCCATCCCGAAGCCGCCAGCGGTCCCGTCGATACAGAATTTCTCTTTGACGACTTTATGGGTTCCATGGTTCCAAATAGATAATCATCTTCAAACAAAAGACATGATGACAGATCCTAAAATAAAAAAAGTACTGCTTCTGGGTTCGGGGGCTCTTAAAATCGGAGAAGCGGGAGAATTCGACTATAGTGGCTCCCAGGCGCTCAAAGCCCTCAAGGAGGAAGGCATCTACACGGTGCTGATCAATCCCAATATCGCCACCATACAAACTTCGGAAGAGATTGCCGACAAGATCTACTTTTTGCCGGTGACTCCCTTTTTCGTGGAGGAGGTGATCAAAAAGGAGCAGCCTGAGGGGATCATGCTGGCCTTCGGGGGGCAGACGGCCCTCAACTGTGGGGTATCCCTGCATAAGGCGGGTGTACTGGAGAAGTATGGACTCAGGGTATTGGGTACGCCTGTGGAGGCCATCATGGAAACCGAGGATCGCGAGCTTTTTGCGCGCATGCTGGGAGAAATCGGGGTGAAGACGCCCCGCAGCATGGCGGCGGTTAATATGGAGGGGGCCCTGGCGGCGGCTGAAGAACTGGGGTTTCCGCTCATTATCAGGGCGGCCTACACCCTGGGCGGACTGGGGAGCGGGTTTTGCAGCAACGGCCAGGAGCTGCGGGAACTGGCTGCAAAGGCGTTTACCTACAGTCCCCAGATCCTGGTGGAGGAATCCCTCAAGGGATGGAAGGAAGTGGAGTATGAGGTGGTCCGCGACCGCTTTGACAACTGTATCACGGTCTGTAACATGGAAAATTTCGACCCTCTGGGGATCCATACCGGGGAGAGCATTGTGGTGGCTCCCTCCCAGACCCTGACCAATGCCGAGTACCATAAGCTGCGGGCCATTGCCATCCAAATCATCCGCAGAGTGGGGGTGGTCGGCGAATGCAATGTGCAGTTTGCCCTGGACCCGGCCTCCGAGGATTACCGCGTAATCGAGGTGAATGCCCGTCTCTCGCGCTCCTCCGCCCTGGCCTCCAAAGCCACAGGCTACCCCCTGGCTTTTGTGGCGGCCAAACTGGGCCTGGGCTATGGCCTCCACCAACTGAAAAATGCCGTCACCCGCGAAACCACAGCCTGCTTTGAACCCGCCCTCGACTACTGTGTGGTGAAAATACCCCGCTGGGACCTCAGTAAGTTTTACGGGGTGTCGCGGACCATCGGCAGTTCCATGAAAAGCGTGGGTGAAATCATGGCCATCGGCCGCACCTTTGAGGAAGCCATTCAAAAGGGCATCCGCATGACCGGTACCGGTATGCACGGCTTCGTGGCCAACCGCGAGGAAATCACCATTGAAGCCATCGAAGAGGAACTCGCCCATCCCACCGACCGCCGTATTTTTGCCATCGCCGAAGCTTTCCACAAGGGATATACCATCGACGAGATCCACGACCGGACCCGCATCGACCGGTGGTTCCTGGGCAAACTGCACCAAATCTTCGCGATCCGCAACCAATTGCTGGCTTGTAGTACACTGGAAGCCCTCCCCCCGGAACTGCTCCGTGACGCCAAACAAAGCGGATTTTCCGATTTTCAGATTTCCCGGCTGGTGCTCAAGGGCGACAATGCCCATGTCGAGGAGAACCTTCTGAGGGTGAGGGAGTACCGCAAACAACTGGGAATTCTTCCCGTGGTCAGGCAGATCGACACCCTGGCAGGTGAGTACCCTGCCGTGACCAACTATCTCTATGTCACCTATCACGGGACACAGCACGACGTGGATTTTACCCACGACGGGCGCAGCGTGATTGTCCTCGGATCAGGAGCTTACCGCATCGGCAGTTCCGTCGAATTCGACTGGTGCTCGGTAAACGCCGTGAAGTCCATTCACAAACAGAACTACCGCTCAGTGATGATCAATTATAATCCTGAAACGGTAAGTACCGATTATGATACCTGTGACCGGCTTTACTTTGATGAACTCAGTTTTGAGCGGGTACTGGACATTACCGAACTGGAACAGCCCCTGGGGGTGGTTCTGTCGGTGGGCGGTCAGATCCCCAATAACCTGGCCATGAAGCTGTGGCGCAGGAAGGTGCCGATCCTGGGAACTTCCCCTGAGAATATCGACCGCGCTGAAGACCGCGATAAATTCTCCTCGCTGCTTGACCGGCTGGGTGTCGACCAGCCCCGGTGGGCCAAGCTCTCCACCACAGGTGATATCCGCCGCTTTATCGACCAGGTGGGTTATCCCGTACTCATCAGACCATCCTATGTGTTGTCGGGTGCCGCCATGAATGTGGTGGCCAACGATGAACAGCTCGAATATTTCCTGAATATGGCGGCTGCCGTCTCCAAAGAGCACCCTGTGGTGGTGAGCGAATTCATAGAGCAGGCCAAGGAGATTGAAATGGACGCCGTAGCTTCCAACGGGGAAATCATCGCCTACGCCATTTCGGAGCACGTAGAATTTGCCGGGGTTCATTCTGGCGATGCCACCATTGTCTTCCCCCCGCAAAAACTTTATGTGGAAACCATCCGCCGGGTCAAGAAGATCTCCCGCAAAATCGCCGGATCACTCCAGATCACCGGGCCTTTCAATATTCAGTTTCTGGCCCGTGACAACGATATCAAGGTAATCGAGTGCAACCTCAGGGCCTCCCGCAGCTTCCCCTTTGTCTCCAAGGTGATGAAGATTAACCTGATCGACATTGCTGCCAGGGTGATGCTGGGGCAACATGTGGACAAACCCGATAAATCGCTCTTT
>Ga0116151_10000213_pt1 | contig 51967 bp, 57 predicted proteins | sample AD_UKC117_MetaG_FD_89893 | JGI IMG/M metagenome (GOLD analysis project Ga0116151, IMG submission 89893) | Active sludge microbial communities of municipal wastewater-treating anaerobic digesters from Hong Kong - AD_UKC117_MetaG | ecosystem: Engineered > Bioreactor > Anaerobic > Digestate...
CGCCCATTCCTCGCGAGGCAAGAAAGCAAGCCCCCGCTGGGGCGGGGGTCGCCTGTCGCCATCCTTCGCTGCGCTACGGCCCTGCGGGTGCGGCGTCGATCGCCTTCGGCCTGTCGATCGCCATCGAGGCCGCGGTGGTCGCGGGTTCGAAGCAGTCGAGGAGAAGAGACATGGCTACCATCGGTTCCTTCAAGAAGGTCGGCAACGAATATCAGGGCGAGATCGTTACGCTCAGCGTGCAGGCGAGAAACGTCCGAATCGTCCCCGAAACCAATCGCGGCGCCGACAACGCTCCCTCGCATCGGGTCTTCGTCGGCCGCGCCGAAATCGGGGCCGCCTGGTCCAAGCGCTCGAACGAGGGTCGCGACTATCTCGGCCTGAAACTCGACGACCCGAGCTTCACGGCTCCGATCTACGCCAACCTCTTCAGCGACGAGGACGGCGACGGTCACAGTCTGATCTGGTCGCGCAGCCGCAAGGCGAACGGCGACTGAGCGAAGCTCGCCCCGCCCGAGCGATCGGGCGGGGCTTTCGTCTAGCAATTCCGTCGCTTTGCAATTCCTGCTTCGCGCATCCGCTGCGTCGCGTCACTGTTGATCAGGCCTCGCGATCATCCGATCGCGACTTCTTGGCTCTCGCGGCGATCTTGGCGCCGCGAGCGGAAGCCGGCTTCCGCAACAAGTCCGCCGCTTCCAAATCGAGTACACGCGCCAGCCGGTCGACGACGTCGATGCCGGCGGCGTAGACGCTGCGCTCGAGCGCGCTGATATAGGTCCGATCGATATCGGCGCGATGGGCAAGCTCCTCTTGCGACAGGCCCTTCGCCTGCCGGGCTTTCCTCAAATTCAGCGCCAGAACGTCCCGTATCTCCATAGGTCGGAGAGCACGGTCTTGCTGAGTATTTCACCACGGAGTATTCTCTACAAACAGGCGAACAACCCGCGTGGAATCGCGGCTTGGGCGCCGTTGAGCCGCTCGTCCGACCGGAGACTGCCAAAGTCGCGTTGACCAAATGCAGGCGCAAGTGCGCGACACGGCTTGGAATAGGGCCGAATTGTGGCTTATTGTTCGTATCGAACTGCTAGCAATCCCGAGTGGCGGAAGGCGTAGCCCCCAATGCGCGAGCCGCAACGCAATTCCGCAATTTCCGATCGTGCGCCGACAGATTCGATGCTGACCGACTATGACCATCAGCATTTGGTGACCTATATGCGCCTGCTCGATGCTGACGCCGAGGGCGTCGACTGGCGCGAGGTCTCGAGGATCGTTCTGCAGATCGATCCGAAGCAGGAGCCGGAACGCGCGCGCAGCGCCTACGATAGCCATCTGGCGCGTGCAAAATGGATGACGGAGTATGGCTACCGCCATCTTCTGCGCGGCGAATAAGCCAATTACTTCATAGTTGTTACGGCAGCGATGCAGGTCGCGCATCACGCGATGCGCCAATGGTGACTTCCCATGTAGTCTCGCCGCTCAAATCATGCCGTCCTTTGCCGAGTGCGTCAGCGCAAAGGAGAAGCGGCGTATGTCGAAATTCGATTGGCGATCTGCCGACACCTATACCGAATTGCTGGACGTCGATGCGGCGGCCTTCGCCTGGGAATATCTTCGACGCAATCCAGAATATTGTAGAGATTATGCAGCGTTAGCCGATAGCCCCGCAGAGGAGATGCTCCATTCTCGGGCGATGCGGAGGAAATGGGGCGTTTGCTTTCGCACCGGACCCTGAGCGGTCCTCCTCCCAGCAAACTATCTTCTGGGCACCGGAATTTCTGCCGACGGTTTTGCGCCTCGAACCATCGACCGGCGAATCCAGCTCTCTCATCCTGAAAGCGATCAACTTCGCTGGCGCCGACATTCGCCGCGACGAAGACGGCTCCCACGTCGTCTTACAGATTTCCGGCATTACGCATCGACTGTGGCTCTCTGAAAAGCGGCACTCCGCTCCGTCCTACGAGGTGCGCTTGCCGCTGGACGATTTCTTTGATCTTCGGGCGTTGGCGGTCCTGCGTCTCTGGCGCGCGCTTGCCGGTCGCCGGCTGGGCGAAGATCCAAATGGCCTCACGCACCAAAGGCGTCAACGTTTGACGGAAGCCTTGCGCGCGCTCGACGCGCGCGAAGACGGCGCGACGTATCGCGCGATCGCCGAAGCTCTGTTCGGCGCCAAGCGCATTCCGGAACGCGCGTGGAAGACGCATGATCTGCGCGGACGAACGATCCGTCTCGTCGCCAACGGCTATGAGTTGATGCGCGGCGGATATCGAAAATTGCTCGCGACGTTCCGCAGAGAACGCTGACACCGCCATGCCGCCAGGGGTGTCGAATTTCGTGCGCTAAAATTCGTCATCCCCCTCCGACGTCTCCCTTCGCCATCGTGACCGTCGAACCGCCGCCGAACTCCGGCGCGCGCCAAAGGACGATGGAGCCCTCATGTCCAATCCCGCCGCCGGAACGCCGCAACGCTACTTGCGCACGCCAGAAGCTGCACGCTTTCTCGGTCTGTCCGGCCGCACTCTCGAAAAGCACCGCACCTACGGCACGGGACCCGCATATCGAAAGCTCGGCGGGCGCGTCGTCTATTCGCTCGACGATCTGCAGGCCTGGGCGGGACGCGGCGCGAAAGTCTCGACGTCGGACCCCGGCGTTGGCGTCGTGCTGCCGGCGCGACGGCACGAGCCGCTCCCCAATGGCGCTCCCGACCGCCAGCGCTGAGCGGTGTCGCCCGTGTCCCCCCAAGCCCGTCGTGCGGAACGAGAGCAACTCGACCTCTTTCGTGCGCTCCCCGGCGATCTCGCGCCGCGCGATGCGCAAGACCTTATGGCCTATCCGTTCTTCTCCCTCGCCAAATCGAAGCGCGTCGTCCCCATCGATTTTCGCAAGGGGGGCATAACGATCCGCGTCGAGGCCACGGCCGAGCATGGCATGGCCACGATCTGGGACGCCGATATTCTCATATGGGCCGCCTCGCAGATCGTCGAAGCGCGCGACGCCGGGCTTCGCACCTCGCGCCTGATGGCGGCGACGCCGCACGAGATTCTGACCTTTATCGGCCGAGGCGTGTCGTCACGCGACTACGATCGGCTGAAGGCCGCGCTCGATCGCCTGCAATCGACGACGATCGCCACCTCGATTCGCCAGGTCGCAGAGCGCCGCCGCCACCGCTTTTCCTGGATCAACGAATGGAAGGAGCGCGCCGACGCCAGCGGCCGTCCGCTCGGCCTCGAAATGATCCTCCCCGACTGGTTCTACGCCGGCGTTCTCGATGACGCGCTCGTGCTCACCATCGACCGCGCCTACTTCGATCTCACCGGCGGGCTCGAGCGTTGGCTCTATCGCCTCGTGCGAAAGCACGGGGGACGCCAGGAGCGCGGCTGGAGTTTCGATTTCGCGCATTTGCACATCAAATCCGGCAGCCTCTCGCCGCTGAAACACTTCGCCTATGACCTGCGCGACATCGTCCGGCGCCAGCCCTTGCCCGGCTATCAGCTCGCAATCCAGCGCGTCGAGCCGCTGTCCGAGCGCCTCACCTTCAAACCCTCTTCGATTTCACATCCGGTTCACGAGAGGCGTTCTCCCCGCGATCACGTGCGCGATGGGGACATCCTGTGAATTATCTCGTGCCATCAGGGACCGATCCGGTCGTGCCATCGAGGACCCGATCTTCGTGCCATCGGGGACCGAAATCGGCGTTTTCGGCAACGGCGTCAGACCGTTGCGCGCGCCCTAACTTCTATAACAGAGCTTCCTTCGGAATCTGTCTAACGGACCGCCCCACCGGGGATAAGTCGCCCGCCTCACTTCGGGGCGCGCCATGATCGTCGCTCTCCTCAATCAGAAGGGCGGCGTCGGCAAGACAACGCTCGCCCTCCACCTTGCGGGCGAATGGGCGCGGCGCGGCAAACGCGTCACAGTCATCGACGCCGACCCGCAGGGGTCCGCGCTCGACTGGTCCGAACAGCGCGCACGCGAGGGCCTCGAGCGCCCGTTCGGCGTCATCGGCCTTGCGCGCGACACCGTCCACCGCGAAGCGCCGGAACTGGCGCGGACCTGCGACCATGTGATTATCGACGGCCCGCCGCGTATCGCCGGTCTCATGCGCTCGGCCTTGCTCGCCGCCGACCTCGTCCTGATCCCGGCGCAACCCTCGCCCTTCGACGGTTGGGCGTCAGCAGAGATGCTGAAGCTGATCTCGGAAGCGCGGATCTTTCGCCCGCAGCTTGCGGCGCGATTCGTTCTCAACCGATGCGGCGCACGCACGATTCTCGCGCGAGAAACGGCAAAAGCGCTCGCTCGAAACGATCCGCCGATGCTCGCCGCGACGATCGGCCAGCGCATCGCGTTTGCAGATGCTGCGCGGACCGGCCGCCTGGTTGCCGACCTCGACGACGACAGTTCGGCGGTCCGGGAGATCGCCGCGCTCGCCTCGGAAGTCGAGAGGGTCGTCGCATGATCGATCGCGCCCAAAGACGCGGCTTCGCGTCTCGCCCCGGCGACGCCGAGACCTGGATCAAGGCGCCCGACGCTGCGCTCTCGCGCGCGACGGAGAGCGCCGCCTTCACCGCCCGCCTGACGATCGACGTAACGCCTGACATGCGCGGCCGGATCAAAGTCGCAGCTTTTTCGCGCGGCGTCACCGTCGCCGACATGTTGCGCGAGTTGTTCAACCGAGAATTCCCACCAGGCGCCCGAGAAGGCCAATGACCAACGCAGATCGGATGAGGACGCACCTTTCGCCGACGCAATCGGCAGCCGAAACGGACCTGTTGACCCGCGTCGAACTGACATGGGTTCAAAAGAAGATCGAGCATTGGATCCGCTTCGGAAATCCCGCCGAGACGACGGTGCTGGACCGCAAGCGCCGCGTCGTCGCTTTCGCGCCGGGCTGCATATTCGCGTACGTCCGCTGGGCCTCAAACGATTTCGGAACGATCATTTCCCGCATCGACGTCGTGCGTGCCGTTCGTCGCGGCGAGGCCTATCAGACCCTCCCGTTCGTTCGTCCGGGCGGCGAAATTCTGCTCAAAGTCGACACCTGGCCGAAGGTCGAGAGCGTGCTTCGGACGATCGACGCCATCGAAACACTCGGCATTGATCCCGCAGGCGTCGCTCCCGACTATTGGCGCCACGTCCACAATTGTCTTGCTGTCGGCGAGACGCCTAAAGCTTACACGACGCAACGTCACAAAGCATGGCTTTTGCGTCGAAAGACCGCGCCATGACGGGCGCCGGCTGGCTCTCCGCTGCCGCCTGCGCGGCGCTCGCCGTCGTCGTCCCCGCGAACAGCGTGACGCCAAAACTTCTCCTCTGGAACGCCAGCGCCAGCGTTCCCATCGGTCTCTATACCCTGCGTCCCGCCGACAATCCCGAGATCGCCGATCTCGTCGTCGTCGCGCCACCAGAAGCGCTTGCGGCCTACCTCGCCGAACGCGGATATCTCGCGCCGGGCGTCCCGCTGCTGAAGCGCGTGGCTGCGTTGCCGGGACAGAAAGTCTGCCGGAGCGCCATGGCGATCTCCGTCGATGGAGTTCCGCTCGGCCAGGCGCGCGAACGCGATGGCGGGAGCCGCGTTCTGCCGACCTGGCAGGGCTGCCACGTTCTCTCGGAAGCCGAAGTCTTCCTCATGAACTGGCAGGCGGCCGACAGTTTCGATGGCCGTTATGTCGGCCCGTTTCCGCGCTCATCGATCGTCGCGCGCGCCGTCCCGCTGTGGACCGACGAAGCCGGCGACGGCCGCTTTGTCTGGCGAGCCGCGACGCGCTGACGACGGAGCGTCGTTCACCCCCAACCCCAACAGGAGCAAATCATGACGCAGATCGGCAGCTTCACCAGCACGGAAAATGGCTATGTCGGACGGCTGCATTTTCTGACGGTCGATGCTCAGGCAGTCGTCGTTCCCACAGGCGCGAACGCCGCGGACAAGGCGCCGGACTATCGCATTCATCTCGACGACCCGGACGGCCCAGAGATCGGCGCGGGATGGAAACGGAAAGCAGATAAGGCGGGCGAGTTTGTCGTAATCGTCATCGACGCCCCGACATTGGCGCAGCCGATCCGCGCCAATTTATTCCACTCCAATCGTGACGATGGGACATGGTCGTTGCAATGGAACCGTCCACCAAAACGCAGCGATGGAGCGCGATGACATGCGAATCCATCAACACATTTCGCGCCCTCGACTCGCAGCCCGTCCGACTCGCATCGGTCGCACGGCTGCCCTCCTTCTCCTTTCCGGTCTGGCCGCAAGTATAAATGCGCCTGTCATCGGCACCGCGCATGCTGCGCCTGCCGAACGTCCAGCGCCGAACGCTTCCATTGCCGCCGCGATCGCTGAGGCCTCGCAGCGTTACGGCGTCCCAGAGCACTGGCTGCGCGCGATCATGCGCATCGAAAGCCGCGGCGCCGTGCACGCGAAATCCAGGAAGGGCGCAATGGGCCTGATGCAGATCATGCCAGAGACATGGGCCTATCTGCGTGCGCGCCACGGGCTTGGATCGAACCCCTATGATCCCCGTGAGAACGTTCTGGCCGGCGCAGCCTATGTGCGGGAGATGCACGATCGCTACGGCGCGCCGGGCTTTTTAGCCGCCTACAATGCCGGCCCCGGACGCTACGAGGAATTCCTCAGCAATGGCCGTTCCCTGCCGGTGGAGACGCAAAATTACGTCGAGATGCTCGCGCCTGCGATCGGCTCCGACGACGGCAATCCGCTCGGGTCCGCGCTCGCGCGTCTCCTCTCCTGGACGCGCGCGCCGCTCATCGCCGGACATTTCGGCGACACAGCCGGCAGCACCGCGGCTGCAACAGATCGCCAGCGGGACGGTCGTCCGAATGCGCGTCCCGTGGTCGACGTCTCCGCCATCGTTCCGCACTCGAATGGCCTCTTTCCACGGGGCATTCAACCGGAAGGCGTCCAATGAGCGAGATTGCGCATAATCGCACAAACGGCGGCTTTGGCGTCTGTTTGCGTGGTCGTTGGCGCGGACCTGGGTCACGGGCGCATGATGGCAGGATAAAGGGGCGCGATGTGCGCGTGGTTGGAGGTGAGCGGGTTCAACGAGTTAGCAACGGAATTGGCGATGTGCGCGTTCACGGCGCGCCTTGCAAATCTCCTGAACAATTTGACCGCATTCATCTATTCGCGATGTGCGCTCGCCGGCCATGAGCGACGAGCGCGAATTTCGAATCCGTCCCGGGCGCATCCGTTCACGAAGCGGTCAGCGCGCCCGGCCCTTCATCGCTCAGGCGCTCGCAGCTGCCGAAAAGGCCGGCGGTCGGGTCTCTCGGGCAGGAACGATCACATCCGCTGGGCGTTCGACTTTCGGCCGCGGCAAGACGGCGAGCATTCAGGCCAACCGTTTCCTCACCTCGCGTTCGCGCGGCGCCGTCGTCAAGGCGCGCGTCGTCCGCCATACCGGCAAGGGCCCGGTTCTCGGAACGCATCTCGCCTATCTTCGTCGCGAAGGCGTGACCCGGGACGGAGAGAAGGCGAAACTGTTCGGCCCGGGCGGCGAGGAGATCGATGGCAAGGCGTTCGCCGAGCGGTGCGTCGGCGATCGGCATCATTTCCGGTTCATCGTCTCGCCCGACGACGCGGTCGAGATGTCCGACCTCAAGAGCTTTGCGCGCGACCTTATGGGGCAGATGGAGAGGGATCTCGGCACGAAACTCGATTGGGTGGCAGTCGACCATTGGAACACGGAGCATCCCCACATTCACGTCATCGCGCGCGGCGTCCGCGACGATGGCGAGAACCTCGTCATCGCGCGCGACTACATCAAATCGGGCATGCGCGATCGCGCGCGCGACCTCATTACCCAGGAGCTCGGACTGCGGACGGACCTGGACATCAGGCGCTCGCTCGAGAAGCAAGTCGGATCGGATCGCTGGACCAATCTCGACCGCCAGCTCGTTCGCGACGCTGACCGGAGCGGTGTGATCGACGTCGCGCCGTATAGCGGTCAGCAACCCGATGAATTCCAGGTCCTGAAGGTCGGACGCCTACGCAAGCTTGCGTCGCTCGGCCTCGCCTATGAGATCGGGCCAGGACAATGGACGATTTCGGAAGACGCCGAAACGACCTTGCGGGAGCTCGGTCTGCGCGGCGACATCATCAAACGCATGCACCGAAGCCTCACTGAACGAGGTATCGATCGAAGCGCCGCGGCTTACGATCTCGCCGGCGAGCGGCTCGGAGAACCGGTCGTTGGCCGCCTGGTCGCGCGCGGACTCGTCGACGAGCTTCGGGGTACGGCTTTTGCTGTCATTGATGGAGTCGACGGCCGTGTTCATCACGTCGCGTTGCCCGACCTCGACGCAACCGGCGACAGCGAGCCGGGATCGATCGTCGAACTCCGAAAGTTCGAGGACGCACGTGGTCGCAACCAGATGATGCTCGCCGTCCGATCGGACCTCGATCTCGAACGACAGGTGACGGCCGCCGGCGCGACGTGGCTTGATCGCCAGGCGGTCTCGCACACGCCGACAACGCTGGCGGACGCCGGTTTTGGCGCAGACGTGAAGGACGCGATGGATCGCCGCGCCGAGCATCTGATTGGTCAAGGCCTTGCCGAACGACAAGGGCAGCGCGTCATATTCGCGCGCAATCTGCTGAGTACCCTGCGTGACCGAGAGATCAATGCCATCGGCGCACGGCTGGCGATGGAGACGTCCAAGCCATTTCAGGCTGCCAAGGAGGGCGAATTCGCGTCCGGCGTCTATCGTCGTCGTCTCGCGCTGGCGTCAGGACGTTTCGCAATGATCGATAATGGCCTCGGGTTTCAACTCGTGCCCTGGACAGGATCGCTGGAGAAGAGACTCGGGCAGCAAGTCTCGGGGGTCCTTCGGGGTGACGGTGGGGTTGATTGGAGCTTCGCACGGAAACGATCGCTTGGGCTGTAGAATTCGGAAGCGGACGCGCCACGCGATCGGGGGGGGTGTCTCACTCTGTTGAGGTTTTCGGATGCCGGCCTCACACGGATGTGCGGGCGAGCGCGGAGGCCGGCGTCCGGAAACCTTCAGGGGAGGAAGCCGCGGGCCGCCCGATGGGCGTCTCAGGACGGGCGGCGCTATGGGGATTTCGGCGACGGCGTCACGACGCCGCCGATTGCGTCGCTGCGATGAGCGCGCTTCGGTCGCCGATGATTCATGTGGACGCGCGGTTGATCGACGCGTTGGCTCGGTAAGGCCCTCGGAGCAGTCGATTTTGACGAGCATGAAGCGACCGGTAGCGTTGCGCCGATGATTTGCACGCGTTCGGGCTCTTTGTCTGGGTGGCGTTTGCACGGGCGGGTCATGACGTGTCGTTCCACGCTGCTGCGAACGGCGTCTGCGGAACGGCGCCTCGGGCAAAGCGTTCGATGATGCTCATGCGGCCGCCACAGCATCGGCACGGGAAGGATGTCTCGTGCCCATCATCGGCGACTGCTACGGCCGGGTCGCCATCATGCTTGTCGGCGTTCTGGCCAGCCTGCGGTGAGCCGGCGACATCGACAAGCATCTGTCTGATGCGCGCGACGTTCTCGACGCGCGCCGCGCCTGCGAGGAAGCCGTAGTGCCGGATGCGATGGAATCCATCGGGCAGGACGTGCAGCAGGAAGCGGCGCATGAACTCGTCGACGGGCAGCGTCATGGTCTTGATCCGTGCGCCGGGCGCGCTCGCCCTGACGCGATAGTCCTTCCAGCGGAAGGCGACGCGGTGTCCATCGAAGGCGACGAGTCGGCTGTCCGAGATGGCGACGCGATGGGTGTAGCGCGACAGATAGGCGAGAACGGATTCGGGGCCGCCGAAGGGTCGCTTGGCGTAGACGACCCATTCGGCGCGGCGCAGCGGCGCAAGATGTGCCTTGAACGCGTCGGGATCGGCGAGGTGTGCGAGATCGCCGAAGAAGGCCAGCCGACCTGTCTCGTGTAGCGAGATCAGACCTTCCAGGAACCGCCGGCGGAAGAAGCGCGAGAGCACGCGCACAGGCAGGAAGAACTTTGGCTTGCATGCAACCCATCTGCTTCCGTCCGACGACAGGCCGCCGCCGGGGACAATGACGTGGACGTGTGGATGATGGGTGAGCGCCGAGCCCCATGTGTGCAGCACGCTCGTGAAGCCGATCCGGACGCCGAGCCGCTTCGGATCGGCGGCGATCGTCGTCAGCGTCTCGGCCGCCGCCTTCATCAGCAGGTCGTAGACGGTTGCCTTGTTCTGGAAGGCGATCGCGGCGACAGCCGCCGGCAGGGTGAAGACGACGTGGTAGTAGGCGACCGGCAGCAGATCGGCCTGACGCTTCTCCAGCCAGGCGCGCGCGGCGGCGCCCTGACATTTTGGGCAATGCCGGTTGCGGCAGGAGTTGTAGGCGATCTCGACATGGCCACAGCCGTCGCAGCGCGCGACATGGCCGCCGAGCGTCGCGGTGCGACAAGCCCGGATCACCGAGACGACCTTGAGCTGACCGAGGCTCAGACGACCGGCATGGGTGGAGAGATACGCGTCCCCGTGCCGGCGAAAGATGTCTGCGACCTCGAGATGAGGCCGCGCCATGACGGCGCGGTCGTCAGGCTGGCGGCGGCGCGAGCAGCGTGAGCGGGCTCTCGACGTTGCGGATCGTCTTCAGCGCGACGCGGGTGTAGATCGCGGTCGTGTCGAGCTTCCTGTGGCCAAGCAGCGTCTGGATGACGCGGATGTCGACCTTCTGCTCCAGCAGGTGCGTGGCGAAGCTGTGCCGCAGCGTATGCATGGAGACGCGCTTGCCTATCCTCGCGCTCGTCGCCGCCTTCGCACAGGCGCGGTTCAACTGGCGCGGCGTGATCGGTTGACCCGGCCGTTGTCCCGGGAACAGCCATCCCTTCGGTCGCTTCGCCCGCCACCATTGTCGCAACAGCGCGAGCAGATCGGGTGACAGCATGACGTAGCGATCCTTGCGTCCCTTGCCCTGTTCGATGCGGATCAGCATGCGCGCGCTGTCGATGTCGGAGACCTTGAGATGGGCGATCTCGGAGATGCGCAGACCGCAGCCGTAGGCGACGCTGAGCGCCGCCCGGTGCTTCAGGTTCGCCGCATGCGCCAGCAGCAGCGCAACCTCTTCCGGGCTCAACACGACCGGCAGCCGTTCGGGCGCCTTGATCGTCGTCATCCGATCGCCGAACCCGGCTCTGCCGAGGATGACGTGGAAGAAGAAGCGCAACGCCGAACACGCGAGGTTCATGGTCGCGTAGCCCGCGCCGTTCTTGGCCATGTGAAGCTGGTAGCGCCGCAGATCCTCCGGTTCTGCAAAGTCGGGCGAGGCGCCGAGGAACGCCGCAAACATCCGCACCTGGCGGACATAGTCGATCTTCGTATGCTCGCCGAAGCCTCGGATACTCATGTCTTCGAGCATCCGTTGGCGAAGCGGACTGACGGTTCCTTGCTCGTTGCTGCGATCCTTCATAGGGCTCTCCCGTTCAAGAGAAACCCCACATGATCGTGCAATCCCGAGCGTCAGGCCTCAGCCGCCTCCAAGCGGGCAGCCCCTGCCGCGGAGCGGCTTAGTCCATTGACCCGTTGCAGAACTTCGGAAGGGCCGTTTCCAAGCGTGCGTCACATCACGGCGAACGGGCCAGCCATGCCTGCGTACTCGTGTTCGAGGACGTGGCAGTGGAACATGCAGGGGTTCATTTCACGTTCGCCGCGCCCCGCATGCCTGCCTCGTAATGGCCGGGGATGAGGCAGGCGAATTCGAAGGCGCCCGCTTTGCTGAATTTCCAGACGAGAGTCGCGGCGCCGCCGGCTTTTACCTGCACCGCGTTCGGGTCCGTGTGCGCCATGTTCGGCGTGGCCTGCATCAGCGCGGCATGGGCGGCGTTCTCGATCTCGCTGCCGACGACGAATTCATGGTCGAGCAAGCCTTCATTCTTGATGACGAATTCGATCTGTTCGTCGCGTCTCACGTCGACCACGGATGGCGTGTAACGCATTTCGCCGTCTGCATCGTGCACCGTGACGACTATGCGTCGCGACGCGGCCGCGGCGTCGCCAGGCTGGCCGGCGTCGAACGACGCGGGCCCGTGTGCGTGGTCGCCATGACTGTGACCGGCGTCATGTGCGAGGGCCGCGCCGGTGCCGACCGCTAGCGCGAGGCCAAGGACGACGGCGGACATAGGAATCGAAATATGTTTCATCTTCTTTCTCCGTGCGGACGGATTCGTTTCACTTGAAGCTCGCCTGCACCGTCGCCCCGTCGGGGCCGGTGATCTGGATCGCGCCCTTGATCGGCGCGGCGAACGGCGCGACCGCGACGCCGGTCAGGCGATTGGTTCCTTCGGGTTGCAATGGAATGCGCGCGACCTTGCCGCCGACCAACAGGATTGCGAGGCCCTTGTAGCCGACAGTCGACAGCGGCTTGCCCGCGCCGTCGCCGAGAAAGACCTGAACCGTCTCGGCCCTGGTCACGACCTCGACGTGCAGATTGCCGGCGTCGGTCATCTGGCCGCCGTTGGGTCCCGTGGAATCATGGGCGCCAGCCGGCAGAACCATGGCCGCGAGCGTCACCGCAAGCAGAATGTGTCTCATGTCTTTCTCCTTCAGAAGGCTTCGACCGGTCTGGCAGGCGCGGCCGGATCGACCGAACCGCCGCGAGACGCCTCGACGAGTCGTTCGAGCTGCCTGCGTCCAAAAACGAGCACCAGGCAGGGGGTGAGGAACGCATCGAGCAAAGTCGCGCTGACCAGCCCGCCGAAAATCGTGATCGCGACGGGATGAAGGATCTCCTTGCCCGGCGCACCTGCCTCGATCATCAGCGGGACGAGCGCGATCCCGGCTGACAGGGCCGTCATCAGCACCGGCGTCATGCGTTCGAGGCTGCCGCGGATCACGAGTTCGCGGCCAAACGGCAGGCCCTCCTGAATCGCCAGATTGATCATGTGGCTGATTTTGAGGATGCCGTTGCGCGAGGCGATGCCAGTCAGGGTGACGAAGCCGACCATCGAGGCGACAGACAGAGGCTCGCCAGCGATCCACAGCGCCGCGACGCTGCCGATCATCGCCAACGGCACGCTCGCCATGATGATGAGCGCGAACAGAGCCGACCTGTAGCGACTGTAGAGGATAGCGAAAATCAATGCGAGCGAGACGAGGGACAGCAGGCCGATCGTGCGGCTTGCCTCTTCCTGCGCCCGAAACGCGCCCTCCAGGCTCGTGAAGAAGCCAGTCGGCAGAGGCGTCGCCGCAATCTCGCGCCGGATGTCGGCGACGATGCGCGCCATGTCCGATTTCCCGTCCGTATTGGCGAAAACCACGATCCGGCGCTTGCCGTTCTCGCGCAAAGTCTGGTTGGGGCCGTCGGTCTCGCGCACGTCGGCCACCTGCCGGATCGGAATCCAGCCGGCCGGCGACTGGATCAGCAGGTCGCCGAGCGCGGTCGTGCCGCGGCGGTTCGCATCCAGCCGCAAGACGACGTCGAATCGCCGGTTGGCGTCCACGATCCGCGACACCACCCGTCCATTCGACAGACGCTGCAGCTCGTCGGTGATCGCCGCCGGTTGCAGGCCATAGAGCGCGGCTTTCTGATAGTCGATCGAGATGACGATCTGCGGCACGCGCACCTGTTTTTCGACCTGCAGGTCGACGAGACCTGGAATCGTGGCCAGCCGTTCCTTGAACGCGTCGGCCTGGCGGGCGATCACATCGAGATCCTCGCCGAATATCTTGAGCGCGATCTGCGCACGCACGCCCGAAAGCATGTGATCCAGCCGATGCGAGATAGGCTGTCCGATGTTCGTCGCCACAGGCAGGATCGCCAGTCTGGATCTGATGTCGGCGATGACCGCGTCGCGACCGCGCCCGGAGGGTTGAAGGTCGACTTCGATCTCGGAGGAATGGACGCCCTCGGCATGTTCATCCAGTTCGGCGCGGCCGGTGCGGCGCCCGACGCTTTTCACCTCGGATATTTGCAGCAGTAAACTCTCGGAGATCAGTCCGATGCGGTTCGTTTCAGCGAGCGAAATACCGGGCTGCAGCACGGTGTTGACGGTCAGCGTGCCCTCGTTGAACGGCGGTAGGAAAGCGCGCGGCAACGTGAAAGCGGTGGCGCCTGCCGCGACCACGCCGGCCACGGCGATCAGCCCGATCACAGCTGGCTTGCGAAGCGCCGCGCCGAGCGACCGCGCGTAAACCCGCTTCAATCCGCGCACGAGCGCGCCGTCGCGTTCGTGACGATGCAATATCCGGGGCAGCAGATAGTAGGCCATCACCGGCGTCAGCGTGATCGATACTATGAGGCTGGCGAGGATCGAGACGATGTAGGCCAGACCCAATGGCGCAAACAAGCGCCCCTCGATGCCCGACAGGGCGAACAGCGGGATGAACACCAAGATGATGATGATGGTCGCGTAGACGATGCCCGAACGCACTTCGCTGCTGGCCGACACGATGACGTCCAGCGTCGGCCGCGGCGCCGCCAGAAGCGAATTTTCGCGCAGACGCCGCAGGATGTTTTCGACGTCGACCACGGCATCGTCGACCAGTTCGCCGATGGCGATGGCGATGCCGCCCAGCGTCATCGTGTTGATCGACAGACCCATGAGATGGAAGACGATGGCAGCCGACAGGATCGACACGGGGATCGCCGTCAGTGAGATCGCGGTCGTTCGCCAGTTGAGCAGGAAGGCGAACAGCACGATCGCAACGACCGAGATCGCCTCGATCAGCACGCGTTCGACATTGCGGATCGACGTTTCGATGAAATCGGCCTGACGGAACAGGATATTGTCCGCCTTGACGCCAACTGGCAGGCTCGGCCCAATCTCCTTGAGCGCCTGTTCGACGGCGCCGGTGAGGCGGATCGTATCGACGTCCGGCTGCTTTTCGACCGAGAGTATGACCGCCGGTTTTCCCATGTAGCCGGCGTCGCCGCGCTTGGCCCGCGCGCCGAAACTCACGTCGGCGATCTGCCGGAGATAGACCGGCCCGTCCGCATTGCGAGCGATGACCATGCCTGCGAGATCGTCGAGGCTGAGGGTCTGGCCGATGTTGCGCACGAGAAACTCGCGCGAATATTGATCGGTGTAGCCGCCGCCGGTGTTCACGCCGAACTGCGTCAGCGCTTTCTCGAGCTGGTCCATGCCGATGCCGAGCGCGCGCATCGCCGGGGGATTCGGGGAGACGCGGTATTGCCTGACCTCGCCGCCCATCGGGATGACCTGCGCCACGCCGGGGATGGCCATGAGCCGCGGGCGCAGGACGAAATCGGCGAGTTCGCGCACGTCCATCGGGGAGACGCTGTCGGGTGCGGTCACCGCAACCATCACGATCTGTCCCATGATCGAGCTGATCGGCCCGATCTGCGGCTGCACGTTGGCCGGCAACTGGCTGCGCACCTGCGCGAGACGTTCCGCAACCAATTGCCTGATACGGTAGATGTCCGCGCCCCAGTCGAATTCAACGTAAACGATCGACAGGCCGACGCCCGACACGGAGCGGACGCGCGACACGCCGGACACGCCGTTCATTTGCGTCTCGATCACGAAGGAAACGAGTTGCTCGACCTCCGGCGGCGCGAGCCCCTCGGCCTCCGTCATGATCGTAACCGTCGGCTTGTTGAGGTCCGGCAGCACGTCCACTGGCAACCGGATCGCCGTATAACCGCCCCACACGACGAGAACGGCGGCGATGGCGATCACCAGCAGGCGATTGCGCAGGGCGTTGGCGACGAGCCTGGCGAACATGGCCGTCTCCCTCAGCGAATCTGGTTGAGCAATTCGCTCGCCTGGGTCACCACCCGCGCGCCAGGCTTGACGCCGTCGACGATCAGGACGCGCTCGGCGTCGAGCGGCTGCGTGCGGACGACGCGCGCTTCGAAGCGTTCGGCACTGCTGTGTTCGTAGACGACGTTCTCGCCGTTCTGGCGGCGGACCACGCTCTCGCGCGGCGCGGCGACGCCAGCGACCTTGTCGGCGGTATCCGCCAGCACGGTGACGAACTGTCCGAGACGCAAATCCTCCGGCGCGCCTTCGATCGCGTAGTCGACCGGCGCCGCTTGGTTGCGGTCGGCGAGACCGACCCCGATCAGGCTTAGCGACAACGTCCGCCCGTCAGCAGCGCGCGCCGTAGCCGCGCCGGAGAAAGGCGGCGCGCCGAAAGCGAGCGCCTCGACCCAGAGTCGTTTCGGATCGACAATCTGGAAGATCGTCGCGTTCGGATCGGCGATCTTGCCTGCAATGGCGTTGGTCGAAGCGATCACGCCGGCGACCGGCGCGCGCAGAGGTTCGGCGTCGCGTTTCGCCTTGTCGAGCGAAACGCGACGCTCGCGCAGGCCGCGCAATTCGGCGCGCGTGTCTTCGAGCGTCGCAAGGGCGATGGCGCCGCTTTTGGCGAGCGTCTCCGAGCGCGCGAGACGGCGTTCCACGATCGATATCTGCTGATCGAGATCGCCGCGCTGTTGAAGCATCGTGGATTGGTCGATCGCAAGGAAAGGCGTCATCGCATAGGCGAGGATATCGCCGGCCTGAACGCGCTGCCCCAGTCGCGGAAAGCCGCCGGGCGGCGGCGACAGGCGAGCGGCGGCCGCCGCCTGGACGAGGCCGCTTGCGTTCGGATCTGGAATGATCCGGCCGGGCAAGTCGACGCGGCGGATATGGTCCGCTGACCGGGCGCCGCGCGTCAGGACGGCAAGGATGCGCTGGGTCGGCTTGGGCACGAAGATCGCGCCGTCGGCAAGAGTCTGGGCATGATCGCCAAACGCCGGCAATGGCGCCGCCGCCGCGTGATCGTGACCCTCGTGGGCGAACAGCCGCGCCGCGCCGAAGGCGACAAGCCCAAGCAGGGCCAGGGCGGGCGCCCAGACCATCGGCCGGCGGCGCAGGCCGAGCGAAACCAGCGCGCCGATGACCAGGCCGCCGAGCCCGACGCCGGCAAGCGTTACTTCATTGACGGGAGAAACACCGGCGGCTGCCGGCACAGACAATGCGGGCGCAGGCTTCGGCGCAACGAACGTGGCGCTCAGAATGTCGCTGACTTCCTTTGTCTCGACCGTGAAAATCAGGTCGTAGGATCCGGGCGTGGCGGCCCATTTGGCCGGTAGCCGATACGCGCCGTCCGGCTCGGGCGTCGCCTTGCGCGCTCCGTCCGGCGTTTCGACCTCGATGACCGCATTTCGCACGGCCTCATTGGTTTCGAACCTGTCGAGCCAGATGCGCAGCGCGTCGCCTTCCCGGATTGCGACGAGCTCGAAATTCGATGACGCGACCTCGAGCCTCGGAGCGGCGGCGACCGAAACGGGCGGTGGAGAGGCGGCGTGATCATGGCCGTCATGCGCGGAAAGCGTCGCCGCGTCGAACGTCAACGCGGCGGCAAACAACGCCGCGAGCGCAAGAAATCGATGGAACATGGTATCACCATTGCCTGGAGGACGGGCGGCTTCGGCGCACAGGCTAGCCGCGGGCGGTCAGGCGATGGATCGTGGCGGCTCAAGCAGAGACGAGGCGCCAGCGCTCGGCCGGTCGCGCGAGGTCGGGATCGCGGTCGATCCGACGGTCTCGGGTGGAGCAATCTGAGGGATTGCCGAAGCGAGCGTGGCAAAAGCGCAGCATGCCGCGCCGGCGCAGCAGCCGGTGGGGCAGTTGTGGTCTGATACGCCGGACGACGCATCGAATCCCAGCCCGAACGCCTGCGCCGCCAGTTGCGCCGGTTGCGACTTCAATAATTTCGGTGCGTCCGGCGCGACATGGGCGTCAATGGTCGCCGATCCCCGATGCGCCGTTGCGTGATGGTGCGCTGATGCCTGGGGCGCCGGTGTATGCGCGGCCGCTTGCGCGCGATGATGGCGACCGTCGTGAGCGGACGCCAAAGTCGGCGCAAGCAGGATCGCCGCCGCAAGTGCGGCTATGATCCAGAATAGCTTGCGGGCGAACGCCATCGTCGTCGGAACCACCTCTCCGCCAAGAATTAGCTTGTCGCCATGTCAATGTCCATATGCGCTTCGCCCGAGTGCGCGCAAATGTGACCGGCGCGCCAATTTTGCATGGCGCACCCGTTGCCGTTTCGAAATAACGGATGCGCTGAGCGATCCACGCATTTTGTGCGCGCGCGCCATGGAAGACTCCAACGCAGCGTATCTCGACGGGTCTCTGTAACACTCTGTGACATATTTGATCCCAGTGGACAAAATCGAGTGACAAATCTCCCCTCAGATCGCGGACATCGCGATTGTCGAGGCTCAAATGAGACAAGTCATGACGACCCGCGTTATCTCAGCCCCCGCCGCGCGGACCTCCGGCGGCGCCGACCTCAGGGGCTACGAGTCAGGTTGCGGCGCCGGTCATGTCCGGAAGGGTCGGAATAGAGCGTCAGGCAGCGACGCCTTTGTCCGCCATGTGCAAGCGAGGAGGGCGGCATGACTTTCACCGATCATCCTGACCATCGAGGGCGCCAGCGTGGCGGTATGCGGTCGCTCCGCTTCGGCTTGGTGCTGCTTGGTTTCCTCGTCATCGCCGGCGCACTCCTGTTCACCGAGCATCGCGCGCACGTGCTCGGCGCGCTGATCTACCTGCCGATTCTGCTTTGCCTGCTCATGCATCTGTTCATGCATGGCGGCCACGGCGGACATCGCGGGCATGGTGGTCACGGCGGGCGGGGCGAGCAAAGCGATCCGGAGCGAAAGGAGTGAGCCATGAGCCCTGACTTCTCGTCGTACGGGCTATGGAGCCTCGTCATCGTCAACTCGGCCGTCTTCATCATGTTCGGCTACAGCTTCTTCAAGCCGCGCACGAGCCGCGACTGGCGGTCGTTCGGCGCGTTCAGCGCTTTTCTTGTCGCGCTGTTCACGGAGATGTACGGGTTTCCGCTGACGATCTATCTGCTGTCGGGGTGGCTCCAGAGCCGTTTCCCGGACGTGGACTGGTTTTCGCACGACGCCGGGCACCTCCTCGAAATGATGTTCGGCTGGAAGACCAATCCGCATGCCGGGCCATTCCACGTTCTCAGCTTCGTGTTGGTCGGCGGCGGGTTCATGCTGATCGCGGCGGGCTGGCGCGTACTCTACGAGGCGCAACAGCGCGGCGCGTTGGCGAAGTCAGGCGCTTACGCCTACGTGCGGCATCCCCAATATGACGGCTTCATTCTGGTGATGCTCGGTTTTCTCGTACAGTGGCCGACGATCCTGACTGCAGCGATGTTTCCGATCCTGCTCGTCATGTACGTGAAACTGGCGCGCACGGAAGAGAGAGAGGCGCTCGCCGTGTTCGGCGACGAATGGCGCGCCTATGCGGCGGCGGTTCCAGCATTCGCGCCTCGCCTCCGCGCACTCGTCGGCGCGCAAAGAAAGAGGACGCCATGAGCGACGCAGATCCAACGCCTGGACATCACGATCATCGCAATGATCACGACCACGGTTCGACGCAACAGCCGGGTGGCGTAAAGGATCCGGTCTGCGGCATGACGGTCGATCCGCACAAGACGGCGCATCGCGCCGAACACCAGGGCCGGCCTTACTATTTCTGTTCGGCTGGGTGTCACGACAAATTCGTCGCCGAGCCGCAACGGTATATGCAGGCGGCCGTCGCGCCGTCTGCCGCTGCGCCGGACGGAACGATCTACACCTGTCCGATGCATCCGCAGATTCGTCAGGTCGGCGCCGGCAATTGCCCGATCTGCGGCATGGCGCTGGAGCCCGTCGTGGCGACGGCCGAAACCGGACCGAGCGCCGAACTCGCCGACATGACGCGTCGCTTCTGGACCGGACTCGCGCTGACCGCGCCTGTCTTGGCGCTCGAAATGGGCGGCCACCTGATGCGGCTCGACCATTACATCGGGCGCGCTGTCTCCAACTATATCCAGTTCGCGCTCGCGACGCCTGTCGTTCTGTGGGCGGGCTGGCCATTCTTCGAACGCGGCTGGCGGTCGCTCGTGACGCGCAATCTCAACATGTTCACGCTGATCGCCATGGGCACGGGCATCGCCTGGGTCTACAGCGTCGTCGCGACCTTTGCGCCTGGCCTGTTTCCCGCCGCATTCCGCGACGCAGACGGCGCCGTCGCCGTCTATTTCGAGGCCGCCGCGGTCATCACTGTGCTGGTCCTGCTCGGCCAGGTTCTCGAACTTCGCGCGCGCGAAACGACGAGCGGCGCAATCCGTGCGCTGCTCGATCTGGCGCCGAAGACCGCGATGAAGATCGGACCGAACGGCAACGAGGAGGAAGTTTCGCTCGAAAGCGTTCTCGTCGGCGATCGGCTGCGCGTCCGGCCCGGTGAGAAAATTCCGGTCGATGCCGTCGTGGTCGAGGGGCGCAGCGCCGTTGACGAGTCGATGGTGACGGGCGAATCCATGCCGGTAACGAAATCGGTCGAGGCAAAGGTCATCGGCGGCACGATGAACCAGAGCGGCGCGCTGATCGTCATCGCGGAAAAGGTCGGTCGCGACACCATGCTGTCGCAGATCGTGCAGCTCGTCGCCGACGCGCAGCGCAGTCGCGCGCCGATCCAGAGGCTGGCTGACGAAGTGTCCGGCTGGTTCGTGCCCGCAGTAATTCTGTGCGCGATCCTCGCGTTTGCCGCTTGGTCGATATTCGGACCGGAGCCGCGCTTCTCCTTCGGCCTCATCGCGGCCGTGGCCGTGCTGATCATCGCCTGTCCCTGCGCGCTCGGGCTCGCCACGCCCATGTCGATCATGGTCGGCGTGGGGCGTGGCGCGCGCGCTGGCGTTCTCATCAAGAACGCCGAGGCGCTGGAGCGCATGGAAAAGATTGACACGCTCGTGGTCGACAAGACAGGCACGTTGACCGAAGGCAAGCCGGCGGTGACGGCCATCGCGCCGGCTGACGGGTTCGACGAGGTTGAACTCTTGCGTCTCGCGGCCAGCGTCGAACGTGCGAGCGAGCATCCGCTGGCCGCGGCGATCGTCGCAAAGGCGACGGAGCGCGGTGCGGCTCTCGCCTCCGTCAACAGTTTCGATTCGCCGACGGGCCGCGGCGCGCTCGGCGTCGTAGAAGGACGCCGGATCGCGCTCGGCAATGCCCGCTTTCTGGAGGAACAGGGCGTGGAGACGGCGCCGCTCGCCAGTCAGGCCGACCGCCTGCGGGAGGATGGCGCGACCGCGATCTTCGCCGCGGTCGATGGCCGCATCGCCGGCGTGTTCGCGATCGCCGATCCCGTCAAGGCGTCGACACCCGAAGCGCTCGCGACGTTGAAGGCCGCGGGCGTCAAGGTCGTCATGCTCACCGGCGACAACTGGACGACGGCGAAGGCTGTCGCGCGGCGCCTGGGCATCGACGACGTCGAGGCGGAGGTTCTGCCAGACCAGAAGAGCTCCGTCGTGCAGCGATACAAGGCCGAAGGGCGCGTGGTCGCCATGGCGGGCGACGGCGTGAACGACGCGCCGGCGCTCGCCGCCGCCGATGTCGGGATCGCCATGGGGACCGGAACGGATGTCGCGATGGAGAGCGCGGGCGTGACGCTTCTCAAGGGCGACCTGACGGGCATCGTGCGCGCGCAAAAACTGTCGCAGGCGACGATGGGAAACATCCGTCAGAACCTGTTCTTCGCCTTCATCTACAATTCTCTCGGCGTTCCGGTCGCTGCCGGCGTCCTTTATCCGTTCTTCGGCATCTTGCTGTCGCCCGTGATCGCGGCGGCCGCCATGGCCCTGTCTTCGGTCAGCGTGATCATGAATGCGGCGCGGTTGCGGAGGGTTCGGCTATGAACGCGAACCCGAACGAGCCAGGCGATCACAAGCCGGACGCCGATTGCGATCCGAAGCCGGCGATCCGCTGCTACAGTCCGCGATGCGAACATAGCGTGCCCTTTCTCTGGCCGTTTGCGGCGGCGATCGAGCTTGGCGAACAAGGCATGAAGCTGTTCGAGCGAAACCTCGGGTTTCTCTCGGAAGCACAGAGGCTCGCCGCGCCGTCGGCGCCGGAATGGGCGAGCGCCAATAGCATCCTGCTCGACATGGACACGATGCGCCTGCGTGATTTCGGAACGAAAGAGAGCGACGATCTTCCGGTTCTGATCGACGCGCCCTACGCCGGACATTCCTCGACGATCGCCGATTACGACAAGGGGCAGAGCCTGGTCGAGACCTTGCAGGCGTCCGGTCTGAAGCGCGTTTTCGTCACGGACTGGAAGGCGGCGACCGTGGATATGAAAGACTTCGACATCGACAAGTATCTGGCGGAAATCAACGCCGTCGTCGATGATCTTGGCGGCGCCGCCGCACTGGTCGGACTTTGCCAGGGCGGATGGATGTCCGCGATCTATGCGGCGAGGTTTCCGACGAAAGTTCGCGCGCTCGTGCTCGCTGGTTCGCCAATCGACACGCATGCCGGCGACGGGCCGTTGAAAGGGATGGTCGAGACATTGCCAGACTCTTTCTACGACAATCTGGTCGCAGTCGGTGGCGGCCTGATGCGCGGTCAGACCATGCTGGCGGGCTGGAAGAACATGCATCCGGCCGACCAGTTTGTCGGGAAATATGTCGATCTCTACGCGAATCTCGGCGACGAGGCGCAGATCAGGAAGACGGAAGTTTTCGAACGCTGGTATGAGAACCCTGTCGATCTGCCGGGTCGCTACTACCTCGAGGCTGTGAAGCGCCTCTTTCGCGACAATGAATTCGCCCGCGGGAAGTTCGTCGCGCTCGGCCGCCGTGTCACGTTGAAGGACGTGGCGTGCCCGCTCTATCTCCTCGCCGGTGAGGCCGACGACATCACGACGCCCGAACAGGTGTTTGCCGCCGCAGACCTTGTCGCGACGCCGATGAACGCGATTCGAAAGAAGGTGGCGCCCGGCGGCCATATCGGTCTGTTCATGGGTGCGCGGACACTGACCGACGCTTGGCCCGAAATCGGCGACTGGCTCTCGGCGATCGTGGCAGCAAACCGACGATAGAGATCGCGGCGCCGCGTAATAGAACCGGACAGCTCGCGACATGTTGTTGCTTATCCATGTCCGTCTCAGCCGTCGCGAGGAATTCGCGGCGGGTCTCGACGTGGCGATTGTCGGCGAAGCCAGCGCGAGCGCCGACGGACCGCTGGTCTCGTGGCGTCAATGGCATGCGCGACGCTTCGGTGCGGGACCGGACTGGCCCTGCGCGCCTTGGGGAGCGGCGAGGGCCGCGCCGTCAGGAGGGGCGCTCTCGCTGTCGTGCGGGGCATGGGCGGCGCCGTCGCCGTGACGCATGCACAGGCCGAGCGCACACATGGCCGCGCACGGCAGGAGCGCGAGGACCAGAGGCGCAAGCCCGAGCGCCGTCAGCCAGCCCCAGCTCGACCAGAGTCCTGCCGCCAGCAGCGCGGCCGCAATTGCGAGCATTGCAAGACGGTGAGACAGCGCGTAGCGCACGATCGTTCCGATGCGGGCGGTTCCCTGATCGGCGGACCGGTTGCGTGACATAGCTTCCATGGATCCTGCTCCTCTCTCAGTTCTGTTCCGCAGTCGACGACACGCCGACCGGCCTCGCGGCCGAAGCGCCGGTCGCCGGTTTCTTCAATCGCGAAATCAGAGGGATAATTGTCTCGTCGAGAAGCTCCTGCGAGAGCGGCCCGACGTGCTTGTAGGCGATCAGTCCGTCGCTCGAGACGACGAAGGTTTCCGGAACGCCGTAGACGCCCCAGTCGATCGCGACGCGTCCGCTGGCGTCCGCGCCGGTGCGGACATAGGGATCGCCGAGCTTGTCGAGCCAGCGCGCCGCGTCGTCGGGCCGGTCCTTGTAGTTTAGCCCATGCACCGTGACTCCCCTCGCTTTCAGTTGCATCACCAGCGGATGCTCGATCCGGCACTCGACGCACCAGGACGCGAATACGTTGACGAGCGATACTTCGCCACGAAGGTTCTTGCTCGAAAGGCCGAGCGCGCGCCCTTTGACCGGCGGCAGGTCGAAGGTAGGGATGGGCTTGTGTATCATCGCTGAAGGAAGTGTTTTCGGATCGCGCGTGAAGCCCCAGGCGAACAGCGTTCCGATGGCGATGGCGGCCGCGACCGGGGCCCAGTAGATCATGCGCCGGGCGCGACCGGCGGTCGGGCCGGCGGTTAGGTCTGAGTTCATTGTCGTCTCGTAGGATTGGGCTACGCTTGCCGCAGGGCCGGGCGGCGCGATGCGCCGAGAGCGTCGCTGCGGCTCGAAAGCCTCCGACGCAGTGCGGCGATCGCCGATTGCGTCGGCGCGGCCATGTGCGTCAGAGCGATGCGAGCGATATTGGAGGCTTCAGGTCAGGAGATTCGATCCGGTCGACCAATTTTCGCTGCCGCGACGGGACAACGGCCAGTAGTCCGCTGGCTGCCTCTAGTATCGCGCTCGGCGGCAGAGCGACCGGCGCGCCGATGCAACCGAAACAGTTCTGCTGTGCGCTTGCATGACGGTTGGTCGCGCATTCGCTTTGCGTCAGTTCGACAGCGTCGCCAGCGGTCATAACGACAGCACTCGACATCGACTGGCCGCCAGGCGCGCCGGCCCGGGCCGCGCTCGCGGAGGCGGCGACGAGAAGCGCGAGCAGAAAGATTGCCGACGCCGGACGCGCAAGGCCGCTCCGCATCCTATGCGTGGCGCAGATTGCGACCCCCGAGAACGCCACAGACAAAGCCGTCAGCGTGAACCAGAGCAACATTACGCCGTTCAGCACCGCCATCTCCGCTAGCGATCGGTGAGCTTCCAGGTGAAGGTCCGCTCAGGCGTGGAGCCGATCTTGCGCACCTTGAGCGTAATCGATGCAGGCATCGGCGCGAGTGGTTTGAACAGCAGCACTCCCTTGCGGTGATGCCCTCCGGGCGGATCGCCTTGCCATGCGGTCGGGGCTTCCTCGCGGCCCGTGCCGTCGGTGAGTACTGAGACGGCGGCGATGTCCTGTGTAATCGGCGAGACATGCGAGTTGAATTGCATATCGAACCGCCAAGTTTCTGCGCCCGGCGTGACGAATGGCGCCACGGAAACAATCACCTGCCCCTGGTTGTCCTGCCGGGCGGGCAACTTGAGATCTTCGGCCTGCGCGGCGGAAACGACGATGAGGGCGGCAGCGAGCGCTAATCCTGTGTATATCGATCTGTAGCACAACATGGTCATGCGCCCTTCGTGAAGGAGACGACCCGGGAGCCGATGTAGGCGATGCCGGCCAGATTGGCGGCGATGCCGAACCAGAACAGCTGCGTCTGATACTGGCCGACGAAGGTCACGAGCCCGGTCGCGCCCAGCGCCGGCGCGAGATTCGCGAGGTAATGCGTGCAGCACGAAACCATCGTCGCGCCGGACGTCGCCCCGGTCGTGGCGACCACTTTGCCGGACGACGGATTGTGAATGGCGCGCCGCAAATAGACGAACAGGCCCACCTGCACGCCAAAGCCCGTCGCCAAGGCGACGATGTAAGGCCAGTACTGTTCGAACTGCTGGAACGTGAACTCCCAGCCGGAAACGAGCGCCAGCACCACGAAGTAAAATCCAAGCATGCCGACAACCGCCTGCAGACCGATGATGGCGGCGCGGCGGGCTTCGCCCGGGGCGACAGCGTGATGCCCATTCGAAGCTGAATGATGATGTTCGCGTGCGGCCTCAGACATGGCTGTCGCCTCCCATTGGTCGAAGTGGCAGAGCGCGTTGGCGTTCGCTTCGCAGTGTTCAAACCGCTCGGCCGCCCAGGTCACCCTTTTTCTCAAGATATTCGTCACGATCGATTTCGCCGCGAGCATAGCGCTCCTCGAGGACGCCAAGCCCGTGAGCATGACCCGGCGGCGACTGCGTCGGAGGCGTCAGCGACTGCTGCCTTTGCAGGAACCATACCACGGCGGCGCCGAGGGCGACCAGAATAACGAGCCAACCGATCATCATGTCCATTACTCCGATTCGATCATACCAATTGCTGCCCACGCCAAGACGAGTCGCCTCGAATCCGCGCAGCGACGCACATTGGTTCTTGGCGACCATTTCGACAGCTATGATATGGCTTCCTTCCCCTTGATCGCCCGATTAGAAGCGAATCCTGTCACACGAATTTTTCGCCAAACCGCAAAGTTGTGACAAAGTGTGTCACGCCGTCGATGCGTGGGTTTGGCGCAAAGAGCCCCGACTGTGCTGATCGTGGCCGGCGCGGCGAGTCTATTGGCGACCGCCTTCGCCGCGGCCCAGCCCATGCATTGGGGCGAAGGGCCGGGGTGGGGCCTTCATTGCAACGCACGCTCGTTCGACGTTTACCAACACAGGGGCTTTCATTGGAATATCCGACGACGCACGAGTTATCGTGAAGCCGCTGGATGAGGGGCGCATGCGCAAGGCTTGATCGTAGGCTTCGATATGCAAGACCACGAGCGCACCGCCTGGGTCGATATCGCAAAGGGCGTGTCGATCATTCTCGTCGTAGGCATGTACGCGGCCTACAACACCGGCGAGCACACCGGACAGGTCGGCTTCCTTCACTACGTCATCGGCTTCGCTACCCCGTTCAGAATGCCGGAGTTTTTTCTGATTTCCGGGCTGTTTCTATCGCGAGTCATCGACCGTGCTTGGCTGCGGTACGCCGATCGTCGCGTCGTTCACTACCTCTATTTCTATGCACTCTGGGCGTTCATCATAATCGCGCTCAAGGTGGGCGTGTACGGCGCGTCGCCAGCGGCGATGTCGCGCGCAATCGCGTTGGCGTTGGTCGAGCCGTATGGCGTGCTCTGGTTCATCTACCTGCTCGCTTTGTTTGGAGCGATCGCCAAGCTCTGTCGCCAGTTTCGCGTTCCGCACTGGCTCGTTCTTTCGGCTGCGGCTTTCCTGCAGATGGCGGTGGTCTCCTCGTCCAGCTACGTGATTCAGCAGTTCGCGGCCTATTTCGTGTTCTACTATGTGGGCTACGCGTTCGCGCCTTTCGTCTTTCGGTTGGCCGGATGGGCGCAGGCGAACCGACGGCCGGCTGCGATCGGGCTCGCAGCATGGGCGCTCGCCAACGGACTTCTGGTCTACTCGCCTGGATTCGAGGTGCTGCCGACGCACACAGAGATGGGTTACGCGGCTCTTCCGCCGCTGCATCTTGCGCTCGCAATCGCCGGCGCGCTGGCCATATGCGTCTTCGCAGCGCTCGTCTGCCAAAGCCGCGCCGTCGAGTGGCTGAGATGGCTGGGCGAGCATTCGCTGGTCGTCTACGTGGCCTTCACGATCCCGATGTCGCTCTTCCGCGGGCTCGCGATGTGGAGCGGCCTGATTATGCAGACTGGCCCGCTCAGCGCGGCGGTGCTCGTCGTTTCGATCGCGACGCCGGTTGCGTTGTTCTGGACCGTCAACCAGCTGGGCGTCGGCCTTTTCTTGTTTGAGCGTCCTGGCTGGGCGCGCATCGCTGGCGACCGCATTCGAGCTATATCGGAGCTGCCCGGCGCCGGTCGGGCGCGTCACAAGTGCGTGCCGTAGGCAAATTGTCACGCGTCGCTTCGCGAGCGAGCCGTAGCGAGCGGACACCAACGACGCTGCTTTATTCGCGCCTTTCGGAACGACGCGCATTTGCGACAAGATGCGTGCGGCCAAACGCATTGCCGCTGACTGACGTCGGACTCACGCCGGTGGTTGCGGGCGACGGCGCAGCAAGCAATCGGCGGCGCACGATGAAGATAGTCACGATAGCGGTTGTATTTCAGGTCGTAGCGGCGACGATTGTCGTGGTCTTCGTCTATTCGGGCGTTTGCGATGTCGCCGCTGAAACGCCGCATTAAAGGGCCGTCTACTGGCTGCTGAACGCGGCGCGCTACCGCTCGATCGAGGCGCGCGCTGCGTCCATCAGAGCCCCGTCGATCCAAAGCGCCTCGCTGTCGACGCAGGCCTCTATACGGAGATGTGCGTCGATTGCCATTTCGCGCAAGGCATGGAGCAGAACCGAGACCGCGCAAGGCCTCTGTCCTGCGGCGCCTGCGCTCGCACGCGCCAGAACCAGCTCTCCCGGGCGCGATTTCTGGATCATCGAGCATGGGTCAAGGCGACCGGCACGGCCGCATCTGGGAAAACCAACAGCGACGAGTTCCTCTGGAACATGGTCGCCTTCCTGAAGAGCTCCCGTCTCTGTCGAAGGCGGACTACGATTCGCTTGTCCGCAGCGCGCCGGCGGGCCATGGCTAGACAATGCAAGCGGATCACGGTCACGATCGTGACCACAAGTAATGATTGACGCCGACGCCTGGCTTTCGACTTCGCCCGCGCTGGCGTTTCAGGAGACCGGGGCGCATCGCTACATCCGGTGTTCTCTGTAGACGATGCCGTTCGCAACCTGCAGTTCGCGGATGTAGCGAGCGATGTTGGCAACGTCTTCCTTCGGCACCTGCGGCTGCGCAGGCATGTCGCCAAACCGCCAGTGGTGCTGGCGCACGCCGAATTTGGCCGCCATGAAGAAGGCTTCGTCGGCGTGGTGCCCGGGATTGTAGATGTCGTGAACGAACGGCGGTCCCTTGTCCGTCCCGGCGGCGTTCGCTCCATGGCATTGCGCGCAATTGGAGTCGAAGGCTTTCTTGCCGACCTCCGCCTGCGTCGAGAGCTGCGGCAGTTTCACAGAAACCGGGATTCCAGGGACCGCGCGCGGCTTGTTCGATTGCGCAAACCAAAGCGCGATTGCGCCGCCGAAGAACGCGAGGACGAGAAATTTCGGCAAATTGTCTTTGATGTTCATGCAGAAATATTCCCCGATCTCCGACGCCGCATCCCCCTGGCGCTGCATTTTGCACGAGTCTGGCGGAGGCCGCTCATAGGCAGGCGCGCTGTCGTAGACAATCAGCGCGCCGTCGCGTTCTATGCCCCGGCGGAGCGATCAGCTCGTCAGATCGCGCTTCTTTTGCAGATATTCCTCGCGCTCGATCTCGCCGCGCGCGTAGCGCTCCTCGAGCACGTCGAGCCCCCGCGAGCGGCCGGAGGTCAGCTGCGGCGGCTGGCCCTGCTGCTTTTGCTGCATCCTCTGGAAGAACCAGACGACGCCGGCGACGATCGCGACGAGAATGACAAGCCAGATGATCATGCCGGCAGGTCCATATCCGCCATAGCCGCCCCAGCCGCCCATCGTGCCGTAGTTCGGTCCGTAGCCCCACATTGTCATTGCTCCGGTTGGTAGCCGCCGGTGTGACGGTCGAAGGCGAACGTCTGCACGAGCGCGTCCTTGTCCTTGGTCACCACTTCGGCCGTGATGGTATCGGTGTCCTTCTCCTTGATGTCGCCGACCTTGAGGCGCGGATTGTCGATCATCTGCTCGACATATTTCTTCACGTCGTCGACCGAGAGATTGAGATTGCGCGCTTGTCCGTAGTAGCCGGGGCCCTGGCCGTTCATCATCCAGCCATGCCCGTAGCCGCCGCCCATCATGCCGGGCCCGTATCCGTTCATCATGCCGTAGCCGGGGCCGGCGCCGTTCATCATCCCGCAGCCGTATCCGCTGCGTCCCATCATTCCATATCCGGGGCCGTAACCGTTCATCGTGCCGTAGCCGTTCCCGCCCATCATGCCGTAGCCGGATCCGTCGCCCATCATGCCCCGGCCGCCGTTGGTCTGGGCGGCGCCGGCGGCGAGGCCGAGCGCGGCGGCGAACAGGCCGGCGGCGCCCAGCGTCTTCAGAATCGCGCGGGCTGTCATGACAAGTCTCCTTCGAAACGCGACAATCGCGATACGGTGGAAGTGATAGGAAACCTGTCACCTGAATGTGTCCCCCGCTCCTGAATTTGTGACAAAGTGTTTCAACTGCCCACCCTGAAACATTGCGTTGCAATTTTTCTGTGCGAACGCGCGCATTCGGCGTTAGCTTCGGGCGATGAGTGACGGACCCCATATTCTCGTCGTCGACGACCATCGCGAAATTCGCGATCTCGTCTCGCGCGCGCTTCTCAAGGACGGATTCCGCGCGACCGCCGTCGGCGACGGCAAGGCGATGCGACGCGCTCTCGCGGACGCGCACATCGACCTCATCCTGCTCGATCTGATGTTGCCGGGCGAGGACGGGCTGTCCCTGTGCCGCGCCCTGCGGGCGGAATCCGACATTCCGATTATCATGCTCACGGCCAAGGGCGACGAGATCGACCGGGTCGTCGGCCTCGAACTCGGCGCCGACGATTATGTGCCGAAACCGTTCGGCAGCCGCGAACTGATAGCGCGCATCCGCGCGGTGCTCCGGCGCAACAGCAGCCGCGAAGCGGGAGGCGGAGGCGAAAAGCCCAGGCGCTATCTGTTCGACCGCTGGACGTTCGACGTCGACAAGCGCGAACTCGTCGACGCCGACCAAGTTGCGACTTCGCTGAGCACAGGCGAATTCGACCTTCTGCTGGCGCTGGTCGAACATCCTCAGCGCACGCTCAACCGCGACCAGCTGCTCGATCTCGCGCGAGGTCGGGCGGCCAATGCGTTCGACCGCAGCGTGGATACGCAGGTCAGCCGCCTGCGCAAGAAGATCGAGCGCGATCCCGGCAATCCCGAGATCATCAAGACGGTCTGGGGCGGCGGCTATATTTTTGCGCCTGAAGTGCGACGCGAATGACGAACGATCTGGCCAGGCGTTTCTTGCCGCAGAGCCTGTTCGGGCGGACCGTGCTGATCCTTCTGATCGGCATGCTGGCGTCGCACGCGATCAGCATCTGGATTTCCAGCGGCGTACGCAAGGAAGCCGTGCGTGAGGTCGGCGGCTTCGCGGCGGCGCAGCGCATCGCCAATCTTTCGCGATTGATCGATGACGCCCCCGCCGACTGGCGTCCGCGCATCGCTCAGGCGCTGAGCGACCAAACGTTTCGCGTGACGCTCTCGCCCGATCCGCCGACCCAGATCAACCCCAGCGAACAAGGGGCGGCGGCGACGATGATGGACGCCATTGCAGGTCAGCTGCCGCAGTGGCGAGGTCGGCAGGTCCGCGTCAGCGTCGCCGGTCCCATCGGTCCGGCGGGCTTCGGCGATTTCGCCGCCGGCTTTCCGTACGGATCCGGGGGCGGTATGGGGCCGATGGGCGGCATGATGCACGATATGATGGGATCGGCTTACGGCGGCGGCCTCGGCGCCTGGCGCTCGCTGCAGGCGGCCGTGCGGCTCCGCGACGGCCAATGGCTCTCCTTCGCCACGGCCCTGCCGCAGAGCGGACCGCCCTTTTCCTGGAGTTTCGTCATAGCCCTGGCCGTCATGGGACTGCTGGTTCTGATCGTTTCCGCCTGGGCGGTGCGCGGCGTGACCGCGCCGATGGGGACCTTCGCGGAGGCCGCCGACAGGCTCGGTCGCGACGTGACGGCGCCGCCGCTGCCTGAAACCGGCCCGTCCGAAATTCGCGCGGCCATACGGGCCTTCAACCGCATGCAGGAGAGCGTCCGGAGGCTGGTCGAGGGCCGAACGCAAATGCTGGCGGCAATCTCGCACGATCTGCGCACGCCGCTGACGCTCTTGCGCCTGCGCGCCGAGGAAGCCGAGAACACCGACGAGCGGGAGAAGGCGCTCGCGACGATCGGCGAGATGGACGGAATGATCTCCTCGATGCTGGCCTTCGCCCGCGACGAAATGTTCGCCGAACCGCGGCGACGGGTGGACTTGACCACTTTGGTCGAAAGCGTTGTCGACGATATGACCGACGCCGGAATAGACGTTCGGATGGAGCCGTCGGAGCCATTGCCCTTCGAATGCCAGCCGGCGGCGATCAAACGCGTCGTCGCGAACCTGCTGGACAACGCGATAAAGTACGGTAAGCGCGCTGATGTGACGATCGTCCGTTTGCCGGACTCGGTCGAAATCGTAGTCGAAGACCAGGGGCCGGGCATCCCTCCCGATGAAGTCGAGAAAGTCTTTCAGCCGTTCTACCGTATCGAGAATTCTCGCAACCGCGAGACCGGCGGCACGGGCTTGGGTCTTGCGATTTCGCAATCCATCGCTCAGGCGCACGGCGGCGAAATCACGCTCGCAAACCGAGAGGGCGGCGGCTTACGTGCAGCCGTTCGCCTGCCCGGATGAAATGTCTTTGCAGCGCTGATCTGCTCGCGAAGCAGGCGACTTATCGTCACGTCGGCATGTATCATATGGAACGCATTCTGATGATCATGCGAGGTGGGCACGAACGCGGACAGAGGCCGAGAATAATGAAGAGCGAAAACCGGACGGCGCGTTGGAATGAAATTTACAACGCAACCGCGGAAACCGAGGTGAGCTGGTATCAGGAGACGCCGCAACCGTCGCTCGACCTGCTTCGGCTGGTCGGCGCCGGCCCGGGAGACGCCATCATCGACATCGGCGGCGGCATGTCGCGTCTTGTCGATCACTTGCTCGATCAAGGCTTCGAGAATGTCGCGTTGCTGGATCTGTCGGAAGTCGCGCTAGCAGCCGCTCGCGTTCGACTGGGGGATCGGAGATCGAAGGTCAGATGGATCGTGGCCGATGTAACGAAAACTGGGCGCCGGATGATTATTACGATGTCTGGCACGACCGGGCGGCGCTGCATTTTCTGACACAGGCGGTGGATAAGGCAGCCTATCTGGCGCGGCTCAAGACGGCGCTGCGGGTCGGCGGGCACGCCATCATTGGGACTTTCGCGCCGGACGGCCCGGAGAAATGCAGTGGGCTTCCGGTGGTGCGCCACGATGCAAATAGCCTGTCGGCTTTGCTGGGGCCGGAGTTCGTTCTGATCGACAATCGGCAGCATGAACACAAGACGCCGTCATCATCCGTCCAGCGGTTCCAGTTCAGCACGTTCCGACGGGATGCCTGAGTAGAGTCCCGCACGAAGGGTTGCAGGCGGTCGATTCTCCACTCCTCTTACGCTCCTGTTAAGTATTGACCGCAAGAACCACCTTCCTGTGAAGGTCCGGTAGGTGGCCCGACTTCACTGGCAGCTCGCTTCCCTTCCGCTCACGATTGCCACCCGCAATGTCCGCTATTTCATTTTCGGCCAACGACGCGCCGTAGCCTTTCTATTCGCGCGACGACGCGCGCGATTGCGCGATCTCAGCCCCGCCTCACTTGTCATCTCGGCCAACGGTCCTCGACTTAGTGACAGTGGCGGTCCGAGAGTCAGAACATGTCAGCGACGAAGATTCTCTGGGGTCAGATCCTCGTCGTCTCGCTGATCGTGCTCACGTCGGTCTGGGGCGCGACACAATGGACAGCGTGGCGGCTCGGGTTTCAGCCGGAACTCGGCCGACCCTGGTTCGAAATTGCATCGGGCGCGCCGATTTATCTTCCGCCAGCCTTCTTCTGGTGGTGGTACGCCTACGACGCCTACGCGCCTCCGATCTTCCTGGAGGGCGCGGCAATCGCAGCCTCAGGAGGGTTTGTTTCGATCGGCGTCGCCATCGCCATGTCGGTTTGGCGCGCTCGCGAGGCGGCAAACATCGTGACCTACGGGTCGGCGCGCTGGGCCGTGCGTGCTGAAGTCGAGGTTGCAGGACTGCTTGGCCGGGACGGAGTGATGCTCGGCCGGTTCGGGCCTGACTATCTCCGACATGACGGGCCGGAACATGTCCTGTGTTTCGCGCCGACACGATCCGGCAAGGGCGTCGGCCTGGTCGTCCCGTCTCTCCTGACCTGGCCGGGCTCGGCGATCGTTCACGACATCAAAGGCGAAAACTGGTCTCTGACGGCGGGCTTCCGCGCCAAACACGGCCGCGTGCTCCTGTTCGATCCAACCAATGCCGCGTCAGCCGCTTACAATCCGCTGCTGGAGGTCAGGCGCGGCGAATGGGAGGTGCGCGACGTCCAGAACGTCGCGGACGTCCTGGTCGACCCGGAGGGGTCTCTCGAACGTCGAAACCATTGGGAGAAGACAAGCCATTCGCTCTTGGTCGGGACGATCTTGCATGTGCTCTACGCCGAACCGGACAAGACGCTCGCCGGCGTCGCCGCCTTCCTGTCCGATCCGAGACGCCCGATCGAGGCGACGCTCGCGGCGATGATGCGGACGGCGCATCTCGGCGACGCTGGCCCGCATCCTGTCGTAGCAAGCGCCGCGCGAGAACTCCTGAACAAGTCGGACAACGAGCGCTCCGGCGTGCTTTCGACGGCCATGTCGTTCCTCGGCCTCTACCGCGATCCCGTGGTCGCCGAGGTGACGCGCCGCTGCGACTGGCGGATTTCGGATCTGGTCGACGGCGAGAGACCAGTGACCCTGTATCTGGTCGTGCCGCCATCGGACATTTCTCGGACGAAGCCGCTGATCCGACTGATCCTCAACCAGATCGGCCGCCGGCTGACCGAAGATCTTCAGGCAAAGAGCCGTCGCCATCGCATGCTTCTGTTGCTCGACGAATTCCCGGCGTTGGGGCGGCTCGATTTTTTCGAATCCGCGCTAGCGTTCATGGCGGGCTATGGCCTCAAGGCCTTTCTCATCGCCCAATCGCTCAACCAGATCGAAAAGGCATACGGCCCCAACAATTCGATTTTGGACAATTGTCACGTGCGTGTGAGCTTCGCGACCAATGACGAGAGGACAGCCAAACGCATTTCTGATGCGCTCGGCACCGCCACGGAAATGCGCGCCATGAAGAATTACGCCGGGCACAGGCTCTCGCCCTGGCTCGGCCATCTCATGGTGTCGCGACAGGAGACGGCGCGACCGCTGCTGACGCCCGGCGAAGTCATGCAGCTGCCACCGTCGGACGAAATCGTCATGATCGCCGGCGCGCCGCCGATACGAGCCAAGAAGGCGCGATATTTCGAGGACCAGCGGTTTCGCGAGCGCATTTTGCCGCCCCCCGAAGTCGCGGAACGTGTGGCTGCGACAAGGCCGGATGATTGGAGCGCCTTGCCGCTGCCGGCTCCTCATGCCACGTCGGCAGTCGTGGCTACCATGCCTTCCGACGAGGCGATCGACGATCCCGCGGGATCCAGCCTCCACCGCGAGCCGAGCTTGCACGATCGGCAGGATATTCTACCGACGCGACCCGATCTCAACGAGTTCGATCCAGACCTCCCGGACGAAGCTGACGATGACGCCGTACAACGCCGCGCGCTCGATCGCTCCATGCGCCGCATCGCGCGGCAGGCGGCGCTCGATCCGGGCGACGGCATGGTGTGATCGGCCATGAAGAAAGCGCGCCTGTCCGTCTATCTCGATCAGATGACGATGCGATCGCTCGCCGACTATGCGGCGCGGCGCGACCAGTCGCTATCCCTGATCGCGGAAGCAGCCATCGCCTCCTTTCTGTCGCCGGACGCCGCGGAGCGACAGGAAGCCATCATCGCCAAGCGTCTCGACCAGATCGATCGGCGGATATCGCGGCTCGAGCGCGACGCCGGAATTTCGGTCGAGACGCTGGCGCTCTTTATCCGGTTCTGGTTGACGACGACGCCGGCTCTACCGGAGCCTGCGCAGGCCGCGGCACGGGCGAAAGGCGCCGAACGCTACGATTCCTTCGTCGCCGCGCTCGGTCGCCGACTCGTCAAGGGCCCCAAACTCCGTCAGGAGATTCCGGAGGACGTCGGTGGCGATGCGGACGTGGCGGACAGTAGCGACCGGCGTTAGCTAACGCCGGCCTTGCGGACCGCCGTTCGCCTGTCGTTGCACGCTATCCCACTACTACGCCCTGACGCTTATTGCGCAGCTCCGGACTATCCCCCTTTTAGTGAGCCCCATCACTGAGCGCGCAACGCGTTCGGTCTCGCCCAGGGGCTCCTTCTTGACCGCTCATGCACTCAAACTCGAAGCGATTTCGCGCGGCGCGCGCATGTTGCGGTCGGCGCTGGGGCCGTCGATATCGGCATACCTCGAAGATGCTTCGATCGTCGAGGTCATGCTCAATCCGGACGGCAAGCTCTGGATCGACCGGCTGTCGAGCGGTCTCCAGGATACGGGCGCAAAACTGTCGTCGGCCGACGGCGAGCGCATCATTCGTCTTGTCGCCCATCACGTCGGCGCCGAGGTCCATCATGGCTCTCCGCGCGTCTCGGCCGAGCTGCCGGAGACCGGGGAGCGGTTCGAGGGGCTGTTGCCGCCGGTGGTCGCGGCGCCAGCTTTCGCCATCCGCAAGCCCGCCGTCGCCGTCTTCACGCTCGAGGATTACGTCGAAGCCGGGATCATGCGCGCCGATCAGGCTGCCGCGCTCCGCGACGCGGTCGCTTCGCGAAAGAACATTCTCGTCGCCGGCGGCACCTCGACCGGCAAGACGACCCTGACCAACGCGCTGCTCGCCGAGGTCGCCAAGACCGACGACCGCGTCGTGCTGATCGAGGATACGCGCGAGCTGCAATGCAAGGCGCCGAACCTCGTGGCGCTGCGCACCAAGGACGCTGTCGTCTCGTTGTCGGAACTGGTGCGTTCATCGCTCCGCCTGCGGCCTGACCGCATCCCGATTGGCGAGGTGCGCGGCACCGAGGCGCTCGATCTCCTGAAGGCCTGGGGCACCGGCCATCCCGGCGGCATCGGCACCATCCATGCCGGGTCCGGGATCGGAGCTCTGCGTCGCCTCGAACAGCTCATCCAGGAAGCCGTCGTCACCGTACCGCGCGCGCTGATCGCCGAAACGATCGAGATCGTCGCCGTGCTCGCCGGGCGCGGCGCCGACCGTCGGCTTGCCGAACTCGTGGAAGTCCGAGGGCTCGCTCCCTCCGGCGACTACGCCCTCGTTCCCGTTGGAGATTCCAAATGATTCACCGCCCGAAATATTTCTTGCGCCTTGTCGCGTCGGCTTCAGCCATTCTCGCTGTTTCCGCCCTGTCAAGTTCAGCCGCGCGCGCCGCCGGCTCCAACATGCCCTGGGAGCAACCGCTCAATCAGATCCTGCAATCTGTCGAGGGGCCGGTCGCCAAGATCCTTGCGGTCATCGTCATCATCATCACCGGCCTGACGCTCGCCTTCGGCGACACGTCCGGTGGCTTTCGCCGTCTCATCCAGATCGTCTTCGGCCTGTCGATCGCCTTTGCCGCGAGTTCCTTCTTCCTGTCCTTCTTCTCCTTCGGCGGCGGGGCGCTCGTCCGGTGAGCGATTCCATCCCCGGCTTCTCCGTTCCCGTGCACCGCTCGCTCGCCGAGCCGATCTTGCTCGGCGGCGCGCCGCGCAGCGTCGCCATTCTCGTCGGCACGCTGGCGGCGGCGATCGGCCTTGGACTGCGCCTGTGGCTCCCCGGTCTCCTCATCTGGTCGATCGGCCATGCGGCTGCAGTCTGGGCGGCCAAACGCGATCCGCTCTTCGTCGACGTCGTGCGCAATCACCTGCGCATTCCCGGTCACCTCGCAACATAGGCGCTGGCCATGATGAGCTTGCGGGAATATCGTTCCACAGCCACGCGCCTTGCGGATTTTCTGCCGTGGGCGGCGCTTGTCGCTGATGGCGTCGTCCTGAACAAGGACGGCTCGTTCCAGCGCACCGCGCGGTTTCGGGGGCCGGATCTCGACAGCTCAGTGCCCGCCGAACTCGTCGCGATCGCCGCGCGACTCAATAACGCCCTGCGGCGCCTCGGTTCGGGCTGGGCGCTGTTCGTGGAGGCGCAGCGACACGTCGCCGGCGTCTATCCCGCATCAGACTTTCCCGACATGGCCTCGGCGATGGTCGACGCCGAACGCAGGTCGCAATTCGAGGAAGAGGACGCTCATTTCGAGTCGAGCTATTTTTTGACGTTCCTGTTCCTGCCGCCGGCCGAAGACGCGGCGCGCGCCGAACGCCTGCTTTACGAGGGTCGCGCGCGCGGCGAACGCGCCGACGCCCGCGAGGTTTTGCGCGGCTTTCTCGATCGCACTGATCGTATCCTGCAGCTCGTCGAAGGTTTCGTGCCGGAATGCGCCTGGCTCGAAGATCCGGAGACGCTGACATACCTGCACTCCACCGTCTCAACGCGGCGTCAGCGCGTTCGCGTTCCCGAGACCCCCATGTATCTCGATGCGCTGATCGCCGACGAGCCGCTCACCGGCGGCCTCGAACCGATGCTGGGCCAGTCGCATCTGCGCGTGCTCACGATCGTCGGCTTTCCGACCGTGACCACGCCCGGGATTCTCGACGAGCTCAACCGTCTCGCCTTTCCGTACCGCTGGTCGACGCGCGCGATCATGCTCGACAAGACCGACGCGGTGAAGCTGCTCACAAAAATCCGCCGGCAATGGTTCGCCAAGCGCAAATCGGTCGCCGCCATCCTGAAGGAGGTCATGACCAATGAGGCCTCGACCCTCGTTGACACCGACGCCCACAACAAGGCGCTCGACGCCGACGCGGCGCTTCAGGAGCTGGGCTCCGACTTGTTCGGCGAGGCCTATGTCACGGCGACGGTTGTTGTCTGGGACGCAGATCCCGGCACATCAGATGAAAAGCTTCGTCTCGTCGAAAAGGTCATCCAGGGTCGCGACTTCACCTGCATGCCGGAGACGGTGAACGCCGTCGACGCCTGGCTCGGCTCTTTGCCCGGCCACCCCTATGCAAACGTGCGCCAACCGCCGCTGTCGACGTTGAACCTCGCGCACATGATTCCGCTGTCTGCGGTCTGGGCCGGCGACGAAGAGGATGCGCATTTTCGCGCGCCGCCGCTATTCTTTGGGCGTACCGAGGGATCGACGCCCTTTCGCTTCTCGCTCCATGTCGGCGACGTCGGACACACATTGGTCGTTGGGCCGACAGGCGCGGGCAAATCCGTCTTGCTTGCCTTGATGGCGCTACAGTTCCGACGCTATTCGGATGCCCAAGTATTCGCCTTCGATTTTGGCGGGTCGATCAGGGCGGCCACGCTCGCCATGGGCGGCGACTGGCACGATCTCGGCGGCGCGCTCTCCGATGCCGCAGCGCAAGTCGCCCTCCAGCCCCTCGCCCAGATCGACGATCCCGCCGAGCGCGGCTGGGCTTCGGAATGGATCGCCGCGATTCTGATCCGTGAAAAGATTCACGTAACGCCGGAAGCCAAGGAGCATCTCTGGTCGGCGCTGACCTCGCTTGCCTCGGCGCCGGCGCCCGAGCGCACGCTGACCGGCCTCTCGGTCCTCCTGCAATCGCAAGCGCTCAAACGCGCGCTCGCGCCGTATTGTCTCGGCGGCCCCTTCGGACGTCTGCTCGACGCCGAGGCCGAGCGACTGGGCGAGGCCGATGTCCAGGCCTTCGAGACCGAGGGCCTCATCGGCACGAGCGCAGCGCCGGCCGTTCTCTCCTATCTCTTTCATCGGATCGAGGCCCGGCTCGACGGCCGGCCGACGCTTCTCATCATCGATGAAGGCTGGCTTGCGCTCGACGACGAGGGCTTCTCCGGTCAGATCCGCGAATGGCTGAAAACGCTGCGCAAGAAGAACGCCTCCGTCGTCTTCGCCACCCAATCCCTGTCCGACATCGACGGTTCGGCGATTGCGCCCGCCATCATCGAGAGCTGCCCGACCCGGCTGTTCCTGCCGAACGAACGCGCGATCGAACCGCAGATCTCCGCGATCTATCGCCGCTTCGGTCTCAATGATCGTCAGATCGAGATTTTGGCCCGCGCCACGCCGAAGCGCGACTATTACTGCCAGTCGCGGCGCGGCAACAGGCTGTTCGAACTGGGCCTCAGCGAAGTCGCGCTCGCCTTCTGTGCAGCTTCCTCGAAATCAGACCAGGCGCTGATCGACCGCGTCCTCAGCGAATACGGCCGCGACGCCTTCGTCGCCGGTTGGCTTATTTCTCGCGGGCTTACGTGGGCGACAGAGCTCTTTCCCCACCTCGAACAGCAGGGAGTTCAATCATGATCCGTCTTCGTCGGCTCGCGACGGCGAGCGCGCTCGCCCTCTCCATCGCCTTCGCTGCTCCGGCGTCCGCGCAATTCCTGGTGTTCGATCCTTCGAATTACGCGCAGAACGTCATCACCGCCGCGAACACGTTGAAGCAGATCGCCAACCAGATCACCTCGCTCCAGAACGAAGCGCAAATGCTGATCAATCAGGCTCGCAATCTCGCGAGCCTGCCTTATTCGTCGCTGCAACAGATCCAGCAATCCATCCAGAAGACGCAACAGCTCCTGTCGCAGGCCCAGCGCATCGCCTACGACGTGCAACAGATCGACCGCGCCTTCTCGACGACGTACGCGCCGGCTTCCGCCAGCCAATCCAGTCAGGCGCTCGTCGCCAATGCGCAGGCGCGCTGGCAGAATTCCGTCGCGGGCTTGCAGGACGCCATGCGCGTTCAGGCGGGGATCGTCGGCAATCTCGACAGCAACAGAACGCAGATGTCGTCGCTCGTGTCCGCCAGCCAGTCGGCGACCGGTGCGCTCCAGGCGATGCAAGCCGGCAATCAGATCGTCGCATTGCAAGCGGGCCAGCTCGCTGACCTCACGGCCGCCGTCGCCGCGCAGGGACGCGCACAGTCCATCGAGACCGCGCAACGCGTCGCCGCTCAGGACCAAGCGCGCGAACAAATCAGGCGGTTCCTGACGCCGGGACAGGGATATCAGGCCACCGATATCAGGATGTTCCACTGATGGAGCCGCTCGTCTCGCCTAGGACGGCGACCAAAATCGCTGTGATCGCCGCTGTCGTCATCACGGCGTTCGGCGCAGCAATCCTGTCGCAGCGCGAGCAACCGGAGGTGGACGTGTCCGTGGCGCCGGCCGTTGCGATCTCCGACGACAGGCTCGTCGCCATATTGAAGCAATGCAAATCGGTTACGCCGGACGATATCGCCGCGCTAGAACGCTGCCGTCATGTCTGGGCCGAAAGCCGCAAGCGCTTCCTGTCGAGCGGCCGCCCGAAAGCCGAATTCGACCTCGATCCGGCTCTGCTCGCCAATCCGCCATCGCCGAAGACCGAGTCCCGCATCGCGCCAGCCGCGCCGTCCAACAATTCCGGATGGACCGACTGATATGGGCGGCACTGGCGTCATCGACCGCTTTCTCGAGGTCTTCACGACCTACATCGATTCAGGCTTCGGCCTGCTCGGCGGCGAGGTCAGATTTCTGGCCGCGACCTTGCTCGCGATCGACATGACGCTGGCGTCGCTCTTCTGGATGCTCGCGCCCGACAATTCCATGATCGCGCGCATGATCCGCCGCACGCTGTTCGTCGGCGTCTTCGCCTATCTCATCGGCAACTGGAACAATCTCGCAAAAATAGTCTTCGACAGTTTTGCAGGGCTCGGCCTCAAGGCGTCCGGAACGTCGCTGTCGACCGCCGACTTTCTGCGGCCGGGCCGCATCGCGCAGGTCGGCCTCGACGCGGGCCGTCCCATCCTCGAAGCGATCTCCGGCCTCATGGGCTATGTCAGCTTCTTCGAAAATTTCTTGCAGATATCGGTCCTGTTCATCGCCTGGCTGACGGTTCTGCTCGCCTTCTTCATCCTGGCGATCCAGCTCTTCGTCACGCTCATCGAGTTCAAGCTGACGACGCTCGCGGGCTTCGTCCTCATTCCCTTCGGCCTGTTCAACAAGACCGCCTTCGTCGCCGAAAAAGTCCTCGGCCATGTCATCGCGACCGGCGTCAAGGTGCTGGTTCTCGCCGTCATCATCGGCATCGGCTCGACGCTGTTCTCGCAATTCACACAAGTATCGACCGGCGCGCAGCCGACGATCGACGACGCCATGGCGCTCGTGCTCGCCGCGCTCTCGCTCCTCGGTCTCGGCATTTTTGGACCGGGCGTCGCCAATGGGCTGGTCTCCGGCGGCCCGCAACTCGGCGCAGGCGCTGCTGTCGGAGCTGGTGTCGCCGCGGGCGGCATGGTCGCCGCGGGCGCTGGACTTGCTGTCGGCGGCGCGCGTCTCGCCGGATCGTCGATGTCAGGCGCGATTGCAGCGTCAAGCGGCAGTTCCTCCGGAAAGGGGAGCGGCGGCGGGTCTTTCATCGGCCCGAGCGGCGATTCCGCGGGCGGCGCTGCAATGAGCAGCGGCAGCGCGTCTGTTTCCAGCGATGCGCCGCCGTCCTGGGCCCAGAGATTCCGACGCTCCCACTCTGTCGGTCACGGCATCTCAGCCGCTGCCCGCGCCGTCCGTTCCGCCGAGCACGGCGCCTCCGGCGCCTCCGTCGATCTCTCCGAGGGCAAGAACTGATGTTTTCACGCACAACCGTTCGCTACAATCGCACGCCAGATCCCGAGACGCCCTACCAGAAGGCGGCGCAGGTCTGGGATGAGCGCATCGGCTCGGCTCGCGTGCAGGCGAGGAACTGGCGGCTCATGGCCTTCGGCTGCCTTGCGCTGTCGACGGGACTCGCCGGCGGCCTCCTCTGGCAATCCGCTCGCGGCTCCGTGACCCCATGGATCGTACAGGTCGATCGCCTGGGCCAGGCGCAGGCGATCGCGCCTGCGGCCTACGATTACCAGCCGACCGATCCGCAGATCGCCTTCCACCTCGCGCGCTTCATCGAGGACGTGCGCGGCCTGCCGTCCGATCCGATCGTGCTGCGCCAGGACTGGCTGCGCGCCTACGACTTCGTCACCGATCGCGGCGCCCTGGCGCTCAATGATTTCGCACGCAACGCCGATCCATTCGCGAAGATCGGCAAGATGCAGGTGACGATCGAGATCTCTTCCGTCATTCGCGCCTCGCCCGAAAGCTTTCGGATCGCTTGGATCGAGCGTCGCTACGAAAACGCCCAGCTCGCCTCAACCGAACGTTGGACAGCAATCCTGTCGGTCGTCGTCCAGACGCCGCACGAAGCCGATCGCCTGCGCAAGAACCCGCTCGGGCTGTTCGTCAACGCCATCAACTGGTCGAAGGAGCTGGGGCAGTGAATCGAGTTCTTGAGTCCGCCTCGGCGATAAGAGGGGCAACATGTCCGTGCGCATCGCGCCAGTCCACCTTTCGGCGCTTCAGTAGAGTCGCAATTCCGCTTCTGTCACTTTCCGCGTTTGCGCTCGCGGGCTGCTCGAGTTTCGAACCGCCGCACATCGCCTATGACGACAGCGTCCCGCCGTTGCCCGCGCCGCCGACACCGGCGGACGATCACCCGAAGCCCCTACACATTCCGCCGGCCTGGAAGCCGGCGCTCGGCGGCAAGACCGGCGGTTCGGAAGCGAAAGAACCGGAGGATCGCGTTGAGGCTGCGAATGACGCGGCGCGCGTGCAGCCGCGTCGCGCTGGCTATTTCAACGCCGTTCAGGTCTATCCGTTCAGCGCCGGCGCGCTCTATCAGGTCTATGCCTCTCCGGGACAAATCACCGATATCGCGCTCGAACAGGGCGAACAGCTCACGGGCTCCGGTCCGGTCGCTGCCGGCGACACAGTCCGCTGGGTCATCGGCGATACGGAAAGCGGCGCGGGCGATGCGCGTCGCGTCCATATCCTCGTCAAGCCGACGCGGCCGGGCATCGACACCAATCTCGTTCTCAATACCGACCGACGCACGTACCTCCTCGAACTGCGCTCGCGCGAAAAACGCTACATGCCGTCCATTGCCTGGACCTATCCGACTGACCGTGCCGAGCGGGCTCGAAATGCGCCGCTGACGCCCGTTCTGCCCGATCCCGCGCACCGCCAGTTGCGCTATCGAATAGAGGGAGACGATCCCCCTTGGCGGCCGCTCGTCGCCTATGACGACGGCCGCAAAGTCTACGTCGAATTCCCCGGCGGGATCTCCCAGGGCGAAATGCCTCCGCTCTTCGTGCTGGGCTCCGGCGGCAAGCCCGAACTCGTCAATTATCGCGCCTACGGCAATGTGCTGATCGTCGATCGCCTGTTCGCCGCCGCCGAACTTCGTCTTGGATCCGATCCCCAGCAAAAAGTCAGGATTCTGCGCACTGACGGGAGGCCGTCGTAATGACCGCCGACAACAGACCGGACAATGCGGCTTCCCTGCGCCTGCGCGCAGATCGACCGCGTATCACCCGCCTCTCGCGAAAAGTCCTTGCTGGAGGAACGGCGATCGTTCTGATCGTCATCAGCGCCGCCGTTCTCTGGGCGCTGCAAAACCGGAGAAACCGCCATACGGCGGAAGAACTCTATTCGACCGATCACAAAACGACCGCCGACGGTCTCGCCGGCTTGCCGCGCGACTATGCCGGCATTCCCCGTGAGGCGCCGCCGCTCGGACCGCCGCTGCCCGGCGACCTCGGGCGACCCATTCTCGCCGCTCAGGGCGGCCCGATCGCGCAGGCGCCTGTTGTCGATCCGGAGGAGCAACGCCGAGCGCAGGAGAACGAGGCTGCGCGCGTAAGCCGCCTGTTTGCATCGACCAGCATCCGGCAAGCGCTGGCGTCAGAACTTGGGCAGACTTCCGGCGCCGAACGCGGAACATCAGATCAACGGGCCGACGACTACGCGACGCAGAACGGACAGGATCGGAAACTCGCATTCGTCAATGCATCAGTCGATCGCCGAACGACGAGCCCGGACAGGGTCCAAAAGCCCGCGTCGCGCAATGTCGTGCAGGCGGGCTCCGTCATCCCGGCGGCTCTGATCAGCGGCATTCACTCCGATCTCCCGGGCCAGATCACGGCGCAGGTGACCGAAAACGTCTACGATAGCCCGACCGGGCGCCTGCTTCTGATCCCGCAGGGCGCGCGTCTCGTCGGCGCCTACGACAGCCAGGTCGCCTTTGGCCAATCCCGCGTTCTCCTCGTCTGGACGCGCCTCATCATGCCCAACGGCCGTTCCTTAGTGCTCGAACGGCAGCAGGGTGCCGACGCCAGCGGCTATTCCGGTCTCGAGGACGAAGTCGACCATCATTGGGGCGCGCTCTTCAAGGCGGCGCTTCTCTCGACGCTGCTCAGCGTCGGATCGGAGGCTGGCGTCGGCAGCAACGAGAACAGCCTCATTCAGGCGATCCGGCGCGGCGGCTCGCAAAGTTTCAATCAGACGGGGCAACAGCTCGTTGGGCGCAATCTGAACATACAGCCGACGCTCACGATCCGACCGGGGTTTCCGGTGCGCGTGATCGTCAACCGCGATCTCGTGCTCGAACCCTATCGCGGCTGAGGAGGCGAAGGTGAGCAAGTTGAAGATTGCGGCGTTACCCGACGACAAGCCCGTCAAGGTGGCGTTGGAATTGCCTGCGGCTGTCCATCGCGATCTCTTGGCCTATGCGGAGGCCGTAGCCGCGGAGAGCGGGAAACCCGTCGCTGAACCGACAAAACTCATCGTGCCCATGCTTACGCGATTCATGGCGACGGATCGTGCATTCTCGAAATCGAGGCGACGCCAATGAGTTCGCGCCGCGACTGGAGCCGGCACCAATCGGCAATGCGCAAATTGGTCGCGGTCACTTCGCCCCGTTGTCCGTACCGCCATTGCCCTTCGTCGCCGCCGTATGCAGCCTTACATGGCTCAGAAACCGGCGCAGCGCCGGATTGTCATTCTCCGCCGACCAGACCATCCGAAATGGAATCGTAACCGCCGGTTCCTTGATCGGACGAAATGCGACGCCAGGGACGGCAATCGCTGTCGCCGATTGAGCGAGAATCGTCAGGCCAAATCCGGCGCCGACCAAGGCGATCAAGGTCTCTCTCGACACAGTATGTGCCGTTACGCGCGAGGACGACTCCAAAGTGTCGCTGGACCGCACCACCCACCCCAACGCGCCAGACCCGTCAAAACGAGTGCGCATCACAAAGACTTCATCCCTGAGATCGCTCAGCGCCACATCATTCCGTCTCGCAAGCGAGTGCTGTTCAGGCATCGCCACAAATGCTTGCTCTGTCCACGCCGTCTCGTGGTCGAGACCCGTGATGTTGTCGAAGCCGACAATGAACCCGACATCCAACCGCCTCTCGCGAAGCGCCGCGGCTTGCGTCTCGTTGTCGGCTTCGAGGAACTCCAGGGCCACGCTCGGCCACTGCGCCCGGTAGTCCAGGAGGACATCGCGCAATTTCCCAGCCGCCAGGGAGTGGAAGAATCCAATCCGCAATCTACCAGTCTCGGCCTGGCCCGCCATATTCGCGCGTTCAACCGCATAGTCCAATTCGCCGAGCGCAGAGCTGGCGAGCGTCAAAAACTCTCGTCCTGCGATCGTTGCTCTGATGCCTCCCGAATGCCTTTCAAACAAGGACACGCCGATTTCGTCTTCCAATGATCGCACGGTAAGCGCTGTTCTCAGGCCACGTGCTTGAGCTGCCGAGATGCGGCATAGGCCCAAGGCAGCAGTTCGTCGATCTGGCTGTTGAGATGGCCGTAGACGATCTTTGCGAGGGTGTCGGCCATCCAGGCATGCGGATCGACGCCGTTGAGTTTGCAGGTTTCGATCAGCGAAGCGACGATCGCCCAGTTTTCAGCGCCGCCGTCAGAGCCTGCGAACAGAGCGTTCTTGCGATTGAGCGCGATCGGTCGGATTGCGCGCTCGACGACATTGGAGTCGATCTCGACGCGGCCGTCGTCGACAAACAGGGTCAAGCCGTTCCAGCGCGACAGCGCATAGCGGATCGCTTCGGCGAGCTTGCTCTTCTGACTGATCAGCGCGAGCTTTTCGCGCAACCAGGGTTCGAGCGCGTCAAGGATCGGTCTGGATCGGTCTTGCCGCGCCGCCTGACGCGCATCGGGCGCGCAGCCGCGGATGTCCCTTTCGATCGTGTAGAGCTCAGCAATGCGTTCCAACGCCTCGCTGGCAATGGGCGCAGGGCCGGCAGCGGCAAGTTCGTAGAAGCGTCGGCGCACATGCGACCAGCAGAAGGCGAGTTGCACGCTGTTCTTCCGTTCCAGAGCGCGATAGCCGGCATAGCCGTCGACCTGCAGAACGCCGGTAAAGTCAGCAAGATGCGCGATTGGCTGCTCGGCTTTGCGATTGGGCGCGTAAACATAGACGGCCAATGGCGGATCGGCGCCGCCGAAGGGCCGATCGTCTCTGGCGTAGGCCCACAGCTGGCCGGTCTTGGTTCGTCCGCGGCCGGGATCGAGCACAGGCGCGGTCGTCTCGTCGGCGAAGATTTTCGTCGAGCCGCGGATATGCGCCAGCAATCGCTCATGCAGGGGCCGCAGATGCCAGGCGGCGCGACCGACCCAGTCGGCGAGCGTCGAGCGGTCGAGATTGATGCCCTGACGACCGTAGATCTGCGCCTGACGATAGAGCGGCAGGTGATCGGCGTATTTGGAGACGAGCACTTGCGCGACCGTCGCCTCGGTCGGCAGGCCGCCCTCTATCAACCGCGATGGCGCCGACGCCTGTACGACCACGTCCTCGCAGGCGCGGCAGGCGTATTTCGGCCGATGCGTCACCAGGACCCGGAACTGCGCGGGCACAATGTCGAGCCGCTCGGAGATGTCTTCACCGATCTTGTGCAGCAGCCCTTTGCAGCACGGGCAGGCTTTGTCCTCGATATCAATGGTCGTCTCGATGCGCGGCAGATGGACAGGCAGCGCGCCGCGATTGCGCCGCCGACGGCGGGCGGCCTGGGCGCGCGCTTCTGCCGAACGGGCCTCTTCTTCCGCCGTCCCACAGGCTTCCGTCTGTTCGGCTTCCTCGAGAGCCAGCAACATCTGGTCTTCGGGCAGCGTCTCGGCGCGACGCCCAAAGCGATGACGCTGCATCTCCTTGATGATCTGGACCAGACGTTCGCTGCGCGCCCGCTCGGCGATCAGCATCGCCTTGAGGGTTTCCAGGTCATTGGGAAGCTGCGCGTCCAGCTGCGGCATACGCACAGAAGACCATATTTTCTGCGGCTTCGCGACGCTTTCAGCCCGCCTGATTCACTATGCCGCGCCTCATCCCGGCAGCATCGGCGCCGCCGTTTCCTTCGATCGCACGCGTCGCCAGTCCAGCCCTTCGAGCAGGGCCGAGAACTGCGCCGCCGACAGGCGCATGACCCCGTCCGCGATCTTCGGCCAGCGGAACTCGCCGTCTTCCAGCCGCTTGGCGAACAGACACACGCCCGTACCGTCCCAGAAGACGAGCTTCACGCGATCGGCGCGCTTGGCCCGGAACACGTAGATGGCGCCATCGAACGGGTCGGCCGCCATCGTCTCGCGCACCAGGTTCGCCAACCCGTCCATGCCTTTGCGGAAGTCGACCGGTTTCGTCGCCACCATCACGCGCACCGCGCCCGTCGGTCCGATCATGCCCGGTCCGACCGCTTCTTCTTCATCGCGCCGATCGCCGCCGTCACCATGCCGATATCCGCGTCACGCCAGACCCACATGCTGTCGCCGCCAATCTCGAGTTCGATAACCGGACGCGGGACACCTGCATCTGCGTGTTCGACAATCGCGGGAACGAACGTCAGATCGTTGGCGTCGGCGCTTTCGCGGCGCGCCTCGCGCCTCCAGGTGAACAACTGCGTCGGCGTCAACCCATGATTGCGCGCAACCTGGCTGACGCTCGTGCTCGGATCGAAGCTCTCCGCGACAATCGCGGCCTTCTCGTCCGGCGACCACGCTCGACGACGGCCAGCGCCCGTAAACACCTCGATCCGTCGAGCGCGGACTACGTCGCCCTCCGACATATGCTTATGATCTGTAATCGACATATGTCGGAGCCCCTATGCAGCTCCGAATATCCAGAACCTGAATCGATCTACAAGGTGGGGTTCAAACAGCGCTTACATCGCACGCGGCGGCTGAGCGCGCTCTGTCCGATGCCGAGAGACTGGGCCGCGGTCCGAAAGCTTTGAAAATGAAGTGCGCGTAGCGCGTAGCGAAGTGAGACTATTTCCATTGTGATAACTTGAGGGCGTCTTGCCGAGACGAACAACTTAGATGCCAATTCATCTATGGTCGCCAATAGGCACTTCGATTCATTTTGGTCGTTCGGTTCATAGTCGACCCAAACTTGCGTCACCAGTGGGGCGCTCGCACCGCGTGCCCGGACCGCGAGCTCGGATCTGTCAGGAAAAATCTGCTTTGAGCTCGCTTATAGACGCAAGCTTGGACTTTCGCCGTGCTTTCTTCCGTCCGTCCACGTATATCGAGACCGGGCCACGCGCTGCAAACCGAACGCATGAGGGCTTCAGCCGCGCCTCGCTCGGACGGATTTGATCGGGATAGACCCGCGAACGCGACCCCTTGCGTTCAAATTTCGTCCACTGGCCTTCCGGCTGTGCGAGCCGACCCGCGATCGCGTACGCGGCGGTCGGGTGATGGCCAAAGCCACAATGGCTGCTCTGCACCTCGATATTTTCGGTGTGCAGCTCATTGCGCTCTATGCACGCTTGCCATGCGCAGACCCAGTCGATGCGGCTGAAGATAAATATAGTTTGCACCGGCGGCGCCTTCTCGAGATGGCCGCGCATACGTTTCCTACCTTTCTCAACCTTGTGAGTTCTGACGAATTCGTAGATACGCCAAGCGTTGGTAACCTTCGGGAGGTCTTTGAACTGGCGACCGAGCGAAATCACGGAGCGAACAGCTGCCGGAAACAGCTTTTCAAGTCGTCGCGTATAAAGACCGCCAAGGCTCCAGCCGACAATAAGAAGCTTGCGCCCGTGGCGGTTTGCACGGTCTCTTACTAAAGCGGCAAGGCCCTCTTCAATTTCGTCGTGCAATTCACAGTCGTTTCCCATACCAGGACCGGAGATGGCGTAGCGACGGTTCGCCAAGAACGAGTGCAACGACGCAGTCGAACTGTCATCTCCAAGCATTCCCTGCAAAACTAGAACAATATCCTCATCGCCACGCGGGCGAAATTGAGAGTCGGTATTGCGCGGTAGAAGGCGCGGAGCTCGTAGATCGCGCGCGCCCCTCTGACATCAAAAGGAGCCGGGATGGCGGCCGAACAGCGATAGCATCAGTCGACATGTCAATTCTCGTTGTTTGAAACTATGTCACTGAAGCGAGTCATAACGCCGACAGCCTACCCGTTTCGTACATGGTTCGCGGACCGACCAAGCTCAGTGGACGCCTAGTCGCACTCTCAACTATTGCAGTCTGCTCGCAACGCGATCGACCGAACGTCCAAGCTCACGATAGGCAAGCGGCTTTCCCATGAATTCGACGGCAGGCCGCGCCGACGATTTTTCTACGACGTCGTCAAGAATGCTCTGAACTGTTCCAGCCACGAACGCGACATCCCACCGGACTCTGCGAGGACAAAACTGATCTACGGGTTATCGGTCATATCGTTCATCCTCTGATAGTGCTTGACGGATTGCGTTGAAGGCTCGAATGCCACTGACAAGCGGCGCGACAGCGCGCCGATCAGTCCGAAGCGCGTGAACCGGTGAGCAGCGCTGGCGCCATGATCGTCCTTGCGGTATGGCAAATTCGCGCGCCTCTGCAATTGTCCCGTGACTTCACCTCGTTCGTAACAGCTTCTCCAAGTCGCTCAAATCCTGTTGCATCCGTTCCAATAGGACGCTCCAAGCATTGCCGCGCGCCTGTGTTTCGTCCGCCGGAAATTGGGCTACTATTTGAGCGACGCCATGTTTGGCGGCTTCGGCCAGTTTGAAAAGTGTGTCGGCGCCAGCAACATCCCTGACCGCCGCCTGCCACTCCGCAAATGCCTCCTTTAGAATATCATCGCGCGTTTCGATCAACGTCTTGAGACCTTCTGCAGTCTGCCAATTCGTTTCAAAAAGCGTCCCCAGATCGAGGCCATACCGCAAAGAGTTCCCGATCAGCACGTCGAGAAAGTCTTTCTGCGGCGCGGTCGATTCGTTTGACGTCCGATCACTTTCAGCTTTCATGACTACTCACTCCCGCGGGTGATCGGTGACGATTCTTGCGGTTGTCTTCGAGCATCGTCCGGAGCTGGCGTACTCACGAAAAAATCGAACGCTCCGTCGCTACGACGCGGATCGGGGTACATTGCCGCGCGCAGCCCCCCTCGATCAAACGGCCACCACTCGCCGTCAGGAAGCGCGAGGCGATCCGCGATCGCGTATAGTGCGGCTGGGTTATGACCTAATACTACAGTTGTAGATACTCCGTCGACCTCTTATGCTGCGCTGATATTGAATCGCGGCGGAGGGAGCGATGGCGGTTTCGGATTGGGCGGGCGCGTCGCTGCCGTGGTTTGAAGAACTGACGGCTTTGAAAGAGCGCGTCGGCGGATTGTTTCGGCGGGCCGAGCCGCGTCGTCAGGTTGGCCTGCTTCTCGACGGATTGATCGGCGGCGCCGAGCGCAAGAATGGCTGGCAATTGGCGGAATACGCGGGCGACGCCGCGCCATGGCGGATGCAGGCTTTGCTTGGCCGAACGGTCTGGGATCAGGAGAAGGCCCGGGACATCTGCCGGGACTACGTGATCGAACGTCTCGGCGATCCGTCGGGCGTGTTGATTCTGGACGAGACGGGCTTTGTGAAGAAGGGCGCCCATTCGGTTGGGGTGGCGCGGCAATATAGCGGCACGGCGGGTCGGATCGAGAACTGCCAGATCGGCGTTTTCCTCAGCTACGCCAGTCCGAAGGGCCATGCGCTGATTGATCGCCGTCTCTACCTGCCGAAGGACTGGATCGAAGATTTGGAGCGTCGCAAGAAAGCCGGCGTGCCCGGCGATGTTCAGTTCGTCACCAAGCCGAAGATTGGAACGGCCATGGTGGCGGCGGCGCTCGACGCCGGCGTTCCCTGCGCCTGGGTGCTTGGAGACGCGGTCTACGGCAGCGACAAAAGCCTGCGTGCCATGCTGGAAAGCCGCGATACGCCCTATGTCCTTGCCGTCCGTGGAAACGAGCGGTTGATCATGGGCGATTTCCATACTCACACTGCGCAGGAACTCGCCGCCGATCTGCCCAGGCGCGAATGGCGCCGCCTGCCGGCGGGGGCCGGATCGAAAGGCCCGCGGCTTTATGATTGGGCGCGGCTGCGACTGATGCGCCTGCAATCGCCGCCCTGGGATCATTGGCTGCTGATCCGCCGCTCGATCGCCGACCCGACGGACATGGCGTTCTACGTGACGTTCGGACCGCACACGACCGAACTCAAGGAACTCGCCGCCGTCGCGGGTTTGCGCTGGACGATCGAGGAATGCTTCCAGTCAGCAAAGGGCGAGACAGGGCTCGATCATTGCGAGGCGCGCTCTTGGCATGGCTGGCATCGCCATATGACGTTGTCGATGCTGGCGCTTGCCTTTCTGGCGGTCCTGCGTGCGCGGTTGAAAGAAACGCAAATCGAGAGCGCCTCCGGCAAAGCGAACAAAAGGAGTCTATCCGCCGCCGCTTAGCCAAAACCGCAGCTCTTGTCGCGATCAGCGTCCAGGAACTGCGGCGTCTGATCGTCCACCTGCATAACGCCCGTCCTCCAGATATGGGCTTTCGTTGGAGCTGGTCGATCTGGCGACGGCGGCATCAGGCCGACGCCAAGCGAGCGCACTATCGGAAACGATGTCCATATTTACAACTGTAGTACTA